>Ga0116226_10001139_pt1 | contig 23074 bp, 17 predicted proteins | sample S1TSphfallax_FD_89692 | JGI IMG/M metagenome (GOLD analysis project Ga0116226, IMG submission 89692) | Host-associated microbial communities from peat moss isolated from Minnesota, USA - S1T2_Fa - Sphagnum fallax MG | ecosystem: Host-associated > Plants > Peat moss > Unclassified | place: USA... | reverse complement strand
GCCGGCAAATCGTCCTGATCCAGCTCGCCCTGGTTGGCGGTGAACAACTCGCCTTCGGTGCTGACCAGTTGATCGCTACCCCAGGTAGCGACCGGTTTGTACTCTTCCAACGTCACGTCCAGCGTGTCCGGCCAGACCCGGCGCACGCCAGCGCGACGCACCCAGGGCATGGTCTCGAACGCCGCGCGCGCGGTATCCAGGTTCGAGGTAAAAAAATTGCCCTGCAAATGGCCAGTCAAGCTTTCGCGCACCGTCGGCACATTGATGTGTGCGACATCGCCATCGATATCGATAGCGCGCCAGGCAAACATCGGCCGACTGATGGTCCACAGTGCGCCGCACGCCAACAAAGTCCCCGCCGCGAGCGCGTACAAGACGCTCGCAATGAGATTGAGTTGGCGTACGTTATGCCACATGGTGTGCGTGTTCCCCTTCAATTCCGGTCCAGTGTGAGCGCCAACACGCTCATCACCAGCGCTTCATAACTGATCCCGACCGCGCGTGCAGCCTTGGGCGGCAGCGAGTGATCGGTCATACCCGGCGCCGTGTTCACTTCCAGGAAATACGGCCGGCCCTGCCCATCGACCATGAAATCGGCACGCCCCCAATCGGCACAGCCCAGTACCTCGAACGCACGGCGCGCAAGCTGCTTGAGTTCGCGCTCCTGCGCGTCGCCCAAGCCGCACGGAATCAAGTACTGGGTCTTGTCCGAGATGTATTTCGCGTCGTAATCGTAGAAATCCCCTTCCGGTACGATGCGGATGATGGGCAGATCCAGCTCGCCGGCAATCGACAAGGTGTACTCGCCGCCGCCCTCGATACTTTGCTCGGCCAACACCAAAGTGTCGTAACGGGCAGCTTCCGCCAGCGCCGCGGCCAGATCCTGCGCCACCTTGACCTTGGTCACCGCCACGCTGGAACCTTCGCTGGCCGGTTTGACGAATAGCGGCAGCCCGAGCTTGCCGACGATCTCGGCTGCGCGTGCGGCGTAGTCGTCACCGCGATGGACCACTTCGAATGGCGGCGTCGGAATCCCGCATTGCTGCCAAACCAATTTGCTGCGGAATTTATCCATCCCCAGCGCGGAGCCGAGCACGCCGGTGCCGGTATAACGGATACCGAGAAATTCCAGCGCGCCCTGCAGGGTCCCGTTCTCGCCGTAACCACCATGCAGTGCATTGAATACGCGCGCGACGCCCAGTTGCTTCAATTCAAACAAGGGCCGCTCGCTGGGATCGAAAGCAATCGCATCGACGCCGCTGGCGCGCAGTGCGCCCAACACCAGGGAGCCCGATTTCAGCGATACGGCGCGTTCTGCCGACTCGCCGCCGAGCAGGACGGCGACCCGGCCGAATTGGCCGGGGTCCACACCTTGTTGGGTGGACGACACGGCTGGCGATGAATGCGCGACTTGGTTCATTTCAGTTCTTCTGCTCTTTCGTTTCTTGCACCAATTGAGCGGGTACCCCGCCAATCGACCCGGCACCCATCGTGATCACGACGTCGCCGTTCTGTACCACCGTCGCCAGTGCCTGTGGCAACTCATCCACCGTATCGACAAACACCGGCTCGACTTTGCCGGCCACGCGCACGGCGCGGGCCAAAGCGCGGCCGTCAGCGGCCACAATCGGCGCCTCGCCGGCCGAGTACACATCGGTCAGCACCAAGGCATCGACCGTCGACAACACCCGCACAAAATCCTCGAAACAATCGCGCGTGCGCGTATAGCGATGCGGCTGGAAGGCAAGCACCAGGCGTCGCTCGGGGAAAGCGCCGCGCGCGGCCGCGATGGTAGCGGTCATTTCGACCGGATGGTGACCATAGTCGTCGACCAGGGTGTAGGTGCCGCCATTGGCGAGGGGCACTTCGCCGTAGCGCTGGAAGCGTCGGCCCACGCCGTTGAATTCCTTCAAGGCGCGCTGAATATCAGCGTCGGCCGCTTCAAGCTCAGTGGCAATCGCAATAGCCGCCAACGCGTTCTGCACGTTGTGCAGGCCCGGCAGGTTGAGTTCGATATCCAGTGCGCCGGCATCTTCGCGCAAGGCGGTGAAGCGCATGGTGCCGCCGTTTGCGCTGACATTGACCGCGCGCACCTGCGCATCGGCGGCAAAACCGTAGCGCACGATGGGCTTGGAGACGAAAGGCAGGATCTCGCGCACATTGGGATCGTCGACGCACAACACCGCGATGCCGTAGAACGGCAGCCGGTGCGTGAATTCGATAAACGCCTGTTTCAAGCGCGCGAAATCATGACCATAGGTATCCATATGGTCAGCATCGATATTGGTGATGACTTCGATCACCGGGAATAGATTCAGGAATGAGGCATCCGATTCGTCGGCTTCAGCCACGATGAAATCACCGGTGCCCAGACGCGCGTTGGCGCCCGCGCTGTTCAGGCGCCCGCCGATGACAAAGGTCGGATCGAGTCCGCCAGCGCCCAGCACACTGGCGACCAGACTGGTGGTGGTGGTCTTGCCGTGGGTGCCAGCAATCGCGATGCCTTGCTTCAAGCGCATCAGCTCGGCCAGCATGACGGCGCGCGGCACCACCGGAATGCGTTGCTGACGGGCGGCCAGTACTTCGGGATTGTCGTTGCCGACCGCGGTGGATACCACAACCGCATCGGCCCCCGTCACATGCACCGCATCGTGGCCTTGATAAATCACACCACCCAGCCCGCGCAGTCGCTGCGTGACGCTGTTGTCGCTCAGGTCCGAGCCGCTCACCTTATAGCCCAGATTGAGCAGGACCTCGGCGATGCCGCTCATGCCGGCGCCGCCGATCCCGACGAAATGAATATTTTTGACGATATGTTTCATGATTGTCCTTGCGGGGCGACGACTGCATCAGGCCCGGCGAGCGCCGCGCAAATCCCGGCCACCTGTTCGGTCGCCGCGGGCTTGGCCAGCGCACGCGCACGTGTGGCCAGATCGGCCAGCGAGGCTCGGGTCTGCGCGCCCAGCCAATCGGCCAGCTTTTCCGGCGTCAGGTCGCGCTGCTGTATCGTCAGCGCGGCGCCCTGATCCGCCAGGAACGCAGCATTCGCGCTCTGATGGTCGTCGACCGCATAAGGGAAAGGAATAAACAAGGCCGCCACGCCCACCGCCGAAATTTCGGCAATGGTCATTGCGCCGGCGCGGCAGATCACCAGATCGGCCTCGCCGTACGCACGCGCCATGTCGTCGATAAACGGCAACAGGGCCACACCCTCACCTTCGGGCAGCCCCGCGGCCAGATAGTTTTCCTGCAATGCCGCCAGATGTTTAACGCCGGCCTGATGCACCACCTGCGGGCGCTTGTCGGCCGGCAGCAAGGCCAGCGAGCGCGGCACGATTTCGTTCAGGGCGGTGGCGCCCAGACTGCCCCCGACCACCAGCAACTTGAGCGGACCCGTGCGGGCGGCGTAGCGTTGCGCCGGTTCGGCGAACTCAGTCAAGGCCTGACGGATCGGATTGCCAGTCCACTCTGCACCCGACAGCGCACCCGGGAATGCCACCAACACACGATGTGCGATGCGAGCCAACACGCGATTGGCCAGTCCGGCAATCGAGTTCTGTTCGTGCAACACCAACGGGATACCGCGCAAGGCCGTGACGATGCCGGCGGGGAAAGTAATATAGCCGCCCATGCCCAGCACCACGTCGGGCTTGACCCGGCGCAGCACACCCAGACTTTGCCAGCACGCGCGCAGCAGATTGAACGGCAGCTTGAGTTTGGCGCGCAGGCCTTTACCACGCAGCCCACCGAAGCGCACGAATTCCATCGGAATGCCATACTGGGGAATCAGCGTGGCTTCCATGCCGGTCGGGTTACCCAACCACACCACGCGCCAACCGCGCGCCTGCAGATATTGGGCGACGGCCAGCCCCGGGAATACATGTCCCCCGGTGCCGCCGGCCATCACCAGCAATGTCGGAATATGTTTGCCGGGCTGACTCATACCTTACCCCCCCGCATCAGCACGCGGTTTTCGTAGTCGACCCGCATCAGCAAAGCGATCGCCACGCAATTCAGCACGATGCCGGAGCCCCCGTAACTGACGAGCGGCAAAGTCAAACCCTTGGTTGGCAACAAGCCGAGGTTCACGCCCATATTGATAAACGCTTGCACACCGATCCAGATCCCCAACCCTTTGGCCACCAATCCGGCAAAGGTGCGGTCGAGTGCCAAAGCCTGGCGGCCGATCTCGAAAGCGCGGCGCACAATCCAGTAGAACAGCAGGATGACAATCAGCACCCCGACAAAGCCAAGTTCCTCGCCAATCACGGCAAGGATGAAGTCGGTGTGAGCTTCCGGCAGATAGTTGAGCTTCTCGACACTACCGCCCAGACCCACCCCAAACCATTCGCCGCGTCCGAAGGCAATCAGCGAATGGGTCAGTTGATATGCCTTGCCCTGCGCGTACTGTTCTTGCCAGGGATCGAGATAGGCGAAGATACGTGCACGGCGCCACGGCGAAGCCCATACCAAGAGACTGAAGGTACCGACCGCAGTGAGTACCAGGCCGCCGAACAATTTGCCATTCACGCCACCCAGGAACAGCACACCCATGGCGATTGCGGCGACCACCATAAACGCGCCCATATCGGGCTCCAACAGCAACAAGGCGCCGACCACACCCACCGCCAGGGCCATCGGCAAGAAGCCTTTACCGAAGCTATGCATGTACTGCTGTTTGCGCACCGTATAGTTGGCCGCGTAGATCGTCACCGCCAGCTTCATGATTTCCGAAGGCTGCATATTGGTGATGCCCAACGGTATCCAACGGCGCGCACCGTTCACACCCTTGCCGATATGCGGAATCAGGACCAGTATCAGCAACACCAGCGTCAGCACGAAGAGCTTGGGAGCCAGTCGTTCCCACACCTTGACCGGCGTGCGAAAACCAACCGCCGCGGCGACCACGCCCGCACACAGGAATACCACCTGATGCGCGAGGAAGTAATAGCTGCGATAGGCCGCATATTTAGGCGAATCGGGCATCGCGATCGAGGCCGAATACACCATCACCAGACCCAATCCCAGCAAGCCGATCACCACCCATAGCAGGGGCTGATCGTAGTCGAGCAGTTTCGAACGCGTCGGACGCACACCGTTGACGATATCCGACAGCCCACCCGCGCTCGCACCCTGGAACGGGGTACTGTCGCGATCACTGGACTTGTCTTGACTTCCATAAGAGCCGGAAGCCTGGGGTCGGTTGCGCAGCGCGTTCAGGAAACTCATAGGATGCTTCCCTGTTCTGCTGCCATTTCGGCCAGCGTGTCACGGAACACTTCGGCGCGATGGACGTAGTTGCGGAACATGTCCAGACTGGCGCAAGCGGGTGAGAGCAACACGGCATCGCCGGTTTGGGCGAGCTGCGCCGCTTCGCGCACGGCCTGTTCCAGACTGGTGCAATCGACCAGCGTGACGCCGGTTTGCGCCAGCGTCGCGCGCAAGGCGGGCGCATCCCGGCCTATCAACACCACAGCACGGCACCAGCGCGCAATCGGCGCCTGCAGTGGCGCGAAGTCCTGCCCTTTGCCGTCGCCGCCCGCGATCAACACCACGCGTTGAGCCAAACCGTCCAGTGCGGCAACAGTGGCACCCACATTGGTGCCCTTGCTATCGTCGAAGAAATCCACGCCGTTGAGGGCGCCGATCAGTTCGACCCGATGCGGCTCGCCGCGATACTCGCGCAATCCATGCAGCAAGGCGGCCAGCGGCAAGCCGATGGCCTGGCACAAAGCCAAAGCCGCCATCGCATTGGCGGCATTGTGCAAACCGCGGATGCGCATCGCATCGACCGGCATCAAACGCTTGACGACGATCTCGGCCGCTACCTGAGCACTGCGTCCGCGACGGCGCGGTGCAGCGCCTTCACCCGCGCCCTCGTTGCGTTCGGCAACGTCCTGCGCCTGCACCAGCCAGGCGATACCGCCGTCGCGGTCCAGACCGAAATCGCCGTGATGGAGCGGCAGCGCCAGGCCGAAAGTGACCAATGTCGAATGGCTTGCGCCAGCCTCATCGCCCGCGACGGCCCGCGCCAGTGCCATGCTGTGCGGATCGTCGCGATTGGCGACGCGCACGCGCGCGCGTTCATAAATACGGCCTTTGGCTTGGGCGTAGGCATCGAAGCTGCCATGCCAGTCGAGATGATCCTGCGTGACGTTCAACACTGTCGCCGCATCCGGTGCAAACGACGATGCGCTGTCCAGTTGGAAGCTGGCCAGTTCCAGCACCCAGACCTGAGGCAAGGCGGCGGCATCGATGCAGGCACTGAGTTTGTCGAGCATGGCCGGGCTGATGTTGCCGGCCACTGCCACCGATTTACCGGCGCGCGCGCACAGCAAGCCGGTCAAGGATGTGGTGGTGGTTTTGCCATTGGTGCCGGTGATCGCCAGCACAGCGGGCGTATAACCACTCTCCGCCAGTTTGGCCAGCGCCTGAGCAAAAAATTCCAACTCGCCCCACACTGGTATGCCGCGTTCGCGGGCTGCGGCCAGCAAGGCGGCGGTATCCGGTTCGAGTGGCGAGAGTCCCTGGCTGATAGCGACCAACTCGATGCCGCCGTCGAGCAGCGCCGAGCTGAATGGCCCTGCGACGAAATCAACCGAGTCGCCCAAGGCTTGCAACGCCGCGGCCTGCGGGGGTTGGTTGCGCGTATCGGCCACGCGCACACGGCTGCCGTGGCGCGCGCACCAGCGTGCCATGGCCAGACCGGATTCACCGAGCCCGAGCACCAGCACCGCCGGCGACCGCGCCCAGGCGGTGCCGAACATGCTGCGACGCAGCGGCTCCGAGGCCGCTGCGTCAGGCGAGGTCGAGGTGTCGTAAGATTCGATCATGGTTACCGCAATTTCAGCGTCGAGAGTCCGACCAGCACGAGAATCAAGGTGATGATCCAGAAGCGCACCACCACTTGGGTTTCTTTCCAGCCGGACAATTCAAAATGGTGGTGCAGCGGCGCCATCTTGAAGATGCGCCGCCCTTCGCCGTAACGGCGCTTGGTAAACTTGAACCAGCTCACCTGCAACACAACCGACAGGGTTTCGGCGACAAACACGCCGCCCATGATGAACAGCACGATTTCCTGGCGCACGATCACGGCCACCGTGCCCAGCGCGCCGCCCAGCGCAAGTGCGCCGACGTCGCCCATAAACACCTGCGCCGGGTGCGTGTTGTACCAGAGGAAGGCGAGGCCAGCGCCCGACAATGCCGAGCAAAAAATCAACAATTCGCCGGCGCCGGGAATATGCGGAAACAACAGATACTTCGAGTACACCGCGCTGCCCATCACGTAGGCGAATACACCCAGCGCGCTGCCGACCAGCACCACCGGCATGATCACCAAGCCGTCTAGGCCATCGGTCAAATTGACGGCGTTGCTGGAGCCGACGATGACCAGATAAGTCAGCGCGATAAAGCCGAACAAGCCCAGGGGATAGGTAACCGACTTCAGGAAGGGCAGCAGCAAGTCGGCGCGCGCCGGCAACGACACGGAGAAGCCGGTTTGCACCCAGTCCATGAACAGGTGAAACACTCTGACGTTGTTCGCTTCGGATACGCTGAAGGCAAGATAAATCGCGGCGAACAAACCGATCGCCGATTGCCAGAAGAATTTTTCGCGCGACGACATGCCGCGCGGATCCTTGTGCACCACCTTGCGATAGTCGTCGACCCAGCCGATCACGCCATAGCCAAACGTCACCAGCAGCACGATCCAGATAAAGCGATTGGTCAGATCGGCCCACAACAAGGTCGATACCGCGATCCCGATCAGTATCAACACGCCGCCCATGGTGGGCGTGCCCGATTTGACCAAATGGCTTTGCGGGCCGTTGGTGCGCACCGCCTGACCCACCTTCAGTTGCGTCAGCTTGCGTATCACCCAGGGGCCGCAGACGAGACCTATCATCAGCGCCGTGATGGTGGCCATCACGGCGCGGAAGGTCAAATAGCTGATCACGCGCAAAAAGCTTGCGTCATTCTGCAGCCATTGCGCCAGTGCCAGTAACATGCTCTTTCCTTTCTCTCAATGCGTGCCGGGAACCGCACCCGGCACATCCGATTGCTTCGGCGTACCCACCAGGGCTTCTACCGCCCGTTCCATCTTCATAAAGCGCGAGCCCTTGATCAATAGGGTCGCACTGCGCGTCAGCCCGCTTGCCAACAATGCCGCCAGCAGCGCATCCATGCTGGCGAAGTGGCGAGCGCCGGCCCCAAATGCCGTGACCGCCGCAGCACTGCCATCGCCCAGCGCATACATGGCATCGATACCGCTTTCGCGCGCATACGCACCGATTTCGCGATGGAATTCGGGTCCGTGGTCACCCACCTCGCCCATATCGCCGATGACCAGCACGCGCGGCGATGCATAGCGTGCCAGCACCGCAATCGCCGCCCGCATCGAATCGGGGTTCGCATTATAGGTGTCATCGATCACAGTGGCGCCACTCAAATCCGCATGCTGAGCAAGCTTGACCTGCAGACGTCCCTTAACCGGCTCAAATGCCTCCAAACCCGCGCGGATGGCGGGGATGCCGACCCCAGCCGCCAGCGCCACCGCCGTCGCGGCCAGCGCGTTGCGCGCGTTGTGCTCGCCGAGCACGCGTAAGGCAAGCTCGAACGTGCCGGCGGGCGTGCTGATTGACAATCGGCCGTCGGCAAGCGCAGTACCGATCACCGCCGCCGAGGTTTGCGCCACCGGAGCCAGGGCAAATTCGAGGCGACGCCGCGCACCCGCCGCTTGTCGCCACACTGCGGCGTAGGCATCGTCGGCGGGAAAGACTGCGACGCCGTCGGCCGGCAATGCCTCGATCACGCTGGCATGCTCGTGCGCTACGGCTTCCACCGTGGCCATGAATTCCTGATGCTCGCGCTGCGCATTATTGACCAAAGCAATGGTCGGCTCAGCCGTCCGGGCCAGCACCGCCGTTTCGCCCGGGTGATTCATGCCCAGTTCGACCACCGCCAGCGTGTGCTGCGGCGCCAGGCGGAACAGCGTCAAGGGCACGCCGATTTCATTGTTCAAGTTGCCGCGCGTGGCCAGACGATGCGCGTCACCCACCGCCGCCGCGAAGATGGCGGAGATCATTTCCTTGACGGTGGTCTTGCCATTGCTGCCCGTCACCGCTGCCAGCGGTAAGGAAAAGGTACGGCGCCAGGCGCGCGCAAGCGCGCGTAAAGCCTGTTGGGTATCGTCGACCAGCAAAGCCGGGGTCGCATAACCGGCCGGTACGCGGGTTGCAATCACAGCCGCCACACCACGCCCGGCGACTTCCGGCAAAAAATCGTGTGCGTCGAAACGCTCACCCTTGAGCGCCACGAACACGTCACCCGTGCCAGCGCTGCGGCTATCGGTCGAGACCCGCTCGAACAGGGTTTGAGGATCACCTTGGATCCGGCTGCCGGGCACATGTTGCGCGGCTTGCGCGAGGGAGAACATGCTCATGCGCCGTCTCCCTTGGCGCCAGCCTGGGCGCGCGCCGCCAACGCCAACTGTGCATGGTCCTGATCGGAGAACGGGCGTTTCTTGCCGGCGATCTCCTGGGTGGCCTCATGCCCTTTGCCCGCCAATACGATCAGGTCTTCCGGCGCCGCGCCTCGTACCGTGTGCAGGATCGCAATCGCGCGATCCTCCACCCTTCGCGCGCGCGCCGGATCGCGCATACCTGCGGCGATCTGGTCGATGATGTCGGCCGGGACTTCACTGCGCGGATTGTCGCTGGTGATCACCACTTGATCGGCCAGGCGTTCGGCAATCGCGCCCATCAGAGGACGCTTGGTCGCATCGCGATCGCCACCGCAGCCGAACACGCAGATCAGTTGACCACCGCGTTGCGTTGCAGTCGGACGCAATGCAGCGAGGGTTTTTTCTAATGCGTCCGGGGTATGTGCATAGTCGATCACAACCAGCGGCTCGGCTTGAATCGAGCGGCTGTCGATACGTTGCATGCGGCCCAGCACCGGCTGAAGTTTTGCCAGGCGCGTGAGTGCCACATCGAACGGTACGTCGACGGCCAGCAGACCGCCCAGAACCGCCAGTAGATTGCTGACGTTGAAATCACCCAGCGTGGCAACCTCCACCTCGGCACCACCCCAATCGCCGTCGACCTTGAATGCGGTGCCGCATGCGGTGGCCCGAATGTCGCTGGCGACCAATTGGGCGTCGCTGCTGAACGCTACCGCGGGCGTACCGATGCCGTACGCAATCGAGCGTACATCGCCACGCGCGCGCACCCGCTCAAGCAGACGGCGGCCAGCGGCATCGTCACGATTGATCACGGCGTGGCGCAGGCCGGCCCAGTCGAACAGGCGCGCCTTGGCCGCCTCGTAGGCATCGAAGGTCAGGTGGTAGTCGAGGTGATCCTGCGACAGATTGGTAAACAGAGCGACCTCGAACTGCGTGCCGTTGACCCGCCCTTGTTCCAGACCGTGCGACGACACTTCCATCGCGACATAGCGCGCACCGGCGGTGCGCAGCTCGGCGATCGACTGCTGCAGTTGGGGCGCATTCGGCGTGGTGAAACCGGTATAGGTCAGCGCACCGGGCATGCCACTGCCCAAGGTACCGATCAGACCGCAAGGGGCACCTTGCGTACTGAGCGCATGGGCCAACCAGTGGCTGACCGAAGTTTTGCCATTGGTGCCGGTGACGCCCAACACGCGCATCGCGGCACTCGGTTCACCGTACCAGCCGCTTGCGATCGGTCCCGCCAGCGCATTGAGATCGTCGATCGGCAGGACTGGGATTTCGATGCCGGCCGCGCCGATCACCCGCACGCCGTCGGGTTCGGTCAGGACTGCGGCGGCACCGCGCTCGATCGCATCGAGTATATGCGGCAGATTATTGGCGCCTTTCACCGCATAGGCCAAAAAGGCGTCGCCCGCCTCGACCGCGCGGCTATCGGAGCGCAACTGCGCGCCTTCCTTGAGATGCTGACGCAGCCAGGCCAGCGTCTGCTCGACGCTAGCTTGAATTTGCGGATCATTTGAACCGTAGCGCACCGCAGCGGTATTCGACGATCGTTGGCTCATCGAATCACTCCAGTGGAAACGGCAGAGGCGGACGGCGTGTTTTCAGTCACAACCATGGGTTTGACAGGAATATCGGGAGCCACGTTCAGGGCCCGCAGGGTATCACCCGCGATCGCCGAGAACACCGGCCCGGACACCGACCCGCCGAAGTGGGAGCCAGTCGTTGGGCTATCGATGGAAACCGCGACGATAATGCGCGGATTGGAAAGCGGGGCCATACCGACGAAAGAGGCACGGTACTTGTTATGGTCGTAACCATGGCCGTTGGATTTGTAAGCCGTGCCAGTCTTGCCGCCGACGCTGTAGCCCGGCACCTGCGCTTCAGGCGCTGTGCCGCCAACCGCCGCCACGTTTTCCAGCATCTTGCGCATTTCTGCGGCCGTCGTCGGCGAAATCACCTGGGGACCCGATACCGCCTGACCGTTGGTCTTGAAAATCGTGACCGGTATCAACTGACCATCGTGCGCGAAGATGGTGTACGCATGGGCCAATTGGAACAGCGACACGGAGATGCCATAGCCGTAAGCCATGGTGGCCTGCTCGATCCGGCGCCAGTCTTTCCAGGGACGCAAACGCCCGGCGACCGCGCCGGGAAAGCCGATCTTCGGTGCCTGACCAAAGCCGACGCTGGTAAACATGTTCCACATTTCCTCGGGACGCAGCTGCATCGCGATCTTGGTCGTGCCGATATTGCTCGACTTCTGAATCACGCCGCCAATGGTCAGCGTGCCGTAATTGCCGTCGTCGGTAATGGTGGCGCCGTCCAGCGTGAACTTGCCGTTGGTATTGACCAGCGTATCGGGCGTAATCCGGTGCAAATCGAGCGCGAGCGAAATGCTGATCGGCTTCATGATGGAACCGGGTTCGAAGGTGTCGGTCAAGGCACGGTTGCGCAGTTGCTCACCCGTCAGGTGAGAACGGTCGTTCGGGTTGTAGGTCGGATAGTTGGCCAGCGCCAGGACCTCGCCGGTATGCGTATCGATCACCATGGCCGCGCCGGCGGCGGCATGGTGTTCCTCAACCGCGGCCTTCAGCTCGGTATAGGTGATGTATTGGATCTTGCTGTCCAGCGACAGACTCAAGTCCTGACCGTTGCGCGGCATGGCCAGCTCATCGACGTCCTCGATGGTGCGTCCCATGCGGTCTTTGATCACGCGGCGGCTACCCGACACGCCAGCCAATTTCTTCTGCTCGGACAGCTCTATGCCTTCCTGTCCCTCGTCCTCGACATTGGTAAAGCCGACCAGATGGGCGGTGATTTCGCCCTCCGGGTAGAACCGTTCGTATTCAGTGCGCTGATAGATACCGGGAATGTCGAGCGCCGCAATCTTGTCCGCAACATCGTTGGGCACTTGACGCTTGATATAGACGAAGCCCTTCTCTTCGCCGAGCTTGGTGCGCAAATCCTTAGGCGGCATGCCGAGCAGCTTGCCCAATTGTTGCAGCTTGGAGGCGTCGATATCATCAGGCACATCCTCGGGGATGGCCCAGATCGCGCGCACCGGCAGACTGGTCGCCAGCATCACGCCGTTACGGTCCATGATGCGCCCGCGCGTAGCCGGCAGCTCGATGGTGCGTTGATAGCGACTTTCACCCTGCTTTTGATAGAAACTGTTACCGGGGCCTTGAATCCAGAACGCGCGTCCCGCCAGCGCCATAAAGGCGACGAACAGCAGAAACACCACCAACTTGGAGCGCCACATCGGCAGATGCACCGACAACACCGGGCTCGACGAGAACGGGAGGTGCTTGGGGGAGGCGTTCTTTTTCATCGACGCGCCTCTGTGTTGCCATGTGCTTCGACCTGGCTTGAAGCCGGCGCGGCGGCGCTCGACGTGGCGCTCGACGTGGCGCTGGCGGCAGCAACGCCGTTGGGCAGTTCGCTGACTGCTTCACCCGTCGTGCTATCGGCGGCCACGTTCGATTCCGCATCGGCGGCGACGTTCACCACCAGATACTGGGTGCGGCCCGGGGTCACCGGCTGCATCTTCAACTGATCCTGCGCGACATGCTCGATCAGCGTGGTTTTAGACAGCGCGCCTTCCTGATACTGGAGCTCGGCCAGTGTCTGCGCCATTTGATGCGCCTCGCCCTGCACCCGCCCGAGTTCGACAAACAACTCGCGCTGGTGATTGGTCGCGTTCACCGTCGAAAGCGCACACGCCACCAAGACGGCCATGAGAAACACGTTCAGGCGGCTCATGGTTGCCCCCTGACCCGTCGCTTACGCGCCATCCCCCCCGACGGGGTCGAGAAAACTTGGGACGGCCCGGCGCTCTCTTGAGCCGCCACCTTTTCCGCAATCCGCATCACCGCCGAACGCGAGCGCGGATTGGCCGCGACCTCGGCGTCACTCGCTTTGACACGGCCCAGCAGTTTCATGGCGGGCACGGGGAGATCGGCGGCCCGAATCGGCAACCGACGATCAATCTGCGGACCTTGCGCCTGCGCCTGCATAAAGCGCTTGACGATGCGGTCCTCCAGCGAATGAAAGCTGATTACCACCAGCCGCCCCCCTTGCTCAAGCACTTCAGCCGCCGCCTGCAGAATTACTTGCAGCTCCGCAAGCTCTTGATTGACGTGAATCCGTATAGCTTGAAAGGTGCGAGTGGCCGGGTTCTGCCCCTTCTCGCGGGTCTTGACGACGTTAGCCACGAGTGCGGCAAGTTCGCTCGTGCTGGCAAGAGGCCCGAGGCGCTCGGATTCTGCCCGGCGAGCAACAATCGCCTTTGCAATCTGAAAAGCAAACCGTTCTTCCCCATAATCGCGTATGACCTCCGTCAACTCTTCCTGGCTCGCATGCGCGAGCCACTGCGCCGCCGACTCGCCACGCGTGGTGTCCATGCGCATGTCGAGCGGCCCTTCAAAACGAAAACTGAAGCCGCGGGCGGGATCGTCGATTTGCGGCGACGACACGCCCAGATCCAGCAGCACGCCCGCGACCTGGCCGATACCGCGCTCGGCCAAAGCCGTGCGTAAAGCCGCAAAACTGTCGTGAACAATATGAAAGCGGGAGTCGGTGATGCGTCCGGCCTCGGCGATCGCGAGCGGATCCTTGTCGAAAGCGATCAGACGGCCGGCGGCATCGAGCCGCTGCAGCAGCAAGCGGCTGTGACCGCCGCGACCGAAGGTGCCGTCGACATAACAGCCGTCGCGACGCCACAGGAGCGCGTCCACCGCCTCCTCGAGCAATACCGTCTGGTGTTGCAAGCTTTGGGGTTGCAACCCTTTTCCGTCCACGTTCGCCATGTCGGACCGCGGTCAGAAAGTGAAATTTTTGAGGGCATCAGGCATGCCCTGTGCCATCGCAGCTTGTTCCTTGGCTGCGTACGTCTGCGCATCCCAGACTTCGAAGTGACTGCCCATGCCCAGCAGCATCACTTCCTTGTCCAGCATGGCGGCCGTGCGCAACTCCGGCGCGATCAGGACGCGGCCCGATCCGTCGACGTCGACATCCGACGCGTTGCCCAGGAAAATGCGGCGCCACCAATGGGCGTCCATCGGCAAAGCAGCAATCTTGTTGCGAAAGACTTCCCACTCGGGGCGTGGAAAGAGCAACAGGCAGCCATCCGGGTGCTTGGTAATCGTCACCCGGCCTTCGGCCTGTCCTTGCAGCGCGTCACGATACTTGGACGGCACAGACATCCGTCCTTTTGCATCGAGTGTCAGCGCCGACGCCCCTTGGAACACGCGATTCTCCTAAACGGGCACCAACGACGGCACCCCCGCTTACCCGCCAAACCCGAAAAAACGGGTCATCTCTCACACAAAAATGCACTTTGTCACACTGTTTCCCACTTTAGTGGAAGGGCTAGTCGCGGTCAAGATTGCGTGACGCTTTTCGGATAAATTTTGTTTGCAAGAACAATGACTTAGCGGGGTCGAGCGGGGGAGAAAACGAAAAAACGCTTAATAATTAAAGCGATAATCGAACAAGTGAATGTGATGCATGAGGAATGGGGGTATATGCGCTGCTGGGATGGGGCCGAGAGACCTCGGACCGCGGGGCTGTCGTGCGACCACACACGGTTGCGTGCGGTACGATGGGCGGCGATGCGGGGTCGATCCCGCATCGCACTCACTACGCCCGAAGCTTACAGGTAGTAAGCCGTGCGTGTCATCACTTTCGAACAGGCTTTCATCAAGCCGCGCACCGGCAAAGGCAAGGCCACCCCGCCCAGATCGCTAGCGGTCTGGGCATGCGTCACCTCCTCATCGCGCATGCGCTCCACGATGGCGCGAGACTTCACGTCGCCAGCCGGCAGACTGGTCAAATGGGAATTCAGATGATGCTCGACCTGACGTTCGGTCTCAGCCATAAAGCCAAGGCTGACCCGATCACCGAAACGTCCGGCGGCAAAACCGATGGCCAGGGCACCGGCGTACCAGAGCGGATTCAGCAGACTGGGACGCGAATCCAATTCAGCCAAACGCTCGGCGGTCCAACTCAGGTGATCGACCTCTTCCTGCGCCGCGTGTTCAAACGCCTGTTTCAAGGCGGGCGACGAGGTCGCGAGTTTTTGCGACTGATATAAAGCCTGCGCACAAATCTCACCGACATGATTAATTCGCATCAGTCCTGCCGCGTGACGCTTTTCGGCGTCGCTGAGGACTGCTTCGGACGCATCGGCGGCCGGCTTCGGCGTCGGCCGATGCGATTGCACCACGCCGCTGACGATACGCAAACTGTGATCGAATTCCTCGATGAACTGATCCAACGACATGCTTTTCCACTCCCCACTTGATAGCCCATCGCCCTGGTTCAAGCCCGTCCAGACCGGCTTAGGCGGCCAATAAATCGGTCCCGAATTTCTCCGCGATACATTCCCAAGCCCTTGGAAATATGGCAGAAATTAGCGTGACGATACGCCAAAACCCCATGTTGCGTAAACGTAACAAAGCAAGAAAGTAAGCCATAGAAAAGCCCCCTTTTAGTTGGACACCCTAGGTGATTTTGTTACATTACGTTCAACTTCTCGCGAAGTTGCATTAGCAAGGACGTGATCACTAGTGACCTTGTTAAAAAAACTAAATGACACAACTGATTGGAGATCATTCGATGAAAAAGTCGCTTCTCGCTCTCGCAGCGCTGGGTGCGTTCGCAAGTGCTGCGCACGCACAAAGCAGCGTGACGCTGTATGGCATCATTGACGCTGGTCTGACCTACGTTAACAACGTTCAAGGCAACTCGCTGTGGGCAATGCAAAGCGGTATCCTGCAAGGTAGTCGCTGGGGCCTGAAGGGCAGCGAAGATCTGGGCGGCGGTCTGAAGACCGTTTTCCAATTGGAAAACGGCTACAACGTGTTCAACGGCAAGCTGGGTCAGAACCAGAACGGCAGCAGCCCCAGCAGCTCGATGTTCGGGCGCCAAGCCTATGTTGGTCTGTCCAGCACCAGCTTTGGTACCGTCACGGTCGGCCGCCAATATGACACCATCGACGACTACGTACAGCCTTCTACCCTGAACGGCAACTGGGGCGCGTATTTCTCGCACGCTGGCGATATCGACAACAGTGACAATGCATACCGCGTGAACAATTCGGTCAAGTACGCAAGCCCGTCGTATAACGGCCTGACCTTCGGCGGCATGTATGCCTTCGGCGGTGTGGCTGGCGCATTCGGCGAAAAGAGCATGTTCGGCCTGGGCGCGTCTTACTCGGCTGGCCCAATGTACTTGACCGCAGCCTACGAGTACAACCGCAATCCCGCGACGCAATTCCCCGATGGTAACTGGGTGGCAAACAGCTCGAACCCGGCTGCATATGGCGCGTTCGGCTACGTCGGCGAATCGACCACCAGCAGCCAGATCATTGGCGTAGGCGGCACGTACGCAATCGGCGCAGCGAAGCTGGGTTTGGACTACACCAACACCAAGTTCGACAATGCTAACGGCACCACCAGCTCGGTCACGTTCAACAATATCGAATTCTGGGGCCAATACTCGCTGACGCCGGCTACCACCCTGATCGCTGGCGACACGTACACGCTGGGCAAGGCTGACTACACTGTGGCCACCGGCGACAAGCCGAAGTGGAACCAGTTCAACGTGATGGCCGACTACGCGCTGTCGAAGCGTACCGACGTCTACGTCATGGGTATCTGGGAAAACGCAAGCGGTGGTGCGAAGGCTTCGATCTACAACGGCTTGCTGGCATCGCCGTCGTCGACCGACACCCAAGTCGCTGTTCGCCTGGGCATCCGCACGAAATTCTAATAAAGCTGTAACGTAGTATTGAAAGGCGCCTTAGGGCGCCTTTTTTTATGGCCGTGCCAATCGCCGCGCGACACATCATCACGGACGCCGTGACGAAAAAAATCCCCGGGCCGGCGCGAGCCGGATCGAGGATCAACGAACTTCCGCTTCTGGAAAACTGACCGGCTTAGGCTGCCGGCTTGGCATCCCGCAATTCGCGCCGCAGGATCTTGCCGACATTGGTCTTCGGCAGTTCGGTGCGGAACTCGATATGTTTCGGCCGTTTGTAGCCCGTGAGTTGCTCTTTGCAATACCGCTGCACATCGGATTCGGTCAAAGCCGGGTCGCGTTTGACGATGAACAGCTTGACCGCTTCACCCGACTGCGCGTCGGGCACCCCGACTGCGGCCACTTCGAATACACCCGGCAGGCTGGCCACCACGTCTTCGATTTCATTCGGATAGACATTGAAGCCGGACACCAGAATCATGTCCTTTTTGCGATCGACGATTTTGATGGCGCCATCGCTGTCCATCACTCCGATATCACCTGACTTGAAATAGCCATCGGAGGTCATCACCTTGGCGGTTTCGTCCGGACGATTCCAGTAGCCGGCCATGACCTGCGGACCCTTGATGCAGATTTCGCCGGACTGGCCGAGCGGGACTTCCTGATCCGCCTCGTCGCGGATCGACACCAGGGTCGAGGGCATCGGCACGCCGATCTTGCCGGTATACGCTGTGTTGGTGACCGGATTCGCGGTGGCGATCGGGGAGGTTTCGGACATGCCGTAGCCTTCGATCACCGGCGCGCCCGTTACTTCGAACCAGCGCTTGGCCACCGCTTCCTGCATCGCCATGCCGCCGGCATTCGCCATCAGGAATTTCGAGAAATCGAGCGTGGCGAATTCCGGATTGTTCAACATCGCGTTGTACAAGGTGTTGACGGCCGGAAACAGATGGAAAGCGTGACCGCGCAAGGTTTTAACCAGACCCGGGATATCGCGCGGATTCGGGATCAGAATACCCAGTCCGCCCTTGTATAGGCTGACCAGTGCACATACAGTCAGCGCGAAGATGTGGTACAGCGGCAAGGCGATCACGGTGACGATCACTTCGGACTCGGGCACGCGCCCGGTCAGCGGGTTCATCCAGGCCGACGACTGCAGCAGATTGGCGACGATATTGCGATGCAGCAGGACGGCGCCTTTCGATACGCCGGTAGTGCCGCCCGTGTACTGCAGGTAGGCAATATCGTTCGGACCGATTTGGACCGGCTTAAGCGGCACGCGGGCCGAAGACGCCAAGGCAGCGCTGAATTTGACGTGCCCGGGCAGATCCCAGGACGGCACCATCTTCTTCACGCGGCGGATCACGAAATTGACCAGCATGCCCTTGGCACCCAGCATCTCGCCGATCGACGCCACGGCCACATGCTTGACGGAGGTATTCTTGATCACGGCTTGCAAGGTGGTCGCGAAATTCTCCAACACGACAATCGCCTCGGCGCCGGAATCGCGCAATTGGTGCTCGAGCTCGCGCGCCGTGTACAGCGGATTGACGTTTACCACCACGCAGCCGGCGCGCATGATGCCTATCATGGCGATCGGATATTGCAGCAGATTGGGGAGCATGATGGCGACCCGGCTTCCCGGTGCCACGCCACGCGATTGCAACCATGCGGCAAAGGCCCGCGACTGGCGATCCAGCTCGCGATAGCTCAACAACTTGCCCATGCATTCGAATGCGTCGCGGTCGGCAAACCGTTTGAAACTCTCTTCGAGCAGAGCGACCAACGAGGGAAAGGCCGAATAATCGACTTCCTCCGGCACACCCGCCGGATATGATTTCAGCCAGATCTTCTCCATACAGCGTCTCCGAATTATTTTTGAACGATCGTGCGGAAACGTACATGCTAATCCGCGGCGACGTTTAGAGCAATGTAAATGCCTAAAGGGTATCCTCGAATCGGGCCGGTATGCGTTATCGCAGATTGTCGTCTGTAGTGGGTCGATAGCCCGCTAGTCGGTGGGTTTTATCGGGCGATAGCGCGAATCGCGATCCGAAGCGAAGGCCAGCGCGGTCCTGGCGACGGCCCTCGGCGGCATGGTAGCGCTCCCATTGCTGACCGGCGGCTTCAGTCCACCGGGGCCACTTCGACCAGGCAATCGTAGAAGGTCGCCGAGCCGCCCAGATCGGTCAGCGCCTGACTCGTCACTTCGTTGGCATTACGGCCATCCGGTGCCAGCTTGCGCCACCAGATCGACTGCCCCACCACCACGCCGCGACGGGCTTTGTCAGTGACCCGGGCGCGGGCTTGCAGCGTGCCGCGGTCATTGAAAATACGTACCATGGCGGCCGGTTCGATCCGGCGCGCAAGCGCGTCGTCCGGATGGATTTCCAGCTCGGGCTCGCGCAGCATCGCGCGCAGGCTATCGACATTGACGAAGCTGCTATTCAGGAAATGGCGTGCCGGCGGCGAAATCATGGCCAGCGGATAGCGGGCCGCGAGCTCGGGCGCGTACTCGGCCGATTCATAGGGCGGCAGGTAATCCGGCAGCGGGTCCATGCCCTCTTGTGCCAGCCTTTCCGAATAAAATTCACATTTGCCCGAGGGCGTGCGATAGCCCCCTTCAGCCAGCGGCGCATCGGCCAGATTGAGTTTGACGAAGCCCTGCTCCTCGAGTTCGCCCCATTGCCGGCCGGCCAGCGCCGGGCTGGACCAGTCGAAGGCCTGCCGTGCCAGCGTGGCATCGTCTTCGTATAGCTCCGACTGCGGCAATCCCATTGCGCGCGCGATACCGCGGAAGATTTCCGAGTTGGGCTTGGACTCGCCGACGGGCTCGATAGCCGGTTGGTTCATCATCAAATAGGTATGGCCGTACGATTTATGCACATCCAGATGCTCGAGCTGAGTGGTGGCCGGCAGCAGCAAGTCGGCATAGTCGGCGGTATCGGTCTGGAAATGTTCAAGCACAATGGTGTACAGATCTTCGCGCGCCAGACCGGCGATCACGCGCGGCGAATCGGGGGCGACCGCGGCCGGATTGCAGTTGTAGACGATCAGCGCCTCGACCTTGGGGCCGAATTCGGCATCGCCCGGGTGCAGCAAGGTATCGCCCAGTGCATTCATATTGATCAGGCGGGTCTGGCGCGGCCAGTCCGGCTGCAGATCAGGACGCGACAAGGCCGCCGCATCGACCGGCGCAAAACCCGAGGAAGACAGCAGCAAACCGCCCGCCCGCTCGCGCCAGGCACCGGTCAAGGCTGGCAGGCTGGCGATGGCCCGCATCGCGTTGCCGCCGCCGCGCACCCGTTGCATGCCGTAGTTGACGCGGATCGCGGCAGCCCGGGTGGTGCCGTACTCACGCGCCAAGTCGATGATTTGTTGCGCCTCCAGACCACAGATCTCGGCGGCACGCGCGGGCGCGTATTGCAGCGCCCGTTCCCGCAGCGCCTCATAACCGAGGGTGTAGCGTGCGATATAGTCGTGGTCGAGCAGATCCTCGGTGATCAGCACGTGCATCATGCCCAAGGCCAAAGCCGCGTCCGTGCCGGGGCGCAAGGCCAGATGCACGTGGCATTTTTCGGCGGTCAGCGAACGATAGGGATCAATTGCCACCAGTTTGGCGCCGCGCCGCTTGGCCTCCTGAGCGCGGGTCCAGAAATGTAAACTGGAGGTCACGGGGTTGCTGCCCCAGATTAGGATCAAGCGGCTTTCCTCGAAAAATTCGAGATGCATGCCGATACCCGCGCCATAGGTATATTTGAGCCCCGCAGCCCCGGCGCTCGCACAAATCGTGCGATCTAGCCGGGAGGCTCCCAAGGCATGAAAAAAGCGTCCGGCGATACTTTCGCCCTGGATCAGCCCCATCGTACCGGCATAGCTGTAAGGCAAAATGGCTTCGGGGGCGCGCTGCGCGATCGGCGTCAAATGCTGCGCCGCCAAGGCGTAGGCTTCATCCCAACTGATTGGGGCAAATCGCCCCTCACCTTTGCGGCCTATCCGTTTCATCGGTTGAGTCAGCCGGTCGCGATGGTAGGTGCGCTCCGTATAGCGCGATACCTTGGTGCACAACACCCCTTGGGTCGGCTCATGTTCGGGCGCGCCGGCCACGCGAATCGCGCGTCCATTCTGCACGGTGACGTGCAAACCGCAGGTGTCTGGGCAGTCGTGCGGACAGACACCAAAGACGACGCGTTCGGAGGAATTTTTCATGTTTTTTGCTCGAATTAAACGGCGCGGGCACTCAGGCAAGGCAAACGCGCGATCAGTGTCTGATTGTATTACAAGCACATGGAGCAGGCGGACGCTGCCGGATCATGGACGGTGGGCGTAGAATCGAGACATCGGTGCCGATCTTGGCACCTGGCAGTTCAGCCCTATTCAGCATCAAGACGGAGAGAGAGTATGCGTGTCATCCCCGAAATCGCCGGCGCTCACGGCGAAATACAGGCTCTGCGACGAGAAATACATGCGCATCCCGAATTACGTTATGAAGAACAGCGGACTTCCGATCTGGTCGCCGCAAAACTGACCGAATGGGGCTTTGAAGTTCATCGTGGGCTCGGCAAAACCGGTGTCGTGGGCGTTCTCAGCGCGGGACACAGCGAGCGCATGATCGGTCTGCGCGCCGACATGGATGCGCTGCCTATCCAGGAGTTGAATGCTTTTGAACACCGTTCGACGCATGATGGCAAGATGCACGCCTGCGGTCACGACGGACATACGGCCATGCTGTTGGGCGCGGCGCGGTACCTTGCCTCGCATCGCGATTTCGACGGTACGGTGGTATTGATTTTTCAGCCAGCCGAGGAAGGCGGTGCCGGCGCCCGAGCGATGATCAAAGATGGGCTGTTCGAGCGTTTCCCGGTCGATGCGGTCTTTGGTTTGCACAACTGGCCAGGCATGCCGGCCGGTAAATTCGGCAATACCGCAGGGCCCATCATGGCCTCGAGTAACGAATTCCACATTCAAATCCGCGGTGTCGGCGCCCATGCCGCCATGCCACACAATGGCCACGATCCGGTATTCACCGCGTTACAGATCGCCAACGGGTTGCAAAGCGTGATCACGCGCAACAAGAAACCGATCGACACCGCCGTGTTGTCGATCACGCAGATCCACGCAGGCGATGCCGTCAACGTGATCCCCGACCGCGCAACGCTGGCCGGTACCGTGCGCACCTTCTCAGTGGAAGCGTTGGATCTGATCGAATCGCGCATGCGCAAAATCGTCGAAGCCACGGCCAGTGCCTACGAATGCGAGGTGGAATTTGAATTTCGCCGCAATTACCCGCCGACCGTGAACAGCGCGGTCGAAGCGGCTTTTGCGACCGAAGTGATGCAGGAATTGGTGGGTGAGGGCAACGTTGACGCGCGGGTCGAACCGACCATGGGCGCGGAGGATTTCTCTTTCATGCTGCTGGAAAAGCCAGGCTGCTATGCGTTTATCGGCAATGGCAGTGGCGGCCATCGCGAAGCTGGCCATGGCATAGGCCCGTGCATGCTGCACAATCCAACCTACGATTTCAACGACGAAATTCTGGCCTTGGGCTCGACCTATTGGGTCAAGCTGGTGCAACGCTTCCTCAGTCCCAAGGCAGCTTAAGCGACACACAGTCTGCTGGCGCCGCTACCGTGCCCGCGCTGTGAGCGCGGCGGTGGCGGTGCCGGGGCATATACGGTGATCAAACCCTGAGCGAGCGGGTTTGATGTATTTTCGATCGGCAGGAAGACAAAAACCCCACCGGAGTCGGTGGGGTTTTTGCGATAGGGTTGCCTGACGATTACCTACTTTCACACGGGTATCCGCACTATCATTGGCGTGGAGTCGTTTCACGGTCCTGTTCGGGAT
>Ga0116226_10001138_pt1 | contig 23079 bp, 9 predicted proteins | sample S1TSphfallax_FD_89692 | JGI IMG/M metagenome (GOLD analysis project Ga0116226, IMG submission 89692) | Host-associated microbial communities from peat moss isolated from Minnesota, USA - S1T2_Fa - Sphagnum fallax MG | ecosystem: Host-associated > Plants > Peat moss > Unclassified | place: USA... | reverse complement strand
CCCCCCTACTTTGGAGGGTCACATCTGACTCATTTCTTCATCTTTTTCAACGATTCAACTTTCTGTGGGTGCGCAAATAGTAGGGCTACAATTCCTCTTTGGGCATGAAATTCAAAGCACTCTCAGAAATTCGTAGACCACTGAGACACTAAGTGTTTGGTGACCGGCCCAGCTACCCTAATCCTTATCGAATTGGCAAGGTTTGCCCCAGTTTGTCTACAAAAGGAGACATGCATTGCATGGCTGATTCAGCATGCAAATTACTATAGTACCCGAATGGATTCAGCAACAAACTGTCGAATAATTAATTAAATCTCAAATCTTAACTTCAGCAGTTGGTTTTTTAATTCTGAAATTTTTAATGGGTAATGTTTTGTAAAAAATAATGAACATGACTTTGCTGTCTTTCTGGGATAGTTTAATTGTGGTTAGATTGTCACATTCTTAAATTCACAAAATTCACAGGTCTGAAGTTGAAACTCACCAAGCAAAATATTGCATAATTTGATTTTAATAATTATTATTAAGATTTCAACACAAGTAATAAATCATATTTCAAAATTTTGAAAAAATAAAAATAATCTAATTTATGCCAAAATCATTTGTGTACTTTGGTAGTTTATGAAAAGGGATAATAAATATGATAAAACAAACATTAATGTACTTCTTTCAATTTTGTCTTTTAGAATTTATTGTTTTTGGGCCTTTTCTATCGGGCAAGGATATTAGAGTTTTCATTTAAATCATCATGTCTTCACACTATCTTTGGGCCTTTTTCACCCCTCCTATGTGTGTTAACTCTGTAAAACTTTATTAAAAACACATTGTAAATTTAGAAAATGAAAAATGAAAAAATAAAAAAGATTAATTTACATGACGTGAACCTAATACAAACTAGCTATCGAAATTTCTTTGTTTCAACAACCGGTCACTTATAGGAGGTTAGTTGTGGTGATGGGGGTGCATTTTGAAGGGGTGGAAGTTGAAAAATAACTAAACCTACCACTATCATTCAACTTAATATGGAGAATGTTTACAACCCTTGTAATGTAATTAAGATTTTTTTAAGAAGAAAAATAACCAAGACAAAAAGAAGAGGGCTTTTTGGCCCTTTGAAGTTCCACATGACATTAGCATAATCGTGTAAGAACACATAAACTTGTTTGTCTAAACATCCAAGCACCTTAATTGCTAAAGGGAAGAAATGATTAATGGGGTGTTGGTCACAATGGCTCTTTTCTTTGACTTGAGCTGCTTCAAAGGTAACAAATCCTCAAGTTGTGTAAGATCAACGAAGTAAATGTGTTCATGTTGGATCGGCAATGACAACATTGACTAGGGTGTGAATTCCATCTTTGGTCAACCAAATGTCACCTCGTTGACAAAAGGAATGGAATGTGATTGAAGGAAGTGTGTGTAGTTGTTTCAACCCACATGGAAAACAACATCTTGTGCAATGGTAACAAAAATGTCACAAATTGCATCATGGGTGTAATGTACAAGGTGGACACTTGTAACATCAATGGGATGTGTGCACACGCATTGAAAGATACATGTAATTGAAGGATGTGGTAATCCAAATCACGTTTGGAACATTGTGAAAAAAGGTGGGGAATATAATCAAAAGGTTGGGAAGGTCGGTCGAGTTATAAGCCAAATGCTCACCCCAAGGCCAAAACATGATAAGATTCGAGCACAATGGGTGTCAAATATGAAGTTGGAAAGCATGTTAAAAAGGGTATGATGGTACAAACATTCCAAAATGGAATCTTGAAATCAAACCATTTGTTGCCTGATGAGTTGTTCAAAAGAACACACACGTGCTAGGGGCGGTAGAAGATCACTAACCACTTTGAAGTGTTGTTGGAAGGGGAAGGTGTTGTTGTTGATTCGTGTTAAAGCTTCAAGAAGGAAGAACATTGATCGAGCATGAATTTAACAACTACAATGGAAACTACAAGGGCCCAACTCCATAAATAAGTTGTTAAAGTGATGGTGGTTATCAATATGAGGCCAATGCCACCAAAAGCTATTGGGAAATAAACTTGTTTATAGGCTAGAGGTCTTTACTGGCTATCAAAGGCTCATGGACCCAAAAAGCACCCAAACATTTGAAGGATGGAAGAGTCAAAGGAAGCAAAGGACTTTATGAAGGTGGAAAATGGAGGTGTGCATCATAATATATACAATGGCCGTTGCATGAAGTAATGAGTTATAATTCCAAAAGCTACATGAACATCCATTTTAAGGAGAAAATAAACATGTTAAACATTTTCCAATAAAACATTTTTTATGAAAGATGATGTGAAGCATGAAGTACCCAATGGAACCCACCCTAATTCCTTTTGATGGGGTGTTAAATAGGGATGGGGTGTCAAAGTTAGGCGGTAGACTAGGGGGAGACCATGCTGCACATTTATAAGGTAACATAGAAAGACCTATCCCACGGAGTTCAATTCAGAAGTGTTCATATGCAAATGACACAATTGCAGGGGGCTTATAATGTGAGTGCCATCTACAATAAATGGAAATAGATAAGAGGGGAAATGATTAGTTATAGAACGTAAAGTTACAAAATGAATTTGAGCAAATAATGCCCCTCCAAAGTATCTCCTTGATGGGGTTCCCATGGCAAATGGGATGACCATGACCTTGTTTTCACAATTATGGTGACTATAAAATAAGGAAGACTCAAATGCATAAAATGCATGAACAAAAGGGATGAGTTGTATGATGTCCCCATTTATTACACAAAGTTCTTAAAATATGGCTATTCTTGACACTGAATTGAAAACATTTGCCACATCTAACTGAATAACCACCCAGTTAAAGTGAACGTCCAAAATGCACCTGATACCATGGATTATAACTTCACATCCACCTTTCACTAATAGAAATCATATTGTTTGCAACTAGTCACTATGTAATTGTGTGCAACTAGGTGTCGTTTTTAACTACATTAATTATGTGTGTAATTAACATGCAACCAATAATGTACAAAATGGACATGTGTCATAAAAATCATGTTCTAACCTAATACATACCTACATTAATATATTAAATATATTTACCTAGGCTATTATAGTAATATTATATCTTTAGCAATAACGTTAAACTCCTATTAATTAATGTTACCCAAGGCAAAACATTGGCTAAACCTACATTAAATTCACATTAATCAATGCTAAATTAACCATGATTAAACTAACTTTTGTTAAATTAATTTTGGTTAAATTAACTATGAGATTAAACAAATTTTGGTTAAATTAATTATGAAGTTAAACTAATTTTGGCTAAATTAATCGTGGTTAAACTAATTTTGGCCAAAAATAATTATGAGGCTACATTAATTTTGGTTAAACTAACCATAACAACAACTAATAATGAAACTAAAATAAATTTGGTTAAACTAACCATGGATAAACTAATTTGGCTAAATTAATTAAAAACTTAAATTAACCAAGAGGTTAAATTAAACTAATAATGGAGAAACCAACATGCATTAATTAAACATGGTTAAATACTAATTATAAAATTAAACTAAATTTGGCTAAACTAACCATGGGTAACCTAACTTTGGTTAAATTAACTAAAAAACTAAATTAGCTAGGAAATTAAATTAAATTAAATTAATAATGGATAAACTATCATGTATAAATTAAACATGGTTAAATTAATTATTAAATTTAACCTTGTAGTTAATTTAACTATGGTTAGTTGACCCAAAATGAATTTACCATTTTAAATAACTTAAATTTTTTTTTTTTACCCATCATTAATTTAACCCAAAATATTATATTATATTACTATTAGTATAATAATTCGCATATAATGATTAAAATTTTATAATTATTACACTTATAATTATTATAATTGTTCCTTATTAATGACTTGAATATTATTGATGTTATTTTAAATAATATTTTCATTTTTATTTGTAAATATTTTTATTTTAATATTATTATATTGGTATTAATTATGACAATATACTTATGTCTAATAGGTCACGTTAGTTTACAAATTTTTAACTTAAGCTATGTAATAATATTGATTTTTTAATATTTGTTTATAAAAAGTAGAATTTAAAAAAAAATTGATAAATATTATTTAGTTTTTATTATTATTATTTATTTATGGTATTATATTTGTGGTTAGTAAGGTACATTACTTAACTTTTGATTATTTATTCAACTATTTATTAATAATGATTTAAATAACTATTATTACTGAATTATTATTATTATTATTATTATCATCATCCTTGGTTGTTAATAATGTTATTATTATTTTTCAATAACTATAATTATAATATTAATTATGGTAATATATTTATAGCTAATTGGTTACATTATTTTGCTTGTAAGTATGCTAACATAAGTTAGTTATTAACTTGATTCATCTATTAATTTAAATTAAGTAATAATATAATTCATCATTAATTATTATGAGTAATCATAACTATTAAAATTTTATTATAATTATAAATATTAACATTGATATTTATTAACCAATTAATAGTATTATCACTATATTATATTATTATTACCTATTAAGCTTTAATACTTACAATATAATCAATTTAGTTAGCAGGTAAACTAGGTTAATATGGTTATTTGCATGTAATTACATTGGTTGCACTTACAATTAAATTTTTTATCCCACATTTTTTGCCATGGATTCCAATTGTGCATAGTATATAAGTAAGTGCATTTGACTTGTTTACAAACCAAATACCAAATGCCATTTGGGATGGGCCAATGAAAGAGGTTCAACCTTAAAGGCTAAACCCAAAAACAAAATTAGATTATCTTAAACCTATCTACCTACTTCCCTACCTACTTATGACCTACCTATCTAACTATCTTTAACCTACCTACTTAGTTACAACATCCTATTTACCTCCCTACCTATGACCTACTTACTTAATTAATTAAAGAATAATAATCAATGGGCTTTGAAAATTGCCATTTGTCACCACATAATTGGCCTTCACAAATGGACACATGTCAAAATCTGATCCACATTTTATTGGATGGTCAAAATATTATTAATTTATTAATAAATGAATATTCAAATAATGTTTAAATGCCACGTGTCACCATAGGCAAACATTGTAAAATAATGTAAATGTATAAAATATAAATCCATACTATGTATATTACCCACATACATTTTATCATATGCAAGTATTAATCATGTGTAACTTGTCTTATGCAACTATGGGGTTAATAGTTACATGTGTCGCATGGAACTAAAAATTAATTGCATATGACAATTATAACATGATAGTTTTCTTTTGTTGTAATTTCAAATTAGTGTAGGGAAAATGTGTTCCAAAAGCATCACGAAATTGAAAGCATAAAATGCGACTTATGAGTCGATACAATGTTTCCCCCATGTCAATTGGACGAATTCCATCTAAGGGCTTGGTCATGGTTAAGAGGTGAACCACTCCAAGGATATGTGTAATTCAAGGTGGGATGTGACCTTACATGATATGTGAACAAAGTTGAAAGAATTGTGAAAATGCAATTGTAGAATCTTCCAATTGAATTTTTCTCAAAGGTGTTCAAAAACCATCCCATAAAAGCTACTTGCAAATAAATGTCACATGTGTTGGAATGCTGACTTGAAAAAGTTAGATGAAAGTTTAAGGTCCTAATTTAATTTGTAATCTTCTAGGAAAAGTGGGAGGAAACCATTTAATTAAGGATGTAAAACAAAGAGAATTAAGGTGGTGTTAGAAAGTGTGGGTGCAAGAGATAATAATGGCAGAGTACAAGCTATTCAAAAAAATTCCCCTCCACGTCCAAGGACTAAATTGTGGATAAAACGTTTATAAGCTAGATGATCATGTTGGGAGGAGGCATTGAGTTCAAATTTTCCATTAATTATTGGGCTTATAAAAAGAATTATCCTTGTAGGTTTTCCCAATTATTTGTTAAAAAACATTTGAATCATATTCACATTTCCCAATGCCCTATTGTCCTTCCACGAGAGCTAGAGCAAAACACCATCAGGGTAACATAAGGAACAAATGCCAAGCAACCACATCATAAGGGTCTTGTGTTAGCTTATTTAGTGGAAAACAAAATGCCACTTGTACATCATGTCGGAGAGCGGTAGGGATGCAATTATATAATTGAGTTTGATGAAAACCAAGATGGAAGGACCTAAGGACATTTAACATCAAAACCTAAGCCCATGCTAATACAAGCATGTTTGGAATAAGGGAGGGTACTGGGCCAAGATGGTCATGTAAGTTTAGAATAGATGGATTAGATGTCTAACATGAATGTTGGTGACAAGTTAACCCTTGAAGAATAAATTGACATCTGCAAATGGTGTGAAAGGCTTTAGGTGGAAATTGTAGGCGTGTTGGGAATGTGGGGTTAGGTTGGGGGTTTTGATCATGGACAATTATAGGGGTTGACAAAATGGAAAGGGGAAATGGTCCTACATGTACATTATTTTAGGGAGATTGGGAAAGTGTTGTGTTGGGGCTCCACATTTACACAAAGGGCTAAGGGTTGGTAAAGGGAGTTAATGAAGGGTGCATGGGTTGTTAAAATGGTATGGCGGGTTGGTGGGTGGTGTGTGGTTTGCATAGGAAAAGTAATGGAGAATGGGGTTGTGATGGTGTGTGAAAAAACAAATGGGCGATGTGAATTACGAAGTTCAATGAAACATGATAAACTAAGGAACATAAAGATGTTTTGTGCCCACGAGGAAAAAAATTTACTTGGAGTGCAATTGTAAATAGGCCCCATTTTCTAAAAATTGTCACTACTAGAATTCCATTTTTTTATTATTATAAATTTTGGTCAAAAAAGACCCATTTTGGACATGTGTAAAAAAAACCTCCTAATCACTTTGGACAAGTTGTTTTGAACTTGTCCATTGTGACTGGGCCATGTACTTTTTGACCAAGCTTAAATTGGCATTTTTGACTAGTCATTTCGATTGGTACTTTTGACTAGTACTTTTGACTAATCATTTCGAGTAGTACTTTTAACTAGTCATTTCAACTATTCAATATAATAATCAAATGATTTTTTGATTACTCAAACACCATTTTGATTAAGCAAATGCCATGTAGCATTTAAACAATGGCCACCCAACTTAAACCACGTGGCATCTAAACATTAGCCAACTAGGCTATGCCATGTGACATTTAAACATTGGCCATCTAGGTTATGCAACATGGCATTTAAACATTGGCCATTTAGGTTATGCCACATGGCATTTAAACATTGGCCATGAGGCTATGGCACATGGATAGAACCTAAATAGCTTAGGTTAGACCTAAAATTAAATACCTACTCCTAAGGTCCTTATGTCTAGGAACTTATAACCTAAATTCCTAGGCCTAGATCTAAAAGCCTATAATTAGCAACTAGGTATAAAAGCTTAAAATATGTTAGGGCAACCTAAGTTATGACCTCTACTGAGCTTAAATGTACACCACCTAGATGACCTAGGTAAGGAAATCCTATTTCATTTTGAATTTGGCCTTTTAAGGTTAAACTTTTTTAATTGGCTCATCCCAGATGGCCTTCCTTTTTAAAATATTTCTTATGTCTTGGATGATTACGGTGCATTTATTTATATTGCTCATCATTTCAAAAGGATGACAAATAATATGCAACACACTTTTGGGAAGGAGAAACATTTTCATGTGCACACAACACTAAAGCCTTTTAGATCACACGACATTATTCCTAAATAACTATGTATGTTAATAAAATTTATAAAAACAATAGTAATAGTTAATGTCTAGTTATTTAGTTATAATTAATAATTACAACCAAATTATAATTAATCATTACAAATTTGACCTAATTCATTATATATTATCAACAATGTTTTTGTAATAATTAATATTTAACTAGTTAATTACACATTCATTAGTGTATTTTAGGTAAATAATTAGTTAACCAACTACTAATTTATCATAGGTATATAAATGGCCTACCTTAGCCTATATAACTAAATTACATCTAGGTTAAAATATAGGTAAATAGGTGGAATATAGGTAGGGTATGTATAAATAAATACACTCATGTATAAATTAATTGTATTTAGGTTATTTAGCCACATAATTACATTACATAAATTAAATAGGTGACTAATTTAACCTAGGAAAAATTAATTATGGCAAAACTAATGATTGGTAAAATAATGTTCAAACTACCCACAACTAAAGTAATTCTGGCAAAATTAATGATTATTAAACTAATAATGGCAAAACCAACCAAAAATTAAAAATAATTATGAAAATAACCATGACTAAACTAATCATGGTTCAATCAACCATATCTAAATAAATATGGCGAAACTTACCATGAATAAACTAAATAAGGCCAAACTAACCAATGAATAAATATGGCTAAATTAACCATAAGTAAAGTAAATATGGCCAAGCTAGCCATTGAATAAATATTTTATGACAAAACTAATAATGATTGTACTAAACATGAATTAAATAAATATGGCCCAACTAACTAAAGAATAAATAATTTATGGTTAAACCAATTATGGCTAAATTAGCCAGAAATAGAGTTAATATGGCTAAACTAGCCAATGAATAAATATTTTATGGTTGAACCAACTATGCATAAATTAGTTATGGCTAAAATAAAGACGAATGAAATAATTATGGCTAAAATCAAAATGGTTAGAATATTTATGGCAAAATTCATCATGGTTAAACTAATCATGAGTAAATAAATTTGACTAAAATAACTACTATTAAATTTAATATGGCTAAACTAATTAATGAATATAAATTTTATGGAAAATTTAATTATGCAAAAATGAATTATGATTAAAATAAACATGAATAAACTGATTATGAGTAAATAAATTTGGCTAAACTAAACCACTAATAAAGTTAATATTGTTAAATTAACTAATAAATTTTTTTATGGAAAAACCAATTATGAAAAAACAAATTATGGGTAAAATTGATGTGAATGAAATAATTATGACAAAATTAACCATGTTTAAATTTTAAATGGTTAAACTAACCACGAGTAAATTAATTTTGTTAAACTATCCACTAAATAATTAATTAATATGGTTAAACTAATTAATGAATAACTATTTTATGGTTAAACCAACTATGCATAAATTAAGTATGGCTAAAATAAACATTAATGAAATAATCATGGCTAAAATCAAAATGGTTAAAATATTTATGGAAAAATTAAACATGGCTAAACTAAAAATGGTTAAACTAATCATGAATAAATATTTAATGGCAATACCAATTATGTAAAAATTAAATGTGATTAAAATAAACATGAATAAGATAATTATGGCTAAAACCAAAATAATTAAAATAATTGTGGAAAAATTGAACATGGTTAAACTAGAAATGGTTACAATAATCATGAGGAAATCAATTTGGCTAAAATAACCACTAATAAAATTAATATGGCTAAATTAAGTAATGAATAAATATTGGATGGCAAAACCAATCATGAATAAATGAATTATAACTAAAATAAACATGAAAAATATAATTATGGCTAAAATTAAAATGGTTAAAATAATTATGGCAAAATTAATCACAGTTAAACTACTAACCATGAGTAAAATGAATTTGGCTAAAATAAACATGAGAGTGAAATAATTATGGCTAATTTTTAAAAATTAAAATTATGGCAAAACCAACCTTGGATAAATTTTTAATAATTTTAAATTAATTACGGGTTTATTGATTATGATTAAATTTATTATGGTAAAATAATAATATGCTAAAAATAAATACAACTAATTTAGTTATTCTTATATTAAACATGGTTAAATTCATTATGGCAAAACCAACAATGGCCCAATTAGTAATGGTTAAATTAATTTTGTTAAACTAATTATCATGGCTAAACTTACTAAAATTAAACCAACTATTGTTAAATTGACCATTGTTAGATTATTTATAGTTAGTTTTAATTTTAATTAAATTTTTCATAGGTAATTGAACCATAAATTATTTCAATATAATCAATTTAACCATTATTATATATTTATTATATATATATAGAAGTATTTTAATCCTAATTAATTTGGTCATGATTAATTTTGTTACGATTAACTAATTTTTTACATCTTCCAATTTTTTTCTAATTGGTCAAACATAGTCAAAATGTTGAATGTAGTCTCAAGATACCCAATTAGTATTAAAATTTGTAATTGGCCCTTTTGGTTAGGTGATTGGCCACTTTGACTAGGCCTATTTAATTAACCGTATCAATTGAATATAATAGGTGTCATTATTGATTAAAATAATGCCAATTTGACTAGATTGGGCGGTCTTATTGACTAGGTCATTAACAAATTTCATTAATAATATTTTAAAGTTCAGTATGATTAAATGTCTGATTTGATTAATTGTCAAATTAGTCACTTTAGTCAAATTGATTAGTCAAAAAATACTCACTGTCATTCAAGCCCTTGACCTTTAGTCCAAAATAGATGTCCGCTAGTAAAAAAGACCCATTTAGTCAACTTGGTTTGTTTGAAAAAATAAGGATTTTAGTAGTGTACTTATTTCAACTTAGCAATCCTATTTGAAAAAATAAGGATTTTAGTAGTGTGCTTATTTCAAGTTAACAATCCTAAACCTATAAAGCCAACCACACAAAGTATGTAAATCAAAAGTTATAACAAACAAGCAAGTTTTATTTCAAAAGATAGCTAAACCCTAACTTTGCCATGACTTTGAACCCTATCAATTTTGAAAACTATTGTGCAAAAATTAAAGGCTCAAAAACTTCTCATTTTTTATTTCTTTGGACTACCCAACTAAAATTATATCCAACTTCAATAACTAAAAAAAAACACACTATGTATGTCCTCTTCGAGTGAGGTCCACAAAAGAAAGAAGTTTTTAAATCTGAGTATGAAATGCTGAAACTCAACATTTAATAGTACAATTATAGAGTAACGTAATGTACTTTGGCCCGCATATAATAGGGGGCAAAAATCATCCATCTGTTTCATTCTATTCATCCATGTTTTTTTCTTTCCTCTTCTTGACGGCTGTACGAAAGGTGATTTTGTTTTTCTGGAGAGAGCGCAAAGCACACACGTGCCAAGTGATGGGGCTTTCAGTGCTGCAGCAGGTAAAGAACTAAAACTAGCATGATGACCAAGGGGAGGGGGGGTGTTTCGAATTCCTCAAATGGGCCTGCTTGCTGAGGATCTTTAGCATTAAATACGACTGTCTTGGGTGGGCTGCCAAAAGTCTAGACGTGATTAATTTAATTATTATTATTTCGGAAAAAGACATTAAAAATCCAAGATTTTGTCTTTTTACATGGGCCCATCACCCAAAAAAAGACAAATTGAAACTTGTGAGCTCCCCCAAAATAGCAGTTTTTATGTGAGGATGGAGTGCCTCTGATTTGGTTCACATATATATGATAGGTGAGAAGGGGAGAACTTTGGTGAAAGGATATAGGATAAAGTGAGGTCCTATAGGGAACACCTTAAAAGAATAGATTGAGAATTTAAGGAATATCATTGAGAACAGACTGGGAACATGATAGGAACACAAAAATAACAAAAGTCGATCCTCAAACCCCCCAAATGTATGTTCAGTCATCTCATTAGCTGCATGCATATTCTATTCATAAACATAGTTACCACCATTTTTTTGCTTCAGCTAATAACCCTCCTAAAGCACAGCATACCTATTGATATATTGTCCAGCAACATGGTCATATGTAGGTTGGGGTTAGCCCTATCTTGAAAACCATCAGCCTATCTTCCGAACCTTAAGATTTGAGATATTTGTCGCATAGTTGAATAGGCTTATGTGAAATGCATCAAACAATCTTTGGAAGGTTCAAAACATTGCCCTTTTACAATAAACCATAGGTTAACTTTTAAATGCTTCAAAAACCATAACTGAATATCTTGGCAACATATGTTTCAGGGTTCTTTTACTGGTGAATTTTAGCCAAATCCCTACCTTTCAAGGGAAAGCTTGAAAAAATTTATAATTTTTTTGAAAATGTGTCAAATATTTCCTTTTGGCCTCACCTGATTTGCAAGAGAATACATTAAAAACAGACACATATTGCCATCATACGACCCTTGCTTTTGATATGAATGTGCTAGATGGCTCCTACCTAGGGTTAGGGTTTGTCAATTTCAACCCTGATTAGGAAGGAGGCGCTTTTTTGTTCTCATTCTGTTGCTACTTTTGTCACAACCATGATTGTGCTCTGAAAGGAATCGCTTTCAATGTTGACAATCTTCTCCATTGATTTGTCGAAACTCTTTACATGCCTGAACATGCCATCGTTAATCATTTTTCGACATAATTTCAATTTCCAAAGCTCTTTACAACAGTGGAAGTTCATTCACCTACAACAACAACATAACAATTAGCCTCATGAAACTTTTGTAGTATGTACATTTTACAAGGTACATTTTTTTTTTTAAATTGCCCCTCGAAGCTTGGATTTGCTACAAATTTGATCTTTAGGGTTTATTGCTTAAACATGATATAAGGAGATTGCAACTTGCAATCCTTAGTCCTTTGAAGACTCGTCGAATCATTGATCATTCCTAAGGTTAATCGTTAGGATTTACTACTCAAAGCTTTGGTCTTATCCAATTAAACGTGATTGCCAAGTTCCAACAATTGGATTTGGGAATTAGATGTTCAAATTTTCCCAGTGATTTGATGAATCATGATAGAATATGGACTTTGGTACAAGTTGCAATATTGTTGTCTAGACTATAATGTATGTTTCAAACTTGTCGAAAAGCAAATTGATGCACATTACAATATAAATTCTGCAATAATGCCCTCATTTTTCAAACTTCACAAATTGGGTGACTTGCACAATCCTTGATAATTAAGTAAATGTTGATAATGAAGCTTTGAATCTATAAGGCTTAAACTTTTGTTTTTGGAATAAAGCTATGAATTTCTGAGCTTTTGCATTTGGATTTTTGAATGAATTTGATTTAAATTGAACCTTTATTTCTATAATTAAGGATTCAATTTATGTTCAAGCTTGAGGTTTTGTTCTTGGAATTAGGGTTTTAGTATATATTTAAGCTTGAACTTTGGTTTATAAAATGAAATACCAAGTCTATGATTTTTTATTTTTATAATAAAGCTTTGAGTTATGACTTTTGCATTTGGAATTAAGGTCTAGGTTACTTTTGGAAGTAGGATTCAATATGTGTTGAATCTTGAACTTTTTATTTTGGAGTGAAGTTTTGAATCAATGAGCTTTTTAAATTATAATAAAGGTATGAATTTATGAGCTTTTGCATATGGATTATAGAATGAAACTTTTCTAACTTTAAGTTTTTGCTTCTAAAATCGAAGTTTCAATATATGTTGAAGCTTAAACTTTTATTGTTGGAAGTATGGTTTCAATATATGTTGAGACTTTAGTTTTGGTTTTTGGATTGAAATTCTAATTCTGTGATCTTTTGTTTATAAAATGAAACTCTATGTTTATGAACTTTTGCATTTGGAATTAAGGTCTGACTCAAGAGACCGAAAGGTGCAGCAAAACACGCAAACTTCCATTTCATCATCAAAAAATGTAAAAATGCTCCCCAAAAATAGGCTTACTTCTAAAATTAAAGTTTCAATATGTGTTAAGGCTTCAACTTTTGTCTCTACAATGAAACTTTGAGTTTCTAAGCTTTTACATTTGGAGGTCTAAGTTGTTTTTGGAATTAAAGCTTTGGTATGTGTTAAGGTTTTAACTTTTGTTTCTAGAATGAAATTGAGTCTACAAACTTTTGTTTTTAGAATGAAGCTCTAAGTTTATGAGCTTTTGCATCTAGATTTTGGAATGAAACTTGTCTATTGTTTTGATTCTAGAATTAAGATTTCAATATAGATTGAAATTTAAACTTTTGTTATTGGAATTTGGGTTTTAATATATATTAAGGCTTGAACTATTGATTTTAAAATTTAAGTTTGAGTTACCAAATCTATTATTATAAACTTGAACGAGTCATGGCACCACCTTTAGCAATACCAAAAAAATTCAAGGACAAGATTTTTTTTGTAGATCATGTTTTCATTAATCCATCTAATGTTGCAAGTACTACACTATGACAAATCATGGCCTTTCAAAAGGTTCAACTTGATCAAAATGTTTACATTGACCAAAATGATGTCCACTTTGATTAAAAGCATGGGGCCTAAAAGACACACAATTTTTTGATTGGTTTTTTTTATTAAAGTGACCATTTTGACCAAGTGTTAAACTATACATTTAATAAAGAAGGAATTTTTTTAAAAATGGTCCATTAAAATATCCATGGCTTAATCAAATTTGCCATATTAATTTGGTTAGCTACCCTACTTGTTATGCCTACTAAGCTACCTATTTACTTAACATATATTTATTTACATCCTATCTACCTATTTACCAAAATATGTCATACCCTACCTACTTATTTACCTACCATCTACTTACCTATTTATCTAATTATCTACCTACCTAGCTATATGTTTATCTACCTACATACCTGTATATGCCTACCTATTATTTATCTACCTACATACCTACTTACATTTTAAATAAGTAAATGCATACATTTAAAAACATAGGTAGGTAGGCATGTGTACCTACTTGTTTACTTAATTGAGTACCTATTTTCTTACTTATGAAAAAAATTGAAGTTGAAATGATGTTATATACATTGACAAAAACATTTACTGAAATTTAGAAAACAATGTTAAATGCATTTAATATTATATTGTTTTACAAAGTTGTGTGATGGTTTGATGGTTAAAACATTGATGTGGAACCAAGGAGATCAAAGTTCAATGCCCCTTACTAACATATATTATGTGGAATGTGTATGTTTGTATATATACATTGTACATGTGTGTAAATATATAGTACTTAAGTGGGTTGTGGATAGGTAAGTAGCTAGGAGGCCATGGTGGGTGTGGGTTGTGGATAGGTAAGTAGCTAGGAGGCCATGGTGGGTAAGTAAGTCATGGGTGGGCAGGTAGGTAGGTACTATTTATTATTTATTATTTAAAATGGTTTATATTTATATTTATATTTTTTTGGTTGCCCAATTATTTTGTCTAATTTGACTAGTCAAAAAGACCATCTTATGATTAGTTTTTAAACCATCAATCAAGTTGGGCATTTTCAAATTGATTTGACCAATATGACTAAGTCGCCAAATTGACCAAATGTCCAAATGATTGATTTTTTGTCTAGTTTTCCAATCAAATAGACCATGATTTCCTAAAGCTAGTACTAAGTTTTATGTTATTATTGGTCTAGCCCAAACAAAAGCATTCCTAGCTAATAACAAAAAAAAGGAAGAAAAATGTATAAATTGAATTGTCACTTCCACCATTCGTTGGTTGCAAAACTTCATGCGGCAAAATATGTTGTGGGTGTTGATGGAAAGTTAACACAAATAAAATACAAAGTATGCAATGTCATGGAAAGGTGAGATAAACTTCAAATGCCCAAGTTGGATTTTTTATGGAAACATGTTGGTTGAAGGAAGGCTACAATTACATCTATGAATGTGGTAGTGGGGGATTTATATTTTATGAAGATTAATCAACGTGTGATTAATGAAGAGTTATATGTACAAAGGGGACAAGGATACTATTTGGCAACAAATAGCTAAAGGGTTTGGGGTGGAAAGGACAAAAAAATTGTTCTAGTTTTCCATTTATTTTCCCAAAGCAAGCCCATGAATAAATGTAATATTTGTTTGCATTCATTAAGGTGCTTAATCACTCATCTAAGTACCGGAACGATTATGTTGAATGGGAAATTGTTCAATTTCTACACCATGTGGTATTAACTATCATTAAATAAGTTATTTTAGCTTCAATCTTCCAATCTAACTTTGCTGATGAACTCACTATAGTTAATAACCAAAGTTGGATTTCAATGCATTATTATGTGATGGCAAGTTGGAAACGAGTCCTTATTTTGTTCACATTTGAACGTATGGGTGAAGGTGGGACTATTGCTAATATTAAAAATGTGATCATGGGTGTTCTCATTATGTATGGTGGTCTGACCAATGAAAAAATTGTCAAATGGGTTATTGGTTAGGAACTAATGGTGTGTATGTGATCTCGTCACCTCATTATAGCCTAAAAACTTTCTTGAATTTACAAATGTGGTTACAAACACATCTTATAGGATTACCCAAGATTAGGTCATTGACCTAAATGATGGCACAAAACACTTGGTTTTCCACATCATTACACAATCGCACACGGTTCATTATGTTGATTTACAAAGTTGGCATGCATTTTAGAGTTACTTGAGAGGGTTTTGATCAAGCTATTAGAGTTGTCAAATCTCAATGCACTACTACATGTGATTTGTTGGTTCTAGAGTTGGAGCAAAGGTTTATAGATATGAATTGATGGATGTTTTTGGGATTACCCACAATACTGGTTGTAATTAAATTATGAATTATCTTTTGCAAAAAGCCATTTCGGATTGATTAAACAACATTATTGTACATCCAAACAAGTTGGTACCAATGGCAAATGGGTATTTGAACCACTTTCAAAGGACATTTTTGGATCTATAGAATTTTCTTTTTCACATTGCCATGAAAAATTATGCTTCTAAGGCCATGGTAAAACTTAGAGATGATAATCCATTGATGAAATTGTGGCATCAACTTGCCACAAACAATTTGTTGGTGGTTCGTATCTTTGAGTTCATGAAACTTGTTGAACTTGCCAATGTTCAAATCATTGGAAGTGTGGAAAATGAAAGAACATTTTCCACTTTGAATTTTATGAAGTCCAAGTTGTGAAATCGATTGGTAGGGCATTTGAATATTGCCATATGCATGTTTGTTTAAAACTTCTACATCAAAGGAACTTTTTCCTTTTCACTAAGTTGTTACACATTGGAATGATGGAAATAAGGCTAGGGTTGGAATAATTATCATTTGAACATTGGGCTTAAAGGTTCGAGGTTTAGATGCAAGGTTGAAGGATGTATGTGCGAGTGCATTTTCCATTACATATCCATGTTCTTTTTTTTTATATCATTAAATATACTAACATCATTGGCTAATGCAAATATTTTGTGCTACAATGGGTAAGGTATTTGTGACCATGGTTCAAATCCCCCACAAAGTCTTTAGAATTAAAAGTTTGTAATTTAAAAATCTACTTGTAATTGCCACATGTTGCCAAAGTGCATAACAAATTTGTTTGCTAAAAACTTAAAAATTGATTGCCCCAACATGTGTGGAACTTGTTCCTATCCACATAAATGTCCAAATAAGAGCCATCATCATACATATTCTCATTGATGCTTTACAATAGAAAATCTAACAAGTTTTTAAAGTTCATGTAAAGGGGTTTTTTCTTGCCACAAATCACATCATAACCAAACTCAACATAAATCATCAGTATATTTAAGACTAGTGTAGCCTATGTCATTGGCCCAAGTGTGAACCAATTACCAAACTAATGTTTTACTTATAAAACCATTTTTGTGATTCAAACCAATTTCCAATGACAAAATCTACTAAAAAATAAACATTATGGGTCCATTCACGGTTGGGGTACCAAAAAAGGAAAAAAAAAGATTTAAGGACTTTTTAGAACTACCTAACACATAACATTTACATGAAACAAACCCTAATTTGGATATTTCTAAATACCCAATTATTATTCCAAACCATTTTTCAATTTGGGTATTATGTAAATATTTTAAATGTTTTTATTAATTTAAGAAGACACCATTTTATTGCCATATAGCAATCCACTAATATTATAATAATGTAATATAAATAAAATCCAAAGTTGTCTTTTGCAATCCTTTTTCAATTAGACACTCCTTTTTGGTACCCTAATTGTAAATAAACCCTTTTAATGGACCTTATGTTTAAAATTTCGAAATCACCTTCATTAAATCCTTCTTATTTTTGTTTCCCTATAATTTTGTGTGCCCAAATTCCCTTATATATCTATTTTTGGATTTAAATAAATTTTCATTGAACATTTGTTCAATATTTAATTACTTGTCCACCATAGGTCCAAACTTTATGAAACCAACTCAATGCACCCCTACTCATCAATGGTTTTCCAACAATACCAAAAACATAACAAAAAACATTGTGGTTTGAGAAATCTCAACATGACAAACAAACAACCTTCCTTAAAAGATAATGAATTTTCATGATTACTTCAACACCTTGCCACAACATGGGTTCAAAAACCTAATGCCATTGTCATTCTCACATATCTAGTCCATCTAATATGAACTTGGCACAATGTTGAAATTGGGATCTCTTGGCAATATTTTTGCTATTAAAATTGGTGTAATATGTGTGTGTGATGCCCTAAAGACATTCCTTTTAGTACATTTATCATTAAAGTACATTGGTTCTTTTAGGATCTACTAGTCCACTACATAATACATGCATTTTTTCCTAAATTGTATACCTAGTTTTACATATACACTCCAAACCAATTCAAACATATATTAATCATAAATGCAAAATGGGCTAAAACACTTAGATTTTAAGTTTATGTAAATCAAGTTATGAAAGTAAACAATAATGATCAAGATGGCCACAAAATTGACGTTTTGTAATTTTATTGATATGTATCCATCATAATGTAATAAGTCCATTTGTAATGTGAATTTATTTTAATCAATGTTAGATGTAAACTAAATATGTGGAGCCATTGTCTTTATTGTAGTCTTGGGTTTGTGACATACTATAATTTATCAAAGGAAACATCCTACAAACAAGGTCAAGGCATAGCATAATTTTGAAAGGGAACATCGTCTTGAACCTTGCAACTTGTGAAATATGTGAAAATTAAACAAAAGGATTTTCAAGACCTTCAAATTGCATTTGTTTTTGGATTGCAAATGGAAAAAAAATCCTTTGCAAAAAGATAATAAAATACAACAAGGTTAAGGGGACACCCAACCCTAGCACCATGGAAGGTAACTCTATCATAAAATGACCCATTGCATGTCTAACCACTTTTAAATAATGTGCTTGTAAATTTTCAACTTGACTTAAGATTTAATATTTCTCATGTAACCTACATGTTGTAATGTAATATACACTCAAGAATCATATATTAAAAATTTATCACTTCTTATCAACATTTGAAGGTGGAAATCGTTGATTCAAAACTTGTAATCACTTTTGAAGTCCTATGTAAATAATTTTTAAATGATCAAAATTGATCCAATGTTTTTTGGAAATTTTTCATATCAATCCAACTTATATAATCATTACATTTTATATGTTTTAGGATCATCATTTGCATTGATGTAAAAATAAATTATAAAGTTTCCAATTCGCATAATTTTTCCTCCCATAAATCTTGGATAAATGTAAAGATAAATTGTAAATTTCAAAAAAATAAAAATATATTGTAATACTCAAATTTGTAATCAAAGCATAAATTTTGTGCAATAGTACAAGCCACATCATTTTCCAATGTCAAGTCCTTACTCATGTGCATTTGGAAAAAAAAGGTTGAATGAGTCAAAACACACTCAAAGGAGCCACTTGAGCATTACTTTACATTAGGACTACATGTTTTGTTTTGCCAAAATAACTTTTTCATACAAATGAAATTTTCAATGATTTGTTTTGCAACTTGTTACAAAAAATGATTAGAATTTCCTCAATAAGTTAATAAAATCATAATCATTTAAAAATAAATACATGAATCTATGAAAATGGAAAAAATCCTTGCATATTTTATATTTCATCTTGAAAAATTATGATAATTTGAATTTTATCAAAAAAATGTTAATTTTTAAATTTTGATTTTAGTGTAATATAAACTAAAACTTTTTTCAATAGATCATGTACATTATATTCCATTTATATGTGGTAAAACACTCTTAAAGTTTTGAAATTCTGAATTTTCAAATGTACATACTTTGAATTTTTCAATGTTTTAGAATTTCACATTTTTAAAAATTTGAATTTTTTTGAATGTTTATAATGGGTTATTGTCGTATCATATTTTTTATCATCAACTTACTTCTATTATATGAGCCCTTCAAAAGTCCTTTGTAAAAATGTCATTTTTTAATGACATAAATTTTCACTTGTAAAAGTATTTAATTAAACCAAAACCTAAAATTGGATCAATTGGATTAATTGGATTAATTGGATTTTTAATTTGAATTTCTTGACAATCGTGTGTGCTAAAAGGAATTATGTGCCATGATTACCATGGTTTCAAATGATCATAAATAAATAAAAATTTAATGTTTTATGACAAAATCAGACATCCAACACCTTTTGTGGCTCCTTTGAATGTGTTTTGACCCAAATGTGAATCATTTTACCATAGACTTACTTTGGGCCATTCAATTGTTAAAGTAAATTACCATTAGCAAGTGGTTGGTAACACCATTTGGAAAGTCTACCCTCCTTTTCACATTTCTTTTTAATTAACTATAATGTATGTTGCCATTCCATCCTACCATAATCTAGAAGACCATCCCACATTGCTTTAATGAATTTGACATCATGTCATTTAGACCCATTAAAACTCATGTCATTTCTTTCAAGCCATATTGACTAAAATGTAATACCTCTGAGCAAGGACTTGAAAAGATAACATTCCTAAATTTGTTAAACAATCTCTAATTGAATAAACACATTTAAAAGCTAAAAAGCCTCCAAACGTAATTAGGTTTTAGGGGCAATGTTAGCTTATACAAAAATGAGGATGCAAATTCCTAAACTTTCTTAATTCTTAAATATAACTAGTTGAATCAAATTACATAAATGTTTTTGAAACCCCAAGTTTGCACATGGTATTTAAAATTATTCGAAACAAATAAGAAATGAGGAAGATATGAAATTTGAAAGTAAGGGGGTCTAAATTATTTCTTTCTTTTTTAACATGTTTATCCTCTTCTTGCTTCTTTGTTTTTGGAGTTTCAAGAAGTATTGTAAATTTTCACTTGGTTCACCCATGGTCATGAAATGTTTTCCAAAAAGACAAGAAACTTAAAAACATGATAAGGGTTTGGTGATAGGTGTGTCTACCCTATCCATTAGTTATGTTATGTTAACATAATCGACCTACTAATTATACTAAATATTAAACATATAAATATCTAACAAATAAAAAAACTTATTATCATCATTATTAAATATTGATGACAATACTACAAAATGTGGGTGCAATTCACTAGTCCCCATTCACTAAACCAGGGAATTCACTATTTTCCAATTAGTCCTTGTTTACTAAGATTAATGAATTTTTTCAAAATCTAGTGAAATCATTCAACATACAAGGATAACTTTTTTTGTAACGTAATAATAATAATAATAATAGTAATAACTACTAATATTGATATTATTATATTTTATCTTATTAGATATTAATTTAAAATATATTAATTAAAAAATTCACATAATATTACTAATATTCATTAAATATTTAATTATAATTTAATTCGTTATTTGTAGTTAATTATACAATTGATGGCAATAATCGTATAAAATAATACATAAATTTGATATTTATGAATAAATATTCATTTTACAATACCTTGCCAAACATTAATTGTAAATATGATCATTAATATTGTGCATAATATTTATAAACATTAATACATAAAAATATAATACATATAATCAATTATAATATTAATATACATTAATGTTAATATAAAACATATTTATAATTGAATATTATTTATATGAAATCATTTTAATTATAAAATGTAATTTTATTAGTGAATTAGTGGTTGATAATATTATTGATATTGATAATAACTTATAATTTATACGCAATAATATATACCTTTGTTATATGAATTTAGGTGAGATATATATATATGTTTGTAGTTAATAAGTAGGTACCTACTAACTACATATTAAGGACTTAGTTACTTAGTGTTCTAGGTACACACTAATTAAGTACCTAACTACTAATAGGTAAGTATTAGGTAGAAATCTACTTATTAGTAATTAATAGGTACCTAATATGGGCATGAACTACTATATTTACAAATAGTCTTTATAGTTGAAAGATAGTTGCAACTATCACATCAATTTGAAATTACATTTCATCTGTCCAATTGGCATTTATCATCCATGCATATATTTGTGACTAGCCAAAGTAGTTGGACATGGGATTCATCTTGGGATGTCGTCATTCTCCTAATCGAAGCCTCAATTATAACTCAATTGTAGCACATGTGGATATCATGAATATTCATGACTATCCCTTTAGTTGAAACTCAAGTTCAACTTTGCCAAAAGAGTTTGCATTTCAACTTGCTTGGTAGGATTGAATTATTTAATTAAATAATTTAAAAAAAAAGTTGAAACGTAGTTGAAAATGACATGTAGTTGAAAATATTGTGGTTGAAAAAAAAAAGGGTTTTCTATTAATGCATGTTTGGTGAAAAAGACATTAAATACTATGCATGACATGGAAGAGGTCGGTATCCATCCATGGATGTGGTTGCAAAAAAGGGGTCAACATTTTGTAAAACATGCAGCATCGTATGTGTTTACATTAAATGAGAATCAACAATTTTTAGAGTTTGTTACATTTATAAAAGCATCAACAGGGTATGTTGTTGCCTTTAAAAAAAATGTTGCAGGATGCAAATTATTAGCCATGAAATCCCATGACCACCATGTCATGATACAACAAATTTTGTTCATGTGCGTGTGAAATTTGTTAGTGCGTCATGTATGTCAAATTATTATCATATTAAAAAAATGTTTTCAAAAGATATGTGTACGTGTTTTAAATCCAGTGGACATATTTACATTGAAAACATATGTTGTAGAAAGATTGTTTATGTCTGAGATGTGGTTTCCTCTAAGTTTTTTTGATGTTATGACTCATTTGCTTGTTCATTTAGTTGGAAATTTGGAAATTTATGGACCCCTTGGTGCAAGACAATGTGATCCCATCAAAAGGTATTTACATGTAATGAAACAATATATGCAAAAAAAAAAAAAAAACGGAAGGGCGGCAGTGGAAAGGGTTAAAATAATTAAGAGGAGTAGGGGGGGTGTATCGAAGATAGGGATTAATATGGAACAACACGGTGG
>Ga0116226_10001137_pt1 | contig 23080 bp, 22 predicted proteins | sample S1TSphfallax_FD_89692 | JGI IMG/M metagenome (GOLD analysis project Ga0116226, IMG submission 89692) | Host-associated microbial communities from peat moss isolated from Minnesota, USA - S1T2_Fa - Sphagnum fallax MG | ecosystem: Host-associated > Plants > Peat moss > Unclassified | place: USA... | reverse complement strand
TGGACAATTATTATGCGGTAACACACCAACCGGGCGCGCGCTTCGTGCCCTCATACTTCGTCGGCGGCGAACTCAACGTCGACCTCGCGCAAGATCTACCGTTCGTGGATGCGCCGGTGCTCGTGCTCTGGGGCGAACGCGCATCGAGAACGAATCCCGTCGCCAACGCGCAAGAGTACGCACGACTCGCGCCGCACGGCAGCGTCGCGACGTTCGCCGAGTCCGGACTTCTCCCGCACGAAGAGGAACCGCAAGCCGCCGCGGATGCGATCGAACGCTTCCTCGACCGCGGCGAGGAGACGTCGCGCGAAACCCCAAAAGCGCCGCACATGCCGTCGCGCGTCGTTCCGAACATTTTCAAAAGCTACGATATTCGCGGGATCTATCCGGGCGAACTCGACGACGATCTCGCTTACGCGATCGGCCGCGCGTTCGTGGAAGAACTCGGGATCACGTCGTGCGTGGTCGGCCGCGATATGCGACCCTCCGGCGAATCGCTCTTCGCCGCGCTCGCGCGTGGCGCGAACGAAGCGGGAGCCGACGTCACCGATATCGGCTTGGTTTCGACGGACGCACTCTATTTCGCCGTCGGTAAATACGATTTCGCGGGTGGCATCATGATCACGGCATCGCACAACCCCGCGAACTACAACGGTTTGAAGATGACGCGCGATCGCGCGCAAGCCATCTCGCTCGAAACGGGCCTCTCGGCGATCCGCGATCGCATCGCGAGCGGCGACTTCGCGCCGCCGGCCACGCGAGCGGGGACGATCTCGCACCGCGACGTGCTCGACGACTTCGCGCAACATTGCTTGAGCTTCATCGAACCCGCACGCGTAAAGCCGTTCAAGATCGCGATCGATGCGGGCAACGGCATGGCGGGTCTCACCGTGCCGTACGTGTTCAAGCACTTGCCGTGCGACGTGACGCCGCTGTTTTTCGAACTCGATGGTACGTTCCCGAACCATCCGGCGAGTCCGATCGAACCCGAGAACATGGTGGACCTGCAGAAGGCCGTGCTCGAGCACGGCTGCGATCTCGGCGTCGCATTCGACGGCGATGCGGATCGAATGTTTATCGTCGACGAAAAGGGCGGCTTGATCGGCGGAGACATCGTCACGGCGCTCGTCGCGATCAACACGCTCAAGCGTTATCCGGGTGCGAAGATTCTCTACAACTTGATCTGTAGCCGTAGCGTGCCCGAAGAAATCCTCAAAAACGGCGGCATTCCGGTGCGTTCGCAAGTGGGCCATTCGCTCATCAAGAAGACGATGCGCGACGAAGACGTGGTGTTTGGCGGCGAGCATTCGGGGCATTTCTACTTCCGCGACAACTGGTTTGCGGACTCCGGCATGATCGCACTCTTGCAGTGTCTCGAAGTCTTCAGCGATGCCGGCAAGCCGGTCAGCGAGGTCATCGCCCCGATCGACGCACGCTTTCGTTCGGGCGAGATCAACAGTCACGTCGACGACATTCCGGGTAAACTCGCGCAACTGCAAGAGCGTTACAAGGACGCCGAGATCGATCACCTCGACGGGATCACGATCCAGTATCCCGATTGGTGGCTCAACGTGCGGCCCTCGAACACGGAGCCGCTCCTACGCCTCAACGTCGAGGGCGATACGGACGAGCTGATGCAGCGCAATCGCGACGAGGCGCTCGCCCTCATTCGGGGCTAGCGAACACGCGTGCCGGCCGTACCGGAAGCGCTCGTCGCGTCGCTCGACGCGGTCGGGGCCTTGCTGCGCGATCCCACGATCGGGGCGTGGCCGACGCGAGAGGACGACCTCGCGCTGTTGACCGCCACGCGCGAGCGCCTCGAGCGGCGCTACACGCTCGCGGTCGTCGGCGAATTCTCGAGCGGCAAATCCTATCTGCTCAACGCGCTACTCGGGAAGACGCGCTACGACGCGAACGGTCGCATCGCGGGCTTACTCGCGACCGACATCAACCCATCGACGGCGACGATAACGGAACTCGAATACGGTACGCCGGAGCAGGCGATCGCGAAATACCCATCGGGCCGAACGGAGCGCATCCCGCTCGATAGCCTTTCGCGCTTCGTGGCGGTCGGCAAGGGCGACGCACGCGGCACGCTCCACGGCGTGTCGTCGGACACGATCTCGGACCTCGGCGAAGACCTCGCGCCCGATTTCGTCGTCGTCTCGATCGATTCACCGTTCTTGCGGGGCGGTTTCGTCGTCGCCGATACGCCCGGCCTCGCGTCGCTCAATCCCGCACACCGGCGCGCGACGCTCGCCTATCTTCCGCGCACGGACGCGGTGCTGTATCTGATCGATACGCAGCAGCCGTTCAGCGAGGGCGACGCATCGTTTCTCGGATTGATCGGCGAGCACGTCCGCACGATCTTCATCGTGCAGACGAAGATCGATCTCTGGAAGATGCCGGAGAGCGACGGCCGCGAAGCGTGGCGCGCCGCTCGGGCGCGAATCGCGGAGCGCGCGGCGCGCTACGCGCCCGATGCGGAGGTCTACTCCGTATCCGCACGCGATTACGCGGCGGGAACGCTCGACGACGATGCGAGCGTCGTGGAAGCGAGCGGATTCCCGGCATTGCTCGCGGGCCTCGAGCGATCGCTCGAGTTGCGCGCACAGTCGGCGCGCGTCGCGCGAACGCTTTCGGTGTTGCGCGAGCTCGCATCGAGGACGGACGCGCGCGTTCGCCGTGCCGTCTCGCTCGCCGAGACCGATGCCGCGACGCTCGCAGCCGAGCACGAACGCGCGAGCGCGGCATTGACCGAACGCGAACGACTCCTCGGCCGCGAGCGCGACGAGACCGAACGCGCGGGCGACGAGCGGCAGGCATGGATCGTCGAGCGCGGAGGCGCACTCGCAGAGAAAGCGGTGCGCGCGCTCTCCGCGACGATCGACGTTGCCGATATCGAGCGCATCCGCGACCGCGGGAAATTCCACAGCCTCGTCGATGCGACGGTCGCTCCGATTTGGACGGAGTACGCGAGCGACGTGGCGGGTCACGTGGCTCGCGCGCTCGACCGAATCGCGAAGCGCGGCGATCTTCGCGTCGCGGATTTCGCCGCGACGCGCCTCGGCGGAGAACCGGGGACCGGCGCGTGGTCGCGCGATCTCGCGAGCGGCATCGCATCGACGATCGTTCTCGGCGCGATCGGCGGCCCGACCGTCTCGTTCGTCGCCGCCGTCGCCGGCGCGTTCGCCGCGCATCGGCACGGAGCGTACATGAAACGCGAGCTCGGCAACGACGCACACGCGACGTTCTTTCCGGCGTTCGAAGCGGACGTGTCCGCGTTCGTCGCGCGGCTCGCGCGCGACATACGCGCGGTCTACGCCGACGTCGCATCGGCGATCGAACGCGAACGCGTGCTCGCGCGAGCCGAGACGCTCGGCCCGATCGAGCGCGCGCTCGAACGCGCGAGCGATGCGTCGGCGAGCGCCGCGGAACGCGAGTCGTTACGCGGTGTCGTCGAACGTCTCGGTGCGGTCGACGCCGCGCTCGCGCGCGCGGAAGCCACGACGCGGCGCGACGCGCTCGCGGAACCGCAGCATCACGCGACGCACGCGGTCGAGAGGCAACCGGGCACGACCTTCGACGCCGATGCCTACGATCGCGGCCTGCGACCAGAACGGTATCGCGTGGTGATTCTCGGAGCGCTGCGGCGCGGTAAATCGAGTCTGATCAACGCGATTGCGGGAACGCGGTTGCTCCAAGATGACGGCGGACTCGAGGCACTCTTCCCCGTCCACGTACGCTACGGCGATGTGGAGCGCGCGTACGCGCTCGAGCGCGAAGGCGAGTGGCGAGAGATCCCGACGGCGGACGCGATGGCGCAAGCGGCGCGGACGCCCGTGCTGATCGAGACGCCGTGGAAGATGCCGCGACAACTCGTCCTCGTGCACGCGCCGGCCTTCGATTCGGGCAACGATGCAGCCGAAGAGATCGCACTCGCGGCGGCACGCGCGGCGAACGAAGTCGTCGGGCTCTTCTCACGCCAACTTTCCGACCGGGAACTCGACCTCTACGGGCGCGTGGCCGAATTCGCTCCGATGTCGCTCGCCCATACGATCGCGGACAACGAGACGTCGGGCGAGCGTCGGACCGTCGTCGAGCTCGCCGCGCGCTACGTGCGCGAGCGGAGCATCGCCGTCACGCGCATCTTCACGATCTCGGCCCTCGACTTTCTCGAAGCCGCCCAAACCAAACGCGCCGCTGCGGGCTGGAACGAGCTCGGCGCCCTCCGCGACACCCTCCAAGCCCGCGCCGAGGAACACACCCAACGCCGCGAACGCCTCCTCGCCGCCGAACGGGCGGCCCCGCCCCCGACCTCGCCGGCAAGCGGGGAAGCGAGCAAACCGAAGCTCCGCTCCGCCCTCGATCGCCTCTTCGGACGCTAGTCTGACATCGGGGCGGCGAAGCCCCCCGATCCCCCCCGAGCCCGCACTCGCGGGCTCCTGACGCGGGCCGGGATCTTCCATTCCACCCGAGGGGCGTTCCGAAGCCGCCTGGAATTACGGCCGGGTGGTAAGCTCGTACACCCTCGGACCGGCTCGATTGGCGCTCGGGACCGGCGACGCCGACTACGGTCGCATCGCGGTCGAAAACGGGCGTATCAAGGAGATTCTCTCAGGCGAGGGTCCCGCGGATTTCATCGTCCCGGCCGATTCCACGATCGCTCCGGGCATGATCGACGTCCACACGAACGGCGCGGACGACGCGCTCTTCAACCGCGATCAGGGGAACGCGGTCGAGACCGCGTCGCAATCGTACGCATCGCAGGGCGCGACGGGCTTCGTCGCCACGATCATGACCGCTCCATGGGAGTCGATGCTCCACGCGGCAAGCGAAGTCGCCGAAGTGGCCCACCAGATGGCGGAGAGCCCGCAGATTTCCGGCGCACGCTGCCTCGGAATCCACTTCGAGGGTCCGTTCCTCAATCCGAAATTCCGCCGCGTCCATCGCAACGACTGGCTGCTACCCGCGACGCTCGATCGGGCGCGCGCGCTCGTCGAGGCGTGCCGCGGCGCGCTCGTCATGGTCACGATGGCGCCGGAAGTCGAAGGCGTCGACGACGTCGCGCGCTTCTTCTTCGATCAAGGCATCGTGTGTTCGGCGGGACATACGTCCGCGCGTTACCGCGACGGTATGCTCGCGATCGGTCTCGGCTTCCGTACGTTGACGCACGCGTTCAACGCGATGCCGCCGCTCGATCACCGCGAACCCTCGATCCTCGCAGCTTTCATGCAAGAACAGCGCACGACGGTGCAAGCGATTTGCGACGGCTTTCACGTCGCGCCCGTGATGGTCGACGTGCTGTATCGCACGCTCGGCGATCGGCTCGTGCTCGCGAGCGACTACATGGCACCAGCAGGTAGCGGCTATCGTATCGAAGGCGGTGTCGTCCGCGCCGAAGACGGCACGATCGCCGGCTCCGCGTTGCACGTGGATCAAGCGGTACGCAATCTGATGGCGTATGCATCGATTCCGTTCGAGACGGCGATCTGCAACGCGACGTCGTCGCCCGCACGGCTGCTCGGCATCGAACGCGAGTGCGGCACGATCGCTCCGGGAAAGCGCGCGGATTTCTCGATCTGGAACGAGCGTCACGACGTGATCGCAACGATCGTCGGCGGCGAACGGGTCTTCGGCGCGCACAACGTGACGAGCACCCGCGCGACCAGCAGCCTATGAACTTCCTTCCCCGGTAATTTTCTTTAGTGGTTGCTTCGTGGGCGACGATCTATCATCGGTCCATGAACAACAGCCTTCGCCTCCAACTCGCAGCCGCCGCAGCCCTCTTGGCCGTCGCGCCGGTTGCCGCCAGCGCCGAGCAAACGGCGTACACCGCGTCGCCCGTCGCAATCCGCGCGGTGTCGAACGAACACAACTTCTTCACGATCCCCTACGGCCCGCAACGCCTGTACCTCGACGGCGTGTCGGTCAGTTTCGTAAACAACGAGAACGTCGCAGCGACCCGCGTCGAATTCGCGGTCGACCGTGACGGCGCCGTGAAAACGTTCGCCGCCAAGGGCACCTACGCTCCGGGCACGAGCGTAACGACGAATCTCGGGAACGATACGTCGATCGAGCCGACCGAGAACGCAAAGGTAAGCATCGCGAAAGTCATCTTCGCCGACGGCACGACCTGGACGCCCGCAACCGGCCGCGTCGCGAGCACGACGCTCGAGCAAACCGCAGCGCGCTAACGCGAAGCGAACCTCGCACCAAGGAGAGCCGGACGTCGTCCGGCTCTTTTCATTTGATCTGCTGCACGAACGCGGCGACGTCGGCGACGTCGCGCTCGGATAGCGGCGACGGAAAGAGCTTCGGCATCGGCGGATCCGGATTCTCGATCCATACGATCGTCCGCGAGAGATCCTGGCGCTCGCTCTCGTCGACGAGCGACGGACCCACACCGCCGCTCCGGCCACCGGAGCCGTGGCAGGTCGAACAGTTCGTTTCGAAGATACCCTTTCCGCGTTCGACGTCGCCGGCGTAGGATCGGCCTGCGAATTGCGCGTGAGCCTCGCTCTCGTTCAACGACGCGTCGTCGCCACCGCTCGCGCTTTTCGCGCATCCGGCGAGGGCCACGACGACGCTCGCGCAGAGCACGATCGCGGCGATTCTCACTTCGGCCCCATCAGCATCCGATCGGCTTCTGCCTCCGGCTTCGTCAGCTCGTGCGCTCCCGAACGAATCCCATGCGCTTGCATCAAGAACGCCATGATCGCAGCGTACTCCGAATCCGAAAGGCCCTCCGGATCGCCGTGCGGCATGTGGGCGGCCATATAGGCATAGACCGCGGAGACGCTTTGGTACTGAAGATTGCTATCGCTTCCGGCGAGCGCGGGCCCGAACACCCCGCCGAGCGTTCCGCCGTGGCACTCCGCGCACGAGCGGTAATAGTCGAGCCGTCCTTGCCAGGCTTGGGCCGCCGTATACGTCGCCGCGCGCGGCTCCGCCTCGAGCGACGCCGTCGTGCCGATCGTTAGCGCGAGTGCGAAAAGCGTGACCGTTCGCGCGCGCATCACGAGTTCGCAGACGCGTCCGGGAGCGCGAAGACGTAAAGCCTACCGCCGAGCGGCATGTTCTTGAAACTCGCGTTCATGATCTTACCCCCGTAAAAGGGCGCGACGCCGCCCCAGCCGCTCTGGACGGCGACGTACTGCTTGCCATCGACGCGATAACTCATCGGCACGCCGATGATGCCCGAGGTCATGTGATGCGACCAGAGAACGCGGCCGCTCCGCGCGTCGAATGCGAAAAACGTTCCGTCCGGCGTGCCGCTGAACACGAGGCCGCCGTCCGTGCTCAGCGTACCGTCGTTCCAGGGAAGTCGCGTATCCTTGTGCCACATGCGCTTGCCCGTGGCAACATCGATCGCTTGGAGCTCGCCCCAATCGCTATCGCCGGGCACGTGTCGCACGAGGAACGACTCATTGACGTAGGTCGCACCCGCTTGGAACGCGGCGGGCTTCAAGCCGGAGATCGTCATACACGTTCTCATCGTTGGGACGTACGCGTAGCCCGTCTGCGGATCGAACGAATACGGCCACCAATTGTCGCCGCCGAAGAATGCGGGACACGTAAACACCGACGTACCGACCTTCGGCCGTTTCGCAGCATCGACCGTTCCGATCTCGCGCTTGGTATCGTAACCGGTCACGCTCGTCGTCTTCGTGAACGGGGTCATCGAGACGAGCTTGCCATTCGTCCGATCGACGACGTAAAACCAGCCGTTGCGCGCGGCCTGATAGAGGATCTTGCGCGGACGTCCGCCGATCGTCACGTCGGCGAGAACGGGCGTGTTCGTCGCATCGTAATCCCACGAATCGTTGGGCGTCTGCTGGAAATACCACTTGATTCGCCCCGTCGCGACGTCGAGCGCCAACACGGAATCCGTGTAAAGGTTTCGGCCCGGCCGCTCCTGCGCGAGCCACGGGCCGGGATTGCCGACCCCCCAGTACAGCGTCCGCGTTTCGGGATCGTACGTACCGGTCAACCACGCACCGCCGCCGCCGTGAGCGTACATCCCACGCGGCCACGTGGAGCCTCCGGGCTCCGACGGCGCCGGGATCGTATAACGCCGCCAGACTTCCGCGCCGGTATTCGCATCGAGCGCGATGATGAAGCCACGAATGCCGTACTCACCGCCGCTCTCTCCAACGACGATCTTCCCATCGACCGCGAGCGGCGCCGACGTCATCGCGTAGCCGACGCCGGGATCCGGAAAGACCGCCTTATCCCAGCGGACGCTGCCCGTTCGTGCATCGAGTGCGATCACGTGGTTATCGAGCGTCGCCATATACGCCGACGTTCCGTACAGCGCCACGCCGCGATTGACCATATCGCAACAGACCGTTCGCAGTTGTCGGCGATCGAATGTGTGATCGTATTCCCAGAGCTTCCGACCCGTGACGGCGTCCAGCGCGTACACGCGGTCGAGCGGCGTCGTCACGATCATCGTGCGACCGTTCACGATCGGCGGTGCCTCGAAGCCTTCCGGTATGCTGACCGCGTGTGTGAAGACTTCTTGCAGCTGTCCGACGTTCGACGTGTCGATCGACGAGAACGGGGCGTGGCCCTCACCGGAGTACGTTCGCAAGAACATCAACCACCCGTCGTCGGTCGCGGCCGCTTGGAGCCGCGCATCGGTCACGGGCGGAAACGACGCGCTCGAGAGCGCCGCTCCCGCGCGGTCGCACGACGAAAGCGCGCACGCCGCCGCGAGGATGAGAATGCCGTTCGCGATGTTACGATTCATCGTTCTCCCGCTCGTCGCCAGACCAAAATGCGAATGCGAAAAATGCCAGGGACCCGGCCGCGAGCCACCCGTAGAGGCCTTCCGAAACGGTGCCTCCTGCCCGCACCGGAAATCCGGTAAAGTCGGTCCGATCGCGCCGCTCCGTGAGATACGTCGCGATATCGTCGAGCGACGTCGCATCGATCTGCCGCGCTCCGAACCGCGGCATCTGTCCCGGCCCGATGCGGATCGCCTCGGCAACTTGCGTGACCGTCGCTCGATCCAGCGCGGGGGCCCAGTCGCCCCGCCCGATCGCACCGCCGCTCGCGTCGACGCCGTGGCAATGCATGCAATTCTGCTCGAAGAGCGTGCGGCCGCGGAGCGCGTCGCCGTTCGTTATCACGACCGGGATCGGCGGGCCGGGCGCGGCCGCGGCGACGTAGCGGACGACGGCGTCCTGTTGCTCCGGCGTGAGATACGGCTGCTGACCGCGATGCCCGACCTCGAGCCAGGGGACGGCGGCCGGCATGCGGCCCGTCGTCACGTAGAAATCGGCGGCTGCCGCGCCGACGCCGAGCAACGTCGGTGCCTTCGTGCCGCCACGCAAATCCACGCCGTGGCACGACGCGCAATATTGCTCGTACACGGCGCGTCCGTCCCCATGCGCCGTATCGGTCGGAACCTGGGCGAGGACGGTTGCGAGAATGGCAAGCGCGACGGTCACGTCGACTCGACCCGCTCGCCGAGAAGCCCGATGCGGCGTTCGCGCGCGCCCCAGTCGGCAACGCACAAGAGCAACGCGACGAGAAGCGGCGCGCATCCGGCAATCCACATTACCGCGCCCGCGTTCGCTTGATCCGCAAGCGCCGTCGGGCCGGCGTAGTGCGCGTACAGGACGCCACGCGTCACGTAGAAGACGAATCCGAGGAACGCGCTCATCGGAAGGGCCAGGAACAACGCGAGCAACCGAATCGGATGCGGCGGCGCATGCGGCGCGGGAGCGACGGCGAGGACCGGCGTCCAAAACACGAGTGCCGACGCGAGGAGCAGCATGTGTTCGCAGTCGTGCACCCACTCGTTTTCAAGCGCCGCCTCGTACAGCGGCGAAAAGTGAATGCCGTAAAGCACCGCAAAGAATTGCAGCCACGCGAAGGACGGACTCGTCAGCGCGCGCATCGGCGCCGAGTTCAGAGCCGCGGCGAGCCCCGTGGCAGCGCGAAGCGGCAGCGCTCCGAGCACGATTCGAACGGGCGCTCCGAACAACAACAGGGGTGCGACCACGAACGACAGCGCGAGATGCTGCACCATGTGCCAGGCGAGCGATGAATCGGAGAGCGTATCGATCGGGCCGATCAACACGACGCCCAAACACGCGAGGCCGCCGCCGAATGCGAGCGCCGCTCGGATCGAAACGCTACGGCCTTTCGCGCGCGCGCGGAACGCGCCGAACGCATATGCCGCCGCCGCCGCAAACAGAAGCGGTACGATCATGCCGCCGTCTCCGGAGCTTCCGCATCGAAGCCGCCGACCTCGTTGCGACGCAGACCGACGACGCGCTCGGCAGCGAGTTCGCCAACGCGACGCCGCGCCGCGACTTGGCGCGCGAAGACGAACGCGACCCAGCCGACCGCAAGGCTGCCGAACGGCACGAGCAGTTGGTACAGCCGCAGCAGCGCTTCGACCGGCACGTGCATCGCGAGGGCCTGTTGATCGTCTCCAGCTGCGAGCGTCAGGAGGATGCCGGCGCAGACGAGCGCGCTTCCGAATCCAACGCGCCACGGGCGATCGCTCGCCGATTCGAGCACGTCGTGCGCGCGCGCGTCGCGCGTGAAACGAGCATCGATCCACGGCCAGCAGATCAGGACGGCGAGAACGATCGTCGGCATGACGACCCCGGGCCAGAAGAGCGCCGGAATCGGGTGCCCGAACAAACGAAGTTCGATCGCCGGGCCCAAGCGAAGGGCGCCGTCGAGGAACGCGGCATACCAATCCGGCGTTGCCGGATTCGGAACCGTCCAGCCATTGTAAGGACCGTACTCGTCGATCGGGTTGATTTCCAGCGTGGATGCGAGCGCGAGAATGACGCCTACCGTGATCGCGAACGCGGCCGTCGCCCGAAGCGCGTAGTCGGGCCACATGCGACGCCCCACCACGCTCCCCGGCTCGTTCGCGAACTGCGTGTGTTTCTGGAACACCATCATGCCGAGGTGCGCGGCGAGCAGCGCGGCGATCGAAACCGGAAGAAAATAGACGTGAAACGTGTAGAGATGCGAGAGTAAGAGTGGGCCGGGGAAGGCGCCGCCGTTGAAGACGTTCTCGAGAAAACCGCCGACGAACGGAACCGCGAGCAACACGGAGTCGGCGATGCGCAAACCCGTGCCGGAGAGAACGTCGTACGGCAACGAGTAGCCGGTGAACCCGGTCACCGATGCGAGGATCAATAGCAGAAAACCGACGACCCAGTTGAGTTCGCGCGGCTTTCGAAACGCGCCCGTGACGAAAATGCGGGCCATATGCAGCAAGATCGCCGCGACGAACACGACGGCACTCCAATGGTGCACTTGTCGCATCAAATATCCGACCGGCGTCGCGCGCGAAAGGGCGACGACGGAGTCGTACGCTGCGGCGGGCGAAGGATCGTAGACGAATGTGAGCCACACGCCGGTCGCGACCAACAAGGCGAACGAGTAGAGCGCGAACTCGCCGAGATAAAACGACCAGTGATCCGGGAAGATCTTCGTGACCGCGAAGCGGACGGCCGCGTTCGAACCGAAGCGCTCGTCGAAAAAACGCGTCACGCGACGGGCGATCACGTGGTTCGTCCCCAACTGTCGGGCCCGACTGGCGTATCGAAATCGCCCCGGGCGATCAGGTACCCCGAATCATCGACGTCCAGGGCGAGCTGCGGCAACGCCCGTGTCGCCGGCCCCGAAACGGGCCGGGCGCCGTGCACCACGTCGAACACCGACTGGTGACACGGACAATAGAGCTCGAGCGACTCCTGGCGATAGAGCGCGACGGGGCAACCGGCGTGCGTGCAAATCTTCGAGTACGCGATATTCCCGTCGCGTACCCAATCGCCGTGCTCTCCCTCGACGGCGACGGTCGGCGGGAGGCGCAGGAGCACCGCCGTCGATTCGTACGACGTCAGGTGCCCTTCGGGAAACACCGTTTCGATGCCGCCGACGGCGAGGTCGTCGACGCGTAGCGGCGTTCCATCCGGCGTAACGAGACGCGTGCCCGCCTTCCAAAACGTTCCGTTCGAGCGCGGAGCTCGCGCGAGCGCGACGAACGGCACGACCGCGAGAAGGGTAAGCGCTCCCGCCGCCAGTCCCCAAAAGCGATCGAAGACGCCGCGACGCGTCACGTCGTCCGGTAACGCTTCCGCAGCCGTGGGCCCGGGACGAGTCCGCGGCTCGCGAAGAACGTCCGAAGCCCGTAGTTCGCGCGCTCGCGCCCCAGCGGCAAACGTCACGGCGAACGCGGTGGCAGCCGCGAGCCATCCGACGAGCGCGGCGCTCTCGTGCGTCGCCGCCGCGAACGCCGCCGCGAGAGCGGCGATCACCGAGACGACGAGCGCCGCGCGAACGCGCGAGGACGGCGCTATCGTACGAGGTAGATCGTCGCCCATAACGCTACCCAGACGATGAAAACGAAGTGCCAGTAGTACGCGATCGCCTCGACGCCCGCGTGGTTATCGTCCGTGAACGCCGGACGATTCAAGAATATCGTTAGCGCGGCCAAGAGAATCGCGCCGACGAGAACGTGCGCGAGATGTACGCCCGTCAGCACGAAAAAGAGCGTGCCGAACGCGTTGGTATCGACGGAAAAGTTGGCCTCGTGCCAATCGCGTAGCGCGACGTATGCGAAACCGAGCGCGCAGAAAAGCGTCGCGACGAGCATGCCGCGCGCGATCCCGCGGCGGCGCTTCGCCGCCCCCCACTGCGCGACGAACATCGTCACGCTACCGAGGCCTAAAAGCGCGGTCCCGAACGTCGCCCCCGGTACGTCGAGCACGACGCCGAGCGGCGGCCATTGCGCCGACTCTCCGCGGAGCGCATACCACGCTGCCAGCAGGCCGGCGAACAGCATCGATTCGGATGCCAGGAAGACGACCACACCGAAGACCAGCGGATTGGCGCGCACGCCGACGGATCGCATGGGCGCGTTCTACCCACGAATCGTGATTCAAGACACCTCCCCGTGGGTAGCGTCCAACCGTGCTCGGCGTTTCCTGGCCTGCGAACGCAACCACACAGTCGTCGGTCATGGCGTCGGACTGGTTCGTCTTCGCTTTGGCCGCCTCGGCCGTCGCGATCGTCGTGTTCGGTCTGATCGTCTTTCCGCTCGTGCGCTGGCGGCGCCGGCCGGGCGACGGCGAGCCGGCGCAGTTCCGGAACAACTATCCCCTCGAGATCGGCTGGACGGCGGTCCCGCTCGTCATCGTGGCGGGACTCTTCGCGTACACGTATCGCGCCGAAGCGCGCGTCGATGCCGTCTCTGCGGATCCCGCCGTCGTCGTGAACGTGAGCGCGTATCGATGGGGTTGGCGGTTCGCATATCGAGGCGGGCCGACCGTCGGCGGATCGTCGGACGCGCCGCCAATCTTTGGCGAACGTGCGTCACCCCCTCAGCTCGTGTTACCGCTTGGCGAGACGACGCGTATCAACCTGACGGCCCTCGACGTCAACCATGGATTCTGGGTGCCGGACTTCCTGTTCAAGCGCGATGCGATCGCGGGCGAGACGACGTCGTTCGACCTCGATCCGGACAAGCTCGGCACGTTTCTCGGGCGATGTTCGTCGTTTTGTGGCCTCGAACACGCGCGCATGATCTTTACGGTGCGCGTCGTCACGCCGAGCGCTTTCTCGCAATGGGAAAGAGCTCGCTCGTGAGCGCGACGGCCGTCAACCCGATCGGAGACGTGCGGCGGAGCGACCTGCTCTCCTGGATCACGACGACCGATCACAAGCGCATCGGCATTCTCTACCTCCTGACGAGCCTCGCCTATTTCGGCATCGCCGGTATTCTCGCGATGCTCATCCGGACGCAATTGGCCCGGCCAGAAAACACCTTCGTCACGTCGCACGAGTACGCCCAACTCTTCACCCTGCACGGCACGGCGATGATTTTCTTGTTCGTCGCGCCGTTCGCACTCGGGCTAGCAAACTTTCTCATACCACTACAAATCGGCGCGGCCGACATGGCGTTTCCACGACTCAACGCGACGTCGTATTGGCTCTTCTTTTTCGGAGGACTCGTCGTTTTTCTCGGAGCCGCAACGAACGAGGGAGCCGCCGCGTCCGGTTGGTCCGCGTATCCGCCACTCTCGGAAATAAAAGTAAGCACGGGCCTCGGCCAAGATCTTTGGATCGTCGGCGTGTTCCTCGTCTCGGTCGCCACGATTCTCACCTCGATCAATTTCGTAACGACCGTCTTCATCTATCGTGCGCCCGGAATGACGATGTGGCGGATCCCGATCTTCACCTGGGAAATGGTCGCTACGTCGCTCCTGATCTTCATGGCGTTTCCATCGCTCGCAGCGACGCTCTTACTGCTCTTCGTCGACCGCCATTTCGGCGGACACGCGTTCGACCCGGCGTACGGCGGCGACCCCGTGCTCTGGCAACATCTCTTTTGGTTCTTCGGCCATCCCGAAGTCTACGTGATGATCTTGCCGTACTTCGGGGTGATCAGCGAGATCATCCCCGTCTTCTCGCGCAAGCCGATCTTCGGCTATACCGGTCTCGTGCTCGCCGCCTTCGCGATCGCAGGACTCTCGATGGGCGTGTGGGCGCACCACATGTTCACGACCGGATTCGTGAACAATCCGTTCTTCTCGTTCGTCTCGTTTCTGATCGCGGTGCCGACGGGAGTGAAATTTTTCAACTGGATCGCGACGATGTGGCGCGGATCGATCACGTTCGAGACCCCGATGCTCTTCGCGATCGGGTTTCTGCTCAATTTCCTGATCGGCGGAATTACGGGCGTGATGATCTCTTCTCCGCCGATCGACTATCAGGCACACGATTCGTATTTCGTGGTGGCACATTTTCACTACGTGCTTGGCGGAGGCAGCTTGTTCGCAATCTTCGCGGCGCTCTTCTTCTGGTGGCCGAAGATGTTCGGTGTCAAATTGAACGAGCGGCTCGGCACGTGGTGCTTTTGGCTGCTCTTCATCGGCTTCAACGTCACGTTCTTGCCGATGCATTTCATGGGTATCTTCGGAATGCCACGCAGGGTTTTCACGTACGCTGCCGGCGGCCCGCTCCCGATCCTGAACTTGATTGCGACGTGCGGATCCTACGTGATGTGCGTCGGCGTGCTTCTCTTCGTCTACAATGCGATCGTCTCCGCACGCGCGCGCGATCCGGTGCCGAACGATCCGTGGGGAGCCAATTCCCTCGAGTGGTGGACGACGTCGCCGCCGCCCGAACACAACTTCGACTCGCTGCCTCCGATTCGCAGCGAGCGACCGGTGTACGACGCGCGATGACCGTCGGGCTGCGCCTCTTTCTCTCGTCGGCAGCGTTCGGCATCGTCATCTCGATTGCGTATTGGTTCACGTCCCGAGAGATCGTCGGAACGTTTCTGCTCGGCGTGATGGCCTTCGCGCTCTGCTTCGTCGCCGGCTACATGATCGTCGCCGAACGCGAAGCGGACCTCGTTGGTGACGATCGCGACGCGACGAACGCGAGCGCGGCGGGCGAACTCGTCGGCACCTACACGATACGCTCGCCGCTTCCGCTCGGAGCCGCATTCGCGATCACGGCGGTCGCCGTCGGCATCGTCATCTCGCCGACGATCGCGATCCTCGCACTCGTGGCGACGCTCGCGTTCGGAGCGCTATTTATCATACAGAGCCGCTAAGGACGGAATTCCTAGGAGCGATTTCCGATCGGATACTGCGAGACGATCGAGACGTCGTCGACCACGAGCGAGATCGGTGCCGCCGCCGTTCCGCCATGCACGGCGAACGAGACGAGCAACGTCTGCCCCGCGTACGCCGTGATGTCGAACGTATAGTGCGCGAAGTCGCGCGTCGTCGTCGCATCGTGCACGATCGTTTGTACGAGTTCGGGCTTCCCGTCCGGGGTTAACGGATCGTAGAGCGAGACTTCTTGATAGATCGCGGATTTGTCAGCACCGGTCGGCGCCGTGGCTTTCGCCCAATAGTCTAACAGCACGCTCGCGGCCATCGGAACTTTCACACGTTGGCAGATGGCCGCGTCGCCGTTCAGCAGCACGGCGAAGCGACCCGAACGAACGTCGGAACTCTCGAGCGTCGCGGGCGTCGTGCCGCAATCTTTCCACGCCGAGAGCGCACCCGCCGCGCCTTCGATTTCGAAGCCCGGATCGACGATCGGATTCGGAACGTTCGGGGCTGCCGCGAGGGTCGCCGCAAGCGTTGCGGCCAGCATCGTCGCGATCACGTTAACCTCCAAGATAGGCGGCGCTCACCGCCTCGCTCGCCAACAGATTTGCCGCGGAGTCCGCGAGCACGATGCGGCCTAGCTCGAGCACGTACCCGCGATTCGCGATCGCGAGTGCCTGTCGCGCGTTCTGCTCGATCAGAAGCACCGTCGTCCCGCGCGCCGCGATGTCGCGAATCACGCCGAAAATCGTCTGCACGAGGATCGGCGATAAGCCGAGCGACGGCTCGTCGAGCATCAGAATACTCGGGCGCGACATCAGCGCGCGAGCGATCGCGAGCATCTGCTGCTCCCCGCCGGAGAGCGTTCCGCTCTTCTGCAGCAGCCGTTCGCGCAGGCGGGGAAACACATCGAGAACGCGTTCGTAGTCCTCGTCGAATTCTCTTCGGGACGAGCGCGTAAACGCGCCGAGTTCGAGATTTTCGCGGACCGTCATCCGCGCGAACACGCGGCGCCCTTCCGGCGCGTGTCCGATACCGAGACGCACGATCTCGTCGGGCGTGCGCTTTGCGAGATCCCGCCCCTCCAGGCGGATCGCGCCCGACGTGAGCTTGACGAGCCCGCTGATCGCGCGCAAGGTCGTGGTTTTTCCCGCGCCGTTCGCGCCGATGAGCGTGACGATTTCGCCCGCATCGACATGGAGACTCACGTCGGAGAGAACGCGCACGCGACCGTACGCCGCGCCGATTTTGTCGACCTCGAGAAGCGCCACTTAATCCGGCTTCCCGAGGTAGGCTTCGATAACGCGCGGGTCGCCGCGCACGTCGGCCGGCAGTCCCTCGGCGATCAATTCGCCGTGGTCGAGCACGGCGATCCGTTCGCTCACGCTCATCACGAGGCTCATGTCGTGCTCGATCAGGAACACCGTCACGCCGGACGCGCGGATGCGCTCGATCAGCGTCACGAGGCCGACCTTCTCGCTATGATTCATACCCGCGGCGGGTTCGTCGAGCAATAACAACTTCGGATCCGAGGCGAGCGCGCGCGCGATCTCGAGCCGACGCTGACTTCCGTACGGCAAGTTGCGCGCGTCGTCGCCCGCGTTCTTTTCGAGATCGACGAATCGCAGCAGCTCGCGAGCGCGGTCGCGGCTCTCGCGTTCCTCGCCGCGCTGCCGCGGCGTGTGGACGATCGAATCGAACATGTTCGCGTGCATCCGCGCGTGGTGGCCGGTCACCACGTTATCGAGCGCCGACATGAACGCGAAGAGCCGGATATTCTGAAACGTGCGCGCGACGCCGAGCTTCGTGATCCGATCCGTGCGCATGCCGCCGAGCAGGCGACCTTCGAGCGCGATCGATCCCGCGGTCGGTCGATAGATTCCGGTGATCATGTTGAACACCGTCGATTTTCCGGCGCCGTTCGGGCCGATCATCGCGACGATACTGCCCGCGTCGATGCCGAAACTGAGGTCGTTTACCGCGACGAGACCGCCGAACGTGCGCCGGACGTTGCGGAGTTCGAAGAAGCGCGACTCCATCAGCCCGCACCCACCGAGTCTTCGTACTCCGTTTGCTCGTGCGCGAGCAAGACGGGGTCGGTCGCCGCTTCCCGGAACTCCGCTTTCCGTTGCCGGTTGGGAATCAAGCCCTCGGGCCGGAAGAGCATCATCACGACGAGGATGACGCCGTAGATCATGTAGCGGTAGTTCGTGAAGTCGACGTTGACGAGGCCGGCCGCGTGGGCGAGCGTCGTGGACTGCGGCAGCAGAAAACTGTTGACGAACGAGAGCACGAAACTGCCGACGATCGCACCCGTGATGCTTCCCATGCCACCGAGGACGAGCATCGAGAGCACGAGCACGCTCACGTTGAATTGAAATTGATCGGGCGACACGAGGCTCAACTTCGCAGCGTACGCGACGCCCGCAACGCCGCTAAACGAGGCACCGAGCGCGAATGCGGAGAGCTTCGCGACCGTGGTATCGATGCCCATATGACGTGCTGCGAGCTCGTCCTCGCGAATCGCCATCCACGTGCGGCCGAGACGACTCTCGCGCAAGTTGCGCGCGACGAGCACGCCGATGACGATGAGCCCGAGCAGCACGTAGTAATACGGGACCGCGCTCGAAAATCCAAACGAGTGTCCGAAGAGCGACGGCTGGTCGAGCGAGATGATGCCGTTCGGCCCGTTCGTATATTGCGAGAGGTTGAGGAACGTCTGCGGGACGATCTCGCCGAACCCGAGCGTGACGATCGCGAGGTAGTCGCCGCGCAAGCGCAGCGTCGGCGCGCCGAGCAGGATGCCGAAGAGTGCCGCGATCGCGGGCGCGACGAGCAGCATGATCCAAAACGGGATATGAATGCCGAATTGTGGGCTCGCGAGCATCGCATAGCTATACGAGCCGATCGCGAAAAATGCGGCGTACCCGAGATCGAGCAGCCCGGCGAATCCGACGACGATATTGAGTCCGAGCGCGAGCAGGATGAACGCGCCCGCGTTCGCGAGGAAATCGACGTGCGCGTTGTTACGATCGACGTACGGATATGCGACGAGCACGACGCCGAGCACCGCAAGCCAGGCGCGCTTCACCGCGACGCGCGACACGCCGCGCTAGACTTTCTCGGGGAGCGATTCCCCGAGCAAGCCGGAGGGCCGGAAGATCAGGACCAAAACGAGGACGGAGAACACGACGACGTTCGACCACTGCGCGCCCTGCGGAACGTACTGCGTGGCCATCGCCTCGATGAGCCCGATCAGAAATCCGCCGAGCATCGCGCCGAGAATGTTCCCGATGCCACCGAGCACGGCCGCGGTAAACGCCTTGAGCCCGGCTTCGAATCCGTTGAAGAACCACGTGGTGCCGTAGTACACGCCGCTCACGAAGCCCGCGACGCCCGCGAGCGCGCTGCCCACGAGAAACGTCACGAGGATCGTCGTGTTGACGTTGATGCCCATCAATTGCGCCGCGTCGCGATCTTGCGCGGTCGCGCGCATCGCCTTGCCGATCTTCGTGTTGTAAATGAAGAGCTGCAGCGCGACCATCATGACGAGCGCGAGCGCGATCACGAGGACTTGCTTCGCGGAAACGCTGACGAGACCGAGCGTCACGCTCGGGTTCGGAACGACCTGCGGAAACGGAATGGGCGAGGGGCCGTGCCAGAGTTGCATGACGTTCTCGAGGATGAACGACACGCCGATCGCCGTGATGAGCGGCGCGAGGCGCGGTGCGTTACGCAAGCGCCGATAGGCGAGAAGTTCGATCAACACACCGAGCGCGCCGCACGTGAGCATCGCGGCGATCAGCGTGATCGCGACCACGGCGACGAGCCACGGCCCGTGCACTTCGCCCGAGACGCCGAGCCCCGTGAGGATCGCGAGCGACGTGAACGTGCCGAACGTGTAGACGTCACCGTGCGCGAAGTTGATCAACTCGATGATGCCGTAGACCATCGTGTAGCCGAGCGCGATCAGCGCGTAGATGCCGCCGAGCGAAAGCCCGTTGACGACCTGCTGCAGAAAAACGTCCACGGCCCGGCGTTAGACCTTGAGCACGATCTGTTCGACGAAGACCGGCTTGCCGCCGGAAATCTTGTACACGGAGAGAATCGGCGCCGTCGTGTCGCCGTTCTTATCGAACCCGATCGTGCCGATCGGCGAAGCGAATCCCTTCGTTGCGGCAACGTTCGCCAGCACGTCCGCCCGCGACGGTAACGCACCCGACTTCGCCGCCATCGCTTTCTCGATCGCGGCGATCTCGATGTTCGTCGCGGCGTAGGCGTTCGCGCTGTACGGACCCACGGGCGACTTCCACCGCTTCTCGTATGCCGCGACGAACGCCGTCGCCGTCGGCAACTTCGAGGTCTCCGGCGCGGCAACCGTATAGTACACGCCGTCCGCGGACGGACCCGCCGACGTCAGAAATTCCGTATCGCTGATGCCGTCGCCGCCGATGAACGCGACCGCTCCGAGCCCCGTGTCGGACATTTGCTTGCGGAGAAGCGCACCGCCCGTGACCGTCGTGCCGCCGTAGAACACGAGATCGGGACCGAGTGCGTGCGCTTTCGTGAGCAACGCCTTGTAGTCGGTCTGACCCTTCGTAAGATGCTCGTGTCCGAGCACCGTACCGCCCGCCGCTTCGAACTGCTGCTCGAACACGTCGGCGAGCCCCTTGCCGTACGTCTCGTTGTCGTCGACGATGAACGCCTTCTTCAACCCGAGCTTGCGCGCGAAGCTCGCGCCGGCGGCACCTTGCTTGTCGTCCGTCGTGCACACGCGAAAGAACGTGTTCGTGTCGGGATGCGAGGTGCGCAGCTTCGCCGCTTCGTCGCCCTTCGTCAAGCCGGGGTTCGTGGTCGCGGGACTGATCTGCACGAGTCCCGCGTCGTTCGTGATCGGGATCTGCGCTTGCGCGACGCTCGAGTTGAACGGACCGACCATCGCGAGCACCGCATCGTCGGAAACGAACTGTTTCACGTTCTGCGCGCCCTGCGCCGGATCGTGCGCGCCTTGAACGGCGTCGTCGAGATCGTAGGCGACGAACGTGTAGCCGCCGGGCACGCCTTTCGCGTTCGCCTGCTCGACGGCGAGCACCGCACCGTCGCGCGTCGGGATGCCGGTTGCCGCCTCCGCACCGCTAAGCGGCAGATCGATGCCGATCTTGATGACCTTCGACGATGCATCCGGCGCCGCGGACTGCGCGCTCGTCGACGTGGACGTCGAATTCGAACACGCACTAGAAAACGCGACGGCACTGAGAAGCGCGAGCCGGAAGAACGTGCCCGATCGTACCATTATCACCTCGGGAGCGCTGTACGCCGACTCGAGAGGCATCCCTTTCGCCGCGCGGCGAACGCCGCATCATATGAAGGCTCGGAGGCCCTGGACCATCGCGGCGACCGTCGTCGCGCTCGCACTCCTCGCGGTCGCCGTGAGCCACAGCGTCTACGACATCACCTCGCCCGTGTGGCTCAGCTGGCACATCGTGCTGCGGAAGTTCTACAGCATCGTCGCGTTCACGCTCGTGGGCTTCTGCTTGCGCCGAGCGCTCGTGGAGAACGGGCGCACGAACGTCGTGGTGCCGTGCATGCTCTGGCTCGGCGCGTACAGCGCGATGATCGAAGTGTTGCAGTTCGCATACGGGTCGCACGAGGGCCTCGGATGGAACGCGTTCGACACGTTCTGCGGTGCGCTCGGTGGCGCACTCGCCACGATCGACCTTTGGTTCGTAAAGCCTACGAAAGCACGCGCGCGCTAAGCGCTTTGGCGGCAAGCTCCGCGAGCAGGCGTGGAACGTCGGGATGCGCGCCGAGGAAATCGGAGATCTCGATCGTGACGCCGAGTTCCGCGCGCGCGGCGGCGACGATGTCCGTGAGATCGCGCTTCACGTGCATCCCAGGCGAAAGAAAATACGGTACCACAACGATCCGTCGCGCTCCGGCCGCTGCCGCGGCACGCAACGCATCCGGTATCGTGGGCTCCGTCATTTCGAGATAGCCGGGAAAGGTCGCGACGCCCGCATCGCTACCGAGCGCGCGTGCGAGTTCGGCGAGTGCCGCGTTGGCCTCGGGCGCGCGGCTCCCGTGCCCGACGAGGACGAGCGCTTCGTTCGAAGACATCGCTACGCCGACACGAGATCGCGGACGGCCGCGGCGTTGAAGTACGACGCTTGCGGATGGTGGATGACGATCGCCGCCGTCGACTGCTCGGGGACGATTTGAAACGCCTCGGTAAGCTCCGTTCCGAGCGCACGTTCCGCATCCAACAGCGTCCACACCGTGGCGTGCTGCGAGAGATCCGGACACGCACCGTAGCCCCACGAGTAGCGCTTTCCGCGATCGCCGTCCAAACCGAGTTCGGTACGGATGCGGCGGTGCGTGTGTTCCGCGAGCGCCTCCGCAGCCTGCACGGAGAACCCGTGGAGGAAGTAACTCTCGCTGTAGTCGCCCGCGGCTTGCAGCGCGTCGATCCGATGCGAGACGTCGCGACCCACCGTCACGACTTGCAGCGCGATGACGTCGAGACCGCGACCGTCTTCGGGCTCGCGCAGATAGTCGGCGAGGCAGAGATGCTCGCCGCCGATTTGGCGCGTGAACGGAAAGCGCGCGATCTCACGCGAGGCATCGTCCGGAGCGTAGACGATCACGTCGTCACCGAGACCCGCGGCGCGGAAATATCCGTAGACGGCCCGCGGCGAGATCACGTTCTCACGTTCGGCCAGCGCCTGATAGCGTGCGAGACGCGGATCGAAATCCTCGCGCACGAGTCGATCCCATTCCGCACCCTTGAGATTCGCGCCGCCCCACGAGAGACGATAGAGGCTGCGCAAATCGAAGTGCGACCAGAGCTGGCTCGGCTCCACGCGCTCGATCGTGCGCGGCCCGAAGAACGGCGCGGCGGGCGCCTCGACGCGTGAGAGATGATCGCGTCCCGTCGCGCCATCGGCGCGAACCGGCGCGGCCGTCGCGCGCGCGGCGTTGCGCGAGCGTTCCGCTTCTTCTTTGAGACGCTCCACGAACGTCGCGCGTCGCTCTTCGGGCGCCGTGAGTGCGTCCATGATCTCGAGGCCTTCGAAGGCATCCTTCGCGTAGAAGACGCCCGGCTCGAAGTAGCGCTCGCCCTCGTCGAGAAAGCCGATGCGTCGACCGAAATCGCGATTGATCGCCGCGCCACCGATCATGATCGGAAACTCGAGCTTGCGCGCGTCCTGTTCGGCAACGCAGATCGGCATCTGCTTCGATGTCGAGACCAGCAGCGCCGAAAGCCCGATCGCATCGGCGCGCACTTCGACGGCCTTCTCGAGAATCGTGTTCATCGGCACTTGCTTGCCGAGATCGAACACCGTGTAGCCGTTGTTCGTCAAGATCGTGTTGACGAGATTCTTGCCGATGTCGTGCACGTCGCCGAACACGGTCGCGAGCACGACTTTGCCTTTGGTGACGCCCTCTTTCTTTTCGAGGAACTGCTCGAGGTG
>Ga0116226_10001136_pt1 | contig 23086 bp, 21 predicted proteins | sample S1TSphfallax_FD_89692 | JGI IMG/M metagenome (GOLD analysis project Ga0116226, IMG submission 89692) | Host-associated microbial communities from peat moss isolated from Minnesota, USA - S1T2_Fa - Sphagnum fallax MG | ecosystem: Host-associated > Plants > Peat moss > Unclassified | place: USA... | reverse complement strand
GCGAGAAAGCATGAAATCGACGCGGGCGTAATCGCGGCAGCCGCACGCGGCGAACGCGGTCTCCGCGGCGCGCTGCAGCGCGAGCGCGGTCGCGGCCTCGAGCGGCGCCGGCGCGAGGTACTCCGTCATGCCGGGGGTGTACTTGCTCGCATAATCGTAGACGCCGGCGCGCGGGCGGATTTCGACGATACCCATGGCGCGCGCGCCGAGCACGCCCACGGAGAACTCCCGCCCGTCGATGCGGCGTTCCGCGAGCCAGGCGCCGCGGCCGGCGCCGACGATGGGGCCGAGCGCCGCCGCCAATCCCGCCAGATCGTCGATGAGATGCAGCCCGACGCTGCTGCCCTCGGCGTTGGGTTTCAGCACGAGGCGCGGGCCCAAGCGGGCGTACAGCTCGGCCGCCGAGGGCGCCGCCGACGCCTCGAACGCCACGCCGTCGATCACCGGAACGCCCCGGGCCGCCGCGGCCGCCTTGGTCCGGCTCTTGTCCAGCGTGAGGGCGCTGGCCGCCGCCCCGCAACCGCCGTAATGCGCGCCGGCCGCATCGAGCAGCGACTGCATGCCTCCGTCCTCGCCGAAGGTGCCGTGCAGCACCGAGAAAACGACCTCCGCCGACGGATCGAAATCCCGGGGCAGCGCCTCGGCGCGCACGTCGACCAACCGGGTCGGGTAGGAGCGGGCCAGCGCGAGCGCGCACGCGCGGCCCGAACCCAGGGAGACTTCGCGTTCGGACGAAGTGCCCCCCGAAAAGACGACGACGGTCGGCGTGATCATAAGAGTTCGCTCCATTCGCGGCCGTACAGCAGGGCCTCCGGCTCCAGTTCCACCCCGGTGGCCTGGCGCACCTGGCCGCGCACCCGCTGGATGAGGGCGAGCACGTCCGCGCTCGTCGCGCGGCCGCGGTTCACGATGAAATTGGCGTGCACGGACGACACCTCGGCGTCGCCGATCCGCTCGCCCTTCAATCCGCACGCGTCGATCAAACGTCCCGCCGAGGTGTCGGGCGGATTTTTGAAGATGCACCCGGCGCTCGGCTCGCGGGGCTGGGATTCATGCCGGCGGTGGCGATAGGTTTCGATCTGACGGGCGACGTCGGGGCCTCCGACTTCAGCGCGGGGCCGCAGCACGGCCTCCACCGCGATCGCCTCGCGGAGTTCGGCGCATTCCCGGTAACCCGCGTGGAGGTCCGTGCGCGGGAGCAAACGCACCTCGCCGTCGCGCGTCATGAGACGCACGGCGACGACGACATCGAAGATCCATCCGCCCATCGCGCCCGCATTCATGCGGAGGGCACCGCCGACATTCCCCGGGATCCCTTCGAGGAATTCGAATCCCGCCAGGCCCGCCGAGGCCGCCAAGCCGCACAGATGCTTGAGGCGGAGGCCCGCCCCCACCCGGACGGTGCCGTCGGCCTGCCGCTCGAAGCGCGCCCAGCCCGGGCGCGCCAGGGAGATGACGAGACCCTCCACCCCGGCGTCGGGCACGATCAGGTTCGATCCCCGCCCCAGCATGAAAATCGGCACCCGATCCGCCCCCGCCGCCGCCAGGAGGGTTCGCAGGTCGGACTCGTCGGCTGGTTCGGCGTAGACCCGGGCGGCTCCGCCCACCCGCAACGTCGTCTTCGCGGCGAGCGGTTCCTCGCGGCTCAAGCGGGCTCCGGGCGAAAGCCGCCCGGCGAGCGCCGCCACCCATGCGTCCCAGCGGCGCGCCGCCGCTTCGGCCGCCGCCCTGCCCGCGAGCCAGGACCGCGCCTGCCGATCGATATCCCCTGCGCCGACAAAGACGATGCAATCGCCGGCGCGGGCTTCGCGCGTCACGGCCCCCGCCAGGTCCATTGCCGCACCCGGCAGGTAGGTGACGGGCAGTGCGGGCGAACCCTGCTTCATTTCGGCGTAGACGTCGGCGGTCGTGCCGCCGGCGACGGGCGCTTCGCCCGCGGCATAGACGTCGAGCAGGTAGACGCCGTCCGCCAAGGCGAGCGCAGCCGCGAACTCGCGCTTGAACTGCGCCGTCCGGCTGTAACGGTGAGGCTGAAAGACGGCGAGAATCCGGCCCCCGGCCTTGGTCTGGCGCCGCAAACCGCCCAACAGCGCCCGCACTTCCGCCGGATGATGGGCGTAATCCTCGATCACGGTCACCCCGCCCGCCTGACCCAGCACGGCCTGGCGCCGCCGGACCCCCGGATAGTCGGCGAGCGCGCGGGCCGTGGGAGCCACACCCATCAGATGGGCCGCGGCCAGCGCAGCAAGGGCGTTCGCCGCGTTGAAGTCGCCCCATGCGCGGACCTTCGCCTCGAGCGGGCCGAACCGTCCGCCGAGGGCGAGGGTGAGACCCTCGGACCCGGCGTCCGCCGAGGCCGCCGCGGCCAGCGGTGCGCCCGCGTAGTCGCCGGTGCGGCCAAACGTCAGTGCGCCCGCGGCGAGCCGGAGCGAGTCGGCGCAGGCGTCGCTGACCAGCACCGGACCGGCGGTGCGGGCGAAGAGTGCGGCGAACGCCGCCTGCAGATCGTCCGGCCGCCGGTAATGATCGGGGTGATCCCAGTCGAGATTGACGACGACCGTCAAAGCGGGAGCAAAGTGCGCGATCGTGCCATCGCTCTCGTCGATTTCCGCCACGACCCAGTCGTTGCTGCCGGCCGCAGCCGGCGGGGTGCCGTCGCTGAACAATCCGCCCAGAATGTAGCCGGCCGGGCAACCCGCCCGCCGCAAAATCGTGATCAGCATGGCCGTGGTCGTGGTCTTGCCATGGGAACCGCACACCGCCACCAGCCGGCGGCCGCGGACGATCTCCGCCAGCACCTCACCGCGGCGCGCGAGCGGACGACCCGCGGCCGCCGCCGCGGCGTAGCTGGGGTGCGTCGGCGCGATCGCGGAGGAATAGACGACCAGATCGCACCCTTCCGGGCAGGGCATCGCCGCCACGCCCGCCGCGGCGAGGGTCGCCGCCACCTCCGGCAGCCAGGCGTCGTCTTCGCCGGAAACGATGAAGCCCAACCTGGACAGATAAAGCGCCAGCGGCGCCACGCCCATGCCGCTCGCACCCAGGCAGTGGATACGGCGAACAGGACGCCCAAACAGATCGGGCAGCGGCGTGGCTCGCATGGTCGGAAGGGGGATCGCCCTCAGGCGGAGGCGACGGCCGGCGCCGGCGCGGGGGCCGGCGTGCCCCCGCGCTGACGGGCGAGCGTCTCCAGATCCTGCACCATCGACTCCAGCGCATTCGCGCGATCCATCCGCCGCAGATTGCCGCGAAACTTGCGCAGCAGCCAATCGTTGAAGAGCGCGTCGAGCACCTCCGCCTCCAACCCCGCGAGCGCCGCCTGCTCGATGACGAGCCCCCCGCCCTGACGTTCAAAGAAGCGCGCGTTCGCGCGCTGATGGTCCGAGGCGGCCTGCGGATACGGCACCAGAATCGCCGGCGTCTCGCAACGGATCAGCTCCGCCAGGGTTCCGGCACCCGCTCTCGAGACGACCAGATCGGACGCCGAGAGCAGTTCCGCCATCCGGTCGCAGAAGGGCGTAAAGATCGCCCGCACCGGCTCGGCCCCGCTGATGCGCAGGTCGAGCGTCTCCGGCGCGCCCTTGCCCAGTCCCGTGACACAGTAGACCTGCACGCCCGCCGCCGCCAGGGAGGGCAGCCGCTCGCGGACCCACGCGTTCAGCGGCGAGGCGCCCTGGCTGCCGCCGAGGACGGTGAGGACCTTTTGATTCGGATAGAGCCCCATCGCCTCCCGCGCCGCCGCGACCGGCCCGCGGACCATCTCCCGCCGCACCGGCAAACCCACGTGGCGGGTGGCGGCGGCACTCACGCCCGAGAGGCGGATGCCGATCGGCAGATAGACCCGTGCGGCCAGCCGGCCGAGCAGCCGGATGGCGAGACCGGGCACCCGGTTCGACTCGTGCAGCGTGACCGGGATGCGCGCGAGGCGGCCCGCCACCGCCGCCGGCGCGCAGGTGAAGCCGCCGAAACCGACGATCGCGTCGGGTTGAAACGTCCGGACCAGCCCGCGACAGAAGCGGAGGGCCGCGATCTGGGAGGAAACGAAGCGGACGAATCGCACCGGATGCCAGGCCAGACCCGAACCGGGCATCGCGCGAAACGTGAGCTGCGGGTACTTCTCGATCAGGCGGGCGTCGACTTTCTTCCGGCTGATCAACAGCACCACCTCGTGCCCTCGGGCGACGAGGCCTTCGGCCAGGGCCACGCCGGGCGAAAGGTGCCCGCCCGTGCCCCCGCAGGAGAGCAGGAACCGGCTCATGGCAGCATCCCCCGAAGGGCCCGGGCCCGCCCCGGCAGCACGGCGCGGCCCCAGGTCCGGTGGGTGTTGAGCACGATGCCGAGCAGCAGGCCCATCAGCAGCAGATTCGAAAGTCCGGCGCTGATGAAGGGCAGCGACATGCCCTTCGTCGGCAGCACCCCCGTCACCACGCCCAGATTGATGATCGCCTGGAGGCACATCAGCAGGAGGCAGCCGGTCACGAGGAGGAAATGAAACAGATTGGGCGCCCGCCGCAGATGGATGAGCCCGGCCGCGAACATCACCGCAAAGACGCCTACCACCCCCAAAGTGAAACCCAGACCGAGCTCCTCGCCGAGAATCGCAAAGATGAAGTCGGTGTGCGCCTCCGGCAGGAAATTGATCTGCTGGCGACCCTCGCCCAGACCCGCCCCGGCGACTCCGCCCGAGGCGAACGCCTCCTCCGATTGATACAGTTGATACGTCCCGCCCTGCCGGTTGCCCGCCACGTCCAGAAACGCGGTGAACCGCCGCAGCCGGTTGGAATTATGCATGACCAGCACCGCGAAGACGAGGGCCGCCAGCGCGATCGTCGGGAGGATGTACCGCCACTTCGCTCCCGCCAGAAAGAGCAGCACCAGTCCCACACACAGGGTGAGCGCAGCCGTGCCGAAGTCGGGTTCGCGCACGATCAGCACGACAAAGGCCCCGATGAGGCCGAGCGGATACAGATAGCCCCGGCGAAAGTCTCCGATCCGGGTCTGGTTGAGCGCAAGGTAGTGCGCGAGGCAGAACACCATGGCCAGCTTGGCGAATTCCGACACCTGCAGCCGCGCCGAACCGTAGCCGAGCCACCGGCGGCTGCCCTTCACCGAAACCCCCAGATGGGGGACGAGCACGAGCGCGAGCAGGAGCAGCGAACCGGCCGCGATCCAGAACGCCAGCCGCCGCGCAAAATCGAGATCGACGCGACTCATCACCAGACAAAGACCGGCGCCCAGCAGCACCCCGACGATCTGCTTGTTGAGATAAAAGTAAGGGTCCTGTTTCAGCGAAACGCTCGCGCTGAAGAGCACGGTCAGACCGAGGATGGTCAGGGCGATCGCCCCGACCAGGATGATCGCAGCGGGACTGATCGAAATCCGCGGGCGCTCGGCCGGTTGCATCATGGATTCTTGGGCGGCGGATTCGTGCCGTCATCCACCTTCACGACCGGGACCTCCGCCGCGGTGGGCGGCTGGAGACCGGAATCGAGATCGCCGGCCGCCGCCGCCGCGGGAGCGGCGGGCGCACTTTCCGGCGCCGGCGCCGCCGACGCCCCCGTCGCCGCTTTGGCTTTGGCGGCCCTGCCCGACTTCGCCCCCGCGGACTTGGCCGGAATGATCAACTCCTGCCCGGGCCGGATGCGCTTGGGATCCGCGATGTTGTTGGCGGTCGCAAGGTCGCCCATCCTCACCCCGTAGTGGCGGGCGATCGAACCCAGGGTCTCGCCTGCCTTGACCGTGTGCTTCACGGCGTCCGCCGGAGCCTTGGCGGCCATCGGCTCGCTCGCTTTGGCGGACGCGGACGCGGTCGCGCCCGGAGCCGGCGCCGCCGAGGCGGAGGCGGAGCCCGGACTGGTCGCGGGGGCGGAACCCGCCTTGGCCGGAATCACCAGATGCTGGCCCACGCGGAGCATGGCGCCCGACTTCAGTCCATTGGCGGCGCGCAATTCGGCCGCGGTGAGGTGGTGGTGGCGCGCGATGGTCGAGAGACTGTCGCCCTTGACCACGACATAGGTCGTGGCAGGCGTCACGTCAGCCACCGGCGGCGCCTCGAGTGCCGCGGCCACGGGCGTACCCGGCCGCGTCGGGTTGAACCGGATGGGAGCCAGGGAATCGGGTGCCGCCACGGCGGGGCCGGCTGGCGCCGGGCCCGCACCCGCAGGGCCGGCCAGGGCTACGGCGGGCGCGGCCTCGGGTTGGGGCGCGGTGTCGGTCGCGACGGGGGTGGGCTTGCTGGTGGAGCTGCAGCCCGGATTGACGAAGATCAGCACCAGCGCGAGGGCGTGGAGCCCCACGACGAGGCCGGCGAGCTTGAGATTTTTCATAGAGAGAAACGTGAAGGTGCGGGGTGGCTTGTCAGTTGAAAACGCGCGCCGGCGCGGCCGAAAGGGCCGCCACCGCCCGCTCGAACCGATCGCCGCGGTCCGCGTAATTGCGAAATTGGTCGAAACTCGCGAAGCCGGGGCTGAGCAGCACGTTTCCGCCGGGTCCGGTCTGGCGCGCGGCCGCCTCGACCGCCGCCTCGAGCGACGAGCAGACCTCGTGGGGGAGCCCGGCCGACGCACATGCCGCGGCGAGGGCGGGCGCGGTCTCACCGATCAGAATTGCCCGGTCGACGCGCGGGGCGATGCGCCGGACGAACGCCGGAAGATCCCCGCCCTTCGATTTCCCGCCCGCGATCAGCACGACGGGAGCAGAAAAGGCCGCGAGCGCGGCCTCCACGGCGTGAAAATTGGTCGCCTTGGAATCGTTCCAGTAGGTCACGCCACCCCGCTCGCCCACTCGCGCCAGTCGGTGGCGTCCGAGCCGAAAACTCCGCGCCGCGGCCACCAGATCCCCTTCGGCCAATCCTTCCTCGCGCCACCAGCTCTCGGCCAACCCGAAGTTTTCCTGCTGAGGCGGCCCCGCAAACACGGTGCCCGCGAGCCGGGGATCGGCCTCGCGAGCCGGCGGCGCGAACCGCGCCTCGGCCAGCGCCGTTCCGCCCCAACGCTCGACAAAGGGGCGCAGGCCCGCGCCCAGGAACGAGCGCCCGGGCGGCGTGCGCGCGACCAGCACCGCCTTGGCCGCAAAGTAGGCCGCCAGACTGCCGTGGCGCTCCAGGTGGTCCTCGGCAAAATTCGTCCAGAGCGTGGCCTCGGGCCGCAGGCAGGCCAGCGCCTCCGCCTGAAATGAACTCACCTCGCAGACGGCCGTGAACGCCGGGTCCGCCCCGTCCGTTTCGGCCACCAGCTGGCTGAAGGGGAAGCCGATATTGCCGGTCGCGCGGGCGAGCCGGCCGACGCGGCCGAGCGCGTGCACCAGGAATTCGCACAGGGTCGTCTTCCCGTTCGTTCCCGTCACGGCCACCACCCTCCCCCGCCAGAACGCGGCCGCGAAATCGAGTTCGCTCCACGTCGCGCAGCCCGCGTCCCGGAGCGTCGCCAGCCAGGGATGATCCGGAGGGAAGCCGGGCGAAAACACCCCGAGCCGGTGGGTGGCGGCGGCCGCCGCGGTCAATGCCCGGTCGGCGGCATCGTAGACGATCGCCTCCACTCCGAGCGTCGTCAGCAGCGCAAGGGCGCCGCGTCCGCTCACGCCGCCGCCGAGCACCGCCACCGGGGCGGAGAGCGGAGCGCACAGCGCCGGGGGGATGAGCGAAGCCATGGTCATCACCGGGTCTTGAGCGTGCCGAGTCCGGCCAGGGCGAAGATCAGGGAGAGCACCCAAAACCGGAGCACGACCTTCGTCTCGGGCCAGCCGCGCTTTTGAAAATGGTGGTGGATCGGCGCCATCAGAAACAGGCGGCGGCCTTCGCCGTAAAACCGGCGGGTCGCCTTGAAATAGCCGACCTGGAGAATGACGGACACCGCCTCCCAGACAAAGACGCCCCCGACGATGATCAGCGTGAACGGCTGCTGGACCATGAATGCGATCAGGCCGAGCAGACCCCCGAGCGCGAGGGATCCGGTGTCGCCCATGAAGACCTCCGCCGGATAGGAATTGTACCACAGGAACGCCAGTCCGGCGCCCACCAGCGCGCCGCAGACCACGACGAGTTCGCCGGTCCCCGGGACAAAACTGATCAGCAGATATTTCGCGATGATCTCGTTGCTCGCCGCGTAGGCCATGATGCCGTAGACGAGCGCCACCGTGATGCTGCAGCCGATGGCGAGTCCGTCCAAGCCGTCCGTCAGATTGATGGCGTTGGAGAAACCGACCAGCCAGAAGTACACGAGGACGAACAAGGCGGCGATCGGCAGGCTGGCCACCACCGGGTGCTTCACGAAGGGCACCCACAATTCGCGAATCTTCTCGGCGCTCGCCGGGTGGCTGAGGAGCATCGCCAGCGCCGCCACCGTGATGAGCGTCTGCCAGAAGATCTTGGCGCCCGAAGAAATCCCGTCGCGGCTCTTGCGGACGACCTTGAGATAGTCGTCCCGGAATCCGACCGCCGTGAGGGCGGCGTAGACGAACAGCGCGACGATCATCCAGATATTGGGCGCCGCCCAGAGGATCGAACTCAGAAAGACCGCGGCGAAGATCAGCAGGCCGCCCATGGTCGGGGTGTTCTTCTTGTCGAAGCGCTGCGCGAGATCCCCCGTCCGGTCATCGTCGTAGTGTTGACCGAACTTGAGCCGCCGCAGTTTCCGGATCAGCGCGGGACCGATGGCGAAGCCGATGAAGGCCGCCGTCACCGCCGCCAGAACCGTGCGGAACGTGAGCGACCGGAGGATCCGCAGCGGCCCGAAGAGGTAGTCGAAATGGGCGAGCAGGCTAAGCATGGGCCACCTCCGCCGGCGCTCCGTCGCCCAACGCCCGTTCGAGTGCATAGCGGCGGCTGCCCTTGATGAAGACGGCGCCGGCAAACCGCGCCAATTCGGGTGCGATCTCCTGGGCTGTGGCCGCGATCCGAATCCGCTCCGCGCCGCAGCCCGCGGCCAGAGCACCCTCGCGCACAGCGGTCGCATGGCTCCCCACGATGATGGCCCGGTCGCCGGGCCGCAGCGGCAGGTGCCGGCCCAACTCGCGGTGATAGTCCGGCGCCCCCGCGCCCAATTCCTCCATGCAGCCCAGCACGAACAGTCGCGGTTCCTCGGCCGGGGCGGCGCCGCAGAACGCGGTCAACGCATCCGCCATGGCCGCGGGGTTGGCGTTGTAACAGTCCAGGTAGATCCGACGGCCGGCGTCCTGCCGCCACTCGCCGCGCAGCGGCGCGGGGCCCCAGCCCCCGAGACGCTCCGCGATCGCCGCCACGGCCACGCCCAGCCGGCGGGCGGCCACGATCGCGAGAGCCGCGTTCTGCGCCATCCCATCCGAAATCCGGCGCAGGGTGAAACTCGCCGGCGACGGACCGTCCATCAAGCCGATCGTCGTTTCGTCGGCGCGGTGCGAAACGGTCAAACCGACCATCGTCGACTGCGGGCCAGGCGATCCCTCCACCGCGCCGGCGCGCGCTCCGAACCCCTTCGTCACCGTACACGTGCGCACGGCCAGCTCGCGAAACGCCGCAAATTCGGCACAGCTCGCCGGAAAGATCGCCAGCCCGTCGGGGCGAACGGCCGCCGGCAGCCGGGACTTCTCCCACGCGACGCCTTCCAGTCCGCCGAGCGCTTCGAGGTGCGCCGCCGCCACCAGCGTGATGATCCCCATGTCGGGCTGGATCATGGCCGCAAGGACGGTCATCTCGCCCGGTGCGCTGATCCCGGCCTCGATGACCGCCGCCGTGTGGCGGGACGGATCGAGCCGCGTCAGAGTCAGCGGCACGCCCAGGTGATTATTGAGATTGCCCTCCGTGGCCAGCACGCCCCCGGCCGCTCCGCCGAGCAGCCGCGCCAGCAATTCCTTGGTCGAGGTCTTGCCGGCGCTGCCGGAGATGCCCACCACCGGCCCGGCGAACGAGCGGCGATGTTCGCGGGCGATCGCCTGGAAAGCGGCCAGGGGATCCGCCACCACCAACTGAGGCAGTCCGAGCGAGGCCTGGGCCGTTTGGACGAGCGCCGCCCCCGCGCCTGCCCGCGCGGCGTCCGCGAGGAAGGCGTGGCCGTCCCGACGTTCCGTGCGCAGCGCCACGAACACCTCGCCCGGCCGAACGTGCCGCGAATCGACCGTGAATCCCGTGAGAGGATCCCCCGGCAGCCGGCTCCAGGCGCCACCGGTCCAGGCTGCGAGTTGCGGCGGAGAGAACGCGGCCATCAGGAACGCAGCGCCTTCACCCCGATGAGCTCGCGCACGACCTGCCGGTCGTCGAACGGAATCACGGTATCGGCAAATTCCTGGTAGCCCTCGTGGCCCTTGCCCGCGATCAGCAGACAATCGCCGGCCCGCGCCTCGTCGAGCGCCAGACTGATGGCGCGCCGCCGGTCCTCGACCCACGCCATCCGCTCGGGCGCGGTCACGCCCGCCCGCATGTCGGCGAAAATCCCCGCGATCGGTTCGGCGCGCGGATTGTCCGCCGTGGCCCAAGCCAGATCGGCAAACTCCTGCACGGCCCGCACCATCAACGGGCGCTTGGTCCGGTCCCGGCTGCCGCCACAGCCGAAGACCACGAGCAGCCGCCCCGGCGTGATGGCCCGGAGCATGGCGAGGGCGTTCCGCAGCGCGTCGTCCGTGTGCGCGTAGTCGACCAGGACATTGAAGGGCTGACCCTCCTCAATCCGCTCCATCCGACCCGGCACCCCGGGAAACGCCCGCACCCGCCGGGCCAGGACCGCGGGGTCGCGGCCCAGCGCCCACGCGGTCGCCATCGCCGCCAGCAGATTGCTCACATTGTAACGCCCGATGAGCGGCGAGTCGACTGACGCCGCGCCCTGCGGCCACACCAGCCGGAACCGCGAATCGCGGTAACCCAGCGCCACCTGCTCCGCCCGCACCTCGGCCCGCGGGTGTTCGCCAAAGGTCACAACCCGCGCGCCCGGAGCCGCCGCGGCCAGCCGCGCGATCAGACGCTCGCCGTGGGGATCGTCCAGATTCACCACGGCCACACCGGGCACCGGTGCCACCTCGCCCGTGAACAATCGCACCTTGGTGTCGAAGTACGCCTCCAGCGTCCCGTGATAATCGAGGTGGTCGCGGGTCAGGTTCGTGAAGACGGCCGCCGCGAACTGCAGCCCGCGCACGCGGTCCTGCGCGATCCCGTGCGAACTCACCTCCATCACCGCCTGCCGGCAGCCGGCGTCGCGCATCTGCGCCAGCATGCCGTAGATATCGAGCGATTCGGGCGTCGTGCGAAACGAGGGCACGGTGCGCGCGCCGAGATCGTAACTGATGGTGCCGATCAGGCCGACCTTCTGGTCGCCGTTCAACAGATGTTTCAGCAGATGGGTGACGGTGGTCTTGCCATTGGTCCCCGTGACCCCCGCCACCGCCAGGTCTCGATCGGGAAAGCGGTAAAAGCGCTGCGCCACCCGCGCGAGCGTCGCCCGCACGTCCGCCACCTGGATACAGGTGACCTTGCCGGGCGGATGCGCCGGCAGGCGCGAGCCGACGATGGCCACCGCGCCCCGGGTCACCGCTTCGTCGAGAAACGACGATCCGTCCGTGCGCCGGCCGGGCAGCGCGAAGAAGACACTGCCGGGCACGACCCGGCGGCTGTCCATCACCAGCCCGGAGATGGGGCGGTCGAGGGGTCCCTTGACCGCCAGGATCTCACCTTCCGGGAAAGGATCGGAGAGTTTCGGAGCCATGGTAAATGCGCGGTGATACGCAAGGTACTCGTTGCGGTGGCGGCGCAAGGGCCGGGGCTGGAATGCGCGGAGCCATACCGGATTTTGTTCGAGATATCCGATCACCGCCGAGCCCCTCCCCAGGCCAGCACGGGCACCATCTCGGCCCCGGCCGGCGGACGGATGTCCTTATACGCAATCAACCGCTCCGCCACGCGCTTAAAGATGGGCGCCGCCACCTTGGCGCCGTAGGCCACCCCCCCCGGGCAGTGCGCGTCCGCGTCGTCGATCACGACCGAAATGTCGAGTTGCGGCCGGCTCGCCGGCAGAAAGCCGATGAAGGATGCGATGTGGTGGCGCTCGGAGTAACGCAGCACCGTCGCGCCGGAAGCGGTCGTCACCGGCAGGAGCTTCTGCGCCGTGCCGGTCTTGCCCGCGACTTCGTAGCCCGGAATCGCCGCCGCTGCTGCGTTGCCGTCCGGGCCCACGACCCCCTTCAGCAGGCGCGCCATCGTCCGCGCGGTCGCCGGCGAGATCACGCGATGCAGCTCCACCCGGTCGAACCGGTAAACCGGCACCCCCGCCGCGTCGCGGATCTCGGCGATGATCTGTGGCCGCAGCAGCACGCCCCCGCTGGCGATCACCTCCATCGCCTGATGCATTTGCAGCACCGAGGCGGCCACCGACTGGCCCATCGGCATGCGGGTGATGGTGAGGCTGTCCCATTTGTCCGGGGAACGCATCGCGCCGGACGTCTCCCCGCCGATGGGGAAACCCGTCCGCAACCCGAAGCCGAACGCGCGGGCGTAATCGTAGAAGCGCCGGTCCCCCAGTCGCATCGCCAGCTGGGCCGCACCCTTGTTGGAAGAATGGGAGATGATCTCGGCGACCGTCAGCGGATGATCGAAATGGTCGCTCGCGTCCTCGCGCGGCAGATTCCGCGTCACGCCCTCGTAGTCGATCTTCGTGAGCGTGCAGTCGAACGTCGATTCCGGGGTCACGAGTCCCTCGTTCAGGGCACCCGAAGCGGCCACGATCTTGAAGACCGAACCGGGCTCGTACTGGTCGGCCACCGCCACATTCCGCATCCGCCCCTGCTCATCGCGCGGCAGGCGGTTGTAGTCGTTCAGGTCGAACGTGGGATAGTTGGCGAGGGCGAGAATGAACCCCGTGCGGGGATCGCTCACCACGATCGTCGCCTTCAACGGCTGGTATTGGGCCACCGCCTTGGCCAGTTCCTCCTCGACGATGTGCTGCACCGTGGAATCGATGGTGAGAACGACGCTGTACCCGTTGGCCGGCGGGACCTCGCGGGTGCGGAATTGGGCGAGTTCGCGGCTCTTGCCGTCCTTTTCCGATTCCGTCCAGCCATTCTGGCCCCGCAGGTAGAAATCCGCGTAGTGCTCCATGCCCGCAATCGCATGCTCCTGCCGATCGACATAGCCGATCAGGTGCGCCGCCAGCTCGTGGTTGGGGTAGTCGCGCTGCCAGGTCCGCGTGCCATATACTCCATGGATGCCCAGCTGCGCGATCCGGTCGTAGACCGGCTCGGTGACCTGATCGCTCAGCTTGACCCACCGGATCCGGCGGTTGCCCTGCGCATCCGGCTCGTCGACCACGGCGTCGTCGGCCGGTGAATCCGTCACGATCGCCGGCGCTCCCGCCGCCGCAGCCGCCCCGGGGGAGGCGTCCTTCCGCGCCAGCGCCGGCTTGGCCGCCGCTGGGCGAAACCGCGTGGTCATCAACTTGCGGAGTTCGGCCTCAGGCCGGCCGATCAGCGCGGCGAGCTGCGGCCATTTTCTTTCGTCCTCGGGCCGAACCGCCTGCGGATCCACCCCCAGAATCATGATGGAGCGGCTCGTCGCCAGGAAGGCCCCCTTGGCATCCAGGATGTCTCCGCGCCGCGCGTTGGCGACGATGACGGCGCGACGCGACTCCTCCACCGCCGGGAGAAATTCGTCGCGGTCGATCACATGCAGCCACAGCAGCCGGAAGCCGATGCCGCCGAACATCGCGAAGACCAGGCCGGCCAGGAGAGCCGTGCGGTAACTGGAGGTGAACCCCCTCGACATGGTGCGTCTCCTCTACCGGGCCAGCGCGAAGCGCAGGCGGGACGGCGCCGGCCGCGCCACGCTGGCCGTGGCCGGTCGGCGGCCGGACACCTCCTCCGTCTGGCTGCTCCCCAGGAAGGAAATCATCGGCCGCTCGCCGAACAGGGACCGGTTGTGCAAGGCCGCGAGGCGGAGGACCGGGTCCACGGCGATCCGCATGACCTGGGCATCGGCCGGCGCCGCCAGTCCGAGATGCCATTCCTGATTGCGGCGACTCAGCACCGCCGGGTCCTGCTCGGCCGCCACCTCCACCGACATCTCTTCGAGATGCCGCTGCACTTCGGCGATCTTCGCCTGCAGCGCCTTGTTCGCGTTCGCGGCGAGCGAGATCTGATGGCGCAGCCAGACGGTGCCGAGCCCCAGCGAGCCCGCGGCGCAGATCGCCACGAGGGCGTAGACCAGCACCTGATTGACGAAAGCGGAGGAATCGTGGCGTCTCATCGGGCGGGTGCGCCGCGGCGCAGGGCCCGCAGCCGGGCGGAGCGACTGCGGGGATTGGCGGCCAGTTCCTCGTCGGACGGGGTGACCGGGCGGCGGGTGAGCGGTTCGGCCTGCGCGACGCGGAAGTCCTGCGGGGTCGCGTCGTCCCGGCTCTCGGGCTGCCCGCACATCCGCCGGAAGAATTGCTTCACCGGCCGATCCTCCAGCGAGTGGAAACTGATGACGCACAGCACGCCGCCGGGCGCGAGCTTGGCAAAGGCCGCCGGCAGCGCACGGTCCAGCGCGCCGAGTTCGTCGTTCACCGCGATGCGCAGACCCTGAAAGCTCCGGGTCGCCGGGTGGACCCGCGAGGTCATGCGGTCGCGCACGGGGATCGCCGCCGCAATCAATCCGGCCAAGGCGGTCGTGCGCGCCAGCGCGCCCGTGCCGCGAGCGGCCAGCAGCGCGCGCACGATCCGCCGCCAGTGCGGCTCCTCGCCGCAGTCCCGAATGGCGCGCACCAGCATCGCCTCGGTCGCGGTCTCCAGCCAGAGGGAGGCGGGCACGCCGGTGCGCGGATCCATCCGCATGTCCGCCGGGGCATCGACCCGGAACGAAAATCCGCGCTCGGGATCGTCGAGTTGGAACGAGGATACGCCGAGGTCGAGCAGGATGCCGTCGAAATTCGTGGCCGCGAGTTCCGCCAGCCGGCCGAAGTCCCGGTCGATCAGCTCGAAATGATCGGAAAATTCAGCCAGCAATCCTTCGGCCCGCGCCCGCGCCGACGGATCGCGGTCGAGCGCCAGCACGCTCACGCCGGGCGCCGCCGTCAGCAGCGCGCGGGTGTGACCGCCGCCGCCGAACGTGCAGTCCAGAAAGCGGGCGCCTTCCCTGGGCGCCAGAAAGTGCAGCACCTCGCGCAGCAGGACGGGCTGGTGACCGGAGGTCATGGGAGCGAAGCGGGGGTCAGCGGCGGCCGCTTGCATGGTAGAAGTGTCCCGCCGCGCCCACCCGCCGTCCGGCCACCAGGCGCAGCACCAGCGCATCGCGGACCCGCGGAACGACGCCCACCGGGCCGATGCGCCCACCGTCGGCTGCATCGATCCAAGCCGGAAACGGCCGGGGCGAAGTCAGGCCGCAGGTGTTGAGCAGCAACGTCCGCGCGGTCGCAAAGCGAAGGGGGCGGCGCATGATCAGATCCCCAGCCGGCTCATGATATCGCCGAAGTTCTGGCCCGAGGTGCGCGTTTCCACCTTCTCCCAACGCGCGGGCGAATAGAGGTTGAACTTCGTCAGCGACCCGACGAGCACGACATCCTTGGCGATCCCGGCGTGCTCCAGCAGGTCGGGGCTGAGACCGACGCGACCCTGCTTGTCGAAGGAGAACGATTGGGTGCGGGCGAAGAAACGCGCCAGGAAATCCTGGCCGGAGCCATCGCTCAGCTTCGTGTCCGCAATCTTGGCCGTGAGCTTCTCCACTTCGGCCGGTGGGAGCACGGCGACATAACCGTCGGGATGCGGGGTCGCCAGAAACGCGTCGTTCTCGCCATGCGCAGCCCGCCACGCCGACGGGATCGTCACCCGAGCCTTGTCGTCGAGGGTGTGCCTAAAGAGGCCCGTGTAAAAAGCTTTGCCAGGTTGCGCCATGAAACGCCGGAGGGAAGCCAAGCCGCCCCACAACGCCCCATTTCAACCCATTTTCACCCACTTTGGTCAAGACAAGACCATCACTCTTCTGCGATTATTTCAGAATTCTCGCGCCCGCGTTGGAATCGCATGCACCGCAGCTCGCTTTTCGGCCGCTCCCACTTTGAATCCCGAGACAAGCCATGGCTCAAAGCTTCGAGGCTACCTTGATCGGCCGCGGACCCAAACAAGCCTGGGCCTTCCTTCCGATTCCCTTTTCGGTCGCCGAGGTCTTCGGGACCAAAGCGCGTCTGCCGGTCGTCGGCACGATCAACGGAGTTCCCTTTCGCAGCTCGCTGATGCCGGAAGGGGACGGCACGCACGCAATGATGGTGAACCAGGCGTTGCGCACGCGCGCGCAGACCGGCGTCGGCCAACGCGTCACCGTGGTGCTCGATGCGGACACCGCCCCGCGTCGCGTCCAAATTCCCGCCGACCTGAAATCCGCGCTGACGAAAGACCTGCTCCGACGCTGGACCCGCCTCTCCTACTCCCACCAGAAGGAGTACGCCGATTGGATCAATTCGGCCAAGCGGCCCGAAACGCGCCGCCGACGAATTCAGGACACCCGCAAGCGGATCGGCCCGCCCGCCGACCAAGCCGGCAAGGCCTAGAGGGCATCGCCCACCTGCGGGTCTACGGCGCTAAAGGCGCACTACCAGGGAGGGCGGCGCAAATCGAGGCGCCCTTCACGGCCTCACTCAATGGTCGCGCCCGCCGCGAAAAAATCATCGGCAGCGGCGCGGCCTTCTGCCCGACTCGCGCCGCCCACGATGCGGATGCGCCAATCGACCTTTCACTTCAACTGGGAGATCCTCATCGGCGAATGCGGCGCCCTCGCGCTCACGAATGTCGCGGCCCCCGTCGCCGCCCACTACACCCGCAGCCCCGCGGTGATCTCCGGCGCCGCGGTGGCCGGCACCTTGGTCGGCGGCGGCCTCGGCTGGCTGGCGGCGCGCATCTACGATCAGGTGCGGGCGAAAACCTTCGCCGCGAAGACCCTCGCCAGCGACCTGGGCTATTTCACGCCGGCCGCGGTCATCCTCGGCCTCGGCCTCTACGATCCCGCCATCTATCTCACCGCCCATTATCTCCTGGAGCGAGGCGTCGGCGTCGCGCCCGCCGTCGCCGCCGGGCAGATCATCGCCTTCGCCCTGTTCCTCGGCTGCCTGAACCTCTACCGGCTCGCGCTGCTCAGACTACGGGGGAAATCGCTGTGAGGCCCTCCGGCGCCCCGACCCGCGCGCGCCGGGCGAGCTCACCGAGGAGGGACCGCAGCGTCTCCTCCTGCTCGGCCGGGTTGAGCCGATAGGCCGCCAGCCGCTCCCGGTAGTCGGGCAGGCGCGCGAAAAACCGTTCCAGCTGACCGCGGGTCACCTCCTCCGAGGCCTCGCCCAGCCCCGATTCGGTGAGAAAGCGCGCATTATGGGTCTGTTCGAACTGCCGTTTCAACGGGACGCCGTAGTACGGCTTCCGCAGATAGATCGAGTCGGCGATCAGCGAGAAGCCCGTCGTGCCGACGATCGCCTTGCAGGCCGCGAGATCGCGCAGATAGCTCTCCCCCTGCGCCCGGTAGATGATGTTGCCGTCCTCCCCCACCCGGTTGTGGCAATAGACGATGAAGGTCTCGGGCAGGGTTTTCAGCACCTCGATCAACGCCGGATTGGGCTTGGTCAGGTAGACCAGGACATGCGACCCGTCGGTCGGCTCCAGCCGCCGAATCTCCCGCTGGATCATGGGCGAGACGAAATGCACGCGCGCGGCCGCCGGCGCGCGCCGCTGGAACGATTTCACGACGTATTCGGTCGCGCCATACGTCACCACCCACGTCGTCAGCTTGACGAGGTTGAAGGCGAACGCGCTGGCGCCCGGCGGCCGCGGCAGGAAGCGGAGTTCGTTCTGATTATCCATGCTGATGAGCGGCCGGCCCAGGCGATGGGCGAGCAGGGTCGTGAACGGCTCATAGGCCGTGATGAACACATCGGGCCGGAAGTCCGCCACCTCGCGCATCACGCGGCTCCCCTGCTGCAGGTAAAACGGGAGGCAGGGATAATTCAGCTTCGCCGTGGCCCATAACGAGAGCCCCTGGGCGTTGAACCCGAGGTGGACGCCCTCGATGCGGGTCGGCTGGAACCGGGCCAGGGCAGCCAACGCGCGCTCGCCAAACGTCAGCACCTTTACCCGGTGGCCGTCCCGCTGGAGAAAGGGCACGAGTTCGAGGGCTTCGAAGACGTGCCCCAGACCCTCGCCGGAAACACCGTAGACGATATTCATCGGATAATCGGTTTCGAGGCATCGACCGTGAGCGGACCGCTTTCAACCAAAAACGCGTCTGGTCGGTTCAACCGGCGCCGCTCCCCCGACGTGGGCTCGGCTCGGCCCCCCCCCTTCACCCGCGTTCGTTACCGGACCGTAACCGACCCCGCACGAAACCGGCGCGAAAGCGGGGCACCCTCGCGGCCTCCCGTTTCCCCATGATCCACGTCTCCGGTGAAGTTCTCACGCTAGGCTCCGCTCTCTTCCTCCTCCTCGCGCTGGCGATGGCGCTGAGTTTTGAATTCGTCAACGGCTTCCACGACACCGCCAATGCGGTCGCCACCGTCATCTACACCAACTCCCTGCGGCCCAATGTCGCCGTGGTCTGGTCGGGCCTGTGGAATCTCTTCGGCGTGCTGATGTCGTCCGGCGCGGTGGCCTACGGCATCCTCGCGCTGCTGCCCGTGGAACTGGTCATCAATATCGGTTCGGGCGCCGGGTATGCGATGGTCTTTGCCCTCCTGCTCTCCGCCATCATCTGGAATTTAGGGACCTGGTACCTCGGCCTGCCGGCCTCCAGTTCGCACACCCTCATCGGCGCCATCATGGGCGTGGGGCTCGCCAACTCGATGCTGCAGCCCGGCCACGTCTTCGGCGAAGGGGTCAATTGGGGCAACGCCAAGAGCGTGGGCCTGTCCCTGCTGGTCTCGCCCATCGTCGGATTCGTCTGCTCCGCGGCGCTGCTGCTGCTCGCGAAGGCGCTGATCAAAATTCCCTCGCTCTACGCCGCTCCCGCCAAGGACCAGCCGCCCCCCTTCCCGGTGCGGTGCCTGCTCGTATTGACCTGCACGGGCGTCAGTTTCGCGCACGGTTCCAACGACGGTCAGAAGGGCATGGGGCTGATCATGCTGATCCTGATTGGCATCGTTCCCGGAGCCTTCGCGCTCAAGATGGATACGGACGCGGCCGTCTTTCGCCACCTGGTGGCCTCATCGCACGCCGTGGATGCCGCCCTCCTTCCGGCGGGCGCCGGTACACCGGCCCCCGCCCCCGCGCCGACGCCCCCCCCGGCGCCCGACGCTCGCGAGTTGGGCACCGCGCCCGACGAGATCTCCGCCTTCCTGAAGACGAACGGCGCGTTGACCGACCGGACCGTGCCCGCGATCGTCACCGTCAATCACGCCGTGACCGCCCGGCTCGCGAGCGTCACGAGCTTCTCCGCCCTATCCTCCGCCGAACGCCGGTCGTTGCGGACCCGCATCTATCTGGTGAGCGAAGGCATCGGCAAGCTGCTCAAGACGAATGCCGTCGTCGATGCCTCGAGCCGCAAATTGCTGTCGGGCTACCGATCCGGCCTCGACCAGCTCACCAAATATATTCCCACCTGGGTCAAGGTCGCGGTCGCTTTCGCCCTCGGCCTCGGGACGATGATCGGCTGGAAGCGCATCGTCGTCACCGTGGGCGAGAAGATCGGCAAGGCTCACCTCACCTATGCCCAGGGCGCCTCGGCGGAACTCGTGGCCATGACCACGATCGCGGCCGCCGACATGTACGGCCTGCCGGTCAGCACCACCCACGTGCTCTCCTCGGGTGTCGCCGGCACAATGGCCGCCAACCATTCGGGGCTGCAGATGGCGACCCTGCGCAATCTCCTGCTCGCCTGGGTGCTGACCCTCCCCGTCTGTATCTTCCTCGGTGCCACGCTCTTCGCCGGCGGATTCTACGTCGTCCTCCACGTCTTCGGTTTGAAATGAGTTCCCCTGCGTCCCGCGGGGCCGCCGTTCCGTCCGGTGCCGTCGCGCGGAGCCACGGCGGCGGAGGCGGGGGCAGCCGGGCGCTGACGGCGGCGGAACGCGGCCATGCGGTGGGCATCGGCATCCAGGACAGCGGAGCGGCGCGATACCAACGCGGGTCATCGCTGTCTGTGCCTAGGGCATACAACCTTCATCGCCACCTGATTTCATGAAAACCTCCCTCGGCTCCGCCAAACTCATCTCCCTCTTCGCCTTCACCGGCGCCCTGATCATCGGCGGCCTCGCCGGCGGCTGCGCGGCGACCCCGACCAGCGACAGCACCGGCCAGTACATCGACGACAGCACGATCACCACCAAGGTCAAAGCCGCCCTCCTCGGCGACGGCGCCGTCAAGTCGTTCCAGATCGACGTCAACACGTTCAAGGGCGTCGTCCAACTCAGCGGCTTCGTGGACAATTCGGACGAAAAGTCCGCCGCCGAGCATGACGCCGCCAGCGTCGCCGGCGTGAAGAGCGTCCAGAATAACATTTCGGTCAAGTAATCGGCTCGGCCCGCCCCGCCCGCGATTCCCGACAGGTCCAGGGATGGCCGGCGGGGCAGCCGGAGATTGCGTTCGGTTGGAGCCCACGCTTTAGAATGGCGTTCCGACCGGTTGCGCGCCCGACGCGCGGCCGGCGGATCGACCATGCACACTCCCACCACGATCCAGCTCATCGGCACGGAGGTCGCGATCGTCTGGAGCGACGGCGCCGAATCCTACTTCACGCCCGAGCGCCTCCGCGCCGCCTCGCCCAGCGCGGAAAACCTCGGCGAACGCGACATTTTCGGCCAGCAATACGGCGGCGCCGGCCCGCGCACGTTCCCGGATGTGCGCGTGCTCGGCTGGGAACGGGTCGGCAACTACGCCTTCCGCTTCGAGTTCAGCGACGGCCATCGCACGGGGCTTTACAGTTTCGATTATCTCAGGAAATTGGCGGATCGCCCCTCCCCGCCATGACCGCCCCCGCCTTCCCCGCCCGCACCACCACCGCCGAAGTTGAGCTCGGGCGCACCCTGCAGCCCAAGTTCGACGCCGACGGACTCATCCCCTGCATCACCGTCGACCATGTCACCAACGAGGTGCTCATGTTCGCCTTCATGAATGCGGAATCCCTCGCCCACACGCTGCGCACCGGCAAGGCCTCCTACTGGAGCCGTTCCCGCAAGAAACTCTGGGTCAAGGGCGAGGAATCCGGCCACACCCAGCTCGTGAAGGAGCTGCGGGTCGACTGCGACCAGGACGTGCTTCTCCTCAAGGTGGAAAATGTCGGAGGCGCCGCCTGCCACAACGGCTACCGCTCCTGCTTCTATCGCAAGGTCGCCGCCGGCGCGGACGCCGACAATGCCGCGTCGCTCCAGCTCGAGTTTGCCAGCGAACGGGTCTTCGACCCGGCCGCGGTTTACGGCAAAAAGTAGGCTAAAAGGACCGGCCCACCCACCGCTGCCCCGCCCGCAACCGCGCTGCCGCCGCGGTCACCGCCGATCGGCCCCGGCGCGCCCCCGGCACCTCGGCCGTGTCCGTCGTCCTTATTCCAGTTCCCCGTCCATCAGGGTGAACATCAGCTCGGCTGACGACACCACCTGGCCGTCCACCGTGCAGGACCCCTCGGCGACGGCGAGCTTGCCCCCGCGCATCTTGGTGATCCGGGCGGTGATGCGGAGCTGATCGCCCGGCACCACCGGCCGGCGAAACTTGACCTTGTCCGCGCTCATGAAGAGCGCCGGGCGCCGCTCGCCCCCCGCGCGGTGCAGCATGAGGATGCCCGCCGCCTGCGCCATCGCCTCCAGCTGCATCACCCCGGGCATCACCGGATTCCCGGGAAAATGACCGTTGAAGTAGGGCTCGTTGATCGTGACGTTCTTGATCGCGACGATCTCCTCGACCCCCTTGAACTCGAGCACCCGGTCAATCATGACAAAGGGATAGCGGTGCGGCAGCATCGCCAGCACGCGGCGGATATCGAGCGGCGTCTCGCTCGTCGGCGCCAGCTCGGTGACGGGAGTCGCCTTCCTGCGGCCCCCCGATTTCTTCTGTTGCTGCAGCCGTGCGAAGAGCGCCTTCGTCAGTTCGGCGTTGATCGCGTGACCGGGGCGGGTGGCGACGATATGGGCCTTCAGGGGCAGGCCGAGCAGCAGCACGTCGCCGATGATATCGAGGATCTTGTGCCGGACGAACTCGTCTTTGAAGCGCAGCGGTTCCTTCGAGAGAATCTTGTCGCCCTTGATCACCACCGCGCAATCGAGGGAGCCGCCCTGGATCTTCCCCAGTTTGAGCAGCTCCTCGATGTCCTCATAGATCGTGAACGTGCGCGCCGGGGCGATCTGGGACCGGTAGACCTCGGGATCGATCGTCAGCGAAAGATGCTGCGTATGAATGCCCCGATCGTCGGCCGACGTGCACGAGATCTTCAGACCGTCGAACGGGAGCGCGATCAGCGAGGAGCTGCCGCGGGTCACCGAAATCGCCGTATCCAAGGTAAAATACTCCCGCTCCGCCTCCTGCTCGACGGGCTCGCCTTCCGTAATCAGATTGGCGAAGGGTCGGGCGGACCCGTCCAGGATGGGCGGCTCGGACGCATCCATCTCGATCAGCACATTGTCGATCCCGCAGCCGTGCAGCGCGCTGAGCACGTGCTCCACGGTATGGATGGTCGCATGCCCCACCTGAATCGTGGTCGAACGCACGAGATCGGTGATCTGGTCCACCCGCGGACGCAGTTCGGGCGCACCGCTGAGGTCGATCCGCTTGAAGACCACGCCATGGTTCACCCCGGCGGGCTTCATCGTGAGGGTCACGGCCTCACCCGTGTGGAGCGCGTTGCCTTGAATGGCGACGGTCCGCGCCAGCGTGCGTTGTTTCATGGAGGTGAAAAATCAGTTTCGCGAACTCCGCCCCCCGAGCGCAAGCGCAGAGGCGGCTCTTCGACCCCCCTCACCGCGGGGTGCAGCAGCGCACTCCAAGCCGGTCCAGCCCGCCCCGATGATGATCTGACCGCGTCAAACGGATCGCCCGCGGCGCGATCAGCGCGCTGGACGAAAACGCGAGTTGCCATCAGCCGGACGAATCGTTTATTTTTTCCCTTCCACTCTCCCATGCCCGCAGCCAACGACATCCGCAAAGGTCAGGTCATCAAACATAACGGCGAGCCCCATCTCGTCATGGAAACCCAGCATCG
>Ga0116226_10001135_pt1 | contig 23087 bp, 23 predicted proteins | sample S1TSphfallax_FD_89692 | JGI IMG/M metagenome (GOLD analysis project Ga0116226, IMG submission 89692) | Host-associated microbial communities from peat moss isolated from Minnesota, USA - S1T2_Fa - Sphagnum fallax MG | ecosystem: Host-associated > Plants > Peat moss > Unclassified | place: USA... | reverse complement strand
TGCAGGTTCAAGTCCTGTCCGCCCTGCCAACTCTCCCCGGTAAAGAGAACGATGAAGTCGACACCCACGAAGCCCCCTGGAAAGCCCGCTGCGGTAGCCGCGAACACGCGCATGGCGCGCAACGCGAATGCACGCGTTTTCGTCGAAGGCGTGATCCAAGAGATGAAGCGCGTGACGTGGCCGTCGCGCGAAGAGTGGGTCACCGCGACCCTGCTCACGATCGGTCTCGTGCTCGTGGTCGGTGTCTACACCGGCGTGCTGGATTGGGTTTTCCGCGAACTCTTCGGCCTCGTGTCCGGGGATCGGGGCCGCTGATGAGCGACGACGTCGAACTCGAATCCGCCGTGGCGGAAGCTCCCGAATCGTCGGCCCCCGTCGCCGTCGCCGCCAAGGTGAAGGACGACCGCAAGAAGTGGTACGTGATCCACACGTACTCGGGCTACGAGAACAAGGTCAAGGCCAACCTCGAACGCCGCATCCACTCGATGGCGATGACGGACAAGATCTTCCGTGTCCTCGTCCCGATGGAAGACGAAGTCGAGTTCAAGGACGGCAAGCGCAAGATCACCCCGAAGAAGGTCTTCCCGGGCTACGTCCTCGTCGAGATGGACATGGACGACGCGTCCTGGTACGTCGTGCGCAACACCTCGGGCGTCACCGGCTTCGTCGGCTCGCCGGGTTCGGGCGAAAAACCCGTCCCGCTGCAAGACAAAGAAGTGAAGACGATCCTCAAGCAGATGGGCATCGAGACGCCCAAGCTCAAGATCGACTTCGCCAAGGGCGACCGCGTCAAGGTCACCTCGGGCCCGTTCTTCGACTTCACCGGCATCGTCGACGAGATCCAGCCGGAAAAAGAAAAAGTCCGCGCCCTCATCTCGATCTTCGGCCGCGAAACCCCGGTCGAACTCGAGTTCTACCAAATCGAAAAAGTCTAGGTTCGATTCAAGAAAGACGCCCCGCCGAGCCACCATGTCATCCTGAGCCTGTCGAAGGATGGGCATGCCGGAATCGTCGACGTGAGCCGGCTTGCGCGGTCAACCGACGAGCGGATTGATTGTGCAGAGCTCGGCGAAGCGGGCCAAGTCGCGGTCGGTCGTGCAAAGATCGGCACCATGTTTTCGATAGCCAGCGCAGCGATGTGCGCGTCCGTTAGCGACGCGCCGCGCGTTTGACCCGTCTCGACGAAGCGCCGAAAAATGAGCCAGTTTGTCGTGGGTTGACAACAGATCTAGTCAAAGTAAACTAGTTGACATGAAGACGGTCGGCGTGTTTCACGCGAAGACGCATTTCTCGGCGCTCATCGACGATGCCGAGCGGGGCGAGACGACGCTCGTGACCCGAAACGGGAAGCCCGTCGCCCGGATCGTGCCGGCAGACGTAGCCGCGCGCCGAGAATTCGGCTTCGATGACGGTCTCGGATTCATTGCCGATGATTTCGATGCCCCGTTACCGGACGATGTGCTCGCGACGTTTCACGAGTGAACTATCTGCTCGATACTCACGTCCTGCTGTGGCTCTTCTTGCGGTCGCGGCGTCTCCCACGGGACGTGCTCGAGCAAATCACCGATCCGTCGAATGTCGTTTACGCCTCGGCCGTTTCGACCTGGGAAATATCGATCAAGGCGGGGCTCGGCAAACTCACGCTCCCCGGCGCGCCGGCGTCCTATCTCCCCGGCCGCATCGAACGGGCGGGCCTCACGGCTCTCCCCATTTTGCCGGCCCACACGTATGGCGTCTTTGGGCTTCCCGCACATCACAACGATCCATTCGATCGACTCCTCATTGCGCAAGCCCAGACCGAAGCGCTTACGCTGATAACGGCCGATGCCACGATCGCCGCCTACGATGTCCGCACGCTGCTCCTCGCCGCCGCGCCGGAATGACGTTCCCAACGCCTCGCCACCGGTTTCGCGCCGCCTCGATGTCGGTTTGTCATGTTTGTCATGGCTTGTCATGGACGCTCCGGTCAGCTATCATCGACGGATGCGAGATCAGAACCCCTACCGCCCGCAGCCCGGAAGTGAACCGCCCGCGCTGATCGGTCGCGAGCGCGAGATCAGCATCATCGAAGCATCGCTCCGGGCGGCGCGCCAGGGCGGCTCGCTCCGGCCGACCGTCTTCACCGGGTTGCGCGGCATGGGCAAGACCGCGCTGCTCCGGCGGGCGCTCGGGATGGCACGCGACGACGGCGGGGTGGTGCTCGAGATCGAGGCATCGCCTGACGTTCCGCTCGCGCTTGCGCTCGCGGACGGCATTGCGGCGGCCAAAGCCCAAATTTCCGTCTCGGCGCGAATCCGAGGCATCCTCGACGGCGTGCGCCGCGCGATGCCGTCGGCGTCGATCGATCTACCGCACGACATGGGCTCGATCGAACTGACGTTGCGCGGGACCGAGAGCCCTGCGCCGCTGCGGCTTGCGCTTGACGACCTCAACGCCGCGGTGCGTTCGCGCTCGCTCTACCTCGTCATCGCCATCGACGAAATTCAAGAAGCGCCGATCGCCGATCTGCGCGAGCTGATCAAGATCGTGCACGCCAGCGCCGGGACAGAATCGCCGATCGTGTTCTTCGGCGCCGGGCTCACGAACAGCGCCGAACATCTGCACGCCGCGCGAACGTACACGGAACGCTGGCGCTACCCGCGGCTGGAGTGTCTCTTGCCCGAGGAGGCCATCGAGGCGATTCGCTTGCCGGCGGAGGCCCGCGACGTTCGATTTGACGACGACGCGTTAGCGCTCTTGGCGGCCGAGACGGCCGGCTATCCGTTCTTCATCCAAGAGTACGCCTCGGTCGTCTGGACGGCGACGGACGGCCCGCGCATCACCGGGCATGAGGTGGAGCGGATCGTGCCGTCGGTTCAAGCGGATCTCGACGAACAATTCTATGCACTGCGCTTCGGCCGCCTCACGCCGCGCGAAGTCGCGTACGCGCTGGCGCTCGCCGATCTCGGCGACGGCCCGCATCCCGTGCACACGGTAGCGGCGACGTTCAACCTGCGTTCGCAAGACCTGAGTTCGATTCGCAACCAGCTCATCAAGAAAGAAGTGCTCTTCGCAAGCGCCCCGGGAATGATCGAGTTCCGCATGCCGCTCTCTGCGCGCTACGTGCAGCGAAACCGCCGCAGTCTCGATGCGCGCGCATCCGGTGTCTCGCTCTTGAAGACGTGAGAGAAGTCGCCCCGCGACCCGCCACCGTGCAACGTAACCCGCCACCGTGTCATCCTGAGCCTTGTCGAAGGATGGGCATGCCGGAAACCAAGTCCTCGGGGCGAAGCCTCGCATCGACGATGAAGATCGACATCGACGCGCTCAGCGAGTCCGAACTCGTGGACCTCAACCATCGGATCGTCGAACGCCTCCGGTTCATCAACCAAATGCGAGCCCACCGCGACATGCTCGAATTCGGGATCGGCGATCGCGTTGGTTCGAGCCCGATCGCCGCGGCCGCATCGAAGGCATGGTCACGCGCTATAACAAGAAAACGGTCTCGGTTATAACGGATGACGGTCGGCGCTGGACGGTCTCTCCCCATTTGCTACAACGCGTGTCACCCCCGAATACCGCTCGTGGAGCGAAGCGCGTGACGCCTAATCGACCGTCGCTTCCAGAAGACGTCGACAAATAGTGGCCGCCCGACACAGCGCATAAATAGCCGTATATTGATCGTGAAGTATCATCATTGCGACGCTGCCTCGGCCTGCGAAGCGGTGAATTGACCCAGACCGAAATGTGCGTATCGGCCGAGCGCGATCGGACCCTGTTGCGGGCTCGCGAAGCGTATCGTTGCGTGGAACGCGGGGAGTGCGGGATCGGTTTTCCGGGTGCGCCGGAAATGCTCTAGCGGGATCGGCGCTCCGCTCGATCGCTGAATTGGATTGCGCGTTAGGTCAATCGTGAGCGGCTCGGGAAAGCCGTGATAGATAAGCGAACGCCGAAGCTGTGCTTCGGGTGAATCCGCAGCGATTCTATCTGAGCTACTTTGGCCTCTGCGGGGAAATCGATCAAGGACGAATGGTGTCACGGTCGTCCACTCTGTTGCGATGGAATAGTCGGCTTCGCCGATATTGCGCACCAGAAGCCGTTCATGAGCGGCGAGATTCAGATCGCTGGACCAAATTTCGCGAATCGAGAGCACGGCTCGATGAACTTCGTGCGAATACGCCTCCGGGAACACGATGTCGATATGATCGATCAAACCGTCTTCATCGACGTCTTGCGGAAGAAAATAGGCATGCCGGTGAGCGAGAGCCGAGACGTTGCGGGCGGCTTTTCCCGATAGAACGGGCGGTGCATCGTCCTGCTCGCGAGTCGTGTACGCTTTCATGGCGGCGGCCCGAACGAGCTCCGCGACTCGAATCGCGCTGGTCAACGGTGGGCGCCTCGAACCACGGGCAGCCTCGATCGCGAAGCGTTCGATGTGCGCCGGCATTTGCCGAACCGAGGGGCGATTGTCGTGAAGTAGCGTTGTGCTTGCGGGCAAGGCATAGTCGAACCAGACGGATCCGCTGACCTGCCGGTTGCCATCAAACGAGATTTCGGCCGCTGAGCCTGAGAGGCGCTGGAAGAGTCCGTTCCCGCGCACATCGGCGGCCACCCCGAGCCGTCGAATCAAGAAGCCCGGGTTGGCAGAACGGGCGACGAGGTCTACGTTGACATGGTCCGGGTCGTTGGCCGGCGGGCGGCTGGCGAGGCGTATGTTGCATGGTGTCGACGATTGCCCGAGGAGCGTGATCTGCTCGCAAACCTTCGCTAATAACTCTCGCTCGCGGGAATCGAACATGACATCGTCCCAAATCACGTAGGCGACCGCCGCATCGCCCCGCGAGGTCACGAACGAATCGAGAACGAGCTCGGTGCGTTCATTTTGTGGATGCGCCGTGGCTCCGTACGCCGGCCGGGTCTTCCATGGTGGAAGCACGTATCGAGGCGGCGCCGCTAGTGCGTCGATAGCGGACCGGATGCCGGCGAAGTCGCCGCCGCCGGACGTGTACCAACCGGCGACGATCGAACGCAGTAGGCTCCACGGCGACGGTGGCCACTCAACGTCCCCGCCGCGTGCTCCATCATTCCATGGCGTCGCATGGAATCGACCGGGCAAAAAGCGGATTTCAAGAACCGTCATCGGTGTTGTTTAGGTGTCGTCGTCGGCTTCTTCGTCGTCTTCAATTTCGTCTGAGTCGAGATCGTCGGCGGCATCGGCATCGAGGGTGTTTAACGGCGTATCTACCAATCGTTCTGAGTCGGCGTGGACTGGCTGGAAAAGGCCAAGCCCAAGCCAGCGACCGTCGCCGATGAGAAGTGGCCCGCAAACGGGGTCTGTGAAAATGATTTCGACGTGATAGAGCCGCTTTGTCCCGAATCTATCGGCTGCGAACGCCTCGACCCGCTGACCGCGTTCGGAAAATGGTTCGCGTTGCACGCGTACCGAAAGGGCACCCGTTCGAATACCTGCGTGTCTAAGGGCGTTTAGGACATCGCGTACGGCAGCTTTTTCGGAGTCGACTCGGGCTACGCCGCCGATCAGTCCTTTTTGTCGGCGGGTCGGTAACGCCGCCGGCGTCACCGTCTGCCATCGCTTCGCGCCGCCGCGCGTGCCCGAAGCATAGGCGCTCAACATCCGACCATCAGCTGCATCGACAAGCCGCATACCATGAATCTCACCGGTTCCCATGTCAATGCTGCCAAGATGCCGCCCCGAGACCGCCCAGTGCATATCGGCTTCGCTGATCGGACAATCCGGCGGCAGTTCTATGACGATCCGTCGAATAGATTGATCCGTAAACCGCGTTCCGATCGATGGGAGCGGAATGCACCGCACGCGACGATCACGGTCGAGGTCAGTGGTATTTCGGCCTACGACCAACCGATCCACGAGTTCGCGGTATGCATCGACGGTTCGTAGTTGCTCCGCAGCGAGATCACGCACGGCCTTCGTTATCGGTAGAGCGTGCGTCAGGAGAACGGGATAAAATCGCTGGGAATCATCAAGTTGCCGCAGTTCGAAGACGAGTCGGCGCGGGCTCCGACCATAGCGCACACCTTGCCATAGCGGCTTTGGCGGCTGCCGGAACGATGTCTTTTTCCCGTCCGGCTGAAGACGATTCGTTGTCGCCGCGTATCGCTCATCCAAACGATCGAGTGAGCCGGAGATTGGGCACGGCAGGAGCGACCCATCTTGCGACCCTTCGAACATCATGTCAGGCCTTGCGACGCTTCCCTCGTAACCGGAAAGCCGCGCATCGAGGTCTTTAGGCGTTTCGATAAAACCGCGCGCATACGCGGGATCAAGTCCACGTCCGAAGGTGTGCAGTCGTTCGCTAAAGTCGACGATTCGCCGTGCATGAGGTGCGCCTTCATCGAATCGCCAAGCGTAGATAAATGGAGATTCCCCATCAATGAATCGCGAGCGTAAGAGTTTCGCTGAACGTATCTCCGGCGATCGGCGAGGATCGCTTCCGACTGCATCGAGATCGTTGTTGGGAACGAAATACTGAACTGGCCGCGCATCGCGCTGCGAAGGTGCGCAGATTAGCGGCGGCTCAAGATGCTCCAGCCACCGAAAAGCGTCACGAACCGACCGGTCATTGTTGGCTGCTTCGCGCCAGCGGCCGCCAAACGCACCCGCGATCAACGCTTGGTAGAGGCGAAAAGGTGCCGGTGGCCAGTCTCCGTCTCCATGCCATCGGTCGTTTAACAGCCGGACCTCGAGGACGAGGACCTGTTCGCTCATGCTTTCTTCTTTTTGTCCGTCTTTTGCGGAATATCGGCTTTCGCGCGATCCTTGGAAAAGCGAACTTCGCGCGATTCACCGACCCCGAACGCCTGAGCGGCATCTCGCGCATATGCGAGTGCTGAATCGGTATCGAGCGCTACTTCCGCTCTTGTCCCATCGCGCGATACGAGTGTCCATGATTTCGCGGCCTCAGGGTCTGGTGTGAGGAGGCAGCCCTGCCGGAGAAAGCCGTCTTGGGGTTCAGTCGCTGCAACAAGTGCGAGGCCGAGGATATAGCGTCGAAGTTCTGCGTCCTTTGAAGGAGCACCAAGTTGCCGGAGAGCGACAAGATTGATCGTTACGTCGCGATAGATCGCACCTCGCACCAAGACCCCACCGTGCGTATCGACGGCGGGAACGTGAACGAAGCCACGCTGCGCAAGTGGGCTCTTGGTATTACCTTCAGCCTTCTCTTTGTCTTCGTCTGAAAAGACATCGTATTTTGCATAATCAATCGCCGGAGTGTATTGTGCTGACCGCCTGAGAACGTCGACGTTCCAAGCTCGAACCACGGACTGCACGAGGCGAGGGAGTTTTGCGCCTTCGCCACGCGAATCCCAGGCGCCGAAGACGAGCGATGTAGGAGCGAGTTTGGCGATACCGGTCGCATCGCCACGCTCTGCGAAATCGGCAAAGGCACGTTCGGTTTCATCCTTGAGGTCGGATGCCCGAATGAGGGCGTCGCCCAGTCGATGACCGACCTCGAGGATTGATACCTGCGGTCCATCAGGAACGAGGACCTCAACTTGGGGGACAAGTGCTGCCAAGGGATTCGCCGGGCGTCCCTCTGGTGAGCGGCGAAAAAGCGGTTCCATCCGATTCGCCTGCGAGCCGACCGAGTCCATCTGCACGACCTTGGTTCCATCCGCCAACGTGTCGATCGCGTAGGGCGCACCATTGCGCTTGTCATCCATCGCATACGTTGGAGGGAACACGACCGCTCCTGGTCCTTCTACGGCCAAAAGTGTTTCGCGCAAGTGCAGCGCGACTGGCCCGCGGAGATCATCCGCCCAAGCGTTGATGATGTCGGTGTTGAGTGCTTGCATCGGTTAGAGATCCTCCTGGGAATCGGTGATGCATCTCGCTTGGCCCACTTGACCGGGCCAACCGAGAGCCATTTGAAAGGTCCGCATCGGAAAGCCGATGTCGATTCCGCCCAGTACGACGCGAGCCAAGCTGAGCGGTAGTGAGGTAGTGGACATGCCATAGCGGTACTTGAGCTTGTCGCGTGGGGAAACGCGCGTCGGCCGCGCGTATTGCAGCCCGAAGACGGCAAGCATCTCAGTAAACGGGTAGCCAACCATCTCAAAGCTGCCATGGTGACTGTTTGGGGAGAAGCCAGCATCGAGCGGGATGTAGTCGCGGCGAAAATCGAGCCGAAAACTGCTGCTCATTTGGGCTGAGGCGGCAAACGGATCTCGGATGCATCCCTCAGGGTCATTCTCCGAGAGCGAACGGATCAGATCGAGCGTGTCGCGTGTCAGCGCTGACCCTGGGTAGCCCCCCGCGCCGGCCCAGAACTTAACGTTGTCCCGTCCGCAGTGCGGGCCGTCCGCCCAGTGGTCCAGCGTGAATGAGGCGTCATCGGTCGCAAGTATGACAGGTAGCGTCGCAGGCGTCTTTGGGGGCTGATTGGGGAAGAGGCCAGGCTTTGCCGGTTGATCATGGAGAGACCACTTCTTGCCCGAAAGAGCCGACCCGAATGGAACACTCGTCGAGATCCGAGCGTGGCAGAGAAACTCGATAACGCCGGCAAACGGGCTAGACTCGCCGTCAATCGAAAGGATAAAGCGCCCGTTGGTTGCTCGATGAGAATACTCAAATCGTGATTCGCAATGAGCGTCGTTCAAGTGCCCCGCCGCTTCCGCAAATCCGAGGCAAGCAAAGACTTGTCCCGGGTTTCGCAGATCGACCGGAATCGAGAAGTCTTTCATTTGGTCGGCTTTGTCTCTTCGTTTACTTTGCGAGATGCCGCCCAATCTGCTGACCGCAGAAGCGACTCCCACCAGGCAAGTCCCCAAGGCCCCCACTGCCTTTGAAGTCGAGCGTAGCGAATCGCGGATGCGCTTGCTATTTCGGCTGATTGCGATGGGGCCGTATTGGGGTCGAAGGCTTTGATGTGCGGGCGGGAGTGGCCATGGTGCGTCGCGACGAGGTGAAGCGCGAGATCGCGATCACCGGCGGGGAGGGACGCGATGGGTGAGCCCTGATCCTTGTGTGCATCGGCAACGGAGCCGAACTCGTGTCGATAGCCGGCCAAAAGTTTCGGTGATGCACCGCCCATCGTTTTTGCGTACGGCCGGTCGTCATCTCGGGGCGCGTTCATCGCATCTTGCCAAAGCGACCGATCTTTGCCCATATCGTGAACGACTGCTGCGGCGCGAAGCATATGTATCTTCTCATCTGGAAGGGCAAGCGATTGGGCGGTTCTGCCTGCCTCATCCTGAGTCCACGAATGGTGTGCGGCAAGGGCTTGCGCGAATTTGGTAACGGCAGCATCGCCGTTCGTTGCGTCTCCGCCACGCCAGACCTCGACCCAGAGAACATCGGCATCGTCGACATCCGGGTTGCTGTTCCAGCGAAAGCCTCCAGGCTTCCACAATCGCGATGCATCAGGCTCTGACGGCACGCCGTACCGAACGCGCCATTGTATGCGCGGTGGATTGTCCGAGGGCAGCCAATGTTCGCCGCTTTCCGCATCGAGAGTCAGCGGCGAGGTCGCTGCCTTGTTGTCGAGAAGTCCATCCGAGAGGCCGCCGAGCGCAGCATCGATGATGACGGTTCGTTCGACGATCTCGCGGAGGAGTCGATCGCTCTTCCAATCCTTGAGTTGTTCGGCCGTCCAGTATGCCTGGGCATCGTAGCGATCATCAAGGACGACGATGACCGGGTTGGCCTTCTCGGATCTTTGCCCTTCCGTTTGTTCGCCGCTCTTGCGACTCTCGCCAAGCCACGCGGAAACACGTTTGAGGATCATATCGGCGACGCGATCTGCCGGGGCTTCGAGTAGTTCGGTCGGGTCAGGTGGCGCTGCGTCAAAGTAAGCTTCCAGATCGGCGAATGAATCCGGTCTTGATTTTCCGCTGGGCCGACCCGCTCCAGGCTCATCGCGAAGTGGAAAATACGAACGCCATGCGATACGGCATGCTGGCCGGGGGGGTTCAATCCATCCCCGAATCCACGGTTGCACGATTGGGCGTCCGCTGTGCTCGCGCAAACTCGTCATCGCCCACGCCTCGATCAGCGGGTCGCAAAGTTCAGGCCGTAGGGGTTCCGGCGAACGAGCCTCGTCTATAAGAGCCTTAATCTCGGGGATATTCTTGAGAGATTGAATTGCGAGCGGGCTTGCATCGCGGCTGCCATCGGCGGACTCGGGCCATGCCCGGCACTCGAATGGGGCGCGTAGGGTAGTGAGTCGTGCGATTGCGATTGGATCCTCGGCGTCTTTATCCTTATCGCTGATGCTTGGGATAATCTCGATGCGCGCTTGCCCGGGATCAGAACGCCGGTTGACTCGCCCAAAGCGTTGGACCATGCGCTCCCACGCAACGAGATCGCAAACGAGGTCATCAGCGTCGAGGTCAACGCCGACTTCGGCCGCCGATGTTGCAACCAAGAATCGTGCGCGTCCATCACGTTGGGCATTGGGGTAGAAGCGGCGTATAACCGAATCTGGATGGTCGAGTGCGATCAGCCGCTCGCGTAGTCGACGCTCGCCGACGAAGAGTTCCACGGTTTGATCCGGGTCGTCTCCTTGTTTTCTGATGCGATCCCCGATCCGTTCCTTGACACGTTGCGCTACGGCCCGGCTATTACAAAAGACAAGAACTCGTCGAGAGCCTTCTGCGAGTGCCCAGGCTCGTTCGGCGAGGGACTCTGGCAGATCGTTCGTGGAGACCTGATCGAGCATGCGAACGCGTTTCTCGGCAACAAGCCGCTTCTGAGCAGCGGGGTCGTTCTCATCATCGGCATCGAGGGCAAAGGTTGGCACTCCAGCATCTTCTCGGCCGGTCGCAGAGAGCGACATTAGGCGAAACGGCGGAACAAGGTTATCCATTTTCGCGCGATCGCGATCGGTGAGTCTTGCGATGTCTCGCATGAGTTGCTCAAACGGGGGAACCAGGTGTGCCTCATCGAGGACAATGAGCGAATCGCAGCCGAGGAGCCCGGCATGGACCGGCCGCATCCCAGCGCTTACGCCGTAACCGCTAAACAGCAGTCGAGATCCGACCATGTCAACGGTCCCGACGATGATCGCCGCCGCTTGCGGCCGGTCCATCCACTTACGATTGTCGAGGAACTGGCCGCGCAGCGTTGAGATGGCAAGGCCCGCATCATCGGTGAAGCCGAGCGCGCGCTTCAAGCGCATCCTCAGAGGCGCGTCGACTGACTCGTCTCCCAGAAGTCCGTCAAGATCTTTGGCGAGCTTTTGGGCCTCGGTCGTGGCTTGATCAACAACCGCCCGTCGATCAACGACGTAGACGAGTCGGCGAGGGAGTGGAACGCCGGCAGCGAGTGCGATCAGCCAGAGTGCCATCACCTTCGTTTTGCCGAGGCCGGTCGGGATGTCGACCGCACCCGGAATCTTGCCAAGCGCGAGCCAATCGGTCAGCAACCTCCGCTGCCAGCGATAGAAGCCGACCTCCGGGCCTAGCCGAGTCTCTAAGAGCGAGACGTCAGATGCGACGATCATGGACATATTCTCGATCACCTCAGTGTCATATGTGTGGCGCACTGAAAGGTCCGTTGACAAAAAAACGGGGGGGAAGGTGCGACCTCGATCGTGCTACGTCACGATCCCCAGGCAGGGAACCCCTGAAGTATCAGGAATCGGCTAAATGAGGATTGGCTCCTTTGACCGGACGAATCGACGACTGTAAATATCCAGAAGGAATATGTTCGCTTGGAGCGTAGATTGTGGGAATCGGTCGCCGCGTTGAAGTTGGATATCGACCGTCGTCGACTCAAGTCGGCGATCATATATCGCAGCCGGTGAGGCTGCGCCCCGTTGGATGACCCGGTTTTAGAAGATCGGAAAGACGGCTCTTGTACATGTCGAACCATTGCTTGTGGGCCAATCACGCACGTACGCGGTTATTCTCGAGCCGGATCCCGAGGGTGGGTTTACGGTTCTGGTTCCTGCGCTTCCGGGTGTCGTGACCGAAGGTGACACCGTCGCGGAGGCACTCGCGAACGCCCAGGACGCCATTCGCCTTTGCTTGGAAGACTTGCACGAGCAAGGAACGCCGATCCCGGCGAGCGATACGGGCGCCCGGCTCGAGCGGGTCGAGATCGCGATCGGCGCATAGAGCCGGCCCGACGTGACGCGGTTGCCGCGCGCGACGGCAGCCGAAGTCCTCCGCAAACTGAAGCGGGCCGGCTTTGTGATCGTGCGGTCGAGTGGCAGCCACCATCGACTTCGAAACGAAGAGGGCCGTGCGACGACCGTCGCGATCCACGGCGGAACCCTGAAGCCGAAAACGCTGGCGACGATCCTCGATCAAGCCGGGCTGACCATCGATGAATTCTTGGGGCTCTGATTCTCGTGCCGTTGCTCTGAGATGGGGACGACCTTCGCGAGCTGATTCTGAGCCGAGAGCATGTCTTCAAGCATCGCTGAAGCCAACCGAACGGCGGGCTCGGGAGCGATCACTGTTGCCTCGGTCCCGAACCCGAAGGCCCACCGTGCCGCCTCGGTGAGGTCACGGAACTGAAGCGTGATGTGAAGCGAACCATCGGCGTGCGAGGCAATTTGCTGCTGCGGCTGCCATTGACGTGCGGCGACGGCGGCGGCGATTCGCGGTGAAATCGCGATCGTAACGGCAACGTCGTCCCTGCCGTGAATCCACCCAATGGCCTGATCGGCGATGAACGACGCCGGCACGGCGCGCGGCGCAAACGTTCCCGTGGGGCGAAAGGCGCCGCTCATCGCGTCGAGCGCGAAGTGGCGCCAGTCGCGCCGGTTGAGGTCGAAGGCGACCAAGTAGTAGCGGCCATCCCGAACCACGACGTGATACGGCTCGACCATCCGCAAAGTGCGTCGCCGGTTGGCGGCGGTGTAGGTAAACTCGATACGCGCACGCGTTTCCGCCGCGTTCTTTAGGGTATCGAAAACACTCGCGATCGAAGCCTCGGCCGCCGGGCGGGCGGTCCGAATCTGAAGGAAGCTCGTCTGCGTCGAGAGCGGGACGTCGGCGAGCGCGGTCGCGATTTCCGAACGGACAGGGCCGCCGAACGCTTCTGCGACCCGGCGCAGCATATCGACGCTGCTCGCCGATGCGGCGTGAAGCCAGGAAAAGCGCGGGCTTCGCATCTCGAGGATGACGCGTCCGGCTTTGACCGCGGAGATTCGGAAACCGGCCTGGATTCCTATCTCCCGAAGTTGCCGGAGGTCCCGCTGGAACGTCCGTGGCTTCGTCTCAAAGCGCTCGAAATAGGTTTTCTTTTCTAGGGTGCCGTTGACGTGCAAGCGGACGAAAATCCAGAAAAGCCGCGAGAGATGATTGCTCAGGTCATCGGTATTGCGGGCATCCGTATCGACATCGGCTTTGGGGATTTTGCGCATCCATGGTCACCCTCGAAGGCCGGCTCTCTTTGGTGGCCATTTCAAGAGTCATCCGGCGCATGTCCTGCGCCACGCCCATGTCGCTTTCGGGTGAGACGATTCCAACCGGATCAAGCCCACTAGTGCGGGAGGACGTGCGTGGAAGAAGAGGTTGGGGCAGAACTCATGCCGGCGCGGATGGTCAACGAATTCGTGTACTGTCCGCGACTGTTCTGGCTTGAATACGTGGAGCGTGAGTTCGCAGCATCCCACGACACGGTCGACGGCGAGCGCGTTCATCGCCGGGTTGATCAGCCGCGCGGAACGCTCCCCGACGATCCATCGGATATGCGAGCCGACGCCACATCAGTGGAACTCTCCTCGGCGCAACTAGGTGTCGTTGCGAAGATCGACGTCGTGCGTGCCGAGGGTGAGACCGTCGTCCCAATCGATTTCAAGCGTGGTCGTGTCCCCGCGTATGGGCCATATGACCCGGAGCGAGTTCAGGTTGCGATCCAAGCCTTGCTGTTGCGCGAGCACGGATATATCTGCGAGCGCGGGCGCATCTACTATGCCGCCTCCAAGACGCATGTCGATGTCGAGATCGATGATGACCTCATCGCTCTGACGGCCGCGGCGATCGCCGGCGCGCGCGGCGTGGTTGATAAGACGGCGATCCCGCCGCCGCTTGTGAACAGCCCGAAATGCGCGCGCTGCTCGCTGCATGCCATCTGCCTGCCGGACGAAACGAATGCGCTTCGGGGAGCGGCGGGCTCGACGCCGGTTCGGCCGTTCGTCGCCGCGAACGACGATACGGTGCCGCTCTACGTGCTTGAGGCGGGGACCCGGGTCGGCATCAGCGGGGAGGTGCTACAAGTTCGCGACGATCTCGGCGTGAGTGCGGAGCTGCCGCTTCTGGAAATCGGTTCTATCTCGCTCTTCGGGAACGTGCAGATTTCCTCACAGGCGCTTCGCGCCGTGCTCGGGCGCGATATTCCAGTTTCATTTCTGAGCTACGGCGGTTGGCTCAACGGGTACGCGCGCTCGGTAAATGATCACAGTTTGGACTTGCGGATTCGTCAGTTCGCCACATTTCAAGATGATGCGCAGGCGCTGCCCATCGCGCGGGCGATCGTCGCGGGGAAAATCAAGAATCAGCGCACGATGATTCGGCGCGCCCTGGGCTCGGAGGCGAAGGGGCATCTGCAGGCGCTCTCGCTGTTGATTCACCGCGCTGAGCAGGCGCCGGATGCGGAGCAATTGCTTGGATTTGAGGGGGCTGCGGCGCAACGTTATTTCGACGCCTTCGCGGAGATGCTCAAGATCGGAACGGGCTTTGAGATCACTGGCCGCAATCGGCGGCCACCGACTGATCCCATAAACGCGCTGCTCTCGTTCGGGTACGCGATGCTCGCAAAAGAAGCGCTGGCAGCGGTGATCGCGGTTGGGTTCGAGCCCGGTCTCGGAGCGTATCACCGGCCCCGACCAGGCCGGCCATCCCTTGCGCTCGATCTCATGGAAGAGTTTCGCCCGCTGATCGTCGATTCTACCGTTCTGAGCGCGATCAACGGCCAGGAATTGCGTGCATCGCATTTCGATCGGCGAGGCAAAGCCGTGGTGCTGACGCAGGATGGTCGGCGAACATTTATCCGGGCAATCGAGCGGCGGCTGCGCTCAACCATTTCGCATCCGATCTTCGGCTACGAAGTTACCTATCGTCGCGCGATCTATGTGCAGGCGCGCTTGCTGGCGCGGACCGTTCAGGGCGATATCGAGCACTATCCGGCGTTCACGACGCGGTAGCGATGCTACGCGCCTATCTCCTCTCTTATGATATCGCGGACAAGAAGCGGCTACGCGAGATGCATAAACTTGCGAAAGCCCACGGCCGGCCGCTGCAATATAGTGTTTTCGCGTGCACGCTCCGGAGGGAAGATCGCGTTCGGCTCGCGGGTAGAATTGAGGCGCTAATCGATCGCGCGAAAGATCGCGTCGTTTTGCTCGACCTCGGGACCGTCGCCGATCGAGAGAGTTGGATCCCCCCGATGGAGATATTCGGCCGGCAGGAGATACCTCGCGGCCGAAACGCGGTGGTCGTGTAACACGTCGAGCGCCTCGGTGCTTCGCTCCTCACGCTGAAGCGCTCGACCCAGAGCGGATCAGGGTTTCTCGCCCATTTGCGCCGTTTCTCGTGCCGGATCTGGCGAGTGGAGGGGACCCGCTCGATTTTGACGCATTTCGCGGCCATCGTGACTATCTTCGGCTCGCAAGCCGTTCTCGCGGCCGATCGGGCCGCGCTCCGTTGAAGCGCGAATCAGACATCGACGCGTACATGGAGCAGCACCGTTCTCGCGGCCGATCGGGCCGCGCTCCGTTGAAGCTCGTGCGCCTTGGCTGCGACGCCGCACGGATTGCACAGTTCTCGCGGCCGATCGGGCCGCGCTCCGTTGAAGCACCGGCGCGTTGGCCCCCTCGAGCAGCGCCCCACGTTCTCGCGGCCGATCGGGCCGCGCTCCGTTGAAGCTGCACGTTCCAAGCCCAATGGCGAAAGGAGGTCGTGTTCTCGCGGCCGATCGGGCCGCGCTCCGTTGAAGCTACAAGCCCGGCATCTCGCTCGGCGCGGCGAATCAGGTTCTCGCGGCCGATCGGGCCGCGCTCCGTTGAAGCCACCCGATACATAGATCGTCGCGTCGAACGGGTACGGGTTCTCGCGGCCGATCGGGCCGCGCTCCGTTGAAGCCGCACGATTCGGGGATCCGCGCCCACTCAGCCTCGGGTTCTCGCGGCCGATCGGGCCGCGCTCCGTTGAAGCCTCGCGGCGCCGCCCGGGTCCGCCGCAGGAGTCAAGTTCTCGCGGCCGATCGGGCCGCGCTCCGTTGAAGCATTCGGTTGAGCGGCTGAAGGCCACAGTAGACCGAGTTCTCGCGGCCGATCGGGCCGCGCTCCGTTGAAGCCTTGAGCAATGGCTCGCGGACGTCGTCGCGAGTACCGTGTTCTCGCGGCCGATCGGGCCGCGCTCCGTTGAAGCATGAATGATACGGATGCACCGATCTTTTTCGTTGCGTTCTCGCGGCCGATCGGGCCGCGCTCCGTTGAAGCACCTAGAGACGGGCGATACCGACAAGAACCTGCAACGTTCTCGCGGCCGATCGGGCCGCGCTCCGTTGAAGCTCCGTAAATGCAGCGAGAGACATTTGTTGGAAACCAAGTTCTCGCGGCCGATCGGGCCGCGCTCCGTTGAAGCGTATAGGGCGCTAGAGGCTCTTGCCCTGGGCGGCGAGTTCTCGCGGCCGATCGGGCCGCGCTCCGTTGAAGCCGTGCAAGAGCTTCGGCAGTTGCGCGACTTTCTCACGTTCTCGCGGCCGATCGGGCCGCGCTCCGTTGAAGCGAGTTTGTCGAAGACGGCTTGCGGAACGCGAATCTTGTTCTCGCGGCCGATCGGGCCGCGCTCCGTTGAAGCATCTGGAGTTTTTTCATCTTCGCCTAAAATTCTGATGTTCTCGCGGCCGATCGGGCCGCGCTCCGTTGAAGCTGCACCACGATGTTCGCAAGGGGGTGCATGAGCCGCGTTCTCGCGGCCGATCGGGCCGCGCTCCGTTGAAGCGCTTCCGCCCCTTGACCCCGACGTAGAGATCGCGTTCTCGCGGCCGATCGGGCCGCGCTCCGTTGAAGCCTAGCCGACCGGCAGGAACCGCGCGCGCGTGATTGAGTTCTCGCGGCCGATCGGGCCGCGCTCCGTTGAAGCCATGATCCGGATCGATGCGCCACAAGCCATTGTATGTTCTCGCGGCCGATCGGGCCGCGCTCCGTTGAAGCCGACGTTGCCGTTCTTGTCCGGCGCCGTGGGCGCCAGGTTCTCGCGGCCGATCGGGCCGCGCTCCGTTGAAGCCGGATTAGAGTAACCGTCGCTGGTCAGAAGATCGAGTTCTCGCGGCCGATCGGGCCGCGCTCCGTTGAAGCTCCGATCGCGATCTCGCCGGGATGCTCGCGAACGTCAAGTTCTCGCGGCCGATCGGGCCGCGCTCCGTTGAAGCTTTTAGCTCCACAGGATGAAAAACTGTCCATCGTCAGGCGTTCTCGCGGCCGATCGGGCCGCGCTCCGTTGAAGCCTCGTCAAGACATTGTGCTGGAACCGACGCTCGCGAAGTTCTCGCGGCCGATCGGGCCGCGCTCCGTTGAAGCGGCGCGTACGACGAGCGCGGCCTGCCCGTGCCGGGAGTTCTCGCGGCCGATCGGGCCGCGCTCCGTTGAAGCGATTGCTTATACTGTTGGGCGGCTTCTGCCACCTGAGTTCTCGCGGCCGATCGGGCCGCGCTCCGTTGAAGCTTTGCGAGCGGAGAGCGCCATCAGATGAGCCCGTATTGTTCTCGCGGCCGATCGGGCCGCGCTCCGTTGAAGCCTTGCCCTCGATCGGCCTGCGTTCGCCGGCCGGCGAGTTCTCGCGGCCGATCGGGCCGCGCTCCGTTGAAGCTGCGTGGCCGGCCGAACGTGCTCATCGTGGATCCCAAGTTCTCGCGGCCGATCGGGCCGCGCTCCGTTGAAGCCGGCATGACGAACGTTTGCGACTGCTGCATTATACGAGTTCTCGCGGCCGATCGGGCCGCGCTCCGTTGAAGCTCGGTTATCGGCGACCTCTTGCAGAACCAGCAGGCGTTCTCGCGGCCGATCGGGCCGCGCTCCGTTGAAGCGGGTCGGGACGACGGCACGATACTTCCGCAGCGCGAGGTTCTCGCGGCCGATCGGGCCGCGCTCCGTTGAAGCCGCGGGCGGACGGCGCATGAGTCAGGACCTGCAAAGTTCTCGCGGCCGATCGGGCCGCGCTCCGTTGAAGCCGAGAATGCGCAAACGAAGGTCTTGCAAAAGATCGTCGTTCTCGCGGCCGATCGGGCCGCGCTCCGTTGAAGCCAGCCGGGCCTCGTCGAACTCAACCGCGGCATCGCGTTCTCGCGGCCGATCGGGCCGCGCTCCGTTGAAGCCGGCGTGCAACGGCGGAAGCGGGTCCACACCGCCCGCGTTCTCGCGGCCGATCGGGCCGCGCTCCGTTGAAGCGCGAGGATCTCGAAGCGGTCGTATTCCGGCTTCGCGTTCTCGCGGCCGATCGGGCCGCGCTCCGTTGAAGCGCGGTGAGCACCGGGTCGATGACCATAGCCATGTAGAGTTCTCGCGGCCGATCGGGCCGCGCTCCGTTGAAGCACCTCGGGAGCGTAGCCTCTTCGCCGCCAACCGGCGTGTTCTCGCGGCCGATCGGGCCGCGCTCCGTTGAAGCAACGTGTTCGTCTCGCGTCCAATGCCATCCGCCGGGTTCTCGCGGCCGATCGGGCCGCGCTCCGTTGAAGCGTTTTTGGTGAGAAAAGATGGGCCGGTCGTGGGCGGGTTCTCGCGGCCGATCGGGCCGCGCTCCGTTGAAGCCGACGTCGAGCAGATGCCGGTAGGCGTCGGCGGTCAGTTCTCGCGGCCGATCGGGCCGCGCTCCGTTGAAGCATGACATCGCGGCGCGCTCGACGATCGGGCCGACCATGTTCTCGCGGCCGATCGGGCCGCGCTCCGTTGAAGCGTCGCGCGAAACGATGCGATCGGCATCGTGACTGAGTTCTCGCGGCCGATCGGGCCGCGCTCCGTTGAAGCCCGTTGTCCTGGATGCGCGCGAAGTCGCCCTCTTGGGTTCTCGCGGCCGATCGGGCCGCGCTCCGTTGAAGCTTCTATGCCAGAGCCGCTTCGCAAAATGCCTTGGCATGTTCTCGCGGCCGATCGGGCCGCGCTCCGTTGAAGCGAGCCTCTAGGATCATCAGGCGCACAGATACATACCCTGTTCTCGCGGCCGATCGGGCCGCGCTCCGTTGAAGCTATCCGCTCCCGTATCGGCGCCGAGACGGCACGATTCGTTCTCGCGGCCGATCGGGCCGCGCTCCGTTGAAGCTCCGGTAATTTGCGCGGAGACCTCGATGAGGCTCGTGACGTTCTCGCGGCCGATCGGGCCGCGCTCCGTTGAAGCGACTACGGCGACGTGACCACGCGCAAGCGGTGGTTTGTTCTCGCGGCCGATCGGGCCGCGCTCCGTTGAAGCACGAGTCATGCCGGGCGTGCTACCGTCGTCGCGTCAGGTTCTCGCGGCCGATCGGGCCGCGCTCCGTTGAAGCCCGCTGCGTTTCCTCACCCGTTCGTCCCGCTGCGCGTTCTCGCGGCCGATCGGGCCGCGCTCCGTTGAAGCTTCGACGGTCCAGTCCAGACCGGCGAGCCGAATCGCGTTCTCGCGGCCGATCGGGCCGCGCTCCGTTGAAGCGGGTCGTGAACGCGCGCGATTTCTCGCTCTTGCCAAGTTCTCGCGGCCGATCGGGCCGCGCTCCGTTGAAGCGGGCCTGGATAACGAACAGTCTTACCGATGCGCAGAGTTCTCGCGGCCGATCGGGCCGCGCTCCGTTGAAGCTCGCCTTGCCAAGCCGAACTCGACGGCAAGGAAGTCGGGTTCTCGCGGCCGATCGGGCCGCGCTCCGTTGAAGCGTGACCAGGGGGATCCGGGGGCTGGCGCGGGTTTGCGGTTCTCGCGGCCGATCGGGCCGCGCTCCGTTGAAGCGCGTTTCGGCCGTCGCTGCGCTTCGCTCTGCCAAGCGTTCTCGCGGCCGATCGGGCCGCGCTCCGTTGAAGCGCCACGTCCTCATCGGGAACCAGAAACATCGTGCGGTTCTCGCGGCCGATCGGGCCGCGCTCCGTTGAAGCGAGCTCGGCGTTGCGACGATCGGGCGGCATCGCCGCGTTCTCGCGGCCGATCGGGCCGCGCTCCGTTGAAGCTCGTCAGGGGCGCGACATTCTCGCCTTTGTTTCGGGTTCTCGCGGCCGATCGGGCCGCGCTCCGTTGAAGCAGAAGTATAACACTCTGGTCGCTAGGATTGTCCGCGTTCTCGCGGCCGATCGGGCCGCGCTCCGTTGAAGCCCTCCAGAAAGGAGCATAAGTCCTGCGATATTAGCGCGTTCTCGCGGCCGATCGGGCCGCGCTCCGTTGAAGCACGACATGGAGGCGCGGGTCAGTGGCTAAGGTCTACGTTCTCGCGGCCGATCGGGCCGCGCTCCGTTGAAGCGGCCTCTTTAACGACCCGCTCGTCATCGAGCGGAGCGTGTGTTCTCGCGGCCGACCGGGCCGCGCTCCGTTGAAGCAACACCCCGGAGGCTCTCGCTGTGGCGGTTGCTGGGTTCTCGCGGCCGATCGGGCCGCGCTCCGTTGAAGCTCCTTCGGGCGCGGGCGCTACATGCACGCGCGCACGTTTTCGCGGCCGATCGGGCCGCGCTCCGTTGAAGCACGTCGGCCGGCAACGCGCTCTCCCAGCCGATCGAGTTCTCGCGGCCGATCGGGCCGCGCTCCGTTGAAGCAATGCCCCACCGTTCAAATGCCGCCACTCGTTTACGAGTTCTCGCGGCCGATCGGGCCGCGCTCCGTTGAAGCACAACCTCACTCCCCATCATCTTTATCTTTCAGCCAGGTTCTCGCGGCCGATCGGGCCGCGCTCCGTTGAAGCCGGCAAGGTTACACGCGGCGCGCGAGACGGGCGCGGCGTTCTCGCGGCCGATCGGGCCGCGCTCCGTTGAAGCAGCTTCTGGACCGCGTCCTTATCGAAGTACGCGTCGAGTTCTCGCGGCCGATCGGGCCGCGCTCCGTTGAAGCCAAAGAAAAACTCTCGATTCGCCCCGGTGGATATGGGTTCTCGCGGCCGATCGGGCCGCGCTCCGTTGAAGCAGAAAGAGAGATCGCGATGTTCGCAACCGATACGCGTCGCGTTCTCGCGGCCGATTGGGCCGCGCTCCGTTGAAGCTGTTTGCCGCTCGCTCTATGGGCGCTCGGTTTTTCGGCTACTCGCGGCCGATCGGGCCGCGCTCCGTTGAAGCAGAAAGAGAGATCGCGATGTTCGCAACCGATACGCGTCGCGTTCTCGCGGCCGATCGGGCCGCGCTCCGTTGAAGCACGTCGCCCGCGTAGACGTACGGGCTCGCCGCGATAGCGTTCTCGCGGCCGATCAGGCCGCGCTCCGTTGAAGCCGAACGATGGGCCAAACCGACACCGATCCCGGCGCGTTCTCGCGCCGATCAGGCCGCGCTCCGTTGAAGCACGGTAATCGTGACGTCATTCGGATCCGTATCACCATGTTCTCGCGGCCGATCAGGCAGCGCTCCGTTGAAGCATGTGCCGGGGACCCGAGTACGCGATCGTGACCGGCGCGTTCTCGCGGCCGATCAGGCCGCGCTCCGTTGAAGCCCGTTCGTAATCGCGAGTGCAGAGACGCGCAGCATGTTCTTGCGGCCGATCAGGCCGCGCTCCCTTGAAGCGATGATCCACACAAAGAGAAGTGCCGGAATGTCGCGTTCTCGTTGCCGATCAGGCCACGCTCCGTTGAAGCCCGACTTACAACTACTTCTATCACGGTGCGACTTATGTTCGCGCGGCCGATCAGGTCGCGCTCCGTTGAAGCATGCTCGCGCAGCTCGTCGAAGGCGTCGAGGAGGCGCGTTCTCGCGGCCGATTAGGCCGCGCTCCGTTGAAGCGCGTTGACCGCCTTGCGGTCGGCGATCGCTGCGCTCAGTTCTCGCGGCCGATGATGCCGCGCTCCGTTGAAGCATGACGTCGTTGGCGAGCGATTTGAGGACGCCTTCGTCTACTCGCGATTGATGACGCCGCGCTCCGTTGAAGCCGGTAGTCGCCCCCCCGTGAAGACTACCGTAACGTGTTCTCGCGGCCGATGAGGGTCGCGCTCCGTTGAAGCATCCCGTTCGGACCGGTGTCGACCGCGCCATCGAGCGTTATTGCGGCCGATGAGACCGCGCCCTGTTGAAGCAGATAGATCTGCTGCCCGAGCGGCGTGCCCGGAGACCGGTGACGTGCCCGGAGACAGATGACGAACGTCATCCCGAATCGCTGACGGGCGAAACTACCGGGGCGGTGGGCCGTAGATGATGATAGTGAAGGAGGTTCGCACCATGAAAAGCATCATCGCCAAGTCCGTTATCCTCAGCTCCATCGCCGCCGTCGGCGCCGCCGTTCTCCCGCATCTCGCCCGCTAGGAAGCGGGCGGCCCGCGCCGTCTTCGGCAGCCGTTAGGGCGTGAAGCCCGCGTCCGCGAGTTCGACGAGTTCGTCGACGCCGATCGAGACGTAGCCGTGGCCAGCGAGCCGGCGGACGAAGTCCGGCTCGATTCCGTGATCCGCGAGTTCGACGATATCGTCGGCCGAGAGGCTCGGATCCGCCGCGCGAAACGCCGCGGCGCTCGCGACACTGACGCTGTGATCGCCCAGCTCGCCGAGTTCCTCGGCGCTGATCCCGGGAAAGATTTGCGAGAACGCGCGGATTTGGTCCGCGCGCACGCCGCGGTCGTGGAGATCGATCAGTTCCTCGAGCGATCCGCCGTGCAGCGGGACGATGTCCTCGGCGGTCAAGCCGTGCTGGGCGAGTTCGATGAGGTCGTCGACGTCGACCCGGCCGTAACCGCTCGCGGCGAGCGCTTCGAGCAGCGATCCGCTCATGGCGTGAACCCGGCGTTGTGCAGCGCTTCGAGTTTATCCACGCCGAGATGCCGGTAGCCGTGCTGCGCGAGGCGGCTGATAAAATCTGCATCGACGCCGGTGTTGCTCAAATCGATGATGTCGCTTGCGGAGAGGGTCGAATCGGCCGCGACGTAGGCGAGTACCGATGCGGCCGAGACGCCGTGGTTGGCGAAGTCGACGATGTCGCTCACGCTGCTCGACGGAAAGGCGCGCGCGACGGCGCGCGCGAGATCCGCCGAGACGCCGTGA
>Ga0116226_10001133_pt1 | contig 23122 bp, 20 predicted proteins | sample S1TSphfallax_FD_89692 | JGI IMG/M metagenome (GOLD analysis project Ga0116226, IMG submission 89692) | Host-associated microbial communities from peat moss isolated from Minnesota, USA - S1T2_Fa - Sphagnum fallax MG | ecosystem: Host-associated > Plants > Peat moss > Unclassified | place: USA... | reverse complement strand
TGTCATTCGGCGTTTTTGTCCACCGATCTGACTCGGTCTACGATGACAGCCCGGCCGAGCGCTATCAGTTCCCCGGCCAATATCTCGGTCGGGTGCAGGCCTGTCGCAACGACTGGATAATCTATTATGAGCCGGTGAAAGTCCCGGCAACACGTGGTTATTTTGCGGTCGCCAAAGTCGAGACGGTTGTTCAAGATCCAAATGCGCCGGGCATGTATCTGGCGGTCATTGCTCCGGGGAGCTATCTTGATTTCGTCAACCCGGTACCATTCAACGAAACGGAAGGGCCGATTGAGAGGGGACTCCTGAATCCTGAGGGGCGGCTATCCGGCCGTGCGCAGTCTGCGGTCCGTCCGATCGCTGCCGCGGACTTCAACCGGATTGTTGAGCTTGGACTGGCCGACACTGCGGAGCTATTGCCGCGCGCGAGCGCAATTCCTCCCAGTGCCGGCATGCACGAATTGCCGTTGCCATTTCAGTTTGAGCAGGAACCCGATCGTACGCGCTATCTCGGGTCCCGTGTGTTGCGCGACCGCATTTTCCGCCGCAACGTGCTACGTGCCTATAATGCGACATGTGCAATGACGGGTCTGCATTTGATAAATGGCGGCGGACGGGCCGAGGTTGAGGCGGCGCATATCCGCCCGGTGGAGGCCAACGGTCCGGATATCGTCAGCAACGGCCTCGCCCTTTCGAGAACAATGCATTGGATGTTCGATCGTGGTCTGATCAGCGTCACCGACGAACTGGAGATATTTCTGTCACGGCATATAAATGATGTCGACGGCGTAAGACGGATGATCAGGACGAGTGGGTTTATAGATCCACCGGCGCGGCATGCTGAGCGCCCGCACCCTGCGTTTTTGCGCTGGCATCGCGACAATTGCTTCAAGGCCTGACTTAATAGCACGTCAGCCGACAGCGAATACTGTAACGAGGAGTATGTCGCAAGCTCATAAGACGATATCAAACCATCGTCCGCCTCTAATACCACTCCGCTCCGAGTTTGACACAACCGGGAAGGCGGGGGGCTTTGCCCCCTCGACCCAAGTCGTGCGCAGCACGCATTCGCGTGACGGGGTCCAGCGGCAGAGCCCCTGGCCTTCTTCGAAGAGTCGATCTCAAAGCGGATTGGTATAAGACCCGCTAAGGCAGCCCCTCACTTACTCCCACTCAATCGTCCCCGGCGGCTTGCTCGTTACATCGAACACCACGCGGTTGATCCCGCGCACCTCGTTGACAATCCGCCCCGCCACCCGCGTCAGAAATTCCATCGAAAACGGATACACATCCGCCGTCATGCCGTCCGTGCTCGTCACCGCGCGCAGGCCGCAAACCTGGTCGTAGGTGCGCCCGTCACCCATCACGCCCACGGTACGCACCGGCAATAAAACCGCGAACGCCTGCCAGATCGCGTCATATAATCCCGCCGCGCGGATTTCCTCCAGATAGATCGCATCCGCCTTGCGCAATATGTCCAGTTTCTCGCGCGTAATGTCGCCCGGAATACGGATCGCCAGCCCCGGACCCGGAAACGGATGCCGGCCGACGATATTTTCCGGCAGCCCAAGCTCACGCCCCAGCGCGCGCACCTCGTCCTTGAACAATTCGCGCAACGGTTCGACCAGCTTCATGCGCATCCGGTCCGGCAGCCCACCGACATTATGGTGACTCTTGATCGTCACCGACGGGCCGCCGGTGACCGATACGCTTTCAATCACGTCCGGATACAGCGTGCCCTGTGCCAGGAAATCGGCGCCGCCAATTTTTGCGGCCTCTTCCTCGAACACCTCGATGAATAGCCGCCCGATCGTCTTGCGCTTGGTTTCCGGATCGGTCACGCCGGCCAGCGCGCCCACAAACAGGTCCGCGGCATCCCGATGCACCAGCGGAATATTGAAGCGGCCCTTGAACACCTCCACCACCTCCGCCGCCTCGTTCTGCCGCAGCAGGCCGTGATCGACAAAGATGCAGGTCAATTGCGCGCCGATCGCTTCATGGATCAGCACCGCCGCGACCGAACTATCTACCCCGCCGGACAGGCCGCAAATCACCCGGCCGGGGCCAACCTGCGCGCGGATGCGGGCGATTTCGGCCTCGCGGAACGCGGCCATCGTCCAATCCGGCTTGCAGCCGGCCACCTGCACGGCGAAATTGCGCAGCAACGCCGCGCCATGCGGCGTATGCACCACTTCCGGATGGAACATAACGCCATAAAAATGACGCGCCTCGTCGGCAATCACCGCGAACGGCGCGCCCTCGGTGCTGGCAACCACGCGAAACCCTGGGGGCAGGGCGGTCACGCGGTCGCCATGGCTCATCCACACTTGCTCGCGCGAACCCGGCGCCCAGGCGCCATGGAACAGCGCGCAATCGGCGGTGATATCGACATGCGCGCGGCCGAATTCGCGGTGGTCGCTGCCCTCCACCTGGCCGCCAAGTTGCGTGACCATGCATTGCTGGCCGTAGCAAATGCCCAGGATCGGCACGCCGGCGTCAAACACCGCGTCCGGCGCGCGCGGCGACCCGGCGTCCCCGACGCTCGCCGGTCCACCGGAGAAAATAATGCCGCGCGGCGCGAACGCGGCGATGCGGGCGGGATCGGCGGCATAGGGGAATATTTCGCAATACACCCCGGCTTCGCGCAGGCGCCGGGCGATCAATTGCGTCACCTGGCTGCCGAAATCGAGGATCAGGATGCGGTCGTGGCTGGCAGCGTCTTCCATGGCCACATGCAGCATACCCACCCTGGGTGTCGCAAGCCCACCAAAAAAGAAAGTAGTTCTTTTTTGAAAAAAAGAACCAAAAAACTTTTGTCTGTTTGGATCCGCGCAAGCTGACGCAGATATACGACCTGCCGCAACAGCGCAGGAGCAAAAGTTTTTTGCTTCTTTTTTTCAAAAAAGAAGTCTTGCTGTCTTACTCGCCGCTCAGATCCCGCCGCCAATGGTCCAGTTCTTCCGCGTAACGGCGCAGCGCGTATTGCTCGGTCAGCATGCCGATGACGCGCATGTCGGTGGCACTGTCCACCACCGCCAGCGCGTCCGCCTCGGCCCGCTCGAACAGCGCCATGGCGGCCTTTACGTTCATGTCCGCCAGCAGCACGGTCTGCCGGTGGTGCAGCAATTCGGCCAGCGCCACCGCACCGGCCGCGTGTAGGTCCGACAGCCAGACGATGCCGGCGTAACGTCCAGCCTCGTCCAGCGCCACCACCCGCGGTGCGCTGCCGAGCGGAAACGCCGCGCGCAGGGCTGCCAGTGTCGCGTCCACCGGCACCGTCGGCACCTCGCGCCGCATCATCCGGCCCACCGTCAGGTTGCGCATCCAGCCGACATCCACGGCGCTGCGAATCGTCTCGCCACGCAAATGAAAGCGCCAGGTGGCGAACGAATAGCCGAAGATCCGCCGCACTGTCACCGAACTGACCACGCTCGCGGCCAGCACGGCGACGGTCAGCGGAAAGCTGCCGGTCCCCTCCAGCACCAGGAACGCCATGGTCAGCGGGCCACCGACCACGGCCACCGCCATTGCAGCCATGCCGACCAGCGCGAACACCGCCAGCGGAAAATCCGGCGCGGCCCAGAGCAGCACGAGCACGTCGGCAAATACCTTGCCGAGCAACGCGCCCATCAGCAGCGACGCGAAGAACAGGCCGCCGCGAAATCCGGCGCCGATCGATATCGCCGAAGCGGCGGCCTTCAGGCCCAATAGCATCAGCAACGCGCCCAGCGGCAGGCTGGTCTGCAAACCGGCACGCAACGCGCCATGCCCGCTGGAGAGCACGCTTGGCGTGATCAGCGCCGCGCCGCCCACCGCGAGGCCGCCGATCGCCGGCCGCAACCAGGCCGGCACGAAACTGCGCCGAAACGCCGCTTCGGTCAGCGTCACGGCGCGCATCAGCAAAATGCCGGCCAGCGCCGCGGTCACGCCCAGCACGATCAGCGGCATATAGCCGGCCACGCCGGTCGCCGACATCGCGGGTACGTCGAACCCCGGCTCATTGCCCAGGATCGCGCGCTGGACCAGCACGGCGCTAATGGACGCCGCGACCACCGGCGCCAGCGTGGCCAGCGTGTAGGCGCCGATCACCAGCTCGAACGCGTAGAACGATCCGGCCAACGGCGCATTGAATGCGGCGGCGATCGCGCCCGCGGTGCCGGCGCCGACCAGCACCCGCATGTCGCCGCGGCGCAGCCGGAACGCGCGCCCCACCCTGCTGCCGGCAGCGCCACCGATCTGCGCAAACCCGGCCTCGAGCCCCACGCTGGCGCCGAAGCCGTTGGAGATCAGCGTTTGCGCGACCAGCAGCAGGGAGTCAGCAACCGACATGCGGCCGCCATAGAGCGCATTGGCCTCGATCGGATCGATTGCACGGCCGGGGCGCCAGCGCACGAGCGCCAGGCTGAACAGGCCCATCAGTCCGCCACCGAGCGCGGGCACGAAGGCGCGTCCGGCCGGGATGGCGGCCTGGGCGGAAATCCGCGCGCCCGGCGCCAGGCCAAACAACGCCTCATGCAGGTATTGCGAGGTTGCGTTGATGGCGACCACGAGCAGTCCGGCGATGACGCCGACCGCGGCGGCAAGAACGACGAGCCAGGTTTCCTCGCCACGGACCATCGCCCGCAGGAAAGGAAGAAAGGTCTTATTTTTTGAAAAAAAGCAGCAAAAAACTCTCGCCCCTACGCCCGCATCACCTGACGGATCACGCTCGACCTTGCGTGGCTGCAAACAAGCAAAAGTGTTTTGGTTCTTTTTTTTAAAAAAGAACATTTCTTCCTACTGATCATAGGCGATCAGCGACTCCACGGCGACGTCCAGCTTCTCCCGTCCGCCGAGAAAACTCAGCTCGATTAAGGTACATGCCGCCGGCACGAAGGCACCCACATGCCGCAAGAGCTCAACGCCGGCGGCGAGCGTGCCGCCCGTGGCCAGCAGGTCATCGACCACCACCACGCGCTGGCCGGGGGCCACCGCGTCCTCCTGGATTTCAATCCGGTCGGCGCCGTATTCCAGACCGTAGCCGAGCCCGACCGTGGCGCCCGGCAACTTGCCGGTCTTGCGCAGCATGATGAAGCCGCAGCCCAGTGCCAGCGCGAGCGGTGCCGCGAGCAGAAAGCCGCGGCTTTCGATCCCGGCGAGCAGATCGGGCTGATGGCCGCGCACCATGGTCGCCATGCCGTCCATGGCGTGGCGCCAGGCTGCGGGGTGCCGCAGTAACGTGGAAATGTCGTAAAACAGAATGCCCTGCTTCGGAAAATCCGGCACTGCGCGGACATGGTCTTTCAGGTTCATCGTGCGCCCCGCGCTTCTTGCGCGGGCTCTATAGAAGGCTGGCCGCCGCGCCGCAAAATTGCCCCGGTGCAGCCGCGCGATCCGTGCCAATATGCCAGCAAAACGCGGGAGGTTTCTGCCATGTCCATGATTGCCGTGAACGGCACGCAGCTGTGGGTCGAGGATGAAGGCGCCGGCCCGCCGATCATGTTCAGCCATTCGCTGTTTTTCGATTCCGGCATGTTCGTGCATCAGGCGGCCGCCTTCGCGCCGACGCACCGCGTCATCCGCTACGACCATCGCGGCCAGGGCCGCAGCGATCCCGCCCCGCGCGCCGATCTCGACATCGACCAGCTTACCCGCGATGCCGCCGCGCTGATCGAGGCGCTGGACGCGGGGCCTTGCCATTTCGTCGGCAATTCGCTCGGCGGGTTCGTGGCGCTGCGGCTGGCGGCGCGCCGGCCCGACCTGGTCCGCTCGGTCGCGATCTTGGGCAGTTCCGGCGAGGCGGAGCATCGTGCCGCCGAATTCGCCCCGCTGGTCGAGGCGATGCGCTCGCACGGTGCGGCGCCGCTGATTGCCACGCTGATGCACATCATGTTCGGCGACACCTACCTCGCCGACCCCGCCCGCGCCGCGGAGCGTGCGCACTGGCAGGCGAAGCTGCAGGCCCTGCCGCCCGCCATCGCCGACGCGGCGCACGCGGTGGTGTTTCGGGCACCCGTGCTGGACGAACTCGCTGCCTGCCGCGTGCCGGTGCTGGCGGTCGCCGGCGCCGAGGACCACGCCTATGGCCCGCCGGAGGCGGCCGCAGTGGCCCGCGCGGCGGGCGGGCGTGCGGTCACGGTGCCGCGCGCCGGCCATTCCGTGGCGCTGGAGGCGCCCGACGCGGTGAACGACCTGCTGCGTGGCCACTTCGCCGCGTCGTCCGCGCGGGCCGCGGCTTGAACCTGCGTGTACCGATCGCTGCGGTCGCCGGCCTCGCGTTCATCGTCGCCTGGATCGCCGGCGCGATGGTGCTGGGCGACCACATGCGCAACCTGAATGCGGCACTCCAGTTTGCCTATTACGCGATTGCCGGGTTCGTCTGGGTGGTGCCGATCCGCTGGCTGATGCTGTGGGCCGCCGGCAGGCGGTGATTGAACGCCGTGACTAAACTCTGTTAACCTATGGCTGCATACAGAGGCGCCTGCCATGGACACGCTCTCCGGCTTCGATTTCGACAACCCGATCTTCCGCGCCAACCCCTACCCGGCCTACCGGTTTCTGCGCGAGGCGGCGCCGCTCTGGCGCGCGCCCACCGGCCATTGGGTGCTGACCACGCATGCGGACTGCGTCTCGGTGCTGCGCGATGCCCGGTTCGGCCACGGCAACCCGCACGCCCGCCCGGCGCCCGAATTCGCCCACGAGCCGATCGTGCGCCAATTGTCGCAAACCATGCTGCTGGTCGATCCGCCGTCGCACACGCGCCTGCGCGGCCTGGTCAGCAAGGCCTTCAATGCCCGCCGGATGGAGGAATTGCGCCCCCGCATCGAGGCCATCGTCGACGACCTGATCGACGCGGTGATCGACGACGGCGGCATGGATGTGATCCGCGACTTCGCCCACAAGCTGCCGGTGACGGTGATTTGCGACATGCTCGGCATCCCCGAGCAGGACCGCGCGCCGTTCCTGTCCGAGAGCCGCGTGCGCGGCCGCATCCTCGATCCGGTTTCGCTGACCCGCGCGGAAATGGACGAAGCCAATCAGGGCAGCCTGGAATCGGCCGCCTATTTCAAGTCGCTGTTCGCCTATCGCCGCGCCAACCCCGGTGACGACCTGACCACCGCGCTGCTGGCTGCGCGCGAGCAGGATGACCGGCTGACCGATGAGGAGGCGCTGGCGAACATCTCGCTGCTGTTCGGCGCCGGTCATGAGACCACCACGAACCTGATCGGCAACGGCGTGCTGGCCCTGCACCGCAACCCCGAACAGCAGGCGCGCCTGAAAGCCGATTTTTCGCTGCTGCCGAACGCGGTGGAGGAGTTGCTGCGCTACGACAGCCCGGTGCAGCTCACCGGCCGCCAGGCGCTGGAGGATGTCGAACTGCGCGGCGAAACGATCGCCCGCGGCGAACAAGTGCTCACCCTGCTCGGTGCCGCCAACCACGACCCCGCCGCATTCGAGGGCGACCCGGATGAACTGGACGTCGCCCGCCCCGGCGTCCGCGCGCTCAGTTTCGGCGGCGGCATTCATTTCTGCCTCGGCGCCCAACTCGCCCGCATCGAGGGCGAAATCGCCTTCCGCAAACTGCTCGAACGTCTCCCCGACATGCGCCTGGTGGACGCGGAAAACGTAGACTGGAAGCCCACCGTAACGCTCCGCGGCGTCGTCTCGCTACCCGCCGTTTGGTGACATTGGCGGCTTTTCCCTTGTCCAGCTAAAGGCCACGCGCCACCATCACATGGTCGATAAGCCCGCCAGCACTGGAGCACGACGTGAGCGACACACCGGAGGCGAGCCGCATCCCCAAGATGCCGCCCGACAAAGCGCAGGAAATCGCCCGCGGCCTGAAATGGCTCGCACAGAGCTACGCCGAGGCCGGCATGGTGCGTGAAGCCGCTCGCGCGGAGCGAGACGGCCAGTGGTGGATGACCTACTCCATCTCGCTGGCGCAGACGCCGCCAACCGCCTGATGGATGGAGATCCGCCAAGTCGAGGATAATTCTGGAACTGTCCGCGCGCGAGCGATGGAGACAACACTTGAATGAGTTGGAGCTGCAGCAGCAGATCGCTCGTATCGCCCGCGTCAAACACTGAGCTGGTCGGAGTGAGAGGATTCGAACCTCCGGCCCCTGCCTCCCGAAGACAGTGCTCTACCAGGCTGAGCTACACTCCGCGCCGAGGGCGGGCCTATAGCCGTGCCGGCCGCCGGGTGCAAGGTAGGCGAAGAAGAAAGGGAAGAAGAGGAACTTCTTTTTTGAAAAAGAGAAGCAAAAAACTTTTGCGCCTGCGCTGTCATCAACAGACGCGCATCTGCTTCAGCGTGCGCGGCGTCAAACGAGCAAAAGTTTTTTGGTTCTTTTTTCAAAAAAGAATGCCTTGCTTTTTTCTTTACGCAAGCGCCTATGGCGCGGCGTGGCAGGCCGCCTCGATATGATGGCCGTCCGGGTCCAGCACGAACGCGCCATTGTCGCGCCCGCCGGCGGCCAAAGCAGCGGCGTAGAACCGATCCACCGTGGCGCGGTCCGCGGCGGCAAACGCCACGTGCACGCCGGTGATGCCGGCCGGCTTCACCCCGATCCAGAAGAACGCTTTCTGGCCCGCACCATAGCCCGCGTAACGATCGCCTTCGGCATATAGACGGGTGATGCCAAGCGGCTTGAATGCGGCGTCATAGAACCGCTTCGCGCGCTCGACATCGCCAACGCCAATCGTTACGTGATCGAGCACCCGGCCGCCGGCGCCGCGCTACAGCCTGTCCGCCGCCTGCACGGCGTGCGGCACGCTTTCCAGCCGCGCCAGCAGCGCCGGCACATCCGGCACCACCGCGAACAGATCGAGCGACTCCGCACTCGTAAAGCCCTGAGCCACCGTCGCACCGAACGCCGCCAGCAGCGGCGCCGCCCAGCCATCCACGTCGCAAATGAAAATCGGCTTGCTGTGCAGGCCGAGTTGCGCCCAGGTAATGATCTCCACCGTCTCGTCCAGCGTGCCCAGGCCACCCGGCAGCGTGACGAACGCGTCGGCGAGCGAAAACATCAGCGTCTTGCGGCTATGCATGTTCCCGGTGACGTGCAACTCGCTGACGTCCTCATGCGCCACCTCGCGCTGCGCCAGGAACTCGGGAATCACGCCGATCACCCGGCCGCCGGCCTGCACCGCCGCGTCCGCCACCAGGCCCATCAGCCCGATCCGCCCGCCGCCATACACCAGCGTCAACCCGCGCTCGGCCAGGCCCCGCCCGACCGCGCGGGCGGCCTCTTGCAACGCCGCGCTGTCGCCCATGCGTGACCCGCAAAATACGGCGACGGCGCGGGCAGGGGGGGCGGACATGGCCGAAGCGCGGTCGTTCATGGTCTCCCCTTCTGGCGTCGGCGCGCGGTCGATGCAACCATGTGCGCGTCGATCATCGACAGGGAGACCAGGAATGAAGCCTCTGTTCGTCGCTGCTGCCTTGCTCGCCGCAACCCCGGCCCTGGCCGACCCGCTCACCGTGCAGTCGGACCTGATCATCAGCGCCCGCCAGACCAGCTTCTATCTGTCCGCCGGCGTGTTCGGCGGCTTCAAAGGCGCGATCGCCTCCGGCGCCGACGTCAAGCCGCTGGCCGACGGCGCCGGCGCGCTGGCCGAATGGGCGGGCCTGCTGACCAGCCTGTTCCCGCCCGGCACCGACAAAGGCCACGACACCAAGGCGCTGCCGAAAATCTGGACCGATACCGCCGGCTTCCAGAAAGCCGCCGATACGTTCGCGACCGCCGCGAAGTCGCTGGAGGCCGCGGCGAAAGCCGGCGACAAGGCAGCGTTCGCCGCGGCGTTCAAGCAGACGGGCAAGGCGTGTGGCGGGTGCCATAAGGCGTATCGGGCAAAGGAAGAGTAAACCAAAAAGGAAGTGTTCTTTTTTGAAAAAAAGAACCAAAAAACTTTTGCTCTCGCGCCTTCATCGCCTGACGTGTGCCGCTTGCACTTGGGCGTACGCCAACGAGCAAAAGTTTTTTGATTCTTTTTTTCAAAAAAGAACACTTCCTTGCTTCCTTGGATTTTGCGCCTTGGCCCCCGCCTGTTAGACTCTCTCGTCACACGACAGGCCGGAGTCGCTGGCCTCTCCGGGGATATTTCCGATGAAGTTGAAGGCTGATCGCGCCACGTTGCTGAAGGCGCTGGCGCACATCCAGAGCGTCGCCGAAAAGCGCAACACCATCCCCATCCTCGCCAACGTGCTGATCGCGGTGCGCGACGGCCGGCTGTCCTTCACCGCGACGGACATGGAAATCGCCGTGGTCGAGGAGGTTGCGGCCTCCACCAGCCGCAACGGCGCCACCACGGCGCCGGCCGCCACGCTGTATGACATCATGCGCAAGCTGCCCGAGAGCGCCGAAATCGAGCTGGACCATCCCGGCGGCGACGCGCAACTGGCGCTGCGCGCCGGCAAATTCGCCACCAGCCTGGTGGTGCTTCCGGTCGAGGATTTTCCCAGCATGACCGCGGGCCAACTGCCGCACCATTTCGCGCTGCCGGCGTTGGTGCTGCGCGGTCTGATCGACCGCACCCGTTTCGCCATCAGCACCGAGGAAACCCGCTACTACCTCAACGGCATCTACCTGCACGCCGCGGTCGCCGACGGCGCCCGCACGCTGCGCGCCGTCGCCACCGACGGCCATCGCCTGGCCCGCGTCGAGGAACCGTTGCCCGAAGGCGCCGAAACGATCCCCGGCGTGATCATTCCGCGCAAAACGGTCAACGAACTGCGCAAATTGCTCGACGAGGAAAGCGGCAGCGTCGAAGTCGGCCTGTCCGACACCCGCGTCCAGTTCAAGCTCGGCACGGTCACGCTCACCAGCAAACTGATCGACGGCACGTTCCCCGAATATGAGCGCGTTATTCCGAAGGACAACGACAAGGTCCTGCGTGTCGGCAAGAAGGATTTTGCCGACGCGGTCGCCCGCGTCTCCGCCATCAGCAGCGAACGCTCCCGCCCGGTCAAACTCGCTTTGCAACGCGACGTGCTGACCCTGTCCGCCGCCAGCGCCGAACAAGGCACCGCGTCCGAGGAACTCGACGGCGAGCGCGTCACCTACGAAGCCGGCCCGCTGGAGATCGGCTTCCAGGCTCGCTACCTGAACGACATCACCGACCAGATCGCCGACGCGGTGGAATTTCGTTTCGCCGACGGCTCCGCCCCCACCATCGTGCAGGACGCGAGCGACTCGTCGGCGCTCTACGTCCTCATGCCCATGCGCGTGTAGCCCGCAAGCTGGAACCCGTACGGCGCATCAGCGTAGCGCCATGCGCCGTCGCAAGGCTCGCCGCCGCGGGCGGATCGAACGACCGGCGCGTTGCGACGACGGATGGCGCTTCGCTTATCCGTCCTACGCCGACTTGTTCAAATGAGAGCCGTAAGGTGCAGCCCGGTAGAGCGGAAGAGCGCAGCGAGATCCGCCCCCTTGCCCACTTGCTCGGTTGACCGCCCGACAACCGCGGTCAACTCTCTGGTTCGCCGCCCTCCCCCAATGGACCATTCCTATGTCCCCCATCAGGAAGCGGCGCGGAGGAGCAGGCTTGAAGAAATCGCCGCGTGCAATTCTGTTCCTATGCTCCGCGGTGCCATTTATCGGCATGCTCGGTGGCATCGCATTCGTGAACCATGTTACGCCGTTCGTCCTCGGCCTGCCGCTCCCGCTCGCCTGGATCACACTCTGGGTCGTCCTTACGGTCGCTATCATGTCCGGCGTTTACGCGTTCGACCCCGCCAACCGCCCTTCCAAAGCCAGTGATCCGCAAAGCGGGGTGCCGTGAGCGTCGCGTTGCTGATCATCCTGCTGGCGGCCGCCAGCGCGCTGTTGCTCGGCCTGGCCGCCCGCCGCGGTCGCGACATGAATCTCGAACAATGGTCCGTCGGCGGCCGTAGTTTCGGCACAGCGTTCATGTTCCTGCTGCTGGCCGGCGAAATCTACACGATTTTTTCGTTTCTCGGCGCCAGCGGCTTTATCTATGGCCACGGCGCCGGCGCTTATTACATTTTTGCGTACCTCACGCTCAATCAGGTCCTCGCCTACTGGCTGTTGCCCCTGATCTGGCGCACGGCCCGGCGCGAGCAGCTCGTATCGCAGCCGCAATTCTTTGTCCGCCAATATGGCAGCCCGGCACTCGGCATTCTCGTCACTACCATCGGCGTCGCCGCGATGATCCCGTACCTCGTGCTGCAATTCACCGGTCTGGGCATCATCGTCTCCATCGCCTCGAACGATGAAATTTCGCGCGCCGGGGCCGTGTGGCTGGGCGCTGCCGTCGTCACCGCCTATGTCATGGTTTCCGGCATGCGCGGTGCGGCCTGGAACGCGGTGGTCAAGGATTTGCTGATCCTGGTGGTCGTGATGTTCCTCGGCGTCTATCTGCCGCTGCATTATTACGGTGGCATTGGCCCGATGTTTCGCGCCATCGATCACGCCAGGCCCGGCTTCCTGGCGTTCCCCACCCGCGGCAATAGCGTCGTCTGGTTTCAGTCGACGGTGTTGCTAAATGCGATGGGCGGTTTCATGTGGCCGCACACGTTCAGTTCCGCGTTCACCGCGCGGGGCGAGCAAATCCTGCGCCGCAATACCGTTATCATGCCGCTCTATTCGCTGATGCTGCTCTTCGTTTTCTTCGCCGGGTTTGCCGCCATCCTGCAAGTGCCGGGCCTTGCGGGCGCCTCCATCGATCTCGCGCTGATAAAACTCTGCGTGCAAACATTCCCGCCCTGGTTCGTCGGCGTCATCGGCGCGACCGGCTTGCTGACGGCGCTGGTGCCCGGCGCGGTGCTGCTGACCACCGCGGCCACGATGATCGCCAACGATCTATATCGCGCCGGCGTTCGTCCCGCCGCCTCCAACGCGTCCGTCGCGCGCCTGGCGAAAGCCCTGGTGCCGGCGATTGCCGCCGTCGCGGTGTTCTTCACCTTGCGCGGCGGCGCCACGATCGTGGCGCTGTTGCTGATGGGCTATAACCTGGTGACGCAATTCTTTCCCGCGGTGGTCTGCAGTTTTGCGAGGCGCAACCCGATCACACCGCAGGGCGCGTTCTGCGGCATCCTGGCCGGCACCATGATGGTCACCGTCATGACGCTGACAAAAACCAGCCTATCCGACGTGCTGCCGTTCCTGCCGGAATCCTTGCGCGACATCAATATCGGCCTCGCCGCGTTGATCCTGAACACAGGTGTCACCGCGCTCGTCAGCGCTGCGCGTCGTCGTCGAGGAAGGCCAGGGGCTCTGCCCCTGGACCCCGTCACGCACAGCGTGCATTCGCACGACGGGGCCTGAGGCCCCAGACTCCCATCTCTTTAGTCGGGGACAAGGAGCCCCTCCTCCGACCCAAGGTGTGGGGGTCTGGAGCCTCAGGCCCCGTCACGCGAATGCGTGCTGCGTAACTCACGCGAATGCGTGCTGCGCACGACTTGGGTCGAGGGGGCAAAGCCCCCCGCCTTCCTCTACGCGAGCGCCAAACCCGCCGGCTTCGGCATTACCAAGCCGGACGCCAGCACCACGTCCTACATGCAGGCCTGGTACACCGGCGGCGCGCCAGCCACCGTCACCGTCACGATGTCCGATGGCGGCAGTCTCACCGTCGCCCCCGGCGGTTACGGCAGCAATGCCGGCATTACGATGTATAATTACGCTCCCGGCACACAATTCTATCCCTGGACAAGCAAAATACTTTTGCAAATTGCGGCGGCCGATGAGTTCAACCAGGGGACATAGATGCTGCCAGCAAAAGCAAAAGTTTTTTGCTTCTTTTTTCAAAAAGTAAGTCGTCCTTACTGTTTCACAACGCCCGCCCCCGCCGCACAATATCGGCGCCAAAACGCTCCCGCAGCCGATCGATCGCCCCCTGCCGCGCCACGTCCCGCGGCGTATCCGGATCTGCCAAATCGGCCAAATCCGCGGCCGCCAGCGGCGCCAGCGCGCTCGCCCCGATGCCGATCAGCCGGAACGGCGTGCCGTCCACTTCGCGCGCCAGCAGCCGGCACGCCTGGGCAAAGATGCGGTCGGGCAGGGCGGTCGGCTGCGCCAGCCGCGCCGCCCGCGTGCGCGACGCGAAACGCGCGGTTTTCAGCTTCAGCGTAACGCCGGCGGCGGCCAAATCCTTGGCGCGTAGCCGCACCGCAAGCCGTTCGCACAACTGCCACAAATGCCGTTCCAGCGCGGCACGATCCGCGATGTCCGTGTTGAACGTGGTCTCCGCGCTGATCGATTTCGCGCCCTCGGACGGCGTGATCGCCCTGGCGTCCTCGCCACGGGCGCGCCGCACCAGCGAAAATCCGTCATCACCCAACAGCCGCGTCGCAGACCCCTCGTCCAGCGCCTGCAATTGCCCGAGGCGCGTAATATTCAGCGCCGCCAGCCGACGCTCCATCGCGGGACCTATGCCCGGCAGCAGCCCGACCGGGCGCGGCGCCAGGAACGCCGCCGCCTCCGCGCCCAGCACCACGAAGCCGCGCGGCTTGTCCTCGCCGGCCGCGAGCTTGGCCATCAGCCGGTTCGCCGCCAGCCCGATGGAAATGGTAACGCCGACCTGCTGCTCCACCTCGCGCGCCAGCCGCGCCAGCACCACGGCCGGCGGCGCGCCGTGCAGTGCTTCGGTGCCGGACAGGTCCAGCGCTGCTTCGTCGATCGAGAGCGGCTGCACCAGCGGCGTCAGCGCGCGCATCAGCGTGCGGATGGCCCGCGCGGCGTCCGTGTATTTGGCGAAATCCGGGCGGATCACCACCGCGTCCGGGCATAATTTCAATGCCTTGAACATCGGCATGGCGCTGTGCACGCCGGACAGGCGCGCGATGTAGCACGCGGTGCTGACCACGCCCCGCGTGCCGCCGCCGACGATCACCGGCCGGTCGGCGAGCTCCGGGCGGTCGCGTTTCTCAACGCTGGCGTAAAACGCATCACAATCGACATGCGCGATCGACAGCGCGAACAGCTCGGCGTGGCGCAGAATGCGGCGGCCGCGGCACGCGGGGCATACCGCGCCCGGCATGCCCAGTGCGCCGCAGTCGCGGCAGAGCGCGTCCGCTTGTGCGGGGGCGTGGGGCACTATACTGCGCATCAGGAAGAAAGGATGTTCTTTTTTGAAAAAAAGAACCAAAAAACTTTTGCCCGTGGGCGTACGCGCAAGCTGGAGCACGTGCACGCGAGATGATGAAGGCGCAGGAGCAAACGGTTTTTGCTTCTTTTTTTCAAAAAAGAAGGCCTTCCTTGCCTGATTCCGAACTGGCCCGCCTCACCGCCGAAAACGACCGCCTCCGCGCCATCGCCGCCCAAGCGACCTGGAGCGCCGCGGCGCAGGCCCTGCGCGCCGGCGCCCAGGGCGGCGACGCGCACCGTCTGCGCCAGCAGCTCCGCCTGATGCAGTCCAGCCTGTTCTGGCGCCTGACCGCCCCGCTGCGCCTGGCCGTGGACCTGCTGCGCGGCGCACCGGAAACCGGATCCGCCGAGGCGGTGCTGGTGCGGCGCGCGCTGTCGCTATGGCGGCGGCAGGGTGTGCGCGCCATGTTGGCGCGCGCGCGCGCATACCGGCGTGTGCAGCGCACGCTGGCCGCGCAGGAAGTCGCAGCGAAGGTGGCGGCGCCGCCCGCCATGCCGCCGCCGCCGAACAGCATTCTGGCGCCATCGGTGGTGATCATCGCCGAATTGACGCTGCCGCAATGCGCCAAGTACCGCGTCTGGCAGAAGCAGGCGCATTTCCACCATCTCGGCGTGCCGTGCAGCGTGGTGGATTGGCGCGCGCCCGAGGATTGCCTGTCCCACGCCGCCCTTGCCACCATGGCAATCCTGTATCGCGTGCCGGCCTTCCCGCCGGTGCTGCACTTGATCGAAACATTGCGCGCGCTGCGCGTGCCGATGTTCTGGGAAGTCGATGACCTGATCTTCGACAAGGAACTATTCCTCCAAAATCGCAATATCGACTCGCTCGACCCGGTTGCGCTGCACGGCATCATTTCGGGCGTCGATCTCTATCGCGACGCCATGCGCGCCTGCGGCCGCGGCATTGCCAGCACGGCGCATCTGGCCGACGCGATGCGCGCGGCCGGCCTCGCCGAGGTGGCGGTGGTGGAAAACGCGCTGGACGCCGATACGCTGGCGCTGGCGGCCGACATCGTCGCGGCAAGGCGCCCGCATGACGGCGTGGTGATCGTCTACGGCTCCGGCACCCGCACGCATGACGCCGATTTCCGCGAGGCGGCGCCGGCGTTGTTACGCTTGCTGGCCGCGCGGCCCGAGGTGCGGCTGCGCATCGTCGGCGAACTGAACCTGGCGCCGGCGTTCGACGCATTCGGCCCGCGCGTGGAACGGCTGCCGCCGGTGCCGTTCGCGCGCTATCTCGAACTGCTGGCGGCCAGCGACATCAGCCTGGCGCCGCTTGAACCAAGCCTGTTCAACGACGCCAAGAGCAACATCAAATTTCTCGAAGCGTCGATCCTGCACGTGGCCTCGGTCTGTTCGCCGGCCGCGACCTTCACCGACCTGATCACCGATGGCGAGAACGGCCTGTTGGCCGCCGGCGACGCCGCCTGGTTCGCGGCGCTCGATCGCCTCGCCGGCGATCCAACCTTGCGCGCCCGCCTCGCCGGCGCCGCGCACCGCTCCGTGCTGGAACGTTACGCGCCGGAAAATGTCGCCCGCGCGCAAGTCGCCCCGCTGCTGCGCGACCTCGCGGACCACCGCGCGCCCGGCAAGATGCGCGTGCTGATGGCGAATGTCTATTACGCCCCGCGCAGCTATGGCGGCGCCACCCTGGTCATGGAGGAACTGGCCCGCCGCCTGCACGCGCGGCCCGACACCGAAATATGCGTCGTGACCACGCTGCCGGTCGATACCGAACCCGCGTGCATCGTCCGTACCGACCATGACGGCATCACGGTGTTCCAATTGCCCACCCTGTCGCAGGACGTGATCGGCGATTTCGACAATCCGCTGAACCTCGCGGCCTTCGGCCAGGTGCTGGACGCGGTGCGGCCGGACGTGGTGCATCTGCATTCGCTGCAATGGCTCAGCGCCAGCCTGGCCACCGCCTGCCGCGACCGTGACATCCCCTATGTCATTACGCTGCACGACGCATGGTGGCTGTGTGCGCGCCAGTTCATGGTGCGCGAGGACGGCCTCTACTGCCACCAGACGAAAATAGATTTGCGCGTCTGCCAGAACTGTGTCCCCGGCGCACGTCACCTGGAGGCCCGACAAGCCCTTCTCGGCGCTGCATTGCACGGCGCCGCCCGCCTGATTTCCCCCAGCGCCGCGCATGCATCTCTCTATCTGGCGAACGGCGTCCCGGCTGAAAAATTGCGCGTCCTGCCGAACGGCGTCCGCCTGCCGCCGCACCCCATCGAGCGCACGAAATCCGATCGCCTGCGATTCGCCTATGTCGGCGGCCAGGTCGAGGTGAAAGGGTTTTCGCTCGTCCGCCACGCGTTCGAGGCGCTGGATCGCGACGACTGGACGCTCGTGCTGGTCGACAACACGGTCAATCTCGGTTTCTCCAGCGTGGACACGCAAGACTGGCGCGTACGCGGCACGCTCAAAATCGTCCCCGCCTACACGCAGGACGGCATCGACGCGTTTTTCGCCGATATCGACGTGCTGCTGTTTCCGTCGCAATGGAAAGAAAGCTTTGGCCTGACGGTGCGCGAGGCGCTCGCGCGCGACGTCTGGGTCATCGCCACCGACGGCGGCGGCCCCGGCGACGCGATCGTCGAAGGTGTCAACGGCAATCTCATTCCGCTCGACGGCAAGCCGGAGGCATTGCGCTGCGCTGTCATGGCACTATTGGATCGGCCGGGGCGGCTGGCGGAACATGTCAATCCGTATCGCGGCGAGATCCTTGATTTCGACGGGCAGGCGCGGGCGCTTCATAGACTTTTTGAAGACGTAAAAGAAGAAAGTGTTCTTTTTTGAAAAAAAGAACCAAAAAACTTTTGTCTGTTTTGTTCCGTGCACGTCCAAGCGGCACACGTCAGGTGATGAAGGCGCAAGAGCAAAAGTTTTTTGCTTCTTTTTTTCAAAAAATAAGGCCTTTCTTTCTTTTTGGCGGTAACCACAAATGACCGAAACCTCAATATCCGCCCTCACCAACCCGGCGCTAGCCCCCCTTTTCTGGCGTCCCACCCGCCTCGGCGTGCTCAGCGCCTGGTATGGCCACGTTCCGTTCGCGCACTGGATCGTCGCCAACCACCGCCCGCGCTCCATCGTCGAGCTCGGCACCCATTGGGGCGTCTCCTACGCCGCGTTCTGCGAAGCCGTGCTGCGCGAGCAGCTCGACGCGCGCTGCCTCGCGGTCGATTCCTGGCAAGGCGATGAGCATGCCGGCTTCTACGGCGCCGACGTGCTCGCCGACCTCCGCCGCTTCCACGACTCCCGCTACGGCGGGTTCTCCACCCTCAAACAAGGCCTGTTCGACGAAGCCCTCGCCGCCGTCCCCGACGGCAGCATCGACCTGCTGCATATCGACGGAAGGCACCGTTACGAGGACGTCACCCATGATTTCGCCAGTTGGCGGGCCAAATTGTCCGACCGCGCCGTGGTGCTGTTCCACGATACCAACGTCCGCGAGGGCGATTTCGGCGTCTGGCGCCTGTGGGCCGAACTTGCCGCCACCGAAACCACCTTCGAATTCATGCATTGCCACGGCCTCGGCGTGCTCGCTGCCGGCCCCGCCGTCGGCGCCGACATAACGGCACTCTGCCGCCTGACCGGCAGCGCGGTCAGCAGCGTCCGCGAAACATTCGCCACCATCGGCGAACGCTGGATGGCGGCACAGCAACTGCTCGAAACCCAAGCCCACGCCGCGAACCTGCAGCAGGAACTCACCCAGGTTCGCACATGGGGCGACCACGCCCAGGCCGAAGTGAACAAGCTGTTCCCGCTCTACCGCGATCTGCTGGAGGCGCATCGCGGCGCCCGTGCCGCCCTCGCGCAGGCGCGGCATGAGCGCGCATCCCAGGCGCACGAGGCCGCCGCCGCCCAGGCCGCCGCCGCGCAGGCCACCGCCCAGCTAGCCCACGCATCCGCCGAGGCCGCTGCGCTCCGCGCTGCCTACACGCAGGTCGTCAACTCGACATCCTGGCGCGTTACCGCGCCCTTGCGCCGCCTGACAGCGCGCCGCGCGGCATCGCCGGCGCCCGCGGCCGGGCCGGGACAGGACAGCGCCCCCGACGCGCCCTGGCCCGACAACGGCCTGCCCCGCGCGCTCTTCATTTCGGGCGAGGACCACACCCCCGGCACCATCTACCGTATCGAACGCTACACCGCGACCGCGCGCGCGCTCGGTTTCGAGGCGCGGTCAATGTCCGCCGGCCCCGTGGGTCCTGCGGACCTGCAAGGCGTGCGCCTGGTCGTGCTGTGGCGCGTCGCGCACAGCGCCCATATCGAAGGGATCATTCATGTCGCCCGCGAACAGGGTGCCACGGTGAATTACGACGTCGATGACCTGATGTTCCGCCCCGAACTCGCCGTGGTGGACATTATCGACGGCATCCGCTCGCAAAAATTCTCCGAGCTCGACACGCAGGTTTTCTTCGCGCGCATCGGCCGCGCGTTGCGCCTGTGCGACCTGGTCACCTGTCCCACCGAGGAACTGGCCCGCCATGTGCGCCGCCTGGGCCGCCACGCCTATGTGCTGCCGAACGGCTTCGACGATGCGAGCCACGCGGCTTCCCGCGCCGCACGCCGCGCGTGGCGCGCGGATGGCGATGATCTGCTGCGCATTGGCTATGCCGCCGGCTCGCGCACCCACCAGCGCGATTTCGCGGCCGCCGCCCCCGCCGTCGCGCGCATCCTGCGCGAGGATCCGCGCGTCCGCCTGACATTGTTTCGTGACCCGTCCAGCGCCGAGGGCGTGGTGCTGATGCACGAATTCCCCGAATTCACCGATCTTGCCGACCGGATAGAATGGCGTGACATGGTGAAGCTGCCGGACCTGCCGCGCGAACTTGCCCGCTTCGCCATCAACATCGCCCCGCTGGAACCGAAAAATCCGTTCTGCGAAGCCAAGAGCGAGCTGAAATATTTCGAGGCCGGCCTGGTCGGCGTGCCCACCGTCGCGTCCCCCAGCGGCCCGTACCGCCGCGCCATCACCGACGGCGTCACCGGCCGCCTCGCCGTCACCGAGGCCGACTGGTACGATGCGTTGCGCACTCTGCTCGCCGACCCCGCCCTGCGCACGCGCATGGGCATGGCCGCCTACCATGACAGCCTCGGCCGTTTCGGCCCCGAGGCGCGCGCCCGCGACTTTTCGCTGATGTTTGCCCAGCTCGAGGGCGGTGCCGGGGGCGCCGCCGCGTTCGAGCGCGAACGCCATCGCGCCACGCTGCCGCGCCCGGCGCCGCCGGTCATACCTGACAGCGAAATTCTGTTTACCAGCGACCGCGGCGAGTCTGCGCGCGTAACAATCATCGTGCCGGTCTATAATTATGCGGACTATGTGCTGGAGGCGCTGCCAAGCATCGCCGAACAGACTTTGTCGCCGCTCGATCTCGTCGTCATCGACGACGCCTCGCCCGACGATTCAGCCCGCATGGTGGTGGACTGGGCGCGCGGCCACGCCCATCGTTTCAATCGCCTGCTGGTGCTGCGCCACAAGGCCAATGCCGGCCTCGGCTTCGCCCGCAATAGCGGCTTCGCCGCCGCCGAAACGCCCTACGTCCTGCCGCTCGACGCCGACAACCGCCTGCGCCCCGCCGCCGCGGTCTCGTTGCTGGAAAAAATCGAACACACCGGCGCCGCCTTCGCCTATCCACACATCCAGTCCTTCGGCGGCGCCGACAAGATTTTCGGCACGGAACCCTACTCCGTGCTGCGCCTGCGCCGCGGCAATTATATCGATGCCATGGCGCTGGTGCGCAAATCCGCCTGGGCCCTGGTCGGCGGCTACGACCATGTCCGCTACGGCTGGGAGGATTATGATTTCTGGTGCCGCCTGGCCGAATTCGGCGAATTCGGCGTGCAGGTGCCCGAAGTGCTCGCCGACTACCGCGTGCACGGCAAATCCATGCTGCACACCACCACCGAAATCACCGATCACCGTAACGACCTCGTCGCCGATTTGCAAACCCGCCACCCCTGGCTGGACGTCTCCCGCAAAGGCGAGGACGATGTCGACTGGTCCGCGGTCTGGTTGGGAAGCGTTGATGATGGAAAAGACATCATAAAATTATCTTGACATCAGCGCCCTACCATCCAATACTCATCGTATCACAGTCCGCGGTCTCAGGTGGTCACCCCGTTCGATGACCGGTTGCGCCCGCGCCTACCACGCTCCGGCTTTCGCCCCATGCACGGGCGCCGGCTCGAGATCGAGAAATGTAGCCTGGACGAAGTCCGGGCGCAGACGCGAGTTGGAGATCACGCGGACGCGCAACCGGATTGCGCTGGGCGTGGTGTTCGGCGCGATGGTCGCCCTGGCCGTGGCGTTTGCTTACGGCCTGCGGGCCGGCACAATGGCCTATGTCGGCGTGGTGTTGGGTGTGGTGGCGCCGATCGCCGCCGGCGTGTCCGGCTTCTACTTTCGAATCGATCGCACGGAGGTACCATGAGTCAAACCACCATCCCCCCATCCCTCGTGCCGGAAAACCAGGCGGACGACCCATCGCCGCGCGGCGGCACCAAAACCCGCGTGCAGTTCGATCTGCCCCCCCGCTCGATGGCGCTGCTCACCGAACTGAAAGAAAAAACCGACGCTGCCTCCTACGCGGAAGTCTTCAAGAATGCCCTGAAACTCTACGACGGCCTGATCACCGAAGTGGAACGCGGCGGCGAATTCCTGCTGCGCGACCGCGACGGTAACATTGCCGCGTTCAGGATGTTCTTTTAAGAAAGACAGCAGTTCTTTTTTGAAAAAAAGAACCAAAAAACTTTTTCTCTTTTGGTTTTCGCATGTCTTCAGCACTTCGTATTGGTGTCATCGGCGCGGGGCATTTCGGCCGCTTCCATACCCAAAAACTCGCCGCCTCAAACCGCGCCACGCTGTCCGGCGTTTATGACCTGAACCCCGAACGCGCGGCCCAGATCGCCGGCGAAGCCGGCGCCCCGGCGCTCGACCTGCCCGCGCTCCTCGCCGCCAGCGACGCCGTCGTCATCGCCGCCCCCGCCGACGCGCACTTCACCCTCGCCGAGCAGGCCCTTCTCGCCGGCCGCCACGTGCTGGTCGAAAAACCGCTCGCCGCCACGCTCGCGCAAGCCGACCGCCTCGCCGCGCTGGCCGCCGACACCAACCGCGTGCTGCAAGTCGGCCACCTGCTGCGCTACGCCGCCGAACACGCCGCCATCGCCGCCCGCATCACCCGCCCGCTCTATATCGAAGCCACCCGCATCGCCCCCTTCAAACCGCGCGGCACCGACGTCTCCGTCATCCTCGACCTGATGATCCACGACCTCGACCTCGTGCTCTCCCTCGTCGACAGCGACATCGAATCCGTCGACGCCATGGGCGCCGCAGTCTCCAGCGCGTTCGAGGATATCGCCAATGCCCGCGTCCGTTTCGTCAATGGCTGCGTCGCCACCATCACCGCCAGCCGCATCTCGCTGAAAACCGAACGAAAAATGCGCCTGTTCTCGCAGGAAGGCTATTGCTCCGCCGATTTCGTCGCCCGCAAACTCACCATGATCGGCCGCGAAACCGGCATGCCCATCCCCGGCACCGACGGCTTCCTGCTCGAGGAAGTCGACTGGCAGGATCACGATGTCCTGGAAGCCGAACACGCCGCCTTCGCCGCCGCCATCCTCGACGGCGCGAAAGTAATCGTGGACGCCGCCGCCGGCCGCCGCGCGCTCGCCGCCGCACTCGCGGTCACTGACAGCATGGCCGCGTCGCGTGCACGGGCGGAAGCGTCGGGTTTGATAAAGTAGCCAGAAGAAAGTGCTATTTTTTGAAAAAAAGAACCAAAAAACTTTTGCTCCTCGGCATACGTGGCCCAATTCGAACCGGGTTGCGCGTGGCTAGGAGCCAAAGTTTTTTGCTTCTTTTTTCAAAGAAGAAGAACTTTTTTTCTTAATTGTTCTGATCCAGCAGCGCCAACACTTCCAGCGCCGCCGCATCCGCGGGCAGCCCCTCCGGTGCCCGCAACGACTCCATCACGCCGCGAAATCCCGCGCGCTGCGCCGCCCCCAGCGCCGAATCGGTCAAC
>Ga0116226_10001132_pt1 | contig 23129 bp, 20 predicted proteins | sample S1TSphfallax_FD_89692 | JGI IMG/M metagenome (GOLD analysis project Ga0116226, IMG submission 89692) | Host-associated microbial communities from peat moss isolated from Minnesota, USA - S1T2_Fa - Sphagnum fallax MG | ecosystem: Host-associated > Plants > Peat moss > Unclassified | place: USA... | reverse complement strand
GATCGTGCCGCCATGCGCCGTGGGGTCGCCCAGGCGCGCCGCGGGCAGGCCGCCGATCAACGTCGTCACCGAGCCCATGGCAATCACGCCCGGCGGCCCGACGCAAATCGTGAGGTCGGTGGCGCGGGCGGCCGGCTGGCCGCCGATCAGCACGGTGAAGCAACCGAGCCCGATGGCACCACCGACGTGCGGGACGAGCACGGTGAGCATGGGGCAGACGTGCATGTCGCCCAGGCGGGCGGCGGGCTGGCCCATCTCAGGAAGGAAGCAGTTCTTTTTTGAAAAAAAGAACCAAAAAACTTTTACCCATCGCGTGCACCACCAACGTGGCCAATTTGCCCCGTCCGCTGGCCGCATTGAGCAAAAGATTTTTGGTTCTTTTTTTCAAAAAAGAACTGCTTCCTTCCTTCACTTACTGTCCTCCGGCTCAAGCCGCCCACTACCACCCCTCGCGATATCCGCAGCACTATCCAGAAACCTTTCCAGCCGTGCGGACCGCCGTTCCGGCAGCGTTCGCACGCTGGCCAGCGCCACCGCCCCTGCCACCGCCGTGCCCGGCAAATGCGCCGCCGGCGGCACCGCCGCCTGTCCCAGCGGTGCCATGCTATCCCCGCTCCAGAACGCCGCCACCCCCGCCCACGCTTCGGGCGTGCTGAAACCCGCAGTCTGCGCATGCGCGAACGCGGCGCGCCTCGTCTCATCGTTTTGTAAGCGCACCCAATTCTCCGCCCCCACCAGCGCCGCCTCGTCCTCCTCGCTGACCTGTTCGGGCGGCACCGCGCGGGCGCACATGCAGGCCCACCACACCGCCTCACGTTTCGGCAACGCGAACGCCGCCAGCCGGCTCGCTTCCACCAGCATCTTCTGCCCCCGCAACGCCGCGATCGCCGATGGAGCATCCGCCAGCCCGGCCACCAGGGCGGCCGCCGGTGACGGCAGCGCCGCGCGCGCCAAAATCTCCGGCAGCTTTAGCCCCAGCATCTTGGCGAGCTTCGGCGCCCCAGGTTCGGCTTTGGCAAGACCGCTCATCGGAGCCTCAATTCACCATCGTGATGCCGCCCTTCAGCATCAGCATAGCATCGGCGCTCGTCTGAATCATCGGCCCCTGCACCTGCACCATCGCCTGGCCCTGAACCTTCACCATGGTGCCGGTCACCGTCACCCCCGACGGATCGATCTTCACGCTATTGCCGCCCACGGTCAGCTCGATCTTGCTCATCGCCTGCATCGAAATTCCGCCGGAGGAAACCTGTATCGTGAGGTCCCCCACACTCACGGTCAGCGCGTCGCCGCCCTGGCTGACGGTGACGCTGCGTCCCTGCCCGACCGTAATGCTCTCCTTCTTGGTCACCGACTCGGTGCGGCCGCCATTGATCGTAATCGATTCGTCCTTCTGCACTGTTTCGGTACGTTTGCCGTTTATCGTAATCGATTCGTCCTGCTTCACCGTCTCGGTCCGGTTGCCGTCGATCGTGACCGACTCGTCCTTCGTCACCGTCACGGTGCGGTTGGCGCCCACTTTCAGGATCTGGTCGTTCTCCACCTCGGTGGTGAGGTCCTTCTCGGCATGCAGGTAGACCAGTTCCGAGCCCTTCTTGTCGTCGACAGAGAACTCGGTGAAATTGCTGGTGCCCCCCTTGGTTGTGGAGCGCGTGCGCAACCCGCTCTTGGTCTGCTCGGCGGGCACCGCGAATACCGGCTGCATGTTGGCGTTATACATGCCGCCCAGCACCACCGGCCGGTCCGGATCGCCGTCCATGAAGGCCACCGCCGCCTCGGTGCCGACGCGCGGCAAATGCTGCCAGCCCCACGTATTGCCGGCCCAGGGCTGGATCACCCGCGCCCACACCGCCTTGTCGGCCACGGTGTCGTTACGGTGGTCCCACATCAATCTGACCTTGATGCGCCCCAGCGAATCGGCATGGATTTCCTCGCCGGTGTCGCCCAGCACGAGGGCCGCGAACACCCCGGCCATGACGGGGCGCGGGGTCACCAGGCTCTGCCGCCAGGTGGCGGCGGCCGGGAACGCGGAAAAACTGTTTTCGTAAAATGCCCGGCCGCTGCCGGCGATCCAGCTTTCGTCGGTGCCGCGGTGGCGCACCGACTGCACGGTGTGGTCGACACTTTCGGCCCCCGTGAACGGGTCACGATACAGCGTGAAGCTGCCGCCCGGCATCAGCATGTGGTTGCTGCCGGCCGCGTCGATCAGCGCCGCCGCGGCTTCGGCGGCTTCCATCATGAAACGTGTCCGGTCGGTGACGACCCCGCCGACCAGGCTCAGCGCCGGCCATTGCGTGATATCCCGCGTCGGTGCGCCCGCGGTGCCCAGCGTGGTGGGCGTGGTCCCGGTCGGTGGCGTGCCGGGATTGGCCGGATCGTAGTCGAACAGTTTCGTGCTGCCCCAGGCGGTGGCGGGCCGCTTCTGCCATTGCGACAATGTGTCGACATTGCCGCCTTCGTGGATCACCACCAGCACCGGCTTCGTGCCGCTTGGGAATCCCTGGTTCTGATCGGTCACCACCAGCGTGTGGTCGCTCGCGGTATGGGTAAAGTAGTAGAACAGACCGGCCTGCTCCATCAGCCGGCTGAGAAACTGCAGATCGGTTTCGTTATATTGGGTGACGTATTCCAGCGGCGTCTGGCTGCCGAAAATCTTCACCTGCACGGTCTGGCTGGCCTCGCCGCACACCTTCGCCACGATGTCGCCCACGCTCTCCTGCTGGAAAATCCGGCAGTCGCTGGTCTGCGCCATGAACCAGAGTTTCGGCACGATCGAGAGGCGATACAGATACATGCCGCGCTGCGGCACGCCGGACGCGGTGATCGCCCGCACCATGCCGTTGAACAGCCGCGTGCCACCCACCGGCCGCGCCACCGAAAGGCAGGCCGGCTTGTACAGGATGGTCGTCGGGTCGATGCTGCTCTTCTCGCACACCGCCTCGACATCGACGGCGAAGGGCGCGCTGATCGCTTCCTCGGCGCTGAATGCGATCGGTTGCAGCACATTCGCGCCGAGTGCCGTGGTCAGCGACAGCAGATGAGTTTCGCCTGCGCCCGACATGACCTGGTCTCCGCCGCGCTGCTTTCGCGCCTTGAGTAACAAGGTATCCGCCGGGCAATCCCGGCGCAAGGCACCGACCTCGGCCGCTTGCTTGTCGCCGCGCGGTGGCGGACCTATACCTCTCGCGCGCCACAATCCGGGGGCCGAGCCCATGCCGAAGCATCGCGGCATCGCGTTTCACGCGCTGTTCCGGCTGAAGCGACCGCCCGGATGAGCAACCTCCAGCCATCCGCGGCGCTGCCCGCGCCAGGCGGTGTCGTACTAATCCTGCCGGCCTCGCTCACATCCGGGCCTCTGCAGCGACTAGCCAGCGGGCCCGGCGCCGCCACCGCATTCGCGGTCGACCAGGCGCTTCGCGATGCCCCCGCGCGCGCCGACATCATGGCCCGGTTGCGGACGCTCTACCTGGCGCAAGGCGGCGGATCGATCGTGGTGTCGGACGCCTCGGTCATCGCCTGGATCAGGCGCCACCTGGAGGCCGGCGGCGGCCTGGCCGCGTTGTTTGCGCCCAACGTCGCGACGGTGGGATTTCCCGCCCCCCTGGCGCCACAGGCCGCGGCCGCCACGGCGGCGCCGTCCGGTTCGGCCGCCCAATGGTCCACCGCGCAACGGATTGCCGAGACGTTGCGCCGGATGCCCGGATACCTGCCGGACGCCCTGGCATCCGAAGTGCGCGCGCTGCTGACGCCCTCGGCACTCGCCATCCTCGCCGTGAGCCTGGCAGCCCTCGCGGTGGCACAGGCATACGGCGTCGGCGAGGTGCTGGATGCGGTGCTGGTCGCCGCGGCCTGGGCCAGCGCCGGATGGACCGGAATCCTCGGCCTGAAGGATTTTGTGGCCGGCATCCTGGCAGGTGCCAGGGCAGGCACCAGCGCCGATATCGACACCGCCGCGCGCGAGGCCGCCGGCGGGTTGCTGAAGCTGGGTGTCGCCTTCCTGTCTTCGCTGCTCCTGCGCGCCAAGGCCTCAGCGGGCGGTGGCGACGCAAGCGAGACCAGCGGGACGGCCGCGAGACCGGCAGGCGACCCAAGTCCATCGCCCAAAGCGTCCTCACGCGCCGCGCCGAGGCGGGTATCCGGCGCGCGGTCCGCTGATCCGATGCAGGCCGGCTTGGCGCCCGATCGCGGCGGTCTGACAAAAGCCGGGCGGGCGCTACAAAAGCACGGAGGCCGCGAGGGAAGTGTCTTTCCGAAGCCAAAAGGCAACCCGGATGCGATCAATGAACAGGGCGCGGCCGAATTGCGTAAAATCGTCTCGAACCCAAATACGGTTGTGCAGCCCAACCGGCACGGCGGTATGAACTATATCGCACCCGATGGCCGCGGGGCGGCGTTCTACCCCGATGGAAGTTTCCGCGGTTTTCTGGAGCCCCCTCGTTAGGTGGAGAGCAGTGACCATGCAGGTTGTTGAAAAGGACGAGTGGGGGCAGTTTGCCCATATGTTCGAACCGGACGGGTCTCTGCGTGACATTGTCGTTTATGGCACCGGCGTCGCTGACTGTCAGAAGCTGCTCGATCTCATTCGCCGCGAATTTGGCACGAGTGTCCGCCGGACCAGTGGGCTGCCCCTGCCGGCCGACGCGGCCGACCTTTTTGCCGAATCCGGCGATGCCATTCTGTTTGAAAAGTCGGGCATTCTGTTTAAGTACGATATCATTTCTCCCGAGTTGATCGAAATCGATCTTGATCCGCGGGCCGTGACATCAAGCGAACAATTCGAAGCGATCAGAAATTTTATGTCGAAGCTCTCCGGGGTGGTGAAAAAGGATGCCTTCCTCACCGAGGAAGGCGACCGGGGTGATTATTTGCTAAAGGTCGGCACGACGTCGTAGCAGAAAATCGCGCATGTTAAGGCAAAGAAAGCAGTTCTTTTTTGAAAAAAAGAACCAAAAAACTTTTGACTATTGGCGTACGCGGCCGATTTCGAAGTTGGCCGCGTATGCCATAAGTAAACGTTTTTTGGTTCTTTTTTTCAAAAAAGAACTGCTTCCTTAATTTTATCTCTGGTTAAGCAGCCAGCCAACCAGCGTTCATCCACGGCGCAATTTTCGGAATATTAAGCGCCCCCCTCCACAATGCCCTCGGCGAAACGCCAGAGGGTGAGCGACGTGCGTAAAAAGGCCCCTCCGGCGGACCTCTTTTGGCCCTTGGCCTTGCTCGCTGTCATTGCCTTCGGCGCCTTCGCCGCCGCGGGCCTGGCACTTGTCACCGAATTCGACTTCGCCGCTCGCCAACGCGAGCAATCCGTGGTCGAAAACGGCATCTCCGGCCGCATCAGGGAGCTCGAGCACCTCGTCACCGGCCAGGTCGTGTGGGACGCCGCCGTCCGCAATCTGGATAACCAGTTCGATGTCACGTGGGCACGCCAGCAGATCGGCACCTATTTCAGCCAGAATGACCGATTCGCCGCGTCTTTCATCCTCGATGCCGAGGGAACGCCGGTTTTCGCCACGCTGCAATCCAGCCAGGTCGGCACCGCCGCCTTCAGGCCCTTCGCCGGCGCGGTTCGCTCGCTGATGGCAGCCGTGCGCGAGGCCGAGGCGCGGCGCGGTCCGCTCACCCCGGCGCGCGCCGCGCAGTTGATGGCGAACGCCATCCAGGCAACCACCATTGCCGATGTGGCTGGCAAGATTTTCATTTTGTCGGCAACGCTGGTGCAGCCGGATTTTGGTGCCGTTCTGCCGCGCGGACCGCATGCCCCGGTCGTGATCACCGCCATGCCCATCGACTCGGCGTTCCTGACCTCGTTCGCCGACAGGTTCCTGCTCCAGCACCTGCGCATTCATGCCGGCGGCCAGCCGCAGGCGGACGCGCCCGCGTTTGTCGCCCTGAAGAACGCCGGCGGTGCCATTATCGCGGTCCTGAACTGGACACCGCCGGCGCCCGGCCAGGAATTGCTTGGGGAACTCGGACTGCCGGTGGTCGCCATCCTCGCGGCCCTCGCCGCCGGCGTATTGCTCCTTTATCGGCGCGGCCGCCGCATGGCCGATGTCCTGGTCACCAGCGAGGCGCAGGCAATCCATATCGCTTACCACGATGCCCTCACCGGCCTGCCCAACCGCCTGATGTTTTTCGAGCGGCTTGGCCACGCCCTGCACCAGATCAGCCGCAGCGACGAACGCCTCGCCGTTCTGCTCATCGACCTCGACCGGTTCAAGGAAATCAACGACACGTTCGGCCATCATGCCGGTGACGAGCTGATCGACCTGGCCGGCAAGCGAATGGCCTCGGAATGCCGCGGCGGCGACACCTTTGCCCGCCTGTCCGGCGACGAATTTGCCATCGTCCAGCGCAAATCCACCCCCGCCGGCGCCGCCCACCTCGCCTCGCGGCTGACCGAGGCCATGAAGCTGCCGGTCGATCTGCAAGCCGGCCGCGTCTTCATCGGCTGCTCCATCGGCGTCTCGATCGTCCAGGACGGCGGCATTGAACCGGCCGAGGCGCTCCGCCAGGCCGACCTCGCCCTTTATCGCGCCAAGGATTTCGCCAAGGGTCAATATTGCTTTTTTGAAATCGAAATGGACGCGGCCATCAAGTCACGCCGTGCCATGGAATCGGACCTTCGCGAAGCGCTGGCCCATGGCAAGCTGTCGATGGCTTATCAGCCGCAAATCAATGACCGGGACGGCATCGTGGGCGTCGAGGCACTTGTGCGGTGGCTCCACCCCGAACGCGGCGACATCCCCCCCTCATTTTTCGTGCCGATAGCCGAGGAATGCGGCCTTATCCTCGATCTCGGCATGTTCACCCTGCGCCGCGCCTTCGAGGACAGCAAACGCTGGGCACATTTGAAGGTCGCCATCAACATTTCGGCCAAGCAGTTGCGCATGAAGGATTTCGTGACCCGCCTGACGACCCTTGTGCACGAAGTCGGCGTCGATCCGCGGCAATTCGAACTCGAAATCACCGAGGGCATCCTGCTCGGTGACGATCCCGAAACACACGAGTCGCTGAACCGCCTGCGCGCCGCCGGTTTCGCGCTGGTGCTGGACGATTTCGGCACCGGCTACTCCAGCCTTAGCTACCTGCAGCGCTACCCGATCAACAAGATCAAGATAGACCGCTCCTTCGTCGCCAATCTCGGCGCGGAGGAAGAATCCGAGGCGGTCATCGGCGCCATCGTCAAGCTCGCCCGCGCGCTGCGCCTGTCCGTCATCGCCGAGGGCGTGGAAACCACCGATCAGGTCGCCCGCCTCACCGCCACGGGCTGCTACGACATGCAGGGCTTCCTGTTCGGCAAACCGGCCCCGGCGGCGGACATCGACGCACTTTGCAGTCTACGGGGGCCTTCGCACCAAAAGTAAGGAAGCAGTTCTTTTTTGAAAAAAAGAACCAAAAAACTTTTGCCTATACGTAAAAAGTTTTGCTTCTTTTTTCAAAAAAGAAGTTCTTCCTTCCTCCCCTTGATATCGTTTATCTACGGTCGGGGGATCACCGTGGCATTCATCGACCGATTATTGCGCAGCACGCGCCGGGCCCCGGCGCCCTGGGCCCCGCCACATGACGGCACGCCCACCTTCGCCGACCTGAGCGACCTGCCCGACCCGCGGCTGATCCCCCCGAACGACCGCCCAGGGATCGACGAATCATCCCTCACATCCGACCAGCTTGCATGGCGGCACGACGGCGTCGTCATCAAGCGCGGCCTCATTCCGGAAAGCGTCCTGCGGCCCTATATCAACCGCCGCCTGCTGCTCGAACAGGAATCGCTCACCAAGCACATGTACGGCTGGGAAACCCCGACCCCGTACGAGCACGTCCCCGAACTGCGCGACCTTTGTCTCTATCCTCCGCTGATGGACGCGATGCGCACCCTGGTCGGCGAACCAATGCTGCTGCACCTGGTTCTCACCGGCTGGGTCAGCACCGAACGCAACTGGCACCAGGACGACTATCTCAACCCGCCCCACGTCAACGGCTGGTACGCCGCCGCCTGGATCGCGCTCGCCAACATCCGTGACGACGCAGGCCCCTTCGAATACATTCCCGGCTCGCACCGCTGGCCCCTGCTGCGGCAGGACCGCGTCAAGCGCTGGATGCCACCCGAAGATCTGGCGAAACGAACCTCTGTCGGCACGGAACGCTGGCCAAGCGACTCCGAATCCTTCGTGGTCCCGGCCGTGGAAGCCGAAATCGCCGCCCGCGCCCCCGAAATCCGCCGCTTCACCGCCAACGCGGGCGACGTTCTGATCTGGCACGGGCGCCTCATGCACCGCGGCACCAAGGCCACCGGCGCCAACGCCTGGCGCCCCACCGCCATCGCCCACTATTCCGGCCTGCACCACCGCCCCGACATGAAACGTATCGCCACCGACGCAAACGGCCAGGCCTATGCGCTCTTCGATCATCCGTTGGTGTGACCCAAGGAAGACAGCAGTTCTTTTTTGAAAAAAGAACATTACTGTCCGGTCCAGTTGAAATGAGTTTTGTATAACACTATGACATGAACGGCTTTATGGTGTAAGAACCATGCGGTCGATTTGAACTCGTGTAGCGTGCCCCCGGACCTTTTCCGGATGGTTGGCGCGATCTGTGCTCATCCGTGGTTTCAAATTCTTCCTTTGGCGTCACAACACAATCCGAAAAACCTGTTTCGATCCCGCGTCCCGATAATAATCAACCCGCGCCCCGTCCCAGTGATAATCCAGATGCCGTCCCTGCGTCGGCAGCAAGGCGCGGTCCGGATAGAACAGCGCCGCACACGTGCCACCCGGATGCCGCACGCTGGGGTACACTACCCCGTCCGATCCCAGCGACCGCAAACGCGACCCAAGCGCCTGCCCGGCCGTGTAGTCGTCCGGTGCCAACACAGCATTTGTCGATGATACCTCGCGCAAATCATGCAGCGTCGCATCCACGTCCAGCAGGATTTCCCTGAACTGCGACGTCCATCCCGCCGGTTGAGCGGTTGCCGCCATGAACCGCCCATGATGGTACATCGTTTCAAACAAAGCGGTCTCGAACGCACGGCCGACATACAGCACCCCGAACGATCCGTCGCTGAACCGGCTTGGCCGATCCGGGCTTATGTGGGTGAACGGCGCCATCAGCCATGAAGCCCCTGGCCCGCCGACTCTCCGTGCGGGTGGCACCAGGTCGATATTGCCCAAACTCTCCATCAGCCGCGGATTGGTTTTCTGCTCGGCCGCGATCAGTAACGGCCAGTCGGCCGGATCTGCGATATCCTCGAACAGGTCGATTTGCGGAAACCGGCTGCGGATGATCCGGACGGCCCGGCTCCAGACAATTTCACAGGTGGGAACGACAGCCGTCTCCGGCGTCACCCGCCCCGTTCCGCGTCCAGATAGCGCCGCACCCGCATCAGGTCGGTGAAGTCACCGCCAAGCATCACCTCCGCCGCCGAGCGTCCCCCAAACGCGGCATTCGGCGCCCGCACCCACGCGTACCCCCGCGCCGGCTCGGCAAAAATGATGCGCAGCGCCTTGTGGATGCCCATCAGGTTCGAAAGCCTGGATTTTTGATCCCGCCCTATCCGCCCAATCGCCCCCGTCTTCCAGCGTGCATAAGTCCGCGGCGGCAGATCCAGCAGACTCGCGGCCTCGATTTCCAACAAACCCCAGTGCCTGAACAGGTTAAGGCACGCCCGGAACATCGCCGCCCCCTCCTCGTCCGTGATGGCGGAAGGGCTGAAGGCCGAACTCTCTCTGGCTAAGGTGACCAACTCCGGCAAATGACCTCACCATCTCCACTGCAATACGGCACAATATAGCAGATTTACGCCAAATGGCAAGGAGGAAGCAGTTCTTTTTTGAAAAAGAACTGTTTCCTTAAACGTCCAAATTCGCCACCTTGAGCGCATTGCCGACTATGAAATCCCGCCGCGGCTCGACCACATCCCCCATCAGCGTGGAAAACACCTGCGCTGCATCCTCCACATCCCCCACCCGCACCTGCAGCAGCGTCCGCGCCGACGGATCGAGCGTCGTCTTCCACAGCTGATCCGGATTCATTTCGCCCAGTCCCTTGAACCGCTGAATAGCCAGCCCCCGGCGCCCCTGGGTAAGCAGCCGCTCGAACAGCGTCGCCGGCCCGGCCACATTGTGCTCCTGGGTATCCAGCTTCAGCAGCGCACCGCCGGAGAATTTATGCGCCAGAAGTGCGTGACGTTCCGCCAACCACCGTGCCTCGGCGCTCCGCAATGAAGCCGGATCGAACGACCACCGTTCCGCCACACCACGCACTGTGCGCGCCAGGCGCAAGCCGCTGCTGTCCACATCCGCCACCCAGCCACGCTCGGCCGGCAGACTCACCGCGTTGAGCCGCGTGACGAAATCCTGCGCATGCGTCTGCGACACGGCGTAGTCGGTGCCCAGCACACCAGCGATCGCGGCCTGCTCCATCAGCGCCAGCGGCACCGGGCCGGCCAGCCCCTTCAGATGAGTGTGCACGTCACGCAGGAACTGTGCCTCGGTCGCCAGCCCCGGACCACCCAGATGCGTGCCATCGGCATAGGTCAGGGACGCGTTGTGCAACGCCTTGTCGAGTAGATAATCATCCAGCGCGGGATCGTTCTTCAAATACCGTTCGTCATTGCCGCGCTTGGCGCGGTATAGCGGCGGCTGGGCGATGTACAGATGCCCCCGCTCGATCAGTTGCGGCATCTGGCGGAAAAAGAACGTCAGGAGCAGCGTGCGGATATGGCTGCCGTCCACATCGGCGTCCGTCATGATGACGATACGGTGATAGCGTAACTTTCCGATATCAAAACCGCCCTGTTCAGGCTCGCCGCGGCCGATGCCGGTGCCCAGCGCCGTAATCAGCGTGCCGATTTCAGCACTGCCCAGCATGCGGTCGAATCGCGCCCGTTCCACGTTCAAAATCTTGCCTTTCAGCGGCAGGATCGCCTGAGTCTTGCGATCGCGCCCGCCCTTGGCCGACCCTCCCGCGCTGTCCCCCTCGACAATGAATATTTCCGACTTCGCGGGATCCCGTTCGGAACAATCCGCCAGCTTCCCCGGCAGCGTCGAGACATCCAGCACGCCCTTGCGCCGCGTCAGTTCCCGCGCCTTGCGCGCCGCCTCGCGCGCCGACGCCGCATCCATCACCTTCTGGATGATGCTCTTGGCGTCTTTCGGATGCGTCTCGAACCAATGCCCGATCGCATCCGCCGCCACCGCCTGCACCACCGGCTGCACTTCGCTGCTGACCAGCTTGTCCTTGGTCTGGCTGGAGAATTTCGGATCGGGCACCTTCACCGACAGCACCGCGGTCATGCCCTCGCGCATGTCCTCGCCGACCAGTTGCAGCCCTTCCTTCTTGCCCATGCCCTCGGCATATTTGCTCACCATTCGGGTCAGCGCCTGGCGAAACCCCGCCAAATGCGCCCCGCCATCGCGCTGCGGAATGTTGTTGGTAAAACACAGCATCGTCTCATGAAACGAATCGTTCCACGTCAGCGAGAATTCCACCCTGATGCCGCTGGCCGCATCGTCCACGCCCACATTGATCGGCGGCGTAAATACCGGCGTCTTGGAGCGGTCGAGATACTCGACAAAGGCGCGCAATCCGCCCTCATAAAACATCACCGCTTCCACCGCCGGCGAATGGCGCTCGTCACGCAGCACAATCCGCAGGCCGGAATTCAGGAACGCCAGCTCGCGCAGGCGCCGCTCCAGCACGGCAAAGTCATATTCCACCTTCGTAAACGTCGCCGAACTCGGCTTGAATGTCACCTCGGTGCCCTGCGGCTGATCCGAAACACCCACGACGGCGAGCGGCGCCTCGGCATCCCCGTTGCGAAACCGGATGAAATGCTCGTGGCCCAGGCGCCAGATCCGCACCTCCATCCATTCCGACAGCGCGTTCACCACCGCGGCGCCCACGCCATGCAGCCCGCCGGAAACCTTGTAGGAGTTCTGGTTGAATTTCCCGCCCGCATGCAGCCGCGTCAGCACCACCTCAGCGGCCGATACGCCCTCCTCGGCATGCAAATCCGTAGGAATGCCGCGACCATCGTCACGCACCGTCACGCTGCCGTCGCCATTCAGCGTCAGCATCACGTTCTTGGCATACCCGGCCTGGGCTTCGTCCACCGCATTGTCGATGATTTCGAACGCCATGTGGTGCAGGCCCGAGCCGTCATCGGTGTCGCCGATATACATGCCGGGGCGTTTGCGCACCGCGTCCAGGCCGCGCAGCACCGAAATGGAAGCCGCATCGTAATCCTGCGCCGCGGGGTCGGATTCAGGCACGGGCGCGGCGTTGTCAGACATGCCGTTCAGTCACTCCGGGGAATGGGTTGGGATTTGCCGAACTATAGGCCGGGACGCGGCAGAAAGGCCAGGGCCAGTTGCCAGTTGCCAGTTGCCAGTTTTCGGTTTCGCGCCGACGCACGCCTACGCCGACTCTGACAACGCAGAACTGGCAACTGGAAACTGCTCCCCGCAAACCTCGCCCAACGCCCGCCCCAAGGCGCGAAAATCCTGTTCGCGCGGACTGTCCGGCCGCCATGCGAGACCCAGCGTACGCCACGCCCCACGGCCGGCCAACGGACGCAGCGTCACGTCCGCGCCGGTGGTGATGCCGGCTTCCACCGCAATGCGCGGCAGCAGCGTGGTGCCGAGGCCGCTCGCGACCATTTGCACCAGCGTGTGAAGGCTGGTCGCCGCATAGCCGTCCGGCGCGTCCGGGCGCGCCGGCGGGCAGATCGCCAGCGCCTGGTCGCGCAGGCAGTGGCCGTCCTCCAGCAGCAACATCCGCTCCTGCGCCAACTGGCGCGGCGTGACGCGGTCATGCGCGGCGAGCGGCGAACCGGGGGGCAAGGCGGCGATGAATTCGTCGCGGGCCACGCTCAGCGTCACCACCGCCGCGCAATCGCACGGCATCGCCAGCAGAACCAGATCCAGCCGGTTGCCCGCCAGGCGCTCAAGGCAATGCGCCGTGGTATCCTCGTGCAGGAACAGCCGCAGGTTGGGGAAGGCTTGGCGCAGCGCCGGCATCAGCCGCGGCAGCAGAAACGAGCCAATGGTCGGGATCACCCCTAGTCGCAGCGGCCCGCTCATCGGCGTGCGGGCGACGAGCGCCGCCTCCGACAGCGCCTCCAGCGCGGCAAGCGCGGTGCGGGCGCGGGCGACGATTTCCAGGCCCAACGGCGTGAACGCCACCCGCTTGCCGAGCGACCGGTCCAGCAAGGCTGCGTCCAGTTGGCGTTCCAGGGCCATCAGGCCGGCGGAGAGCGTGCTCTGGGTCACCGCGCAGGCGCTCGCGGCGCGGCCGAAATGCTGCGTTTCGGCAAGGGTCACCAGGTAGCGGAGTTGCTGGGGGGCGGGGAGGTAGTTCATTGAAGGAAGAAAGCCGTTCTTTTTTGAAAAAAAGAACCAAAAAACTCTTATCTATTTCGGCGAGCACCTTGTTGGCCCATTTTGGACCGGAAGCTGGACGAAAGTAGCAAGAGTTTTTTGGTTCTTTTTTGCAAAAAAGAAGTCCTTCCCGCTTCTGTATCCCGTTGACGCCGCGGTAACCCGACGCGGGTTAAACATGAACCTTCATCACGGCTGGTTCATGCCCCAATCCATGTTGTCGGCCGTCGCCTCACCAAGCCCGACTGAACCGCGCGACAGGTTCATCGGTTTCGCGTTCGCGGCGGCTGATTTGCTGGCCGAACTGAACGCCACCCGCTCCATCTCTTTTGCCGCCGGCGCATTCCGCGAGCGTTTCGGCAAGGAAGCCGCGGAATTCGAAGGCAAGTCGTTTGCCACTCTGATCGCCCCCGAGGACCATGGGGGACTGGAAATTGCGCTATCGTTGCTGGTCTGCCGTGGGCGCCTGCCGCCTGTCACGCTGCGGCTGAATAATACCGAGCGTACGCCGATAGCCCTAGCCGGGCTGCGCCTTCCGCACCGCACCGGCACCACATGGCTCACGCTGTCCCGCATACCGGAGGCGCCGGCCGATACCGGCAGTTTGGCGGCCGCCCCGTTACTGCGTGAGGCGATGGGTGCCCGGCTGCTTGAGGGTACGCCTTGCGGCGTTGGCTTGGTCGAAGTCGGCGGCTGGGCCCGGCTGCCCGATGCCGCCCGCCGCGATCTGGAGCGCGATATCGCGCTCGCCATGCGCGAGGCTGGCGGCGCCGGCGCACTTGCCGCCGAAATGGCGGAAGGCCGGTTCGGCGTGCTCGGCGCTGCCGCGATCGACATGCCCGAGTTGCAGGAGCGCATTGGCCGGATCCTGCGCGCGGCCGGCGCCGCAAGGCCTGTTTCAGGCACAGCCATACCGCTCGCGCTCGGCGGTGTGGACGCGCCCGACGCCCTGCGCGTCATGCGGTTCGCGCTTACCTGTTTTTCCACCAGCGGCACGGCAGCAGTGCGGGCGGGCGGATTCGAGCACGGCTTGCGGGCTTTTCTGGACCGGACGGAGGCGCGGGCCGCGGCAATGCGCGCCGCTCTCGAAAAAGGCCGGTTCCGGCTGGTTTTCCAGCCAGTGGTGCGGCTGGCTGACCGCACGGTGCATCATTACGAGGCCTTGCTGCGTCCGTTTCCCTTCGGCGGCCAGGATGTCACCAACGTACAGGAATTCGTTGCCTTTGCAGAGGTTATCGGGCTCGCGGAGGTGCTGGACGCGGCGGTGCTGCGCCGCGCGCTCGAGACCCTGACCAAAAGCCGGGCGCGAATCGCCGTGAACATCAGCGGCATTTCCATGCAAAGTGCCGCTTTCCGGGAAGCCATGCTGAAGGTGATTGGCGATGCAGGCGACATGGGCGGCCGCCTGCTGATCGAACTGACGGAAACGGCGGACATCGAGGATGTCCCGGCCGCGGTGGACACGGTCAACCGCCTCGCCGCGGCGAACATCCCGTTATGCCTGGACGATTTCGGTGCCGGCTTCGCTGCATTCCGCTATCTGAAGGAATTCAACGTCGATTACGTCAAGATTGACGGGGCGTACGTGCGAAATGCCCAAAGCGGCGCGCGAGAGTCAGGTTTCGTCGGCGCCATGGTTGAACTGGCGCGCAGCGTCGGCGCGCGGGCGATCGCCGAGATGGTGGAAACCGAAGTGCAAGCCACAACAATGCAGTCACTAGGCGTGGAATTTGCCCAAGGCTGGCTGTTCGGCAAACCCGGAAGCCTCCCCGGCACCCTATAAGCGAAAGTTTCTTGCCTCTTTTTTTCAAAAAAGAAGTTCCTCCTTCCTTGACCGCGTGACACCGCCCAAGCATGGCCTGCTCATGCAGCGCATCCTCTCCGGCATCCAGCCCTCGGGCGTCCCGCACCTCGGCAACTATCTCGGCGCCATCCGCAACTGGGCGGCGCTGCAGGCAGACCACGAATGCTTCTTCTGCGTGGTCGATCTGCACGCCATCACCGCGTGGCAGGCGCCGGCCGCATTGCGCCAGCAAACCCGCGAAATGACCGCGGCCTTGCTGGCTTGCGGTATCGATCCGGCGCGCTCCGCCCTATTCTGCCAATCCGCCGTGCACGCCCACGCCCGCCTGGCCTGGATCTTCAACTGCGTCGCCCGCATCGGCTGGCTGAATCGGATGACGCAATTCAAGGACAAGGCTGGCAAGGACCGCGAAGCGGCATCGGTCGGCCTGTATGTATATCCGAACCTGATGGCCGCGGATATTCATACCTACCACGCAACAAGGGTGCCGGTCGGCGACGACCAGCGCCAGCATCTGGAACTCGCCAACGACATCGGGGAAAAATTCAACCATGATTACGGCGTCGATTTCTTCCCCCGCATCGAACCGCTGATCATCGGGCCGGCCGCACGCGTGATGAACCTGCGCGATGGCACCAGAAAGATGTCGAAATCCGATCCGTCCGATCAAAGCCGCATCAACCTGACCGATACGGCGGATGAGATCGCACAAAAGATCAAGCGCGCCAAAACCGACCCCCATCCGCTGCCGGACAATGTCGCGGGCCTGGCGGACCGCCCGGAGGCCCGCAACCTGGTGGGCATCTACGCCGCCCTGGCGGACACGGAGCCCGCCGCCGTGCTGGCCGAATTCGGCGGCGCCGGCTTCGGCACCTTCAAGACGCGCCTGGCCGAGCTCACCGTTGCCACACTCGCGCCAATCGCCGCCGAAACCGCCCGGCTGCTGGACGACACCGCAGAACTCGATCGCAAGCTCGCCGAAGGGGCCGCCCGCGCGCGGGCTGTCGCCGATCCAATCGTTCTTGAGGCCGAGCGGATTGTTGGGTTCCTAAGCAAGCCAAGCTAGCGGTCCGATCCCAACGCTCACTACCAGAGCGCTGGGTGAATCGGCCCACAAAATCAAAGGCTAGAGGTTAAATCCAAGGACTCTTCCCTTGGATTTAACCGCCAGGAAGGAAGCAGTGCGACGCGGAACGCGGCATTGCGGGAGCGGGTGTCGGATCTGTTTCGTTAGGCCTCGGTTCCACCAGCCGCGCCGCTCTCGTGAAAACCCTGTCATTTTCCCACCGACCGTGCTATCGAGAAAATCTTCGCGTGGCGTTCTGCGGCTATTGCTAGCCTGTACGTTGCCGCATGCGCCTACCGCCTGGCTCGGGAGGTTCGCATGAAAAAATCTCTGAACGATTTGGCGCGGGCAGCTTCATTGCTCGCAGGATGCCTCACACCCTTTGCGGCGCTCGCGCAGGTGCGCACTGAGGCGGCGCCCGAGGGACTGGTGAATCCGGCCGCGTCAGCCGAGGCGCAGGCCATATTCGAGCGCAGCGGACTTTTCATGGTCGCCGGCGGCGTGGTGCCCGCGGGACACGCCGTTTTCCTGCTCGACGAGGACGGCACGAACACGCCGGTTCCTTCGGCATCGGTGCATCCGGTGGTGCTGGTGGACGGCGCCATCGGATTGCGGAGCGGCGGGGCAACCTTCACGGTCGGCATGCCAGGCGGCCTCGCCTGTCCGCTGGGCCAGTTCGTCGCCCGCAACGGGATGGTGGCCTACACCGTGCCGAAATATGTCGATCCGGACTCGCGCGCGGCGATGCTGCGGGCGGGCGTGGTGCGCCACCGCATCGCGCGTGAATTCGACGGCACAATATTTGAGAAACTGCTGAAGGCCGCGGATTTCGGGGCGACGGAACCGCTGCCTCCTGCCGTTACGCAGCAAATCATCGGCGGCATCAACGAATCGCACGGCATTACCGGCATGGTGATCGACGCCTCCGATGACCTGAACACCATGGTCGGCTCCTATATCAATAGTGGCATGCAGGTGACTTACCGCGTCTATCTCATGCCGCGGACCGGGCGGGTGGAAATCGGCGGGGTGCCTCTGCGCTACTTCTGGAAAATGGAACAGGATCGTTCCGCTGGCGTGTTCTGCGTCGAAATGTACGCGCAGAATTGGGCGCCCGGAACGAGACTCACCGACCTTGCCGCACCAAACGCCAGGCCCACTCAGTATGACGTGGTGAATTTCTATCAGGTGGCGGGCATGTTTGCGCAACTGCATGAGAGCGGCGCCGCCGGATTTTCGGCGTTTGTCGATCAGGCCTGCGGCAAAGCCGACGCGGCCCGCCCGAAGTCGTAACGTTTACGCATTGCCTTCGGCCGTTATGCCGCGCGCGGGCCGTGCGGCACGGCAAAGTCAACACGGGTCGGCATCAAGTTGGAATTTGATCGAGTTTTACCTTGTGATGCTCTTGCAGCAGGTAGAGGGCTCTCAGCACGTTGGAAATCGCCTTCACGGCGTCAAACCCAGGCTGCCCACCCCTCTTTATGGCAGCTGCGAAATCTTCTCCGCAGGTCAGTTTTATTTGGAAGGGCACGTCGATGCCAACCCAAACCAGGGTGGATGTGGTCGGATTATACATCACGCCGACACTTTCCAGGAGCGTTTTGAAGATTTCGCAAAAGTCGGCGCCGTTGTCGCCGTTGATAGCTGCGCACTGGTTGCCCAGAGTCCCTGCTACTTTGAGTTCAAGGCCGGTGATGCGCGAGCGGAAGATCGTGCCAATATCCGTGCGAGAGATCCCATAGTGCTCAAGCAGGGACATCAATGCTCGAGCTAAATCAATCAAAGTGGATCTCGGCATTTGCCATGCCGAAGACGACGACGATTTTGAGATTTCTTGCTTGGACTTCATTTCATCGTTCTCCCGACGAGTGTGTTGGTCTCCCGCAACGGGGCGCCAATCCCTTCTCCCGGCACTTGCAGTACGAAACCGTTGCCGCAGCAGACTTGACCATTTCAGTCACCCGGTCAACGGACTGAACATGGACGGTGCTGAACGCCAGCCCCGCCAACAATAAGCAAAAGTTTTTTGGTTCTTTTTTCAAAAAAGAACTGCTTTCTTCTTACTGTGCCGCCGCCGCTACCCCCTCGGCCACCAATTCCCGCAATTTGGGATGCAAATGCGCATTCCCCGCCACCAGGTCGTTCGGTGCGTTATCAACAGGAGAAAACTCGCTACCATCCGGGTGCGTCACCGTGCCACCAGCCTCGCGGACAATCAGCGCGCCGGCAGCGACATCCCAGGCCGAAAGGCCCAGCTCCCAAAAACCGTCATACCGGCCGGCGGCCACCCAGGCGAGATCGAGCGCCGCACTGCCGAAACGGCGTATGCCGGCGGTGACCGGCATCAGCGCGCCGAGCGTGCGGGCGAACGCCAGCCGGTTGCGCGGCAGCACCGCGGCAAACGGAATGCCGGTGGCAAATACGGCGTCCTTCAACTCGCGGCGTGCGGACACGCGCAGGCGCCGTTCGTTGAGGAACGCACCGCCACCCTTCTCGGCCCAAAACATTTCGTCGGCAGCGGGGCTGTAAATCACGCCGGCGGACAGCTCGATCGTGCCGTCGGCCAGGCGGCGCTGCAACGAAATGCTGATCGCCCAGTGCGGAATGCCGTGCAGGAAATTGGTGGTGCCATCCAGCGGGTCCACCACCCAGCGCCAGGTCCAGTTGTCGCTGCCGGAGGCACCGCTTTCTTCCATCAGGAAGGCGTAGCCGGGACGCGCTTTTTCCAGTTCCTCGCGCAGGATTTTCTCGGCGCGGATGTCCGCCTGGCTCACGAAGTCCGACGGGCCCTTGATGCTGACCTGCAATTGCTCGACTTCGTTGAAGTCGCGCAACAGGCGCTTGGCGGCCTTTTGCGCGGCGTTCTGCATCACAACGAGGTGTGGTGAGAGGCGCGGGGCCATTCATAAGACCAATCAAAAAGGAAAAGTTCTTCTTTTTTGAAAAAAAGAAGCAAAAAACTTTTGCTACTTCGCTCGTTCTACGTACGAGCCATCCTCGGTTCGGACCACGATGCGTTCGCCGGTCTTGATGAAGGGGGGAACCGACGTCTTTACGCCGTTCGACAACTTGGCGGGCTTGTAGCTGCTGGCGGCGGTCTGGCCTTGAACCACCGGGTCGGCTTCCACTACCTCCAGGATCACCGAGGGGGGAAGGTGGGCGCCGACCGGCTCGCCCTCCACCAGGTCCACGTCGATCGTCATGTTGTCCTGCAGGAAGGGCGCCGCATCGCCGAGCAGCGCCAACGGGACGTGCGTCTGCTCGAACGTCTCAGGGTCCATCAGGACCATGTTGTCGCCCTCGGTGTAGCTGTAGGTGTAGTCCTTGTTGTCGGTCTGCAAGCGCTCGACCGTGTCGGCGGTGCGCCAACGCTCGTTGGTCTTGTTGCCGGTCTTCAGGTCGCGCATCTCCACCTGAATGAAGGCGCCGCCCTTGCCGGGGGTGATGATCTGCTGCTTCAGAACGGTCCAGCGGCGACCGTCATGCTCGATCACCTGGCCGGCGCGAATCAGGTTCGCCTGCTGCTTCATGGGACAAATAACTCGTGTGGCTGCGGAGCCGGGTGTCTAGCCGCTGGCCCGTATGGCGGCAAGCTTCCGCCTGCCGCCCGCGACGAGGCCGCTACAGCATGCCCTCGAGGTAGGCGATCACGTCGGCACGGTCCTTCGGATCGGGCAACCCCTTGAAGAACATCTTGGCGCCGTGCACGTCGCCGCGGGGGTTCTGCAGATAGACGTTCAGGGCGTCCGGCGTCCAAACGGCGTTGAGGTTCTTCATGGCGATCGAGTAGTCGAACCCCTGGATAGCGCCGGAGGGACGGTTGACCACATGCCACAGGCTTGGCCCCACCTTGTTCACGCCGACATCCAGCGAGTGGCATTTGGCGCAGGTTTGCTCGAAAATGACGCGGCCGGCAACCGGATCGGCGGCGCGGGCGGGCAGGGCCGCGCACAGGGCGGCAACCGCGAGCATGGGTGCAATGGAAAGGGCCGGGCGCATGACAAAACTCCGAGCGATCATCCGGCTCACAGACTGCCGCGGGAAAGCTGCCACCTTGATCTCGCGCAATTAGGCGGCCTGATCGGCGCATGACTCGACCATGGTGGGATGCCGAAAGCCTGGCGGCGCGGCTGCCGATGCTGCGCCGGCGCGGCCTGGTTACTGCTGCCACGCGGGCATTCTTTCAGGCCCGGGGCTACACCGAGGTGGAGACGCCCTACGCCGTGCCTGTGCCGGGCGAGGAAGTGCACATCAGCAGCTTTTCGACGCAGTTTGAAACAGTGCGTGGCGGGAACGTGCCCCTGTGGCTGCACACCAGCCCGGAATTCGCCATGAAAAAACTGCTGGCGGGCGGGGCCGGGCCGATTTTTCAGCTTGCCCGCGTCTGGCGCAACCGGGAGGGCTCGGCCACCCACGCGCCCGAGTTCACCATGCTGGAATGGTACCGTCCGGGCGCGTCCATGGCCGGCCTGATGGACGAGACCGAGGCGTTGCTGCGCGCCGTGTTGCCGCCGGCGGTGACCAGTCGCGGGATTACCACCAGCCTGGAACACTTCGAGCGCATAACGGTTGCCGAGGCATTTCACCGCTGGACCGGTGCCGACATATTGGCGACGGCGGAGGATGCACCGGCGCTCGCCGCCGAAGCCGGCGCCACCCTGCGGCACGGCGAGAATTGGGAAGATCTGTTCTTTCGCCTGCTGTTGGAGCGGATAGAGCCGCACCTGGGCCGCGCGCACCCCACCTTCCTGACCCACTGGCCGGCGGCTCAGGCCGCGCTGGCGCGGCGCGACCCTTTTGACAGCCGTGTTGCACTTCGTTTCGAAATTTACGTCGCCGGGTTGGAGCTCGCCAACGCGTTCGAGGAACTGACCGACCCGGTGGAGCAGCGCGCCCGATTTGTGGCGGACCGCGCGCGCCGCCACGCTTTTTCAGGCCCGGACTGGGAGTTGGACGAGGATTTTCTGGCCGCCTTGCCGGCCATGCCGCCTTGCGCAGGCATCGCGCTGGGTTTCGACCGGCTGGCGATGCTGGCGGCCGGCGCCGACAGTATCGAGCAGGTGCTCTGGTTGCCCGGCGCGGCCGATCCTATGTATCGCTAGGTTTTTATCCCCTATGCGGAGCAGGCCGCGCCCGGCGGCCGAGGTGAGGACGATGAAGCAAGTAGCGAAGTCCCAAGTTGCGAAGGCCTGTGTGCTCCCGGCCGTGCTGGCGCTGGCTGGGTGCGTCTACCCCAACCCACAGCACGTTGCGGCGACAAACGCGCTTGTCGGCAAGACCGAGACGGACGTGGTGCATGCGCTGGGCGTGCCGAGCCGCACGTTTCAGACAGGCGGCCACACATACCTCGCCTACAGCCGCAGCAAGCTGGAGACGATTCCCGGCGATGGCGGGTGGGGTCCCGGCTGGGGCTACTGGCACGGCGGCTGGGGTGGTTGGGGCGGCTGGGGCGGTTTCCCGCCGGAAATCGTTCAGCGCGACTGCGAAACCACGTTCGATTTGCTGAACGGCATCGTGCAAAGCTGGAGCTTCAGGGGCAACGCCTGCTAGCCGGTTGAGCCGCGCGGGCGCTGGTTCCCGGCCTGCAAGCGCCCCGCGGTGTCAAAGACGCGCCTGATAGCGGTCGCACTGTTGCCGATTGCCCTGCTTGCGCCATTCAGCGGCTGGCTATGGCCGGAATTCAACTGGGACATGCTGGCCTATATCGGCATCGCCGAGGACTGGCTGCTACCGGACCGCGCGGCCGCGCACGTCGCCGCCTACGCGGACGCCGCCCGTTTTGCCCACGCCCACGGCATGGATGCGGCCTACGCGCTGTTGGCCCATGGCACCGACTATCGCCAAACCCTGGCCACCGACCCGGAAGCGTTCGGCGAGGTGCTGCGCTTTTATCGTTTGCGGCCGATCTACGAAGCCTGCGTCGTGGTGTTTGGCTGGCTTGGTGGCAGTTTCGCTGCGGCGACGATCGCAACCTCCTGCCTCGCCGTGCTGGCCGCCAATCTTGCTGTGCTCCGCTTCGCGCTTGGCACCACCAGCCCGCTCCTGGGCGCCGCGTTGTTCGTCGGTTTCGCGCTATCTCCGCCGATCATGACGGTAGCGGCATATTCGACCGCCGATGCGCTCGGCACCGCTTTCGTCACCGGTGGCGCCATTGCCTGGATGGCCGGGTGGCCCATCCTGGGTGCCGCGACCCTGCTTGCCTCCGTCGCGGTGCGATCCGATTTCGCGCTTACCAACCTGATTGTTGCCGCCGTCTTGCTCGCCGTGCGCCTGGCCGGCATCTGGCGCGTGCCTGCCGCTTCCTTGGTGCTGCTGATACTTTCCTATCCGCTGGCGAAGGTCATCGAAGCGGTGGGCGGCGCGTACCCCTTCATTGTGCTCTACTACAACACATTCGTTGCATTCCTGCTACACCCTGCAAATCCCGGCCCGATCGTGGTGCCGCCGCGTCGTTTCGTCACGGCCCTGTACTGGGGCGTGGTGAAGGGCTTGGCGAGCGGCGCCTATTCCTGGCCGCTGATCCCCGCGATATTCCTCGCGCTGCGGACACGGTTATCCGCGCCGGTAATTTTCGCGTCGGCCTTCCTGCTGGCCCTGGGCGTGCGCATCGTTATTTTTCCGGAACCGGATATACGGCTCGTGGCGCCGATTTTCGCGGCGGTGTATGTGGCCTTGGTTACTGAAACAGGAAGGAAGGATGTTGTTTTTTGAAAACAAGAACCAAAAACTCTTACCTATTACGTAACGTGTAGCGTGGGTAAGCCCTTGCGTAACCCACCGTTCCCAACTCTTACCGTCACGTTGGGATCGAATCGTCTGCCTTGAGCACCTCACCCCCGAGATAAAGGCTGCCGCAAATAAGCACCCGCCCCGGCGGCAG
>Ga0116226_10001131_pt1 | contig 23136 bp, 19 predicted proteins | sample S1TSphfallax_FD_89692 | JGI IMG/M metagenome (GOLD analysis project Ga0116226, IMG submission 89692) | Host-associated microbial communities from peat moss isolated from Minnesota, USA - S1T2_Fa - Sphagnum fallax MG | ecosystem: Host-associated > Plants > Peat moss > Unclassified | place: USA... | reverse complement strand
GTGTTCGACGAGGACGTCTCAGCCATTAAGACGCCGTTGGCCGCCGGTCTCAGCGCCGTCGTGACGGTGGACACCAACCACCGTCGCCGCCTGTTCGGCGAGGGCGGGGAGGTCAGGGCGGACGCGGCGAAATGAGTTCGACGTCCACACTTTCGGACGCGCCGCTGGCGGCTGCGCCAAAGGACGCCGCTGCGGTGAACCGGACCTTCGTCGTCTTATCGATCATGACGGCTACGGTCATGAGTTCGCTGGACAGCACCATCGCCAATGTGGCCCTGCCGCATATCCAGGGCAGCGTCTCAGCCTCGGCGGACCAGATTACCTGGGTCCTCACCTCCTACATTGTCGCCGCCGCCATCATGACGCCCATGACCGGCTGGTTGGCCGGCCGGTTCGGGCGCAAGCGCGTCTTCCTCATATCTGTGGTCGGCTTCACCTTCGCCTCGGCGCTGTGCGGCCTAGCCCAGAGCCTGGTACAGATCGTCGGCTTTCGCCTGTTCCAGGGCGTTTGCGGCGCCGCCCTCATTCCGCTGTCTCAAGCCGTCCTGCTCGACGCCTATCCGCGCGAGCGTCACGGTCAAGCGATGGCCATCTGGGGGATGGGCGCCATGCTGGGGCCGATTATGGGGCCAGCTTTGGGCGGCTGGCTGACGGATAATTATAGCTGGCGTTGGGTCTTCTATATCAACCTGCCCTTCGGCGTCATGGCCGCCACCGGCATCTGGCTGTTCATCAAGGACGTCAAGGATGCGTCCGCCCCCCGTCTGGACTTCATGGGCTTTCTGGCTCTGGCGCTCGGTATCGGCGCCTTGCAGATGTTGATGGATCGAGGCCAGCAGAAGGACTGGTTCGGCTCACGGGAAATCTGGGTGGAGGCGACCTTAGCCTTTCTGGGCTTCTACTGGACCGTGGTGCAGACGGCCACGGCCAAGAAGCCCTTCATCAGCCGCGCCTTGATGACGGATCGAAACTTTGTCGTCGCCACCATATTCGGTTTCTTCATCGGCATACTCCTGTTCGCCACCATGGCGCTTTTGCCGCCCATGCTGGAGGATCTGATCGGCTATCCGGTGGTGACGACGGGCCTGTTGATGGTGCCGCGCGGGGTCGGCACTTTTATCTCCATGTTCATTGTCGGCCGGCTGATCGGCAAGGTGGAGACGCGACTAATCCTGTTCGTCGGCCTGTGCCTCACCGCCCTGGCGCTGTGGGGCATGTCCAGCATGACGCTGATCATGGGACCGGGGCTTGTGATCATGTCCGGAGTCCTGCAGGGACTGGGGATCGGGCTGATCTTTGTGCCCCTTTCCACCCTGGCCTTCGCCACCATCGACGTTTCGCTCCGGTCGGAGGCGGCGGGCGTCTATACGCTGGTGCGCAATATCGGCTCCAGCGTCGGCATCTCCATCATGGAGGCGCTGTTAGTGCAGAACAGCGACGTGGTTCACGCCGACCTGATCCGGCATGTACGGCCGGATAATCCCAATCTGGTCAACATCTATGGCGCCGGCGGCGGGTTCGGCGACCTGCATAGCCTGGCGCTAATGAACGCCCAGGTGGGCCAGCAATCAGCCATGGTGGCCTATATCGACGATTATAAACTGATGATGTTGATGGCGTTGGGCGCCATGCCCCTGCTGCTCATCCTGCAGACGCCCAAGCGGGCGCCGGCGGCCAACGAAATCCACGCGGTGGAGTAAGCTTTCGTGTCTTTACGCTTTAATTCCTTGGCGACGGTCGCCGCCATTGCGCTTGTCGCCGCCCAAGTCGGCGGCTGCGCCACGGTGGGGCCGAGCTTTCGCGCCCCGCCCGCCCCCGCCTTGACCGGCTACGCCATGGCGGGCGACGACGCGCCCAACAGCCAGCATATCGCCCTGGGAACAAAGGTGGCGGACGCCTGGTGGGCGGCGTTCAAGTCAAAGGCGCTCGATCGGGTCATACGCCAAGCCATCGACGGCAACCCCTCGCTGCAGGCGACGAAGGCCAGCCTGGCGCAGATGCACGCCGATCTGGCCGCCGTGAAGGGCCAGCGCCTGCCCGAGGTCGATCTTTCCGCCCAAGCCGAAGAGGAGCGGTTGAACTTCGCGGCGCTGGGCTTCAACAGCGCGGCCTTCGCCGGCTCCGGCTTGGCCATCAACAACAACCCGGTGTTTCCGCTCTATTCCATCGGGCCGACAGTGTCCTATGCACTCGACCTCTGGGGCGGCACGCACAGAGCGGTGGAGAGTGCTGCGGCGCGGGCTGAGGCTGAGGCCCATGAGGTCGACGCCGCCTATTTGAGCCTGACCGGCAATGTCGCCGCCGAGGCCGCCTTGATCGCGGCGCTTCGGGCTGAGATTGAGACGGTTCATCAGGTCCTCGCCGATGATCAAAAGAATATAGATCTGGTGAGAAGCGCGAGTCAGGCTGGCGGCCTGGCGCGGGACGCCACCGTCAATCCAGAGGCCCAGATTGCTGCAGACGGGGAGCTTTTGCCCCCGCTTGAGCAGCAGCTCAGTGTCGCGCGCCACGCCCTGGCGCGCCTGGTTGGCAAGGCGCCCGCCGACTGGACCCCGCCGAATTTCGATCTGGCAGAGCTTCCTCTGCCCACGGATATTCCCGTCAGCCTGCCGTCGGATCTGGTGCGCGCGCGCCCCGACATCTTGCAGGCCGAAGCCAATTTGCACGCCGCTACCGCCGACATCGGCGTCGCCACATCCAGGCTCTATCCCAGCCTTACACTCAGCGCCGGTTTTACCGAAGCGGCGATCACCCCCCAGAACGTGTTCAGCGCTGCGGGGACGTCCTACGCCGTCGCCGGCGGCCTGACGGCGCCTCTATTTGACGGCGGACGGCTGCGCGCCAGACGCAGGGCGGCCCAAGCCGCGGCGGAACAGGCGGCGGCCCAATATCGCGTCACGGTCATCCAGGCCTTCACCCAGGTATCTGACTTGCTCTCCGCCCTGGCGCATGACGAGGCGGCCGCCGCCGCCGCCCGGAAGGCCTTAAGCGCGGCGGAGGCCAATCTAACCTTCAATCAGACCGCCTTCCGCGACGGCGGGGGCACCCTGCTTCCCATCATCGACGCCCAGCGCCAAGTCAACGCCGCCCGCCTCGCCGTCGTGAAGGCTGAAGCCCAGCGTTATCTGGACACCATCCAGCTCTTCGTCGCCACCGGCCATGGCTGGCGCGGGGCTTAGTTAGGCGCTGATCGCCGCCCCTGAGGCGTCGGACTTGGCCTTAGCCTTGCGCTTCTTCTTGCCGCCCTTTTTCCCCTTTCCACCGGCCTCAACCTCACGGGTCTTGGACTTAGGTCCGGGCTCTGAAGCGCCGTCGAGCGGGTCTTGGCCAAAAGCGGCGTCGCCCGCCTTGGTTAGGCGACGTAGGGCGTCCAGAAAAGGATCGCGCTTCTTGGGCCCCAGCATTTCGATCAGGCGGCGATCGGCGGCCTCCACTCTGGGTGTGGCGGCGGCGAGCGCTTCGCGGCCCAGATCGGTCAGGCGCACGGTATTGGCCCGGGCGTCGGCAGTGGAGCGTTCCCGCGCTAGAAGGCCCTTGCCGATCAAGCGCGCCACCATATCGGCCAGAGTGGAGCGATCTATGCCCGTGGCGAGGACGAGCCCCGTCTGGCTAAGGCCCTCATCGGCGGCGACAGCGCACAGAACAGCATACTGACGCTGGGTCAGGCCTCCGGACTCAGCCTCCAGCGCATAAAGATCAAGCGCCAGTTGCAGTGCGCGATGAAGAAGGTGGCTGGGCGATTTGTCCAGCGCACTGATCGAAATCCGCCGCGCCTTGACCATCCGCAACCTCTCCAGCCCAAAAGGACGCTATCCGGTAATCGCGTCGATTTCGCGACAAATACACCGGATACGACCATTCGACCGAAGATCATTCCTGGGTTTCGGCCAAATGTACAGCCGCCTGGGCCGCAGCGTTCTCTTTCAACATCAAAGGAAGCTGGGTTGCGGAAAAGCCGAGCGACAGGATCAACAGTCCAGGAAAGCGGAAGGCGACCCAGACCGCCTCCGGCTGGGTGCGCCAGATCACCTCATTGGCGACAGCGAGGGCTAGAAAGAACAGGCCGAACCGTAAGGTCAGCTTGCGCCAGGCCGGCTCGGTCAGGGCGATGGACTGGCCCATCAGGAGCTTGATTGGGCTGTGGCCCAGCGCCAAGCCGCCGAGCAGGCCCATCCCTAGGGCGGCGTCGATCAGGGTCGTCTTCATCTTGATGATGCGCGGATCGTGGAACACCACGGTCAGCACGCCGAAGACCAGGGCGGCCAGGCCCCAGATCAGCGGCAGGGGAGCAAGACGCCGCTCCAAGGCGAAACCGGCCAGAAGTCCGACCGCAGACCCCGCCACCAGCGCCCAAGTCGCCGTCAAGATGTTATGGCGGCTGAGGAAATAGACGATCATGAAGGCGAGAGGGCCGATATAGTCGACGGCCATGCGCAGCCAGGGGGTGGGGGGCGTTTGGGGCTGGGTCACGGTGTTCAAACTCTTATACTTTCTGTGCGGGCGCGCGGCGCTTCGCTCAATCCCACCAACGACCGGGCGAAGGCGGTCGCGTCAAACGGCTGAAGGTCTTCGATCCCCTCGCCGACGCCGATCAGCTTGACCGGGGCCTTGCTGGCCTCTGCCACGGGCACCAAGACGCCGCCCCGCGCCGTGCCGTCCAACTTGGTCATGACCAAGCCCGTCACGCCGGCCACCTGGCCGAAAATCTCCACCTGGCTGAGCGCATTACGCCCCACCGTCGCGTCCAGCACGAGCAGGGTCTCATGCGGATAGGCGGGATCGAGCTTTTTCAGCACGCGAATGATCTTGCCCAGTTCGTCCATCAGGCCGGTCTTGTTTTGAAGCCGCCCGGCCGTGTCGATCAGCACCACATCAAAACCCTCGTCGCGCGCCTTCTCCACCGCCTCGAAGGCCAGGCTGGCGGCGTCGGAGCCCTGGGGGCGGGTAACAATGGGGACGCCGGCCCGGTCGGACCAGATCTGGAGCTGTTCAATAGCGGCGGCGCGGAAGGTATCGCCAGCGGCCATCAAGACCTTGGCCCCCTGTCCCTTCAGCGCGGCGGCCAGCTTGCCCAAGGTGGTCGTCTTGCCCGAACCATTCACGCCCACCATCAGCACGACAAACGGCTTTGGTCCGTCCAGCGGCGCAAATACGCCCTGATGCGGACGAAGCTCCCCGGCGATGGCGTCGGCCAAGCTTTCCTTGATCTCCGCCTCCGTGGCGGAATCACTGAAGCGGGCGGTGGAGAAGGCCTCCGTCACCCGCGCCGAGGCGTCCACGCCCAGATCGGCCTCGATCAACAGCTCTTCCAGTTCGTCCAAAGCCTCCTGATCCAGGCGCTTTTTCAGGAAGACCGAGGTCACCTGTTCGGACAGATGGCGGGAGGAGCGTTGCAGCCCCGTCGTCAGGCGTTGGAACCAGCCCCTTTTTGGACCAGGGTCATTATCGTCGGTCATGGCCGCTATGTAGCCGGGTCGGCGCGGCGATGGTAGGGCCTAGAAATTCGGGGAAGTTTGCCGTGACCGTATCGGTGTTTGAGCTGTTCAAGCTGGGGGTCGGCCCCTCCTCCTCCCACACCATGGGGCCGATGACGGCGGCGGCGCGGTTCGTCGGCGGGCTTGTGGCGCAGGGCTGGTTGGCGGATGTCGCGGCGGTAAAGGTCAAGCTCTACGCCTCCCTGGCCCTCACCGGCCGGGGCCACGCCACGGATACGGCGGTGCTGCTGGGCCTGATGGGACATGAACCGGCGCGGCTGGACCCCGATGCGGGCGAGGCGGCGTTGACGGAGCTGCGCGCCACAGGCCAGCTCCGGCTCGCCGGAACCCACGCCATTAGCTTTGACGAGGCGTCGGACATCGACTGGGCGGGGCGGGAGCGTCTGCCCCAGCACCCCAATGCGCTGCGCTTCACCGCCCTGGACGGCACCGGCGAGCTGATCGCGGCGCGCACCTGGTTTTCGGTCGGCGGCGGCTTTGTGCGGGATGAGGACGAGATCGGCCGCAATGACCGGGATGAGCCGGGGCCAGACCTGCCCCATCCCTTCGCCTCCGGCGCGGAGCTGGTGGAGCAGGCGGATGCGGCGGGGCTGACCATAGCCGAGCTGATGCTGGCCAATGAGGCGGCGCGTCGGCCGCTGAGCGAGGTGGAGGCCGGACTCGACCAGATTTTCGCCGCCATGGAGGCCTGTATCGACCGGGGTATGCGGATGGAGGGCGTTCTGCCCGGCGGCCTGAAGGTGAAACGCCGCGCCCGCCAGGTGCAGGCGGCCATAATGGCCCGGGCGGAGCGGCAGATTTCCGACCCCCTGGCGGCCATGGACTGGGTCAATCTCTGGGCGCTGGCGGTGAATGAGGAGAATGCGGCAGGCGGGCGCGTCGTCACCGCCCCTACCAATGGCGCGGCCGGCCTCTTGCCCGCCGTCCTTCGCTATTACGACCGCTGCCATCACGGGACGGCGGAGGGGCGTCGCACCTTCCTCCTCACCGCCGCCGCCATCGGCGCCCTCTATAAGCGTAACGCGTCGATTTCCGGCGCGGAGGTAGGGTGCCAGGGCGAGGTGGGCGTGGCCTGCTCCATGGCCGCCGCCGGCCTGGCCGCAGCGCTGGGCGGAACCAACGCCCAGATCGAAAACGCCGCCGAGATCGGCATGGAGCACAATCTGGGCCTCACTTGCGATCCTATCGGCGGGCTGGTGCAGATCCCCTGCATTGAGCGCAACGCCATGGGCGCCATCAAGGCCATAGACGCCGCCCGCCTCGCCCTCCTGGGCGACGGCCAGCATTCCGTCAGCCTCGACAAGGTCATCGCCACCATGAAACGCACCGGCGACGATATGAGCCACATCTATAAGGAAACCTCGCTCGGCGGCCTGGCGATTGGCTTGGCGGTGAACCGGGTGGAGTGCTGAGCGCGGCGATCAACTTGACGCGCCCGGTCATTCTTGCCGGGTGAGTCGGCAAGTTTTGCCGCCTCATCGACGCGCGCCCGGCAGAAACGGCATGCTTTCTAGACTATTAATTCATATATTTCAATATCTTGTGGAATATCAGACTGGCCCGCGGCTTGCTTGGGCTGAGGTGAGCAAAAAGCTCCCGGCATCAAAATGACGTCGGACACCTACGAAAAAGGACTACCCCAATGTCGTTGAACAGCATCAACACCAATGTCGGCGCGCAAATCGCGCTTCAGACCCTGGACTCCACCAACGCCGCGCTGCAAAACGCGCAAAATCAAGTCTCCACTGGCCTGGCGATCGCCGGTCCTTCGGACAACGGCGCCATCTGGTCCATCGCTCAAGGCCAGCGCACTCAGGTAAGCGACCTGTCCGCCGTTACGGACTCATTGAACCGCGCCGCCTCCACGCTCGACGTGGCGATTTCCGCTGGCCAACAGATTTCCGACCTTTTGACCCAGCTTCAGTCTACCGCCCTGAATGCAACGGATGCTTCGCTCAGCACCAGCAGCCGGACTTCCTTGAACACCCAGTTCAAGTCGCTGATCAGCCAGATCACTCAGATCGTCGGGCAGGCCAGTTTCAACGGCGCGAACCTGATCAAGTCGGGCGCCAGCAACCTGTACGCACTGGCCAGCGCCGATGGTTCCACCAAGCTGACCATCAAGGCTGAAATCCTGGCGCTGGGAAACAGCAGCGGCGTTCTCGCCAGCCTGTCGGCGACGGCCAGCATCGGGACGACCACTCTCGCCTCCACGCAGTTGCAGATCCTGGCGACGGCCGGCAATAATGTGGACAACGCCCTGGCCGAGTTGGGCACGTCCCAGAATGCGGTCACCACCAGCCTGACCTTCACCTCCAACCTGTCCAATTCCCTGACTCAGGGTATCGGCAACCTGGTGGACGCGGACGTGGCGGCGGAAAGCGCGACCTTGCAGGCCCTGCAGACCAAGCAACAGCTTGGCGTTCAGGCCCTGTCGATCGCCAACTCTTCGTCGAGCGTTCTTCTCAGCCTGTTCCGCGGCTAATAGGTACGGGTTTGCGCGACGCCGGCCGAACAAGGTCGGCGTCGCCTTCCCGTCCTTAGAAGCCCTGATCTGGCGTCAAGCCCCGGGGTGAAGGAGATGATTGACCCTATCCAAACTGCGCCGACTCTGCCGTCGACCGCACCGACCGATACGACTGTTAACAGCAAGACGGCGACCGGCCCAGCCGGCGTCGATAAAGGCGTTACTGCATCCAGCCAAACCGACAGCGCGGATGCGTCTACACCGACGTCGGATGCGCCCCTGCGCCTGTCGATCATTCACGACAAGGCGACCAACAGGTTCGTCTACCAACTTTATGACGCCGGCGGCAAACTGGTGAAGGAAATTCCGCAGGAGAGTCTGGCGGAGGCCCAGAAACAGGCCGACTATTCCGCCGGCGACGTTATCAGCACATCCGCCTAACGGACCGTTCACGATCCGTTAGGGTTAACTATCCGTCTACATTTGTGAGCCTAACTTCGGCTTCAGCGAAGTCGCGCGCCTTTGACGGCGGGCGTCTTTTCGGCGTCGCACAAGGCGACGCGTACGCTTGAAGGAGGCGGATATGACGATTTCGGCGACAGGCGCCGCCCAGGCCTTGGCGGCGTTGCAGACGCTGCAGAGCCAGACCCCAGCCCAAACCGCCGCCAGCCAGGGCGCGAGCGTCACCGCTTCGGTATCGGCCCCCAGCCTGGCTCAGACGCCGGCGATCACCCTCCCGGCGGCGACCCAGCAGACTGATCCCTTAAGAAAGCTGGCGCTGGGGCTCAGCCAGGGCGCCTCCCTGACGGACGCGGCGGGCGCGGTCGGCCAATCGATCGGCGAGCTTTTGCAGCAGTTGCAACAGACGGCGCAGACAGCCAGCGACTCCGGACTGTCCAGCGCCGGCCGGGTCAGTCTGAATAGCCGCTTCCTGGACCAGCTCGGCCAGATTTCAAATCTGCTCGGCCAGGCGAGCGTCAACGGCCAGAACCTGATCAACGGCTCTTTGAGCGCCGCCCCTACCTTCGCCACCGACCCCTCCGGCGAGAGTCAGGTTAGCCTCCCTCTAGCCAATCTCAGTCTCGGCGGCCCTATTGTCAGCCTGACGGCTGGCGCCTCCGTCAGCACGGCGTCCGCAGCGGCGTCGACCGCCGCCCTAGCCGGCCAGTCGGCGAGCGCCGTAGACGCCGCGGTGCAGCAGTTCTACGCCCTGGGCGATCAGCTCAACGCCCATGCCGAAACTGTGACCTACGTCGCCGGCGGGACTGCGGACCTGACTGACGACCCCAGCGGCGACAGCGCCCGGCTGGCCGCCTTGCAGGTTCAGCAGGCGCTAACCACCCAGCCCGTGACGATCAGCAATCCTGCATCCCAGGCCGTATTGAATCTGTTCAAAGGTTAGGTCGGGGCTCCGGCGGCAGCGTCAGGGCGAACAGGGCGCCCTCCGGCCCGGTCTGCACCAGTTCCAAATCACCACCCTGAGCCCTGGCCAGCTCGCGCGCAATGGCCAAGCCTAGACCCGCGCCGCCTGGGCGGCCGGAGCCGGCGAAGGCCTGGAACAGCCTTGCGCGCGCCCGATCCGGCAGGCCCGGACCATTGTCGATAATGCTGAGCCGCACGCCGCTCGCCCCCGTCTCGGCGGCGATGCGGATCAGGCCGACGGGCGCTCTGGGCCGGGCCGCCTCAATCGCCTCGCGCGCATTGCGAAACAGGTTCACCAGGATGCGATGAAGCTGGTCGGGGTCGGCATAGATTGTCGTGTCGCCCCCAAACTCCAGCGCCAAAGCCACCCCCGTCGGCGCAAGACCTGCATCATCCGCCGCAGCCTGAGCAGCGCCGGCCAGGGACAAGGTCAGCTTTTGCGGCTCCGGCTCCTCCGTCTTGCCATAGGCCAAGACATTTTCCGCCAAGCCTACGGCCCGGTCCAGGGCGCGTTCCAGCCGCGGCAGGGCCTGACTAACGCCGGGATCGCCCGATCGGGCCAGCCGCTCCGTCACCAACTGGGCGCTGGACAGCATGTTGCGCAGATCGTGGTTGATCTTGGCCACGGCTTCGCCAAGCGCCGCCAAGCGCGCGCGAGACTGCAAGGCGGTTTTGAGGTCCTCCTGCATACGGTCCAGCTCCGCCTCCGCCCGGCCGATCTCATCGCGCCGCCCGGACAGCTTGAGGCGGGCGAGCGGATCTTCGGGGCGGGCGCGGAACCGCTCCATGGCGCGGGTGATCCTCTGCATGGGGCGCACCAGAAAAGCGTTCAGCGTCAAATAAACCAGCACCCCGGCGATGACGGAGACGAGGGCCGAGACACCCAGAAGGCGGAGCATGTAGGCCGTAAGGTCGCGCTTCAGCGGCGCCTCTTCGACGACGATATCTATGGCGTCGCCTTCGCTGAACTGGGGTCTGGCCACGACCCGCAGCATGCGCGGTTCACCCGGCCCGAGCGTGATGAAGGGCGCCGCCAGCCAGTCGGCGAAGTTTCGCCGGCGAAGGTCCACCAGATCCGGCGTGCGCGTCATATGCGGCCCACGCAGCAGCAGACGTTGCACCCCGTCGCTGGCGACCGCCACGGACTTTACGCCAGCGCCCACCAGAAGCTCTCCGGCGATGCGATTGCTGACCACGCCGGCGGGAGAGGCCTTGACCGCAAGCGCGGCCAGCTCCGCATCGTGGACCCGCCCGGCGAGCCAATCGTCCTCGAAAGCTGCGAGGGAGGGCGCCAGGATGAAGAGTTCGGCCACCATGACGAAGAGCGCCGTCAGCATCAAAAGCCTGGCCGACAATCCGCCGGGCCAGGACGGTCGCCACGTCCGGCACCCACGCGGCCCGGCGGCGGCGTCCGAAGGCGCCGAAAGCGTCGCCACGGGTGCGCCAGAGTCTTTTACAGACTCTTTGTCTTTGGCGGAATCTTTGGCGACCTTGCGCCCTCGCCGCAAGAAGCGGACAAGATGTGGGACCGTTGCGAGAACGCCGAGCCCACACAGCGGCAGGATAACCTGAGGCCTCAGCAATACATGCATATTAACGCTGACGCCCTGGTCAAACAGGGCGCCGAGCCCGGAGCCCACGCTGGCGTATATAAAGGTGGAGGGCGCCACGCCCAATATGGTCGCAGCCATATAGGTCCCCAGCCGCATCCGCACAAAGCCCGCCACGAGATTGACCAGGGCGAAGGGCAAGCCCGGGATCAGCCGGAGCGTCAGGAGATAGGAAAAGGCGTGACGACGCACCTCCGCCTCCATGTTCGCGATCAGGCCATCCGGGTGAAGGCGGCGGCGCAAGGCGGCGCCCAGGGTGGAGCGGGCGACAAAAAACATGATCATCGCGCCGATTGAGCAGGCCACAATGGCCGCCGCCGTTCCCTGCCAAAGGCCGAACAAAAAGCCTCCCGTCAGGGTCATGACCAAGGCGCCCGGTAAGGAGAGGGCCACGACAGCCACATAGGCGCCGATATAGGTCGCGATGGCCCGCAGGCGATGGGCGTGTACAAAGGCCAGAAGCCCGGCGCGGCGGCTGGCCAAGGCCTCAAGCGATAGATGGCGGCCAAGGCTGTAGGCGAGTGCGACCAAAACGAGGAGCAGAGCGGCCCACAGGCCGTATCGCCGCAGCCAAGCGAAGGGACGACGGCTCAAAATGACGCCGACCCGGGACGCGAGTCGGCCGGATCGCGCCCCCGCCTTCGCCTCCCCGTCGGACCGGTCGAGCATCATCTCGCCTAGCCGCCGAACGCGGCCCGTCGAAGGGCGGCCTCCAGCGCGCCCCGGCTCGGGCAGACCCGTTTGGACAAGGCGCCGGAGACAAGGTTGGCGTCCAGCTCGGTAATGCGCACCTTCACGTCTAACTGCACGCCGGTGGATACGCTCGCCGGGATCAGGGTCGCCTCCACCTCGGTCGTAGACATTTTCGGCCGCTCAAGCGCCTTAAGCGGGCATTGACCATCAAGATCGAAAGACTCGGGCTGCGCGGGCGTCGCCATGACCGCGCCGTTGATTTTCAATCCGCCGGCGAAGGGCTGGGCCTGGGGTTGAAAGCCCGCAGCGCTGAGATAGGCCAGGAGGTGCGCCTTGGCCTGTTCGGCGGAAATCGCCGAAATCGGCGCGGGGCCTGCGTCAGCCGCCTCGCGCGCGACCGGCCGGGCCGCCGCCTCCTGGCGCGCGATATCCGCAGACGTCCGGCCGCCCAAATTCAGGTCGGTAAAATGGCGCCCCGACGTATCGGTCCCACGCCCTGCACAGCTTGCCAGGGCGATGACGCCGAGACTTAGGGCCATGAAGCGAATGCCGTTTAGACCTTGGCCCAGGCTCATGACGCCAACTCCACTCGCTTTTAGCGGCGCCGACGCCGGCGCGGCTCGATTCACAGGCCCTGTCATGTTGACAGGGGCGCGAGCTTCCCCTATCCACGCCGGCTCTATAAGACCGACCTCTGGAGCGGAGCCACCTCGTGAAGCGGACCTATCAGCCGAGCCGACTCGTGCGCAAGCGCCGTCACGGCTTCCGCGCGCGCATGGCGACCAAGAATGGTCAAAAGGTCATTCAACGTCGCCGTAGCCGCGGGCGTAAGCGCCTCAGCGCTTAAGATAAGCAAAGTAACGGCGTCTCAGGTTGATCCCTGGGGCGTTTGCTCGCCTGTTTGCGCGCGATGATCTAGGGCGACCTTAAATGGATGAGCCTGAAACCCGCGTCGCGACCAAGCCGGCCGATATGACGACATCTGAAACAGGCTCAGTCGGCAAAGGGGTCGTCTACTTGCAACCCCTGCGCAAGCGCCGTGAGTTCCTGGCCTGCGCCAAGGGCCGCTCGCTGGCCCGGGGGGCTGTGGCGATTCAGGTTCTGCCTCGACCGGACGGCGGCGCCGGCATCGGCGTCGGCTTTACCGCGACCCGCAAGATCGGCGGCGCCGTGGAGCGCAATCGCGCCAAGCGGCGTATGCGGGAGGCGGCGCGCCTCCTGCTGCCGCTTCACGGAAGACCCGCTCATGACTATGTGTTTGTGGCCAGGGGCGGCGTTGGCCAACGCCCCTGGTTGCGTCTGCTTGACGATGTGACGACGGCGCTTATCAGTCTCGCCGCCGGCAGGGATGAGCCGCCGAAGCCCAGGCTGTCGCGTTCCAAGCCGAAACCCTCTACATCCTCCCCCCAGCCCCGGCCGCCTGCGGCCCTCGCCCCCTAGTTCGGTAAAGCCTCGTCCATGGACAAAGAGAATTCGCGCAACACGATCATCTTTGTGGTCTGCACGGTCGCCCTGCTGCTGGTCTACGAGATCTTCATCATCGGCCCACGAGATCGCCAGCGGGCGCTGGAGCTGAAGGCGCACGCCGCCCAGGCCCAGGTGAACGCTGCGATTGCGACCGGCGCGCCCAGCTATGTGGACCGCGGGGCGGCCATCGCTCAATCACCCCGCGTGCAGATCGACACCCCGGCCCTGCAGGGCTCCATCTCGCTGCGCGGCGGCCGGATCGACGATCTGTTTCTGAAAGGCTATCGCGAAACCATCGCCAAGAATTCCCCGCCAGTGGAGCTGTTGCGCCCGGAAGGCGCCAAGCAGGCCTATTTCGCCGCCTTCGGCTGGACCGCGTCGGCCCCCACTCCGGGCCCTCTGACGGTATGGACCGAGACCAGCGGCTCTGTGCTTACGCCGGACAGCCCGGTGACGCTGAGCTGGGATAACGGCCAGGGCCTCACCTTCACCCGCACCATTTCGGTCGATAAACTTTACCTCTTCACCGTCGACGACAAGGTGGTGAACAGCGGCGCAAACGCCGTCCAGCTCGCCCCCTACGCCTCCGTCCAGCACCAGGGCCAGCCGGACCTGTCCAAGAGCCTGAATATCCATGAAGGGGCCGTGGGCGCCATGGGCGGCCAGCTTCGCCTGCAGGCTTACAAGGATTGGAAAAAGAAGGGCGACACGAGCTATGAAACCACCGGCGGCTGGCTCGGCCTGACCGATAAGTACTGGCTCGCCGCCCTGATCCCGGACCAGCACAGCGCTGTAAGGGGCCAGTATCGCGTCGATACGGTGAACGGCGTCGATGTTTATGAGACCGACTATGTCGCCGCCCCCCGCACCCTGGCGCCCGGCGCGGCCACGGAAAACACCACCCGCGTCTTCGCCGGGGCCAAGAAGGTCTCCGTCCTTCAGGACTATCAACGCAGTTTGGGTGTGCCGCAGTTCGATAATGCGGTGGATTGGGGCCTGCTCTGGTTCCTGACCCGCCCCGTCTTCTGGCTCTTGGCGGCGCTTTTCAGCTTCACCGGCAATTTCGGCTTGGCGCTCCTGGCCCTGACCGTCGTCGTGAAGCTCGCTACCTTTCCGTTGGCCAACAAGTCCTACGCCTCGGCCTCGCGCATGAAGAAGCTGCAGCCGGAGATCGACAAGATCAAAAAGGCTTTTAAGGACGACCCCGCCAAGCAGCAGCAGGAGACCATGGCGCTGTATCAGCGGGAGAAGATCAATCCTATCGCCGGCTGCCTGCCCGCCCTGATCCCTCTGCCCATCTTCCTGGCGCTGTATAAGGTGCTGTTCGTCACCATCGAGATGCGCCAGGCGCCGTTCTTCGGCTTCATCAAGGACCTGTCGGCGCCGGACCCCTCCACCATCTGGAATCTATTCGGCCTGATTCCTTGGAACCCGGCCGCTGCGCCCCTGATCGGCGGCCTGCTGGGCGGGACGCTGCATGTGGGCGTCTGGGCTCTGATCTATGGCTTCATCATGTGGTTGAACCAGGCCATGACGCCGACCACCGGCATGGACCCGTCTCAGCGCCAGATCATGCAGTTCATGCCGCTTTTGTTCATCTTCTTCTTCGCCCAGATGCCGGCAGGCCTTCTGGTCTATTATTGCTGGAGCACGGCCCTGACCATCGTCCAGCAGTATTACATCATGCATTCCTATAAGACGGAAAACCCCATCGACGGCTTCATCGCCCGCCTGCGCGGCCAAGGCCAGACCGCCCTGGCGAAGGGCTAAAGTGGACCCGCTTTTCACGCCCGACGAAATCGAGGCCGCGCGTCTGGCCTTCGCCCGCCCGGCGGAATTTCTGCTGGGCGTGGCGTCGATGGAGCAATTACCGCCGACAGACCTGCCGGAGATCGCCTTCGCCGGCCGCTCCAATGTGGGCAAGTCGAGCCTCTTGAACGCCCTGACGGGTCAGAATGAGCTGGCGCGCGTCTCCAACGCGCCGGGGCGCACGCGGGAGGTGAACCTGTTTCTGGTCGATACCCGCCTGCGCCTGGCCGACCTGCCAGGCTATGGCTTCGCCAAGGTCTCCCGCAAGGAGGCCAATAAGTTCCAGAATCTGGGCCGGGCTTACTTGCGCGGCCGGCCGAACCTGAAACGTGTCTTCCTGCTGATCGACAGCCGCCATGGGTTGAAGGAGCCGGATACGGAGGCGCTGGACGCCCTGGACAAGGCCGCCGTCTCCTACCAGATCGTACTCACCAAGGCCGACAAGATCAAACCCGCCGAAGCCGACGCCGTGGCCGCCGCGACCCTTAAGGCCATCGCCAAGCGGCCGGCGGCCTTTCCCCGCGTGGCCATCACCTCCTCAGAAAAAGGGCTGGGCATACCGGAGCTGAGGGCGGAGGCCTTGCTGGCCGCGGGATTGGGCTAATTCATCAAAAAAGGAACGAAACGTAAACTTTTTGCTTGCGCTTAAACGAAGTTGCGGTACGAACGCCATGAGGGCGAATTGCGTCGGGACGGCGCAGGGCCGGGTTGAAACGCACAAGCGCCAAGGCTGATGCGGCGCCGATCTTTGGTGTTTCCGCGAGACGACCGCATATTCCCCTCCCCTCCGCCCCTAGTTTCCGCTAATGGCGCGGCGCATGAAGGATTATCCTATTCCCGCTGACGAGGCCGGCTGGGCCACCGCCAAGACCCTGGCGGAGTGCCTGCCCTACATTCAGATCTATGATCGCGAGATCGTGGTGATCAAATATGGCGGCCACGCCATGGGGGAGGAGGCGGTGGCCCGCTCCTTCGCCGCCGACGCTGTGCTGTTGAAACTGGTGGGCGTCCACCCTGTCGTCGTGCATGGCGGCGGGCCGCAGATCAGCCGCATGCTGGAAAAGGCGGGCGTGAAGTCGACCTTTATCGACGGCCTGCGCGTCACCGATGGGGCGACTATGGAGGTGGCGGAAATGGTCCTCTCCGGCGCCATCAACAAGGAGATCGTGCATTACATCAATGTGGCCGGCGATCAGGCGGATGTGCGCGGCGTCGGCCTATCGGGCAAGGACGCCAAGCTGATCACCGTGGAAAAGGCGATCCGCACTCAGCGCGATCCCGGCAGCCATCTGGAACGGGTGATCGATCTGGGCTTTGTCGGCGACCCCAAGAAGGTCGATCCCAAAATCCTCGAAGCCCTGATCTACGCCGATCAGGACTATGTCCCCGTCATCGCCCCCATCGGCGTGGCGGAGGATGGGCATACCTATAACATCAACGCCGATGCGGCGGCAGGGGCCATGGCAGGCGCCCTGAAGGCCAAGCGCATGCTGCTCTTAACCGACGTGGCGGGTGTGCTGGACGCCGACGGCAAGCTGGTCCGCCAGATGACAACGGCGGAGGCGCACGACGCCATCGCCACCGGCGTCGCCACAGGCGGCATGATCCCCAAGCTGGAAACGGCGATTGCGGCGGTGGAGGCGGGGGTCGAGGCTGTGGTCATCCTCGACGGTCGCCGCCCCCACGCCATGCTGGTGGAGCTGTTCAGCGAGCATGGGGCCGGCACCCTGATCCGGGCGTCATGACCGCGCCGGACCTTCGCCATATCGACACCTGGATCTTTGATCTCGACAACACCCTCTACCCGCCCGGCACCGAGTTCGTGGCTCTGATCGAGGGCAAGATGACCGCCTATGTCCAGGCGACCACCGGCCTGCCGGAGGACGAGGCGCGCGCCTTACAGAAGAAGTACCTGTATGAGCATGGCACGACCCTGGCCGGCCTGATGGCCCTGCACGGGGTCGAGCCGCACGACTTTCTCTACGCCGTCCATGATGTGTCGCTGGACAGCCTCACGCCCGATCCAGTCCTGCGCGCCGCCCTTCTGCGGCTGCCCGGCCGTCGGCTGGTCTTCACCAACGGCTCCGCCTGGCACGCGGATAGGGTCTTGAAGCATCTGGGGCTGGATGACCTGTTCGAGGCTGTCTTCCATCTGGAGGCCGCCGACATGATCCCCAAACCTGCGCCCGCCACCTATGACGCCCTGGTGTCGGCCCACAGCGTCAGACCTGAAACCTCAGCCTTTTTTGAAGACAGCGTCCATAATCTGGAACCTGCGGCCCGGCTGGGTATGACCAATATCCTGGTCGGTCCCCAGGCCAAGGACCACAATGCGCCCTACATCCATTTCCGCACCGAACACCTGGCCGCATTCCTGAACGCCGCCCAGGTAAGAGAGACCACGCCATGACCGCGCCTTACGCCGACCTTGAAACCGCCATTGACCATGCCTGGGAGCGCCGCAGCGAGTTGACCTTCACGACCAAGGGGGCGGATCGGGATGCGGTGGAGGCGTCGCTAAGCGCGTTGGACGCCGGTCAGGTCCGCGTGGCGGAAAAGATCGACGGCCAGTGGATCGTGCGGCAGTGGCTGAAAAAAGCGGTCCTGCTCTCCTTCCGCCTGAACGACAACCAGCTCATGGGCCAGGTCACGGCGCCCGGATCGTACTGGGACAAGGTTCCCGGCAAGTTCGAAGGCTGGGACGACGCCCAGTTTCGGGAAGGCGGCTTTCGCGTCGTGCCGGGCGCCGTCGTGCGTCGGGGCGCCTTTATCGGCAAGAGCGCGGTGTTGATGCCGAGCTTCGTCAATATCGGCGCCTATGTGGACGAAGGGACCATGGTCGATACGTGGGCCACGGTCGGCTCCTGCGCCCAGATCGGCAAGCATGTCCACCTGTCCGGCGGGGCGGGTATCGGCGGCGTGCTGGAGCCGCTTCAGGCCAATCCAACCATTATCGAGGACAACTGTTTTATCGGCGCACGGTCGGAGGTGGCCGAAGGCGTGATCGTCGAGGAGGGGGCCGTGCTCTCCATGGGCGTCTATCTCGGCGCCTCCACCAAGATCATAGATCGCGCCACGGGCGACGTGTTCCGCGGCCGCGTCCCGGCCTATAGTGTCGTAGTCCCAGGGGCCCTGCCCGATCCCAAGGGGGGGGCGAGCCTTTATTGCGCCGTCATCGTCAAGCGCGTCGACGCCCAGACCCGCTCCAAGACCAGCGTGAACGAGCTGCTGCGCGACTGATCAAATCAGTCGTCACCTGCCTGAAGGTGTGGCGAAGGCGACACATCGCGCCCACCGTCACACAAGCTTCACGTTTCGGTCATTTACCCTTCCAATAAGAAGGATACCGGTTTGAAAACCACGCGTCACATTCGGGACGCAATTGGGGCTTCAGGCGGGGGTTGTTTCCATGATGACGAGAAAGCTGGTCGCGGGCGCGGCCACGGCGGCGCTGGCGTTTGCAATGCTCGCGGGTCAAGGCCAGGCCCAGGAAATCACAGGCGGCATCAGCGGCAAGGTGACAGACAGCGCAGGTCACGCGCTCAAGAACGCGAACGTCTCGATTGTTTACGGGCCCACGCACACGACCACCACGACGGTGACGGACGGCGACGGCTTTTACAGCGTGCGCCTGCAGCCGGGCGGCCCCTATGACGTCACTGTTGCCGACCAGGGTTTTGAAACGAAGACGGTCGAAATCGATGCGGTCAATATTGGCAATACCTATGACCTGAACCTATCGCTTGATGCGGCCGGCTCGGTATCGACCGTCACGGTGACGGCGAAAAAGCGGGGAACCTCCCTGGTTCAGACTGGCCCACGCTCCGTCTTCAGCGCTTCGGACATTGCGGCCAACCCCTCCTTCGCTCAGGACCTGAAGGATACGGCCCGCCTCAACCCCTTCGTCACCATCGACCCGACCAACTCCAACGCCATCCTGATCGCCGGCAACAACAACCACGTGAACACCATCTATGTGGACGGTGTACGCCAGAACGACATTTTCGGCCTGAACGGCAACGGCTATCCCACCCAGCGCTCCCCCTTCGGCCTCGACATCGTCAAGGAATTCGACGTCGAAGTGGCGCCTTACGACGTGTCGTACGGCGACTTCCAGGGCGGCGTGTTGAACATCGTCACCAAGAGCGGCACCAACGAATTCCACGGCGGCGCCTATTACCAGTATGACTCCAGCGACCTCGGCGCCGGCGACACGGTGGGCCGCCAGGCCCTGCACCAGCCCGCCTGCGCCAACGGCGCCTTCACCGGAACCAATACGGGCGGCGTCGCCTGCGGCGGTCGTTACGTCAATCCGAACTATAAGGATAAGGAATACGACGCCTATCTGGGCGGCCCGATCATTCAGGATAAGCTGTTTTTCTTCTTTGATTACGACAAGTATGAGTCGGCCAACGTCGCGGGCTATGTGCCGTCGGACGTCGGCGGAACGAACCCCATACCGGGCGTCACTTCCTCCGACGTGGCCACGGTCAGCAATATCTTGAAGAGCACCTACAATTATAATCCGGGCGGTTATGGCGGCGCGAACCCTGTTCAAAACACCGACTATTTCGGCAAGATCGACTGGTACATCACCAACAACCAGCATTTGTTTGTCAGCTATCAAAAGACGGACGGCACGACGCTCAATACGCCGGACGATAGTACCTCAAGCGGGTTGCTGGGTCTGTCCTCTACCTACTATATCTACGAGCAGGTGCTTCAGGCTGAGACTATCGACCTGCAATCGCATTGGAACAGCCAGCTTTCGACCGAAGTGCAGTACCTGCACAATACGGTCAACAGCCCCAGCACGCTCCTGTCCCAGCCCTTCGCCTTCTTCAAGGTGACGTTGGCCAGCGGCTCCTCCATCGAAACCGGCCCGGACATTTCGCGTCAGGCCAACAACCTTGCCACTGATGAAAACCTCTTCAAAGGCAAGTTCAACTATACGCTCGGCCAGAACGTCATCACCGGCGGCTATGAATTCGACGAGACCACCGAAAGCGATCTGTTCGTTCAGTACGCCACCGGCTCCTATACCTTCACCAACAAGTGCGGGCCGGGCCTGGGGCTCGCTAACGGCGCTGAGATCAACCTACAAGACGGCGTCGCCTGCTCCCTGACCTACGCCAACGCCTATACAAATAATGCGAACACCGCCGCCGACAGCGCACGGTTCTACACACATACCGCCTATCTTCAGGATGAATGGCATCCCTTCTCAGGCCTGCGCATCCGTGGCGGGGTCCGTGTCGACTATTATGGCACGCCGGATACGCCCCTCTATAACCCGGTGTTCAAGAACGAGTACGGCTTCGCCAACAACCTGACGATCAATGGCGAGTATGTCGTCCAACCGCGCTTCGGCTTTAACTGGCAGGTCGATCCGACTCTGACGGTCTATGGCGGCGCGGGTCTGTTCGCGGGCGGCCAGCCGGGCGTCTATGTCTATGACAGCTATGACAATACCGGAAACCTGGTGGGCACTGTGTCGTCCAGTTGCACGACCAAAACCTGCTCAGCCTTAAATACCGGGATAACGGGGTCCTCCATCTCAACCGGGCTCCAACAGGCGGTGACCGCCAACGCCCAGGCCGGCGCGGGCGTCACCAACTCGCTTGATCCCAACTTCCATCCACCTGCGGACTGGAAAGCCTCATTGGGCTTGATAAAAACTTTTGACCTCGGCAAGTGGGGCGGACCGGACTGGAATTTCCACCTCGATTATCTCTATCAGAAAACGCAATACGCCCCGAACTGGGTCGATCTGTTCGAAGAGGCCAATACCCTGTCGACGACGGCCCCGGACGGACGGCCGGAGTTCAATCCAGCCCGCTTCAGCGCGGTGTACAGCAATAGCGGCGTGGTGCGCACGACCGGCTATGACATTGAGCTGACCGATACCGATAAGGGCTTTAGCAATATCGTCGCCGTCGGTATCGGTAAGAAGCTGCCCTGGGGCCTGACCTTGGACTACACCTTCACCCACCAGACGGTGAAGGATGTCAGCCCGGCCACCAGCTCCGTCGCCTTGTCCAACTACAGCCAGAACGCGACGTCGAACCCCAATAACCCGTCTCTGGCGACCTCCAGCTACGAAATTCCTTGGGAAAACAAGCTGTCTGTTCAGTTCACGCATAAGTTCTTCGGGGACAACAAGACGATCGCGACTCTGTTCATGCAGTATCGCTCCGGCCTGCCGTTCAGCTACACCTTCTACTCCAGCGCGTCATCGACGACGCCGGCGGACAATCTGTTCGGCCAGACGGGGGCCGCCGCTTATCGCAACGACCAGCTCCTGTACGTTCCCAAGGTGGACAGCACGGGCAATGTGACCGCGACCAGTGATCCTATCGTTACCTATGGCCCAGGCTTCAACGTGGCGGCTTTCGACGCCTTCTTGAAGAGTTCCGGCTTGATCAAGTATGCGGGTCAAATCGCGCCGCGTAACGCCTTCTTCTCATCGCCGGTCACGACGGCCGACGTGCACCTTGAGCAGGAGTTCACGGTTCCCTACGTGCCGTACCTGAAAAACACGAAGGTTTCCGCCTACCTCAACATCATCAACCTGCCCAACCTGATCAACAACAACTGGGGCACGATCTATCAGGCCAGCTTCCCCTACTTCCAGAGCCCAATCATCGCCAAGAACTGTCAGGCGGCGTTAAAGAGCTTGAATACGTGCCAAGGCGGGGCCGTCGGAAACTTCTATGAATACGACACATTACGTTCCGTCGGTCAGTCGTTGCAAAACGGCTATCAGCCCGCCACCCCGACCTGGGCCATTCAGGTGGGCGCCCGCTTGAAGTTCTGATTACGGCTGATCCATCAGTCGACGAGAGGGGGCGGTCTTTCGAGGCCGCCCTTTTTTGTGCGACCGGCCTGCTTTGCAGGGTTGACGTCGCGCCGCGCCCGCTCCACCTCGCCTTGCCGGACTGGAGAGCTTGATGACCTTACAATTCCCGGCCGAATGGGCCGCGCATCGCACGATGTGGCTGGGCTTTCCCAGCCATCCGGAGCTGTGGGAGGATGACCTCGTCCCCGCCCAGGCGGAAGTCGCCGCCCTCGCCCTCGCCCTCGGGGGACCCGGCGCGGAGAGGGTGCGGCTGTTGGTGCGGGGCGACGCGGCGGAGGCGCAGGCGCGCGCGCTTCTGGGCCAAACCTCCGGCGTCGAGATCGTGCGCGGCCTGTTCGGCGATATCTGGCTGAGGGACACCGGGCCGCTCTTCATCGAACAGGACGGCGGCGTGGTCGCGGCGGCCTTCAAATTCAACGGCTGGGGCGGCAAGTATATCCTGGATGACGACGATACGGTGGCCGAGCAATTGGCCGCTGCGGGCGGGGCGCCTCGCATCGATCATGACATCATCCTGGAAGGCGGCTCAATTGACAGCGACGGACTGGGTGCCCTTCTGACCACCAAGCAATGCCTGTTAAACCCCAACCGAAATCCCGGCTGGACGACGGAGACTGCGCTCGCCGCGCTTGGCCCGGCCCTGGGTGTGAGGAAGATCCTCTGGCTCGGCGACGGCCTTGAGGGCGACCACACGGATGGCCATGTGGACAATTTGGCGCGGTTTGTGGCGCCGGGCGTGGTCGCTTGTCCGCTGGCCTTCGGTCAGGACGATCCTAACGCGGATCTCTATGCGGATACGGCGCGACGCCTGTCGGCCATGACCGACGCGCGCGGCGTGCCGCTTCAGGTGGTGCGAATCCCCTCGCCCGGCCGCATCTTGGATGACGCGGGCGAGGTCGCCGCCGCCTCGCACATGAACTTCATCATCGCCAATGAGGCGGTGATCATGCCCGTCTATGAAGACCGCGCCAGCCCCCTGGCGCTGGACGCCCTTAGCGCCCTGTTTCCAGAGCGTGAGGTGATCGGGCTGCCCGCCCGCGCCATACTGTCCGGCGGCGGGTCGTTTCATTGCATTACTCAGCAGGAGCCGGCGTGATGGCCCGCACCCTCAGCCTCGGCGTGATCCAGACCTCCTACGGCCCTGACATGGCCGATAATATCGGCCGAACGGTGGATTTCGTTCGAGCAGCGGCGGCCCAGGGCGCGCAAGTCATCCTTCCGTCGGAGTTGTTCCAAGGCCCCTATTTTTGCGTCACCCAGGATGAGCGCTGGTTCGCGACGTCCTATCCTTGGCGGGAACACCCCTGCGTCATC
>Ga0116226_10001130_pt1 | contig 23141 bp, 24 predicted proteins | sample S1TSphfallax_FD_89692 | JGI IMG/M metagenome (GOLD analysis project Ga0116226, IMG submission 89692) | Host-associated microbial communities from peat moss isolated from Minnesota, USA - S1T2_Fa - Sphagnum fallax MG | ecosystem: Host-associated > Plants > Peat moss > Unclassified | place: USA... | reverse complement strand
TCCACATCGGCGTCGCCGTCGACGATTTCGGTGCGGCGTGGCGTGGCGAAGGCCTGGCGTACGGCGACCAGTTCGTCGCGCACTATGCCCATGATCCGCGCGCGGGAGCCCAGGATTTCCAGATAGCCGGCTATGGCTTCGGCCAGGGTCTTGGCTTCGGCGAAGATTTCCTCCCGCCCCAATCCGGTCAGGCGCGACAGGGTGAGGGCCAGGATGGCGCGGGCCTGTTCGTCCGACAGGCGTACCTGATCCTCGCCGACGATCACCGTGCGGGGGTCCTGAATCAGGGCGATTAGGGGCGACATGTCGCCTACAGGCCAGTCGCGCGCCTGCAAACGCTCCCGCGCCTCAGCCGGATTGGCGGAGGAGCGGATGATGGCGATGACCTCGTCGATATTCACCACCGCAATGGCTAGGCCCACCAAGACGTGGCCGCGATCCCGCGCCTTGCCGAGTTCGAACGTGGTGCGACGGACCACCACCTCTTCCCGGAATTCCAGGAAGGCGTCGAGCATAACGCGCAGGCCCATCTGCTCGGGCCGGCCGCGATTGAGCGCCAGCATGTTGACGCCGAAAGATGTCTGCAGCGGGGTGTAGCGGTAGAGTTGGTTCAGCACGACATCGGCCGCGGCGTCGCGCTTCAGCTCGATCACCACCCGCATGCCGGTGCGGTCGCTCTCATCGCGCAGGTCGGCCACGCCCTCGATGCGCTTTTCGCGCACCAGCTCGGCGATCCGCTCGACCATGGCGGCCTTGTTCACCTGATAGGGGATTTCGGTGACGATGATGGCTTCGCGGTCGCGCTTGGAGGTCTCAATAGTCGCCTTGCCGCGCATGACGACGGAGCCGCGCCCAGTCATCAGCGCCTGGCGCGCGCCGGAACGGCCGATGATCTCACCCCCGGTGGGGAAATCCGGTCCCGGCACGATTTCCAGTAGGGTTTCCAGCGTCGTCGTCGGGTCGTCGATCAGGGCCAGGCAGGCGTCCACAACCTCGCCTAGATTGTGCGGCGGGATGTTTGTAGCCATGCCGACTGCAATGCCGCCGGCGCCGTTGACGAGAAGGTTGGGAATGCGAGCGGGCAGGACCGAGGGTTCGTTTTCGGAACCATCATAGTTTTCCTGAAAATCGACCGTGTCTTTGTCGATATCGGCGAGCAGCGCCTCGGTGGCGCGTGTCATGCGGCATTCCGTATAACGCATGGCCGCCGGGGGATCGTTGTCCACCGAGCCGAAGTTGCCCTGACCGTCGATCAGGGGCAGGCCCATGGACCAGGGCTGGGCCATGCGCACCAGGGCGTCATAGACCGACTGGTCGCCGTGAGGGTGATACTTGCCGATCACGTCGCCCACAACGCGGGCGGACTTCTTATAAGCGCCGGTGGCGGAAAAGCCGTTCTCGCTCATGGAGAACAAGATGCGGCGATGCACGGGCTTCAGGCCGTCGCGGGCGTCCGGCAGGGCGCGCGCCACGATCACGCTCATGGCGTAGTCGAGGTAGGAGCGCTTCAGCTCCGCCTCAATGGAGATGGGGGCTATGCCGCCGCTGCTGCGTTCAGGCGGCGCGGGCGGGAGGGGGGCGTCGTCGCTCAAGGTAACAGATCAGCCTGTGTTGAACCAAAAACGCGCCGCTTTAGCGCGTAAGGGGAGTCGAAAACTCTTAACGGGTGTTAAGACTTAGCGTTACCGCGAACCGGCGCCAAACGCGTCTTTAGCCGCGCAAAAGGTTCGCGCGCGTCGTCGCCGTCCCGCAGGACGTATATGGAGGTGTTCGGTGCTGGCCTCAATCCGCAAGTTCTGCGGCCAAGCCGCCCTGATCGCTCTAATCATCGCCGGGGGTCTGGTCATGGGCGCTCTGACGCCGGCCTATTCCCACGATGACGGCCGGATGGGCGGCGACACGCAAACCCTGACCCGCTGACGCTCCCGCGCCTAGAACGGGATCTCATCGTCCAGATCGAAATTCTCCTTGGGGCCGCTGGCAGGCGCCGGGCGCCCACCGCCGCTGAAGCTCCCGCCGCCACGGCCCGTCGGCGTGGAATAGCCGCCATCGTCCGAAGAGGCGTCATTGCCGCCGCCCGCCCGGCCGCCCAGCATGGTCAGCTCGCCCCGGAATTTCTGTAAGACGATTTCTGTGGAATATTTTTCCACGCCCTGCTGGTCGGTCCATTTGCGGGTCTGCAAGGCGCCTTCGATATAAACGGTCGAGCCCTTTTTCAGATAGCTTTCCGCCACCTTCACAAGGTTCTCATTGAAGATCACCACCTTGTGCCACTCAGTCTTTTCCTTGCGTTCGCCGCTCGTGCGGTCGCGCCAGGATTCGGAGGTGGCCAGGGTCAGGTTGGCGATCTTGTCGCCTGAGCCCATGGTGCGGATTTCCGGGTCCTTGCCGAGATTCCCCACCAGGATCACCTTGTTGACGCTGCCTGCCATCGTATCCTCATTATCGCTCAGCCGCCGCCCTGCAGCGACCGCCTAATGTTCCGTTTATGTTCCGCAATCCGATGCGGGTGTCAAGCGCTTCATCGCGCAATCTGCGTCGAGGGGCCATGGCGAAATCGTCGCTTCAATCCTAAGGTCTGAAACTCCAAGGCGCTGAACTCTAAGGTCCGGAATTCTGAGGTCCTGAGCCCGCAGGGGCTAAGCGCCCATCTCCGGTCCTGACGAGCGTGGGAAAGGGGATGGCGTCCAAACTTTGCGCCGTAAAGACGCCGCGCTTGTCGATAAAGATGAATTCGCCCTGATAAGCGCCGTCCACCTCGTCAAGGCCGCCGCCCATGCGCAGAAATTTCGACCGCATGGCCTCCAGGTTGGCGGCGCAATGCTCTAGGTCGGGCTGATTTTGCGACAGTTTGAAAAAGCGCGGCTTGCCGGTCTTTTGCTGAACCATGTGCCAGCATACGCCTGGGTCCGAAGGCGCTTCGACCTCCTGCGCGCAACCGGCGAGCGCTAGAGCGAGGACCGCTCCTAAGCCATGGCGCGCGAGCTTCATGTGGGAGGGGCGGCGGGCGGCGCGTTGGCCGAGCCTGCGTGTGCGGGCGCGGCTGCGGGCGGCGTGGGGTCAACTGCGTCGTCGGCGTCGGACGTCGTGTTCGCTAGACCATTGGCGAGCGGGGCGAGGTGGGTGTCGCTGTCGCCAGCCGCCAAAGATCCGCTCTGGTCCAGGCCCACATCCAAGGCGCCCGGCGGCACGCCGTTCTTTTGGGCGCAATCGGTCGGCGTCTGCATGCCGACAAACTGACCATGCACGAAACAGCGCAGGGCCGACTCGGGGTCCAGCTTGGTCTGCGTCCCGGTCTCGACCTTCAGCAAGGTGTTGGCCGGCGGGGGCGGGGCCTTGTCGCCGCGACTGCAGGCGGCGGCCAGCAAGGCCAAGCCGAAGGCCATAGCCAAACGGCCAGCCGCATCTCGTGTCTGGACCCTGCGCGTCTTCACCATGGCCGATGGCTATCCGGCAAAAGGGCCTGAGGCAAGACGCTCCCGCGTCAGGTCGGGCCTTATCAGGCGCTGATCAGGCCCGACTTGATCAGGTTGGCGTGCACGGTCGCCCGTCGCGCCGCCCATTCTTCCTGCAGGATCGCCAGGAGCACGACATCCTGGTACATGCCGTTCTTGTAGGCGTGGCGGCGCAGATAGCCTTCCCGGCGAAAGCCGGCGGCGGCCTGAGCCTTCAGGGCGATCTCATTGCCCGTCACAACTTCCGACCACACCTTCTGCAGGCCAAAGCCCGAAAAGGCCCGGTCCAGGCCGAGCGCCTGGGCGGCGCGCCCTGCGCCTCGGCCGCGTGCTTCGGATTCGCCGATATACCAACCGTATTGCGCCCGACGTTGAGAGCCGGTCAGGCCCTTCAGCGTTAAAAATCCGCAAGGCGCGCCCTTGATGGTGATGATCCAGCCGGTCTGATCTGGATCAGCGCGAAACTGTGCGAACCAGCGCTCATGCGCTGCAAGATCGGCCGGCGGCATTTCATAGAGCCAACGGTCCACCTCCGACGCACAGCGCCAGCGGAACAAATCCGCCGAATCCTCGTCACAAAGGTCGCGAAGCTCGATCATAATTGGGCTTCTATCGTCTCGAACAGCGACAAAACATTAACGTTCCGGGCGCAAAACTTTATCATCTCGACGTCGGACCAGGAGGATAGCTTGGCGGAGTTCGCCATCGCCGGCCGATTGATCGGTCCCGCCCATCCCCCTTTCGTCATCGCCGAGCTTTCCGGCAATCACAATGGCGATCTGGACCGCGCCCTGCGCCTGATTGACGCCGCCGCCGATGCAGGCGCCTGCGCCGTCAAACTGCAAACCTATACAGCGGATACGCTCACCCTCGACCATGACGGCCCCGGCTTTCGATTGACCTCGGGACTGTGGGCCGGTCGAACCCTGTATGACCTGTATAGCGAGGCGAGCACGCCGTTCGCCTGGCACGGGCCCTTGTTCGCCCACGCCCGGGCGCGGGGTCTGATCATTTTTTCCTCACCGTTTGACGAGACGGCGGTGGAACTGCTGCAAAGCCTAGATGCGCCCGCTTACAAGATCGCCTCGTTCGAGGCTATCGACCTACCCCTGATCGCGCGCGCGGCGGCTACCGGCAGGCCGCTGATCATCTCCACCGGCATGACGAGCGCTTTGGAGATCGACGAGGCGGTAGGGGCGGCGCGCGCGCACGGCGACGGCGGCGTGGCCCTGCTTCATTGCGTCAGCACCTATCCGGCGGTGTATGCGGACGCCAACCTGCGCACTATTCCTGAGCTTGCGGAGCGTTTCGGCTGCGTGGCGGGCCTTTCGGACCACACACCGGGGACAGCCGCCGCCGTAGCCGCCATAGCCCTCGGCGCCTGCCTGATCGAAAAGCATGTCACGCTGGATCGCGCCGATGGCGGCCCAGACTCCTCATTCTCCCTAGAGCCGCAGGAGTTGAAGACCCTGGTGGAGGACTGCCGCAACGCCTGGGCGGCGCTGGGTGAGGCGGGCTATGCGCGCGGCGCGGCGGAAACGGCTAACAAGCAATTCCGGCGCTCTCTTTACATCGTCGCCGATGTGGCGGCGGGAGAAGCGCTGGGGCCGGCGCAGGTGCGCTCCATTCGGCCGGGCTTCGGCCTTCCGCCCAAGCATCTCGGCGACGTGCTCGGCCGCCGCGCCGCGCGTCCGCTGTCGCGGGGCGAGCCGCTGAACTGGGACATGCTGATCTGAGGGGGGCGACGTCGAAAAGACGCGTCGCGGCGATCATCTGACGGTTTTAGTGGGCAGGATTTTACACCACTCGGCGTGAGGGTGGGCAGAAAACGCCCCTCCCGGATCAAAGGCGAATCTAAACAGCGCCTTAAAACTAAATAAAAACAATAATTTGGACAGCTAATGTCCCGGCCTCAGCTTGGCGCGGGCATTGCTAACCCTCCTTCGGCGCTCGCCATGCCGGCGGTGCGCCAGGCTCGGTTTTTCCGAAGGGTTCATGTTCGCCATTCCCGCCCGCATCTCAGCACAAACCGGCGCATCCGCCGCCGTTGTGGCGGATCAGGCGACGGACGGGCTTGGCCCTGTTGACGGCGATACGGCTTTCGCCGCCCTGTTGACGGCCGCGAAAGACGCCCCGGCTGCATCGGCGTCTGCGGCCGCAACGCCCGCGCCGACGCCCGCGTCAGCACAGATCCCATCGGGCCTGTCGGTGTCGCCGGCCGTCGGCGTCGGTTCTTCCCCCGCCGCTGCGCCGACGCAAACCGCTGCGTCGAGCGCCGCTGCGCCGATTATCGCCGACCTGCCCTCCCCCCCGACGTCGCTCCCGTCAGCGTCGTCGGCGAATTCGGCGTCCGCCGCCGCCCCGCCGCCCTCGACGCCCGTAGCGGCAGGCCCGAACGCAACGGGGCTCCAAGGCGCCGACACGACCGCGACCTCAGTCGCGTCGGCGTCGGCGGAGGCGTCTGCTGACGCGCAAACCCTGTCGCCCACGCTTACGTCCACGGTTACGCCGTTTATAGCGGCTGCCTTGGTCCTGAGTCCGGCGGCGAACGCGTCAGCTCAAAGCCTCTCCCCGCCGCCCAGCGCGCCCGGCCGGAGCGTCGTGAACGCCAACGGCGCCGCGCCCAACGCCTCCACCCTACCGTCCGTTCCCGCCAACGCCCAGGCGGACGCCGTGGCCGTGTCAGGGGTCGACATTCCGCCTGCGGTTCTATCCGAGACGGCGATCGCAACGCCGCCGGAGATTGGGCCGGCCAATCAGGGCCCGTCGCCAACAGAACTCGTCGCCACTCAGCAGGCCCTTTCTGCAGACCAGACCCTGCCCAACCCGGCGTCCCTTGTGTCTGAGCAGAAATCCTCCGGCCTTGCGGCCACAGCGACTGAGGCGCCCGACCCTGCGTCGTCCGCTGCTGTGGCCGCAACGAACGACGGCCCTGCGCCCGCCGCAACGGCGGCTGCAGCGCAGCGCGGCCCGGCGCTTACGGCCAGCGGAAATCTTGTTCCGGCCCAGCTCTCTGGGCCCGCCGCGTTGCAAAGCGTCCTCTCCGGGAGCGGCGTCTCTACGCCCGCCCCCGCCCCCGCCCCCGCTCCCCAAACCGTGGGCCGAGCCGGCGTCGGCGCAAACCTTAACGCGTCTTCGTCCGACGCCGACGCCCCTGGGGCGGCGTCCTCCGGGTCGCGAGGGTCCAAACGCGCTACGGATACGCCGTCCGATGTCATACCGCAGGGCTTGACCACCGCCTTGCAGGCGCAATTGACCGTCGCGCCGCCGCCTTTGGCGACCCCGTCGCCGACGAGCCAACCCTCTGCGAAGGCGACGCCCGTCACCGCCGCTGCAAATCCCGCGACGTCTATCGCCGCCGCCGCATCAGCCGGTTCCGCCTCGCTGTCTCCCGCGCCTGTGGCGGCGTCAAGTTCAGCGCTTGCGCCGGCCGGTCTCGGTTCATCCCCCCCTGCATTGTCTGAAATCTCAGTGACGGTCCCGCCGGTCGTCGCGTCGGCCCCCGACACGTCCGGCCCCGCCTCCAGCGCGCCGACTTCCAACTCAACTGTCTCTGACCCAACGGCGTCCAGCGCCGGCCAGGACGCTGCGGTATCGCCCCCGCCGTCGGCAGGGCCGCAGGTTGCGACCCTATCCCTGGCCCTGCCTGCCGACTCCGTTGGTCTTGCGGCTGGGACCACGGTTCAGGCGGTGGGTTCAGCTCCGCCCCCATCGGGCTTCGCCGCCGTTGAACCGACTCCGGCTCCGGCCGTCGGTCAGACTACCCCGGCGTTGAGCTTGGACGATTCTCAGCCTGTGTCTTTACAGAGTTCGGCCTTTGATCTGACGACCCTGTCCGACGCCCAGACCGCTCCTGCGGCGGGGTCAAGCGTTCAGGCCGCTGCCGTCTCCGTCCTCGCGGCTCAGTCCTTTTCCGTTCAGCTCACGACTAAGGCCGGCCAAACGGCATCCACGGCGGCTTCGCCGGCCGCGCCGCTTCTTGCGCCCTCCGCCGCTTCCCCCACCGTTTTGACCGACGCAACGTCGTCCAGCGTCGCCCCGCCGATATCCACCTCGCTTGCGCCGACGCCCACGCCCACGGTAACACCGACACTTGGTGCGACGCTTGTAGACCCGTCTCTGAACACGTCCGCCCAGCCCCCCTCGCCCGCCCCAGGGTTTAAGACACCCATTCAGGGCGCCTCCACGACCGTCGCCGCCGCAACGTCTCTGCCGCAACGCGTGTCGCGCTATCAGTCTGGCTTTAGCTTCGGCGCGCCGACCCCTGCGGCGTCTACGGGCGTATCTGACGACGTCGCCGCCCAAGCGAGCGTCTCGCCCACCGCGTCGCCGTCGGCGCATGCCCCCGCAGCCGCCGATGATAATGCGACGGGCGCAGGTCTCGCCCATCCGGCCGCGTCCCAAGACGATGGGTCGGACGCCTCATCCTCTGCCCTCTTGGGGGCGGGTGTGCAGGGTTTGGCCCAGGCTCAGCTTGCGGCGACCTCCCCTGTCGCTGCATCCCCGACGTCTTCGGCGACCGCTGAAACGGTTGACAACCTGGCCACGCAGACGGCCGCCAAGGCCGCCGACGGCGCCAGCCAGTTTCAGATCACCCTGACGCCGGAGGGCTTGGGCCAGGTCAGCGTCGCGGTTCAGGTGGGGGCGGAGGGTCGGGTCAGCGCCGCCTTCGCCTTCGAAAAGTCCGATACGGCGGACGTGCTCAGCAGCCGATCCGCCGACCTGCAAAAGGCTCTGGAACAGGCCGGCTTCAGCGTCGCGCCGGATGGCTTGAGCTTTTCCGTCGCCGCCCCCGTCGCCCATGACGCGACCTCCACAGGCGGGCAGGCGTCCAGCCAGTTCGCCCAGACTTCAGGCCAAGGCTCCGGGGGTTCCGGGGCGGGCGGCCAGGGGTCGAGCGGTCAGGGCTCTAACGGCCAAGGCAATCCCGGCTCAAACGGCGCCCCCGGCGCCCAGGCCGGCCTCGGCGCCGGCGGCGGGCAGGGGTTCAACCAGGGCTCCGGTCAGAGCGCGCGCCAGGACGGCGGCTGGACCGCGGGTCAGGCGGCGGGCCGCGCCTTCGCCGCCGCCGCCCAGGCCGCCGCTCTTACAGACTTGCCCGTCAGCACGCCGTACGCCGCCCGCGCCGCCGCCGGGTTGGACATTCGAATCTAGGACCGCTCCATGACCGTCAGCCTCTCAAACTATGTCAGCAACCAGGCCACCGCTACGAGCCAGCTCAGCAGCTCCACCAGCGGAACCTCCGGAACGTCGTCGGATATCGCCAGCGGCGCCTCAAGCCTCAGCACCAGCTATCAGACCTTCCTGACTCTGCTGACCACCCAGCTTCAGAATCAGGATCCGTCCTCGCCCATGGACCCTGACACCTTCACCACGGAGCTGGTGCAGATGACGGGGGTGCAGCAGCAGTTGCTTAGCAATCAGCTTCTTCAGCAGTTGGTGAACGCCTCGCCGTCCAACGGCGTCACCAGCGCGGTGGATCTGATTGGCCAGAACGTCACCTCTTCCAACGCCACATCCACCCTCACCAACGGATCGGCGACCTGGGACTATACCCTGCCGTCGGCGGCGACCAACGCCACCGTCACGGTCAAAGACTCCAGCGGCAATGTCGTCTACAGCGGCACAGCCCCCACCTTCGCCGCCGGCACGAACACCTTCACCTGGAACGGCCAGACCAATTCCGGGACCACGGAGCCCAGCGGCGGAACCTATACCCTCAGCATGACGGCGACAGACGCCAGCGGATCGACCATGACGCCGGTGCTAGGCGTGCAGGGTACGGCGACGGCGGTCCAGAACGTCGCCGGCTCCACCATGGTCACGGTCAACGGCGTCCAGGTGCCGCTGTCCAGCATCACTTCGGTTGGCGGATCATGATCCGCGGCTCTCCACACTCGCTTTCCGCCCCTCGCTTTACCGCGCTCGAACGGCGCGTCTCCCCTCAACCCTCTCTCTCATTCGAAAGGACTTAATCCATGTCCCTCAATAGCGCCCTGCTCGCCGGCGTCTCCGGCCTTATCGCCAACTCCTCCGCCCTGTCTTCGGTCGCCAATAATATCGCGAACGCCAATACGGTCGGCTACAAGACCGTCAATACCGAGTTTGAGGACCTCGTCGGCGTCTCCGCCGGCGCGGGCAATTACAGCGCCGGCGGCGTGCAGGCGGATACCCAGCAATTGGTGTCTCAGTCCGGCAACACTCAGCAGACGACCTCCGCCACCGACCTCAGCATCACCGGCAACGGCATGTTCGTCGTGACCAGCACGGCGACGCCGACGGCCAGCGACACGCGCTCCTATACTGAAGCTGGCTCATTCACGGTGGACGCCAACGGCAACCTGGTCAACGCCGCCGGATACTATCTGCAGGGCTTTCCCGTGGATGAGACGACAGGCGCTGTGACGGTCAATCCGTCCGATCTCAACTCGCTCTCCACCATCAATGTCGGCGATGTGGGCGGCACGGCGACGCCGACCACGACGGTGACGGTCAACCAGAACCTGGACTCCGCCCAGGCTGTCTCCACCGCCGCCGCCGCGACGGACCCGAGCGCCAATATTATCACTGCGGGCACTCCGCCAGCCGCAACGACTCTGGACACCTCGGCGACCGGGTCCCTCGCGACGGCGCTGGCGGCCGACCCCACGGGTGTTGCGACCGTCACGGTCACAAACTCATCAGGCCAGGTCGTCTTCACCGATACGTCCCAGACGCTATCCGCCCTTCAAAGCGCCGGCTCCTATCAATGGAACGGCACCGAAACGGGCGGCGCCAACGCTCCTGCCGGCGACTACAACATCTCAATCACCGACCCGTCCGGCAATTCGTTGATCAGTGGGGCCTATAACGCCGTCACCAACAACATGGCGATGTATAACGCCAACACCGGCGTGGGCGTGAAGCCTGACGCGCAAATCACCATTCCCATCGCCAATTCCCAGGGCGGACAGCAGACCGTGACCCTGGACCTGCTGAAAAGCCCGACGGCGAATCAATGGTATGCAGAAGTCGTCGCGCCGGATGGGAATATTCAATACGGCACGGGCTCGGTGTTGAATAATAACCAGCTCTCCACCGGCACATTGTCCTTCAATCAGGACGGAAGCATCAACCTCGCTAACAGCACCGTTTTCGGGTCCGGCAATACGAGCCCAACCCTGGACTTCGGCGCGTCAGGCACAACGCCAACCACAGCGACCGGCTATGCCTGGGGGAACAGCCTCGGCATCGCCGCCCAGAAGATCAGCCTGAACCTGGCCACCTCTACCGGCGGCATCACCCAGTTGGACAGCGCTACCTTGACCCAGTCCATCGAGGCCGACGGCACCGCCTTCGGCAGCCTGAACAATGTCTCCATCGACTCCAATGGGTTTGTCACGGCCACCTACAGCAACGGCGTCTCCAAGCAGATCGCCCAAGTGGCGCTGGCCACCTTCTCCAACCCTGACGGGCTGACGGCCGTGACCGGCGACGCCTATCAGGTCTCCACCACCAGCGGCTCCTTCAACCTGAAGGCGCCAGGCAGCGCGGGGGCGGGCACGATTACGCCGGATTCGCTGGAGGCTTCCACCGTCGACCTGTCCTCGCAATTCGCCAGCTTGATCACAACGCAGCAGGCCTATTCGGCTTCAGCAAAAGTCTTAACAACGGCTGATAATATGGAGCAAGCTCTAATACAGGTTATACAATAGGGCTTAGTATTCATTAGTAAGCAGCTTTTAATGCTTGAAATTGGCCGATGTTTCATAAAGAGACAGGTTATTATGGAAATTTTTACTATTGGAATTAAGCGGACGTTATGCCGTTTGCATTACGATCAGTCAAAGTCGTGATGAGAAAGGCGTGAACGCCATGCTTCAACAGCAAAGGCTGGACCCGAAGGGCGAAAAGTATGTGATCGGGCCGACAGGCATCCGCTTGACGCTTTCCGACCTTCCCCCGGCCAATACACAACGTTGGGTGATACGTCGGAAGGCGGAAGTGGTGGCGGCCGTAAAGGGGGGCTTGTTGTCCATAGAGGACGCCTGCGCCAGATACCGCCTGACCAGCGAGGAATTCGCCACCTGGCAGCAGGCCATTGATCGGCACGGCCTGGCCGGCCTGCGCACCACGCGGATTCAGCAGTATCGCTGAGGACGTTCCGGATCGCCACGTGAAGGGCTGTGCTTTCGGGCGCAGCCCTTTGCATTTGCGGCTTTGACGGCTTCGCGGCTTATTAAGCGGTCCTTTACCCTGAGCCCGGTAAATGTTGCCTAGCCGGCGCCGAGGGTTGCGCGCCGCAGGTGCGAGGATGGGGTGGAGTCACTTGTAAGAACCCTGCAGGGATACGGCATCGGCCGTCTGGCCGCCATTATCGGCGCGGCGGCGGGCGCGGCCGCCATCCTGATCGCGGTGATGATGCGCGTGGGGGGCGAGCCCCGCAGCCTGCTCTACGCCAATGTCGACCTGAAGGAGGCTTCGCAGATCACCGCCGCCCTCGACGGCGCGGGCATCAAGTATGAGGTCAAGGGCGATGGCTCCACCATCATGGTGGATCGCGACAAGGTGGCCTCCACCCGCCTTCTCCTCTCCGGCAAGGGTCTGCCGACCTCCGGCTCGGTCGGCTATGAGATTTTTGATTCGGCCCCGGCCATGGGCCAGACCGATTTTGTCCAGAACCTGAACCGCCAGCGCGCGCTGGAGGGCGAACTGGCGCGCACCATCCGTTCCATCCAGGGGGTGAGCTATGTGAAGGTTCACCTCGTCATGCCTAAGCGGCAATTGTTCGAGCAGGAAACGGCCCAGCCCACCGCCTCCATTATGATCACCACAAGCGCCGGGCGTCTGAGCGACGGTCAGGTGCGGGCGATCCGCAACCTGGTGGCGGGCGCTGTGCCGGATCTGAAGTCGGATCACATCACGGTCGTAGACCAGCAGGGTGAACTTCTGGCGGCGGAGGGCGAAGACGGGGGAATAGGCGACGCCGGCGGCAGCGCCCGCGCTGATATCGAAGAGCGGATTCGCCATAAGGTGAAGGAGGTTGTTGAGGGCGTGGTCGGGGCGGGCAAGGCGCGCGTTCAGGTCACGGCCGATCTAGACCTCAGCCGCGTCACGACCCAGTCGGAAAAATTCGATCCCGACAGCAAGGTGGAACGCTCCACCTCCACCAAGGAAGACAAGTCTTCAGACACGAAAGCGGCCAATTCAGGCCAGACCTCGGCATCGCAGAATGTGCCGGGCGCCCAAGGCGCCAATACGTCCACCCCCGAAGGCAGCAATACGACGGGCACTGAGGAGACGACCAACTACGAAATCTCAAAGACCACCACTACCGAGATTCAGGAGCCCGGCAAGGTGAAGCGCCTGTCGGTCGCCGTCGCTGTGGACGGCGTCACCGGCCCATCGGTGGGCGGCAAGCCCGGCGCCTATCGCCCCCGCACGCCGGCGGAAATGGATCAGATTCAGAAGCTGGTCCAGTCGGCAGTGGGTTATGATCAGACTCGCAATGATCAGGTGAGCGTGGTGAATGTGCGCTTTGACCCGTCCCTCAGCGGAGAGGGCGTCACCGCCGCTTCCCCGCTGAATTTCGATAAGAACGACATCATGCGTGGGGCCGAACTCGGCGTCATGGCGCTGGTGGCCGGCCTGATCATCTTTTTCGTTGTCAAGCCCATGTTGAAGACGGCCGGCGGCGGCATGAGCGCGAGCGGCATGGCTATGGCCCAGGGCGCCGCTGGCGGCGGGGCGCTGGCCGGGTCCGGCGGTCAGGCCCTGGCCCTGGCCGCGCCGGAAAACGACATGGGTTTGGATATCGCCCGGATCGAAGGCCAGGTCCGCGCATCTTCGGTGAAGAAGGTGGCCGAGTTCGTCGAAAAGCATCCCGACGAGTCCGTCTCCATCCTGCGTAGCTGGCTGCACGAAAGCTGATGGCCAAAAAGCCGCGCACCGTAGACGATCCCTCGCGCCTGTCCGGTCCGGAAAAGGCGGCCATCATCATGCTTGCCTTAGGCGAGGATCACGGCCAGTTATGGGAGCAGCTTGACGAGGAGGAGATCAAGGAAATCTCCCAGGTGATGTCGGGGCTCGGCAATGTGTCGGCCTCCACAGTCGAGGCCCTGTTGGTCGAATTCGTTTCAGGCATGTCCTCCTCCGGCTCTTTGCTCGGCTCGTTCGAGCAGACGCAAAAACTCCTCAACCGGTTCCTGCCCAAGGAGCGGGTGGAGCTGATGATGGAGGAAATCCGCGGGCCGGCGGGTCGCACCATGTGGGACAAGCTCGGCAATGTGAACGAGGCCGTGCTCGCCAACTATCTCAAGAATGAATACCCCCAGACCGTGGCCGTGGTCCTGTCCAAGGTGAAGGGCGAGCATGCGGCCCGGGTGTTGGCCGCCCTGCCCGAAGACTTCGCTCTGGAATGCGTCAACCGCATGCTGCGCATGGAGCCGGTGCAGCGCGAAATCCTAGACAAGATCGAACAAACCCTGCGCACCGAATTTATGTCCAACCTGGCGCGCACCTCCAAGCGCGACAGCCATGAGATGATGGCGGAAATCTTCAACAATTTCGATCGCCAAACCGAGTCGCGGTTCCTGACCGCCCTGGAAGAGCGCAACCGCGAGGCGGCGGAGCGTATCCGCGCCCTGATGTTCGTGTTCGAGGACCTGAACAAGCTCGATCCGGGCGGCATCCAGACTCTATTGCGCACGGTGGACAAGGGCCAGCTCGCCCTGGCGTTGAAAGGCGCCTCAGACGGTCTGCGCGAGATGTTCATGTCGAATATGAGCGAACGCGCCGCCAAGATCATGCGCGACGACATGGACGCCATGGGGCCTGTGCGCCTGAAGGACGTGGATCAGGCGCAAATGTCCATGGTGCAGACGGCCAAGGACTTGGCCGCCAAGGGCGAAATCATGCTGGCCGGGGCCGGCGCCGAAGATGAACTGATCTATTGAGGCGCCCATGAGCATACCCAGCCCCTCCCCCTCGGCGCCCCGCAAGTTCACCTTCGATACGGTGTTCGACGGCGACCGCGTCATCGCTCCGGTCAAGCCCAAGACCACCTTCACTGCAGAGGAGGTGGACGCCGCCCGGCAACAGGGCCTGGCGGAGGGCCAGCGCACTGCGGTCGCCCGGGCCGAAGCGGAGGCCGCCGCTGCTCTGCGCGACGCCGCCCAGGCTATCCGCCAGGCCATGACCGCCCTCTCCGAACTCGCTCATAGTCATCGCAGCGACAGCGCGCGCCTGGCGCTCGCCGTTGGGCGCCAGATCGCCGGCGCCGCCTTGGAGCGCTTTCCCGAGGCGCCTGCGCTGGCCGCCCTGGAGGCGCTGGGTCGAGAGGTCGCCGCCCAGCCGCGCCTGACTGTGCGCGCAAGTCCGGCAAGCCACGCCCGGCTTGAGGCCGCCCTGACCCAGGCGTGCGCCGACGCCGGGTTTGCGGGCCAACTGGTCGTCAAGATCGAGTCCGTCCTAGCGCCTGCCGCCTTCAGCTTCGACTGGGGCGAAGGGCGCGCCGCCTTCGACCCTGAGGCGGCGTCGGCGCGCGTCGCCGCCGCCTTGGACGAGGCCCTCATCGCCGAGGGCCTGCACGCCGAACCCCTTCCCCTCCCGCCTGAGGCCTGAAGATGAGCGACACAAACCTTCCCCTTCAGGATTTCGGTCCGCCCATTATCGGCGGTCTGGCTCCGGTGGATACGGAGCAAAAGACCGCGTCCGATCTGGCCCCGGTGTTTGATGTGCCGGTGAGCATCTCCGCTGTGCTGGGTAAGGCCCAGATGTCGGTGGCGGAGCTTTTACGCCTGGGCCAGGGCAGTGTTCTGGAGCTGGATCGCCGGGTGGGCGAGGCCATCGACATCTATGTCAACAATCGTCTGGTCGCCCGGGGCGAGGTCGTCGTCGTGGACGAGCGGCTCGGCGTAACCATGACCGAAATCATCAAGGACGGCGACCAGGGTTAGGCCCTGGCGACACGGAAGGAGAGAAACGATGCGACTTCTTGTGGTCGGCCGCTTGAACGGCCAACTGGCCCTGGCGGTGAAGATGGCGATGCAGACGGGGGCCAAGGTCTCTCATGTCGACAGCGTCGAGGCGGCGACGCAGGCCTTACGGGCGGGGCAGGGCGCTGATCTGATGATGGTGGATATCGAACTGGATATCGCCGCCCTCATCGCCGCCAATGAGATGGAGCGCATCCGCGTGCCGGTGGTGGCCTGCGGCATAGGTGGCGACGCGCGCCGCGCCGCCAACGCCATCCGCGCCGGGGCGATCGAGTTCATTCCCCTGCCGCCCGACGCCGAGCTGATCGCCGCCGTGCTGGCCGCCGTCTCAGACGATGAGCGGCCCCTGGTCGCCCGCGACCTGGCCATGACGACGGTGATGATGCTGGCCGATCAAGTGGCGGCGTCGGAAGCGTCCATCCTCATCACCGGCGAAAGCGGGGTGGGCAAGGAGGTGATGGCCCGTTATGTCCACAAGAAGTCGCGCCGCGCCGACAAGCCCTTCATCAGCGTCAACTGCGCCGCTATTCCTGAAAACCTTCTGGAATCAGAGCTGTTCGGCCATGAAAAGGGCGCCTTCACCGGCGCGGTGGCGCGGCGCATCGGCAAGTTTGAGGAGGCCAACGGCGGCACGCTGCTGCTGGACGAAATTTCCGAAATGGATCAGCGGTTGCAGGCCAAGCTGCTGCGCGCCATTCAGGAGCGTGAGATCGACCGGGTCGGCGGGGCTAGGCCGGTCAAGGTGGATATCCGCATTCTCGCCACCTCCAACCGCGATCTGACCGTCGCCGTGCGAGACGGCATTTTCCGCGAAGACCTGCTCTATCGCCTGAACGTGGTCAATCTGCGCGTCCCGGCGCTGCGGGAACGGCCAGCGGATGTGTTGGCCCTGGCTGAATATTTCGTCAAGAAATACGCGGCCGCCAACGCCCTGCCCGAACGCCCGCTGTCGGCGGAGGCCAAGCGTCGCCTTTCAGCCCACCGCTGGCCCGGCAATGTGCGGGAGCTGGAAAACGCCATGCATCGGGCGGTTCTGCTCTCCTCAGGGCCCGAAATCGAAGACGACGCTATCCGCCTGCCCGACGGTCAGCCTATGGCCGCGCCCATGGACACGGGCAGTCAGGCCGCCAACCGGGCTGTCCAGGCCGCCGACATGGCGGCCCGCGCCTTCGTCGGCCAGACCGTGGCCGAGGTGGAGCAGCAATTGATCCTGGACACCCTCACCCACTGTTCGGGCAACCGCACCCATGCGGCGAACATCCTCGGCATCTCCATCCGCACCCTGCGCAACAAGCTGAAAGAGTATTCAGACGCCGGCGTGGCCGTGCCCGCTTCGCAAGGGGCGATGGGGTCTGGCGCTTATGCCGCCTAAATCCAGTGCGCATCGGCGCGGCGTGCTCGCCGGCGTTGCGGCCTTGGCCATTGTGGGCCGGGCGGGCGCAGCCGAAACGAAGGCGCATCCAGGCCTGGCTGAGCTGGAATCGGTCACGGGCGGACGCCTCGGCGTCTTCGCCCGCGACGCTGCCTCCGGTCGGACTATCGCCCACCGCCCGAATGAACGCTTTCCCATGTGCAGCACCTTCAAGGTGTTTCTCGCCGCCGCTGTTCTGGCCCGCTGCGACGCCGGGGCTATGGGCCTGAGCGAGCGCTTGACTTATGGCGCGACCGACATTCTGCCTTATGCGCCGCAGACGCGCGCCCATCTCGGCGACGGGGCGATGTCCATCGAGGACCTGTGCGCCGCCGCTGTGGAGGAGAGCGACAACACCGCCGCCAACCTCCTGCTGGGGCGCCTCGGCGGCCCCGAAGCCCTGACCGCATGGCTGCGCCGCATAGGCGACGGCGTGACCCGGCTGGACCGCAATGAGCTCTCGCTGAACACCGCCATTCCAGGCGATCCGAGAGATACGACGACGCCCAAGGCGATGGCCGAAACTCTGGATCGCCTTCTCTACGGCGCGGCCTTATCAGCCGGGAGCCGGGAGCGGCTGCTGGCCTGGATGCTCGCCGGCCGGACCGGCGAGACGCGGCTGAAGGCCGGCATCCCCCCGGGTTGGCGCGTCGCCGACAAGACCGGGACGGGGATGAACGGCACGAGCAATGACGTCGCCGTCCTCATGCCCGGCCAAGTGAACGCCGAGCGGATCGTGGTGGCGGCCTTTCTGACCGAGGCCGCGATTTCGGCCGAGGCCCAGGATCATATCTTGGCCCAGGTCGGCGCCTATGTGGCCGAGGCCTTCGCCCATGGCTGATATCGGCCTTCCCAAGCCGGGCTTCAGCCTCAACGCCGGCTCGCCCAAGGCGCTGTGGGCTATTGTCGGCAAGGGCGAGGTCGTCCTGGCGCTGGGCGTGATCGGCATGGTCGTGCTGCTGATCCTGCCGGTGCCGGCGATCCTGCTCGATGTGTTTCTGGCGATTTCGCTGACCACCGCCGTCCTGATCCTGATGACAGCTTTGTTGATCCAGCGGCCTTTGGAGTTCAGCGCCTTTCCCACCGTGCTCTTGGGCACCACCATCTATCGTCTGGCGCTCGACGTTGTCTCTACCCGCCTGGTTCTGGCCCATGGCCATGAGGGTGGCGATCCCGCTGGGCATTTGATTCAGGCCTTCGGCGCCTTCATGATGGGCGGCAACTTTCTGATCGGCTTGATCGTCTTCATCATCCTCGTGGTGGTGAACATGATGGTCGTCACCAAGGGCTCGACCCGCATCGCCGAAGTGGCCGCCCGCTTCACGCTCGACTCCATGCCCGGCAAGCAGATGGCCATCGACGCCGATCTGGGCGCTGGCCTGATCAATCAGGATGAGGCGCGCAAGCGGCGCAAGGAGCTGGAGCAGGAAAGCACCTTCTTCGGGGCCATGGACGGCGCTTCCAAGTTTGTGCGCGGCGACGCCGTGGCGGGCATGATCATCCTGGGCATCAATATTGTCGGCGGCATGCTGATCGGCGTGTTCCAGCACCATGTCTCCTTCGCCACCGCCGCTTCGACCTATACGGTTCTGACGGTAGGGGAGGGGCTGGTCAGCCAGGTTCCATCCCTGTTGATCTCGCTCGCAGCCGGTTTTCTGGTGTCCAAGGCCGGCGTCGAGGGATCGGCCGACAAGGCCCTGGTCCGCCAGCTCGCCACCAATCCGATCAGTCTCGGCATGGTGTCGGCCGCAGCCGGCGCCATGGGCATTATTCCCGGCATGCCGCTGATTCCGTTCGCCGCTATCGCGCTGGGGGCCGGCGTCCTGGCCTGGCGCACGGCGCACAGGCCCCCGGTCAAGGCTGATGGAACGCCCGCGGCGGCGGCGGGCGCCCCGACCGAAGCGCCGGAGGAGCCGATTGGCACCGCCCTGGCCATAGATGATGTTAAGATCGAGCTGGGTTACGGCCTCTTGGGCCTGATCAACGAGCTGGATGGGCGCAAGCTGACGGACCAGGTGCGCGCGCTCAGGCGCACCCTGGCGCAGGACTATGGCTTCGTCATGCCCTCGGTGCGTATCCTCGACAATATGCGTTTGCCCAGCCAGGGCTATGCGCTGCGGATCAAGGAGATGGAGGCGGGAACCGGCGAGGTTCGCATCGGCTGCCTGATGGCCATGGACCCGCGCGGGGGCCAGGTCACCCTGCCGGGCGAGCATGTCAAGGAGCCGGCCTTCGGCTTGCCCGCCACCTGGATCGACGACAGCCTGCGCGAAGAGGCGACTTTCCGCGGCTATACCATCGTCGATCCGGCCACGGTTCTCACCACCCACCTGACCGAGGTGCTGAAGGACAATATGGCCGACCTGCTCTCCTATGCCGAGGTGCAGAAGCTTCTGAAGGAGCTGGGGCCGGAGCAGAAGAAGCTGGCCGAAGAGCTTATGCCCAGCATCGTCACCACCACCACCCTGCAACGCGTGCTTCAGGCCCTCTTGAAGGAGCGGGTGTCGATCCGCGATCTGGCCACCATTCTGGAAGGGGTGGGGGAGGCGGCGCCCCATACCTCCGGCGTCACGGCCTTGGTCGAGCATGTGCGCGGCCGTCTGGCCCGGCAACTCTGCTGGCAGAATCGGGCCGAAGACGGCGCCCTGCCCATCGTCACCCTGTCGCCGGAATGGGAGGCGGCTTTCAACGACGCCCTTGTGGGCTCAGGCGACGAAAAGCAGCTCGCGCTTGCGCCCTCAAAGCTTCAGGCCTTCATCCGCTCCGTGCGCGACACCTTCGAGCGCGCGGCCCAGGCCGGGGAGAGCGGCGTGCTGCTCACCAGCCCGACCATCCGGCCCTATGTGCGCTCTATTATTGAACGGTTCAGGGGCCAGACGGTGGTGATGTCCCAGAACGAAATCCATCCCAAGGCGCGCCTAAAGACGATCGGTCAGGTGTGAGCCCGGCGCATTCAGTCGGGAGCGTTGAGTGCGCGCTGCAAGGCGATGACCGCGTCATGGGCGTTAAACGGCTTTTGCAGGGTGGGGCGTCCGCGCCAAACCGGCGGGAGGCTCCCGGCGCCATAACCCGTCGCGAAGACGAAAGGCTTGCCGGCATCCGCCAACGCTTCGGCCAGGGGAAAGATCGGCGCGCCGCCCAGGTTTACATCCAAAATCGCCACATCAAAGCTGTCGGACTGGGCCTCGACGCAGGCCATGGCGTCCGGAAGGGCGCTCAAAATCTGCGCGACGCTGAAGCCCGCATCGACAAGCATATCTTCCACAAGCATGGCCACGAGGGCCTCATCCTCGACGATAAGAACGCGGATCGCCGTCTTTACGCCCATAACGCCACCCATCTCTTGCGTCCGCGCCGCCTGTCCGATCCGGGCAATTTTCGATATTATCTGATCCGGACGTCTGCGGGCTTAGCCTGTATCATGGCTTAGCCCCCTCATGGTCCGCCCGCCATGCTCATATGGTCGCAACCCCGCCGCCGCCGCCCTCATCGCCCCAGGCCAGCCGCGTCCCGTCGTTAGACACGGTCAGGGCGCTGATCGGCGGCCCGGGCTGCGACTTGACGGGGTCCAGGCCGCGCCCCCGCAGGTCGGCGGTCCAGATCCGGCCGTCGCTGAGCCCCGCCGCCAGGCGGTTGGCGGCCGGGGCCGCCGCCACCCGCACCACCGCGCTTTCATTCGTGTCATCAACGCCGATCTCTGCGGCGGACTTGCCCATGGGGCCATTGGACCCGGCGAAGGGCCAGACCACAGCCCCCGCCGCGCCGGAGGTGGCTAGAAGCATGCCCTCGCTCAAGAAGCACAGGCTTTTGACCTTGGCGGGATAGCCGCCCATCTGCATGTCCTTACCGTCTGAAATCCGCCAGCCATGCAGGGCGTTCTCTTGCATGGAAGACATCAAGAACCGTCCGTCCGGACTCCAGACCACGGCGATATGCGGCCCTGCCCATTTCAACAGGGTCGGCTTCTGCTCGGCGATCCGCGCATACCACAGCATGGCCCCGCCATAGGTGGCGCAGGCCAGGCGGCGGCCCTTGGGATCAAAGGCGAGATCGGCCACGCTGCGCTCATGGCTGAACCGGCGGGCGAAGCCCTCGTCCGCCGTATCTCGAACATGTACATCCCGGCCTGCCGCCGCGGCGATCAGTCCCGACGCAGGGCTGGCCGCCACCGCATCGACCCATTTTCCCTTCAAGCTCAACAGCTCCGTAGCCCCCGACGGCCGGGACCAGACGACGCGCCCGTCATCGCCGCCCGTGACGAACCCCGCGCCCGAAGGATGAGGCGCGCCGCACAAGACCGCTCCCTGATGGGCCTGGATCACAGTCCCATCCTCAAATCGTACGGTTCCATCGCCCAGGGCGAAGACCGCGCCCTCCTTCACAAACGCCGCCGTGACCACAAAGGCGTCAAACGCCTGGGGCGTGTCGAACAATTGGGCGGGCATGGCGGGTACGGGCTCTGCGCTAACCCCGACGGCGCGGATCGGCCTTCCGGGAGAGGCAAGCTCTTTACATCGGCCTTAAACCGGGCAAAAGGGTCACTGAGGTCTCCGTCTTGGGGCGGGGTCAAAGGAGATTGACGCGTATGGGCGCCCAGCTTTCCGGTCCTGCGAGCGGATCGAAATTCACCGTCTCCACTAATGCCGATATGAACGTCACGCCGCTTGTCGACGTTATGCTGGTGCTGTTGATCATCTTCATGGTGGCCGCGCCCACCGCCACCGTCTCGATCAAGCTCGATCTTCCGCCTTCCCTGCCCAGCAGCGCAAAGCCGCCCAAGCCGCCGACCGTGATTTCGCTGCAAAAATCCGGCGCCATCTTCATTGGCTCAAAGGAAACCTTCCTGACCTCCCTAAGCGCCGACGTAGCCGCAGCCCTCGGCGTCCCCAATCCGACGAATGAAACCGTCTACATTCGCGCCGATAAGGAAGTGAAGTACGCCCAGTTCATGGCCATTTTGAACGACCTGCAGCAGAGCGGTTATTACAAGGTCTCCCTGATTACGGAGGCCACCGGCAACACCTAGAGCAGGGAGCGCCTAATTTAGTGAATTCATCCGCCCATTCTGCCGGGGTGAGGGATGGGTTGGCTGGGTTTTGAAAAGTGGTGGGTTCTCCGAGACGTCCCTATTTGGCCTCCTCAAGTCGGTATAATTGTGCACCTCACTCACTGGGTCATGCTCAGAAGCCCTGCATTACAGGGCGTCTAGAAAGGCGCACATCCGGCAAGGCATTTTCAAACAGGCTGTTAGCTATACCGGCTTAGCCGCCGCTAATATCCCGTGCTGAGCTGGAATTTGCCCATCCGCAGACAGGCGCCGTTGTTGGCGCCGATCCCGACGGCCAGGGCGACGCCGGTCGTGGCCCCAATCTCGCCGCGCCAGCCAACCATGGGCGACTTCACCTCTGGCATGGCTTTGGGCACGTCGGTTCGCAGGAGACCGCCCTCGGCTGCGCCGATGACCTTGTTGTCGGGGTCCACGAACAGGATGTGCTGTACGCCGCGTTGTCCGGCCTTATCCCAGGCCCAGCCTCCAACCTCCACGCCCGGATGGGCGCCGGCATGGCGACTGATGACGACGTCGAACACGCCCTCACAATCGCCCCGACCATTCAGAACCTTGGTCAGGGGTTGGCCGATCATAGGCTTGGCCCAGGCGGGATAGGGGGGCAATGGCGTCGTCAGTGCATCGGCGTTCGCCCCGTCGTCTTCGGGCTTACCGCACGCGCTGAGGCCGATAAGGGCGAGCATGCTTGCCGCAGCTAAAATTCGCCGGATCGCCATGCCTCAATTCCTTTACGCAGACCGCCGCGGCGGCGGGCGGTTCTAAGCCCGCCCGCTTTCTAGCGCTTTGGCGCCGTGGTGCAACGGGGCGTCAGGCCGGGGATTAAGGCAGATCGACCACCCTTATGAAAATCGCGCGAGCGGCGAAAGAGGCGTTGACAATGCGGGCTGTTCCTCATAGAAACCGCCCCTCGCCGCGACGAACCGCTTCGACGCGAGCTGCTCCTCATAGACCGCATCGGCAACGATCTGGCCTGAAAAGGATACGCTCGCGCGTTCGGCTGTTGTCTCGGCGACTTTGAAGTCCAGTCTTTGAAAATAAGGCTTGAAATCAAAGTCTGGCGCGATTAAACACCGCGCCTTGCCGTAATTCGGGGCATTGTACTGAATTTGTAGATTAAGGTTTATTTGCCTTGATTTATTGGGTATTTGACATTGTGAATTTGGAAAGAGAAACGCAGGCGGCGGCGGTTTTGCGATGGGGTAACTGCCCATCATGGACGTCTGACGCATGCG
>Ga0116226_10001128_pt1 | contig 23174 bp, 21 predicted proteins | sample S1TSphfallax_FD_89692 | JGI IMG/M metagenome (GOLD analysis project Ga0116226, IMG submission 89692) | Host-associated microbial communities from peat moss isolated from Minnesota, USA - S1T2_Fa - Sphagnum fallax MG | ecosystem: Host-associated > Plants > Peat moss > Unclassified | place: USA... | reverse complement strand
TTAGCTCGAAATCGGCCCAGACCCGCGCGTGCGCAGCGCCAATAGCTTTCGTCGAGGCGGCGGAAACACCGGCTTCCTTGCCGACTCTGGACCAGTTAGCAACAGCGGCGCGGACCTCGTCGATTACGGCGGCGATCTGTCTAGCGCTGTAACCGTGCCGTTCGCCGAGTGCGCCGACATGAGCGCGTGTCGGCCTTCGGCCCTCACCCTCTATGTCCATGTAATGCTCCCCACCGGGGCCCGGTGAGTAGGTGAGGTCGTAAGCCGGTGCCAGCCGCCAGTCTCCGTTCCTATCCATCAGATAAGCGTGCTGGCGGGTATGGTCGTCCCGGTTTGAGGCGAGGATGTTAAACACCATGCGCCGGAATACCGCCGCGACGTCGTCTGCTCGTCGGGTGATCGACCGTGTAGCGCGCAGGAACATGTCGTAGCTGGTCGAGGGCATATTGGAGGGCGCCTCGATCGCGCCGGCCAGCGAGACCATGTGCAGCCGCCCACCGCCATCGGGCCTATCGAACCGACGGGTCGCGAAATATCCCGGTCCCTGTTTGGCGGCGATCAGGCGGTGTTCGCTCATGACGAGGCCGGCCGCCTCTGCCATAAGGGCATAGGCGTGCTCAATCGGGCCGATATCAACCGGATCTTGGGGCGAGCGGAATTTCACGATCCAGGCCGCATGGCCGGGCGCGATCTCTCCATCGCCGATCGAGATGCCGCCGCATCCATCGAAACCGACATGGACCTTGGGCCGGGCGCCGCCGGAACCGCCAGCCAGCCGCGCCAGCGTGTCGGCCAGTTTGATCTCCTCGCCGGTCAGGAGCGCGGTGGCCTGATTGGCCAAGAGGTCGAGATCCAGGCTTGCGACATCCTCGGGCGGTGTGGTTGCGGGCTGGAATACAAGCGCGCCGCGGCCATGCTCACCGACCAGCGCTAGCCGCTCCAGCGAGCTCAGGGCCGCAATATCGACGCCCAGCTTGGCCAGACGCTTGCGCATCAAAAGATAGCCCCAACCCTCCGGCAGACTGTCCGCCAGGAAACCATGCAGCCCGTCGAAGCTGCGCCCGCGCGCGGCGTGTAAGCCGGCTTCGGGTGGGTAGAGCAGCCCAGCGACCGCGAGCCTGCCGGCAATCACCTCTGGGGACCACTCGAGTTGCGCCAAGCCGGCATCGAATGCCAGACGACCGACCGGAAGTGGCGCGTGGGTCGGGTCGAAGGCTAGCGCGACCGAAAGTGGCGTGCCGGGCACGAGTTTCATCGCGGGGCGCCCTGCCGACGCGCGCGCTGGCGGGGTTTTTGCTTTGCCGCCGCTTCTTGCTGCTGCTTCAGAAGCTCATCAAGACTCCTCGCTGCCGGAGCCGGGAAGAGTTGGTGCAAGCCGTCTTCGCATCGCAAGGCGATTGCGGCGTTGACCAGCGTGTCGATTGTCGCCTGACCGTCAATTTCCAAGCGCCGCCACGTGCGCACCCCAACACCGGCCCTTGATGCCGCCTCGCTCTGCGACCAGCCCTGGCCGATCCGGCGCGCCCGAATGGCCTTGCCGAGGTCGTGGAGGAGTTCCCGGGGCGTTTTCAGCATAGGGCCATATATGGCCTAATAGCGAGAAATTATCAAGATAGTAGGCCACTAATGGCCTATAAAGATCTTTTCATATTCCAGCAGAATTTAGGAAACTCGACGATCCGGGCTGACACTAGCCAAACAGCCCAGGCGGCCCTGTTAAACGGGGCCTGCTAGCGCCTTGCCTAAGCATACAGCTTCTGGCCTTCCGACATATTTGCCGAAATTTGGGATCCGGCTGTAACCGTGCTTTTCGTAGAAGCGAACAGCGCGGTCGTTCACCAGCCTCGTTTCAAGCCAAAGCTCACGATATCCGTCAGCAGCAGCATTCTGCTCAAGGAAAGCGAGAATCGCCGCTCCAACGCCTTTGCTTCCAGGTGCGGCGAACATCCGCTTTACTTCGGCGATCTCTTCGCACAAGGGGCGATAGGCACCACAGCCGACAGGCGTTCCATCCGAATCATATGCGACTGCGAAAAGAGCGCCGTGAACAGCGACATCCGCGGGATTGAACGACGCTCGGCCGCTATCGCCGGTAATGAATGTGAGCGTATCTGAAAGTTGGTCGAGCAAGCTCAAGACCAAGGGCGCCGAAGGGTCTGCGGCTTCGATGCGCATTCGTTCCCTTGATTCTTCCCGAGACAAATCGACTTGGTTACGCCGCCTTGCGCGCTCTATCCGAAATCCAGATGCTGACTCAACTTACTTCGATTCGATATCACGCTTTAATTGTGAAATCACTCTCCTCGAGCGGCGCCCAGCCGCCGGACCATAATGCTTCGAGTGGACGAAACCGGCTCTTATAGTCCATCTTGGCGCTGCCATCGACCCAATAGCCGAGATAGACATAGGGCAGCGACTCTGACCGCATGCGCTCGACCAAATGCAGCACCAGCCACGTGCCCAGGCTGCGGCGCGGGTCATCGGGCTCGAAGAAACTATAGACGGCGGAGCAGCCGTCATCGAGACGGTCGGTCAGGCAAACGCCCATGAGCTGGCCGGTATCATGCAGCCTTGCGGTCATCAGCACGGTGTTGATTGGGCTATCCTCGATCATGGCGCGGTAATCGTCGAAACTCATCGTGGCCATATCGCTATCGCCGTGCCGACCCTGCTGATAGCGCAGGAACAGGGCATATTGCTCCATGGTGGCTTCCGGCGGCTCGATACCGTGCACCAGATCATGATTAGTGCGTAGCACCCGCCGCGCAGAACGGGATTTTCGGTGCTGCGCGACGATGATGCGCACGGGTATGCACGCCATACAGGCGGTGCAAGCCGGCCGATAGGCCAGACGATGGCTGCGTCGAAAGCCGGCGCGTGACAGATCATTATAGAGCGGTACCGCATTGCCGGTAACGAGCTCGGTGATCAGCTTTCGTTCTGTGCGCCCATCGATATAGGGGCAAGGCTGAGCGCTTGTCCGGTAGAAATGCTGTAGTGACGTGCGGAGTGCCGTCGTCATCGCGCCTTCGGGATTGGTGGGGCGGACTGAGCGGGGGCGGCCGGTGCTGCTGGTGCTCCTTGTGCTGCCTGCGCCGATGCTGCCGGCGCGCCGGGCGGGAACTCGCGCAGCAGCACGATACTGATCCGCCGATTGATCGATGCGGTCGGGTCGTTCTTCAGGAGCGGTTCGGTATCGCCCTTGCCCTCAACCGTCGCGATCCGATCGGGCGCCGTCCCCAAATTCATCAGCGCATGGCGCATCGAGCGTGCGCGGTCGATCGACAGATCGTAATTATCATAGTTGGTCGTGCGATAGGGCGTTGAGTCGGTGTGGCCGGTGATCGCGATCTTGTTGGGCAGGGTTTTCACGACCCTGGAGACGAGCGTCATCAATTTCCGCGCAGCCTCATCGGGATCACTGGACCCGGTCGGAAACATCGCCGTCTTATCCTGATCGACCAGTTGAATGCGCAGCCCTTCCTGCGTCCGTTCGACCACCAGATTTTGCTCCAGTGGTTTTACGTCGGGATCCGCCTGGATCGCCTGGTGCAACTCAAATTCCGCGGTCTTAAACTGTTTTTCCTCCCGCGCGGCCTGGACCGCTTCCAGCTGCTGATCGCTTAGCTTGTTGGGATCGGTGACCGGGATGCCGGCTTTCGCGAGTGCGGCCTTGTCGTCAGGCGTCAGTGCGTGGGCGTCGACGGCGTTCGGTTCGCCATTCGGCTTCTCTGCGGGCTTGGTGGCGCTGGGATCGCCGTGACTGTTAGCAGCATTGTCGTCGGTATTCAGAACCTTCCCTGGCTTGTCGTCGTCGTCGGCATCCTCGACATCCGGCTTTTGACTGAGGTCCTCGGATATTGAAACCGGGGCACTCGCTTCGGCCTGCGATCCGGGTTCACTGGCCATGGTCCTTCCCGACAATACGCCGCCCGCGCCGCTGGTGGTCGAATGGGTGGCGACAGTCGGCTGAAAGTAATCGGCAATACCGCGCTTTTGGGCATCCGTCGTGGCGTTCAAGAGCCAGAGCAGCAGAAAGAATGCCATCATCGCCGTCACGAAATCGGCATAGGCAACCTTCCAGGCGCCACCATGCGAACCGCCGGAGACCTTCTTTACACGCTTGATAATGACCGAATTTGTTTTCGCCATGGCTCCACCGGTAGCACCACGCCCCATCGGTCACGGCGCTGCCGAAGACTAATACCAAACCTTTGCTTAAGAAAAGCTTCGACAGATAGAAAGCGATCTATCGCGACAAAGGCGCTTTCTCCCTCTCTGCCCTTCAGGGCGGAGAGGGGACTTATTCCATCTAACTGAGCGCCGCATCCAGATCGCGGATCAGATCATCGACATCCTCGATGCCGACCGACAGGCGGCACAGCCCATCGGCGATGCCCAGCGCTGCTCTCTGGTCCGGCGGGATCGAGGCATGGGTCATGATCGCCGGATGCTCGATCAGGCTTTCAACCCCACCCAGGCTTTCGGCGAGGGCGAAAATCTCGCAGCGCTCCAGAAACCGCCGCGCGTCGGGCAATCCGCCCTTGAGCACGACCGAGATCATGCCACCGAACCCGTGCATCTGGCGCCGCGCCAGCGCGTGCTGGGGATGCGATGCCAGCCCCGGATAGGCGACATGGTCGATCTTGGGATGGCGCTCCAGCCACTGCGCGATCTCCTGCGCCGCGGCACAATGCTGGCGCATGCGCAGCGGCAGGGTCTTGAGGCCGCGCAAGGCCAAAAAACTATCGAACGGGCCGGCGATCGCACCGACCGCGTTTTGTAGAAAGCCGAGCCGCTCCGCCAGATCCGGCCGATCCCCGACCACGACGATGCCGCCGACCATATCGGAATGGCCGTTCAGATATTTGGTGGCCGAATGCATCACCAGATCGCAGCCAAGTTCCAGCGGCCGCTGTACCACCGGGCTGGCGAAGGTATTATCGGCGGCGACGAGAATGCCATGCCGGCGCCCAATCGCCGCGACGGCCTCAAGATCGACCAGCTTCAGCATCGGGTTGGACGGGGTTTCGATCCAGATCAGCTTGGTTTCCGGCCGGATCGTCCGCTCGACCGCTGCCGGGTCGGTCATATCGATCTGGCTGAAGCTGAGGGCGGCCGAGCGCTGACGCACGCGGGCGAGCAGCCGGTAGGTCCCGCCATAAAGATCGTCGGAGCAGATGATATGGCTGCCGCTATCGAGCAGATCCAGCACCGTCGCGATGCCGGCGAGACCCGACGCAAAAGCAAAGCCGCGCGTGCCGCTTTCGAGATCGGCGATGCAGCGCTCATAGGCAAAGCGTGTCGGATTCTGCGAGCGGGAATATTCATAGCCCTGGTGCACGCCGGGGCTCGTCTGAACATAGGTTGAGGTCTGATAGATCGGCGGCATGATGGCCCCGGTCGACGGGTCCGGCGATTGTCCGGCATGAATCGCCCGTGTAGCGATACCCTGACGGTTGGCCTTGTGCTGCTCGCTCATGCGACCTTTTGGCGGAGATGGTTCAAGAGATCGATCCGAGTGATCAGGCCATAGAAGCGGCCATCTTCCTCGACCACCGCAACATAATTCTTGGCGAAGATCGGCAGCAACGAAGAAATCGGCGCATCGGGTTCGATCGTCTCCAGCCTTGTCACCATCGCGGTTTCGACGGTGGCGCGGAAATTATCGTGCGATTGGCCAACCGCGAGCAGCAGATCGGACTCATCGATGAGACCGATCAGCGTGCCGCCGGCCAGCACGGGCAATTGCGATACTTCATACAGTTTCATGCGACGGTATGCGGCGAGCAGCGTGTCGTCGCGCGCGACGGTGATGGCGCCGCCCTCTTCATGGCGTCTTGTGATCAGATCCTTGAGATTGCCTTCCCGCGGCCGGTCCAATAGTCCCTGATCGAACATCCAGTAGTCATTATACATCTTCGACAGGTATTTATTGCCGGTGTCGCAGACGAAGGTGACGACGCGCTTCGGCGTGGTTTGTGCCCGACAATAGCGCAGTGCGCCGGCGATCAGGGTGCCCGACGACGAACCGCCGAGGATTCCCTCGGCCCGGAGCAGGCTGCGTGCGGTCTCGAAACTTTCCCGGTCTGAGATGGTGTAGCCGGTTTTGAGGTACGAGAGATCGCAGTTTTTCGGCACGAAATCCTCGCCGATCCCCTCGATCAGCCACGACCCGGCCGGGGGCGCGTGACCGGTCTTGATCAGCGGCGTCAGGATCGAGCCTTCAGGGTCGGACAAGACCATTTCGGTCTTGGGACTCACCCGGCTGAAGAACCGGCCGAGCCCCGTAAGCGTCCCGCCGGAGCCGACGCCGACCACCATGGCGTCGAGATCATGGTCCATCTGGTCCCAGATCTCGGGCCCGGTCGAAGTCTCGTGTGCCAGCGGATTGGCCGGGTTCTCGAACTGATTGATATAGAAGGAATTCGGGATTTCGTGGGCGAGACGCTGCGCGATATCCTGGTAATAGGCCGGATGGCCTTTGCCGACATCTGAGCGGGTCAGGCGGATTTCGGCGCCGAGCGCCTTCAGATGGAAAATCTTGTCCTGGCTCATCTTGTCCGGAATGACCAGGATCAGCCGATAGCCCTTCTGCGCCGCGACCAGCGCGAGTCCGATGCCGGTATTGCCGGCCGTGGCTTCGATCAGCGTGCCGCCCGGCTTGATCGCCCCGTCGCGCTCGGCCGCGGCGATCATGGTAAGGGCCACGCGATCCTTGATCGACCCGCCGGGATTTTGGTTTTCGAGCTTCAGGAATAGCCGGCAGGGACCCGTGTCCATGTGCCGTACTTCAACCATCGGTGTGTTGCCGATGGTCTCGATGACACTGCGATAGGGAGTCACGGGACAGTCCTCTGGAGCGGGTTGAGCGAGTCGCCTCTCTGCCCTTAATCCTCCCCTGCGTTAGCGGGGGAGGGGAACCATGCGGAGCATGGTGGAGGGGGCGCGGCACCGATCATCCCCCCTCCACCACGCTTCGCGCGGTCCCCCTCCCCCGCTGCGCAGGGGAGGATTAGGCAGAGAGGGAGAAATCGGTGCAGGCTAACCGCCGGCGGCGATCCGGACCGGACGGGCGAGAAAAGCCGGCAAATGGTCGCCGAAGCCGATGATCTTTTCATTATCGTCATCTTCGTCCCGCCGATGGCGCCGATTATTGGGCGCGGCAGCGAACGGGGTGACGTTTGAGGCTTCTTGATTGCCCATGCGGACCGGCTCGACCGGACCACGGTCGCGGCGCGGGCGTTCGGCCGGTGCAGCGCGCGGCGGACGCGGCGTCTCGACCGCTGCTGCTTCCGCGGGCGCTGCTGGCTTGGCGGCGCCGCGCACGGGGCGACGACCACGGCGGCGTGAGCCTTCTTCGTCGAACGCGGGATGCTCGAAATTCGCCAGTTCCAGCACCGGTATATCCTTGCCGATCAGTTTGGTAATCGCCGCCACGTTGCGTCCGTCATCCGGTGTTGCAAAGCTGAAGGCGCGGCCCAAATTGCCGGCGCGACCGGTCCGTCCGATCCGATGGACATAATCCTCGGCATGGATCGGCACATCGAAATTGAAGACATGCGACAGGCCCTGGATATCGATGCCACGCGCCGCCACGTCGGACGCGACCAGTAGCCGCGCCTGACCTGCGCGGAATTTCTCCAGCGTTTCGGTCCGCTTTGACTGCGCCATGTCGCCATGCAGCGCCACCGCGTCGAAGCCATGTTTGGTCAGTGATTTCAGCAGAATGTCGCAATCGCGCTTTCTGTTGCAGAAAATGATCGCATTCTTGACATCTTCCGACCCGATCAGCTGCCGCAGCGCCTCCCGCTTATCTTCGGCATGCAGCATCACGAGATGCTGCGCAACGTTGACTGCAGTAGAAGCCGGCGGCGCAACGGTCACTTCCTTGGGGTTCGACAGGAACGCATCGGCGAGACGGCGAATTTCCGGCGGCATGGTCGCGGAGAAGAACAAGGTCTGGCGGATCCGCGGCAGCATCGAGACGATACGCTCGATATCCGGGATGAAGCCCATATCGAGCATCCGGTCGGCTTCGTCGATCACCAGGATTTTGATGTCCGACAGCAAAATCTTGCCGCGATCAAAGAGATCGAGCAGCCGGCCCGGAGTCGCGATCAAGACATCGACGCCGCGATCGAGCTTGCGCTCTTGATCCGACATGCTCTCGCCGCCCATGATGAGCGCCATGCTGAGCTTGTGATGCTTGCCATAGGTTTCGAACGCGACGGCGACCTGTGCCGCGAGTTCACGCGTCGGCTCCAGGATCAGCGTGCGCGGCATCCGCGCCCGTGCCCGTCCATGAGCCAGAATATCGATCATCGGCAAAGTAAAGCCGGCGGTCTTGCCCGTTCCGGTCTGCGCGCATCCCAGCACGTCGCGGCCTTGCAGCACATAAGGAATGGCTTGTGCTTGGATCGGCGTCGGTGTCGTGTAGCCGGCCTCGGCCACAGCATTGAGAAGATCGGGCGACAAGCCCAGCGCGGCGAAGTCGGTCAAGTTGGATTCCGGAATTAAGGTGTCGCCGCGAAACACGGGCGAGCCTGTAATTGGGATGTTATCGGTCAAATGTCAAAGCCCATTCTAGAGTCTAGGGTCAATACAGCCATGCGAATGGCTGTTTAGGCACAAAATGGGGCTTATTTGAGAATATTTTGTTACCTTCAAGTATTCCCGGTGCCGAATCGGAGTTCGAATGGATCCCAAACAACCGCTTATGCTGCTGCCCGGCCTATTATGCGATGATGCGCTTTGGCAGTATCAACTCTCAGCCTTGGCGGAATTCGCCGTTCCGCAAGTCGCGGATCTAACGGGCGCCGACTTGATCGCCGAGCTTGCGGCGCAATTGCTCGACTCGGCGCCGCCTCGTTTCTCGCTCGCCGGTCTCTCAATGGGCGGCTATGTCGCGCTGGAGATTATGCGGCAGGCGCCGGAGCGCGTGCTGCGCCTGGCACTGATCGACACGCAGGCCCGGGACGACACGGTAGAGGTACGGCGCCGCCGCAAGGGTCTGATCGCGCTTGCCGGACGCGGTCGATTCAAGGGCGTCACACCCCGGCTGCTGCCGCAACTGCTCCACCCGGATCATCTGGACGGTCCTTTGGCCGCGATCGTGATGGAGATGGCGGAACGGATCGGACAGGAGGGCTTCGTCCAACAGCAGCAGGCGATCCTCGGCCGGATCGATAGTCGGCCGAGCCTGCCGGCGATCAGCGTGCCGACTTTGGTCCTGTGTGGCGAGGCCGATATCCTGACGCCTCCGGCAATCGCCGCCGAAATGGCCGGAGCCATCCCGGACGCATCGCTGGTGATCGTCCCGGGCGCGGGCCATCTGGCGCCGCTTGAGCAGCCGGAGGCGGTTAATCGGGCGATGATCGATTGGTTGCGCGATAGTCTTTAGGTCACGGCGACAATGTCGCTGTGCTTCAAACCGGAGCGCCTGCCGGCTGACGGCGCGACCGCCAGATCACGCCATCCACGATGAAATGATGAAAATTCAGCGTCTGATTCAAAATTATCGCGATGGTCGCCACACTCGCCCCGGCGGCGATGCCCCAGCCGATCGCGATATAGACCGGCAACGCCACGAGGAAGCAAAGCGCGAGATAGCTCCAAATGCGATTGCCGCCGGTCAGCACGAGGAACCCGCTGCTCCGCCGTCCCTGGCGCAGCCCGGTATTCTCATTGAACATCCAAACCAGCATCAGATACTGCCCGGTATGCCAGATATTGGTGACGACCCACCCGCCCGCCATACCATCCATCAGGACATAGCCGACGATGAAGATCGTGAAATGGCTGAGCGCGAAGGCGGTATGCAGCACCGGCAACGTACCGGCCAGCGCCTCCCGGCACCGCTGTAGCCCCCACCAGGCCAGCCCGACCATGGCGGCAACCCCGACCCCCTGGCCCACGATGGCCGGGATCGGCGGCACGATGATCGGGAGGTTTGGAAACAGGAAATGATCCGGCCCAAGGCAGAGCTGGTGCAGCAAACCCCAGGCGGGCACGAGATAAAACAGCAATTCGTCGAATGGCTCGCTCTCGACCACCCTGCCCTTGGCGCTGCGCCGGAACAGCTTGGCGACACCCCAGCCCTGGCGCACCGTGTGGAACCATTGCCAATAGAAATAGATCGTCGCGATGATCCACACGCCCATCCAGGCGACCAACCCCGACGTTACGGCGACGACGATCACCGGCAGAACGAATACCAGAAACCAATGACGCGCGACCGACGGACGATCGGGAACGAGCCGGGTGAAGGTTGCGACGACGTGCGGAAACCCCAACAGCCAATTGTCGCAGAGCAACAGCACCCCGAACGAACCGGGATAAACCGCAATCACCCCGCCGGCCATGAGGGACAGGAGCGTCAACCCGAAAATCAAATTCACATCGAAGACATGGCCTTTCAGCCATCCGAGCCCGGAGTCTGCAACCACATGATCGACGGCGATGGCCATTCTCGTCCTTGGCTCCTGGCTAGATCTCTTTCCAGAAACTAGCATGAATTCCGATCAGCGCCAATTTTTCGACGGGCAAGGCTAGAGCCTGTCGTTACTTCACCACCGCCTAATGTCCATTGCCGCCATCCGCGCTCGAATTATGGCCTGGAACCAAAGCCCGCACGAGCGCGGCGATGCTGCCGCGGAAGCCTGGATCGGTGGCGCTGGCTGGTGTCGGCAATCGACCCCATGTGCCGCTCAGCATGAGATGGCCGCGGCACAGCACGGCCAGCACCGTGAGTTGCCCTTGCGGCACGGCGACGGGGAGCTGGTCCGGCCCCAGCGCGCACACTGCCGCGTCATCCAGTGAACGCGGTGGATCGAACAGGACATAGGCGGCATAGGGTGAGGTCGGTGTGGCATCGAGCGTGAAGTCGATCGGCGAGAAGCCCTCATTCTGCATGGCGTCGCGGACAGTCGATGCAGTCTGCTCCGGCGTCAGAGACGGGATCGGGCTGCCGCGCACCACCAGATGGACCGGCCCCATGCCATTCTGCTCGCCGGGGCTATAGCCGGTATCGTAATCGACATAGGACAGCACGATTGGATTGGGCGCGCACGACGCGACCAGAAGCAGCGTCAGCGCAACGACAGCTTTCCGACAAGGGCCGATCATGGCGTGCCCCCGCTGCAATAACAGCTACTATAGGTACTGGCGCTCCAATGGTCGATCGCACAGAGATAGGCGGCGCTATTCTTCTCGGTTAACGCACCGGACCGGTCCGCGTGCGAGACGGAATAGAAGCGCATCCAGCGTGAGCGATCCTCACTACTCTGCCGGATATGGTCCAGCACCGTCTGAAACCCCGCGTGATCGGGGCGCGGGACACCCCAGACCTGATCGAAATCATATTCCAGATGCCACCCATCTGTGGCGCCGGGCGCCATGTCATAGAGTGACGTATCCTCGATCGTCCCGTCTGATGCGACTGACAAGGTCCTAAACCCCGGATTTTGTCCGAACATAGGGCTGATCCCGGGCGTGCCGAGGACGACGCCGCCGGACGCCGGCAGGCGGAATTCGTCCATATGGGTATGACCCGTCAGGCTGAGTGCGATCGTGTCGGCATACATCGTCATCAAGGATTCGAACGCGGACTCGGCGTCGCTATTCCAAAATCCTCTTATGCTATCCACGCACGGATCGTTGTTCTTGCTCCGTTGCCGGTCGGTCGAATAGCCGTCGATACCGGGCGGGATGTGATAGACCAGCCAGACCTGCTGATGCGCCTTCTGCGCGCGCGACAGCTCCGTTTCGAGCCAGCTCAGCGTCCCAGAAGCCGCATCCTTACTCGCGCGGCCGCAACCGGCTTGATAGTGCGCGGAAAACACCACGGTGTTCAGAACGATAATGCGGCGTGTCGGAATGCCCGGATAGGGAAGTCCATAGCCGCCATGATCGCGCCAATCTGCGGCGACGGTTTCATCTCCGTGGGCGAGATCGCCAACCAAACCGGCGGTGCCGGTGAGAAACGGATCATCCGGCACGCTCGTATAGTCGCCGCAATCATCGTCATTATTACCCAGCGTCGTTAGGATCGGCGCCTTTGGGAATGTACGCCGCAGTACCAAGCCCAGGAACTGTATGGTTCTTTGCACAAAATGCTCGTAGGCGGCATTACTGTGATCGCTGGCGGAGCGATCGAAGCGCTGTCGATAATCATGTGCCAGGAAATCGCCGGGTAGAATGACGAGATCCGGCGTCGGGACGGTGGCCTTGAAACCAGCAAGTGCCTGGCTGATCGACGCCCAATTGCTGTCGCTGCCATAAGGGCTGGGCGCTCCCGCGTCTCGCGCCAGAATGTCTGGCCAGTCGCTTGCCGCGGCGCCCGATAGGGCATCCACCAGGGAAGGCGTCGCCATCGGGTCGAAATGCAGGTCGGACGCGACCAGAACAGTTCCGGCGCGGCCCGGGTGGCTACAAAGCACCCCCAGCATAAATGCGAGCAAAACACGTACTGAAGGGCTAGGGCATCTGCTACGAAAGGTCACTATGCCGCACCGGCTTACTTTCGTTTAGTGCTGAGGTCGTCAATCGGACATTCCTTCGTATCGCATCAAAAGCGATTCGAATCTTGACTCATACGGCAACAACAGGGGCTGTCAACGCGTCATTTTTGCGCTAGGCTCCGCCCACCAACCTAAGTGTAGAGCGACCATGTATGATCGTCGTCCGGCCCCATTTAGTGAAGATCCCTCCACCGGTCGTCGTATCGATGCCAAGGTAAAGTGGTTCAACGCCACGAAAGGCTTTGGTTTCGTTACACCGGCAGACGGAACGCAGGACGCGTTCTTGCCGATGGCGATTCTGCGGCGTGCTGGTTTTGAAGATGTGCGGGAAGGTGCCTCGCTCACCTGCGAAATCGGCGAAGGCGCCAAGGGGCCGTTGGTCGTGGCGGTGCTGAATGTCGATAATTCGACGGCAATCAGCGCGCCGGAGCGGCGCTTTGCCGATGCATCCGGGGACCGGCCTAAATCCACAGCATCGCTGGATGGTGCGGTGAAATGGTTCGAACCGGACAAGGGCTATGGGTTCATTGCGCCTGACGGCGGCGGCAAAGACATATTCGTGCATGTTACGGCCTTGCGCCGCTCTGGTTTGAACAGCCTGGAATCTGGGGCGAGGGTCAGAGTTGACGTGATCGACGGGCGCAAGGGTCTTGAAGCAGATCGCATCACCGTTATCTGATTTGGTGCTGGAGCATCGTTGCTTTTTGTCTGTTCTGTGGATATGACGGTTATGTGTAATGCGGCATAACCGTGCCAACGATCGTTTATAGATTAAAATAAGCGCTCTCGGTCGTTCTTGGCGAGATTGCCTTTCTTCATGGAATGGTTAGCTACGCGGGTTTGCTTATCCCGTATCTTAGGTTCCTGCCGGCCGACCGACCTGGAGTTTCGATGAATCTCGACGACGCTATAAGAGCCTATCGCGTCTATGCACCGGCCTATGATGTTCTATTCGGACCGATCTTCCATCCGGGGCGACGGGCGGCGGTGGCGTTGGCGAATGATCGGCCGCGTCAGCGCGTTCTGGAAGTCGGCGTCGGTACCGGCCTGACGCTCCGCTATTTCCGCGAAGATGCGACGGTCACGGGTATCGATCTTAGTCCGGAAATGCTAGCCAAAGCCCGGCGGCGGATGGCCAAACGGCCCTTGCGCCAGATCCTGGGACTGGTCCAGATGGATGCGCTGGCGCTTAGTTTCCCCGATAATTCCTTTGATAGCGTGCTGGCACTCTACATCGCCTCGGTGGTGCCGGATCCGGTTCGGCTCGGCGCGGAATTGCGCCGGGTTTGCGTACCGGGCGGGCGAATTGTGATCGTCAACCACTTCACCTCTTCGCATGGGCTGGTGCGACGGTTCGAGCAGGGGCTCGACCATCACGCGCGACGGCTTGGCTTCAATGTCGATTTTCCGCTCGAAGATTTTGTGTCCGCGGCGCAGCTTGACGTCCGGGAAATCCTGCCGAGCAACATTTTCGGCTATTGGAAATTGCTGCGCTGCGTCAACAGCAAATAGCCGATCCGCGTCCCCGGCGATTGGCTTGCGGGCCGTTTCATCCCACATTATTTGGGAATGAGTCGGGTCCGGTAGGCCTCCCTCTCTGCCCCTCTGGGGCGGAGAGAGTAGGGGAGAGATGGGGTCTAGCCGTTTGTGCAGCCCCGCAGATTTCGCTTCGGCACGGCCCCCCTCACCCTAACCCTCTCCGCCCTGAAGGGCAGAGAGGGGATGTTCAATTTGTGAGAGAGGCGAAGCGCCATGTGGACGGTCAAACGCGACAAGCTGGTTATTCCTACCGCCGAGGCGAGCCTGCCTGGGCGGGATACGCCGATGCGCGTACCGGAGGCGCATTATGTGAATGGACAAAGCCTGACGCCGCCTTTTCAGGTCGGGCTGGAGACGATCGAGTTCGGCCTTGGCTGTTTCTGGGGCGCAGAACGGCTGTTCTGGACGGTTCCGGGTGTTCATGTCACCGCTGTCGGCTATGCAGGCGGCCATACGCCCAATCCGACCTACGAAGAGGTCTGCACCGGGCGCACCGGTCATACCGAGATCGTGCGCGTGGTGTACGACCCGAACCGCGCCAGTCTGGATGCGCTGCTGAAGCTGTTCTGGGAAAATCACGACCCGACGCAAGGGATGCGGCAGGGCAATGACGTCGGTACGCAATATCGCTCGGCGATCTATGCGGCGACGCCGGACCAATTGAAGACGGCCCAGCAATCGCGGGCGCTCTATCAAGAGCGTCTGACGGCAGCCGGGCATGGGTCGATCACGACCGAAATAGCGGAAGCGCCCCCATTTTACTATGCGGAGCCGCACCATCAGCAATATCTCGCCAAGAACCCGCGCGGCTATTGTGGCTTGGCCGGAACCGGCGTGTCCTGTCCAATCGGGCTGGCTACGACGGCACCATAACCGGGTACCTCATTGCGACGGCGAGCATGGCAGCAATCTCGTCGGTGGATTGAGCGCGCGCGTTTGCCGCGCTACAAGCATCCTTCACTCGGTGAGTTGCAGGAGTTTCTCGATGTTGTTTGCGCTGCCCCGTGCCGTCACGGTGACGCTGGGATTGATGTTGATCGTCGCCGCTTCGCCCGTCCGGGCGAATCCGGCCAATCCCATGCGTCTGCCGACCGGGGTGGCCCCCGTGACCTACCGTCTCAAGATCGATCCGGATATCGATCGTCAGACCTTCGAGGGGACGGAAGAGGTCGATATCGATGTCGCTACGGCGCGTCCCGATATCACGCTCAATGCGGCCGCGCTGACCTTTTCGTCGGTCACGCTCGACAATCGGACAGACGAGGCCAAGGTCACGCTGGATGCAGACCGGCAGGAAGCGACATTCCATTTTGACACGCCGGTCGGGGCCGGGCGCCATACGCTGAAGATTCGCTATGCTGGCCTCATCACTGAGGAAGGCCGCGGGCTTTATCTCGATAAGTATCAATCGGACGGCCCGCGCAAGATGCTGGTGACGCAGTTCGAATCAATCGATGCGCGCCGCATGTTCCCCGGCTGGGACGAGCCGGACGCCAAGGCCGTGTTTGAGCTGACTGCGATCGCGCCCAAGACCCTGACCGTCGTGTCGAACATGCCGATCCGCAAGCAGACGGATCTGCCGAACGGCAAGGTCGAGGTCTCGTTCGCCCCGACACCGAAAATGTCGACCTATCTCCTAGTCTTGATCGAAGGCGAGTTCGATCGGATTTCCAAGAAGGTCGGAAGTGTCGATATCGGCGTCGTTGTGCCCAAGGGGCTGTCGGCCAAGGGCCAGTGGGCGCTCGATTCGCTGGACCGACTCCTGCCGTATTATAATGAATATTATGGCACGCCCTATCCGCTGCCGAAGCTCGATCTGATCGCGGTACCGGGCAATTATACCGCCGGGGCGATGGAGAATTGGGGCGGCATTACCTTCATCGACTCGGCCATACTGCTGGACCCCAAGGCCTCGTCTGAAGGGACACGCGAGGGCATTTTCATCGTCATTGCGCATGAGGTTGCCCACCAATGGACCGGCGATTTGGTCACGATGCGCTGGTGGGACGATCTCTGGCTCAACGAAGCATTCGCGGAGTGGATGAATTTCCATGCGACCGACGCACTCAATCCCGACTGGCATATTTTTGCCCGCGGCCCTGCCGAACTCGGGCTGGATCGTGCCATCGGCCGCGATTCCGGTCGCGCCAGCCATCCGATCTATCGCCCGGTCACCGATATCAGCGAAACCGAGCTGATTTTCGACTCGATCACCTATCAAAAGGGCGCGGCGGTGCTGCGTATGCTGGAAACCTGGCTTGGCCCGGACGTGTTTCGGGACGGCATGCGCGCCTATTTCAAGGAGCATGCCTACGGCAATGCCGAGCGGGCCGATCTTTGGCGCGCGCTATCGAAAGTGTCGGGTCAGAATGTTGCCACGGTGGCTGAGGGATTTGTCACCCAGGCGGGCCTGCCGGATGTCGCCGTGTCGGAAAGTTGTGCCGATGGCAAGCTGAATGTGTCGCTGACCCAGGGCCGTTTCACGATCCACTATCCGAACGCGCCGGAGACGCGCTGGAACGTGCCGATCTTGATCGGCCGTGTCGGGGAAGAACCCAAGAAATTGGTGCTGGGAACTGAGCCGCAGACGGTGCAGTTCGACGGCTGCGATCACCCCGCCAAAGTCAATTGGGGCGTCGTCGGCTATTACCATGTCACCTACGATGCGCCGACCTTGGGGAAAATTGCCGCCGGCGTAGCGGCACTGCCGCCGGCCGATCAGGCGAATGTGCTGAACGATGCCTGGCTTTCGGTCGAGGCCGGCAAGCTCGACGCTGCGGCCTGGTTCGATCTTGCTGGTAAGTTCTCCGGCAGCACACAGGCCGCGGTATGGAACACGATCCTCGATGCGTTTGGCCAGACCGACCGCGTCCTGCGCGGCACGCCGGCCCAGCAGAATTTCCGGCTCTATGCACGGTCGCTGCTGGCCCCGCAACTGGCATCGCTTGGGTGGGTCCCGCAAGCCGGCGAGCCTGCCGAATATGGCACCCTGCGCCAACGCGTGATTGGGAGCCTTGGTCGGTTCGGCGATCCGGCGGTGATCGCCGAGGCCAAGCGCCGGTTCGCGGCATTTCCGGCTGATCCGGCCGCGATGCCTGGGGGCATTGCTGATGCTGTCACCGGCGTGGTCGGCGTCAATGAAGATCCGGCGATCTTCGATCGGCTGCATGCGCTGGCGGTCGCCGCGCCGGACTTCGAAAGCAAGGCCCGTTTCTTTCGCGCTTTGAGCGCAACCAATGATCCGGTGCTGATCAAGCGTGCCCTCGCATTGGCGCTGACCGATGAATATCCGCCGGCACGGCTGAGTCGCTACATCGCCGCTATCGCGCAGCGGGGCGAGCATCCGGAACTGGTCTGGGACTTCGTGAATTCCAACAGCAAGGCGCTGTTCGCCAAGCTTCCCGACTCGGCACACTGGTCCTTGCGGCCGGGCATCGCATCAGGGTTCGATGACACGGCGCGCATCGCCGATATCGAGAACTCACCCGACAGCCAGACACCGGGCGGCAAGGCAGAAGCGGCCAATGCGGCCGACGATATCGGCGCCAAGGCCGATTTCAAGGCGCGGGTGACGCCGCAGGTCGTGGCTTGGCTGAAAGCCCGGGGCGCGAAGCAATAAACTGAAGCTTAAAAATCCTCCCCTGCGCAGCGGGGGAGGGGGACCATGCGCAGCATGGTGGAGGGGGCAGTTTCGGTGCTCGCCCCCTCCACCACGCTTCGCGCGGTCCCCCTCCCCCGCTGCGCAGGGGAGGATGTGATGACGGTGTCTAGATTAAAGCCCCTGCTGGCCGATCGCGAGGAACCGCTCTTTGCGGTGCTGCTTCAGTTCGGCGGGTGTTTTGGGGGCGAGGCTGGTCAGTGCCTCTTCGATCGCATCGCCTAGCGCAGCGATTGCCGCCGACTTCTCGCGGTGGGCGCCGCCCAGCGGTTCCGGCACGATGCGGTCGATCACGCCGAGCTTTAACAAGTCCTGCGCCGTCAGTTTCAGCGCTTCGGCGGCGAGCGAGGCCTGATCGCCCGAGCTTGAGCGCCACAGGATCGAGGCGCAGCCTTCAGGCGAGATCACCGAATAGATCGAATGTTCCAGCATGAGGACGATGTTGCCTGTCGCAAGGGCGATCGCGCCGCCGGAGCCGCCTTCGCCGATGATCGCGGTGACCATCGGGACGGTCAGTTTCAGACTGGCCTCAATCGCGCGGGCGATCGCCTCGGCCTGTCCGCGCGCTTCCGCCTCAATGCCGGGATAGGCGCCGGCGGTATCGACCAGCGTCACGACCGGCAACCGAAACCGCTCGGCCAGTCCGAAGAGCCGCGTTGCCTTGCGATAGCCTTCGGGCTTCGCCATGCCGAAATTATGTTGAACGCGGCTCTCGACCTCATTGCCCTTTTCCGTGCCAACCAGCATGACGGCGCGCCCGCGGAACCGGGCGAGGCCAGCGACGATCGCGCGATCTTCGCCGAACAGGCGATCCCCTGCGAGCGGGGTGAATTCGGTGAATAATGCGGCGGCATAATCCAGGAAATGCGGCCGCTCGGCATGGCGCGCGACCTGAACCTTCTGCCAGGCCGACAATTTACCGTAGGTCTGCTTCAGCAGCTTCGACGCCTTGGTCTGCAACACTGCAACCTCATCGGCGATATTGACGTCGCCGGTGGTCGAGAGATGCCGCAATTCCTCGATTTTGCTCTCAAGCTCCGCTATCGGTCGCTCGAATTCCAGAAAGTTTTGCATTGCTCACTTGGTTTCTTGGTGGAGTGACACTGCCACGGACACGACACCAGTCTACATGCCGGTTCCTAAACAAGCTATGAGCACGAACCAACCCACTGTTCGATTTGACTTAAACCGCTTCAGGCAATCGGCCGGATCGTCTGGCGCCCAGCCAAAGACCTGCCAGAAAAAATGACAGGCGGCGAGGATCAGGCCCGGATAACCCCAGAACCCTGAGCCGGCAAGCGCCAGTGCCAGACCAAAACACAGCGTCGCGATCGCATAGAACATGGCGATCCAGAGCTTGCTGTCGCTGCCAAACCGGAGCGCCGTCGATTTGACTCCGATCCGCACATCGTCTTTCTTGTCCTGGTGGGCATAGATCGTGTCATAGCCCAGCGTCCAGGCGATGCCGCCCAGATAGAGCAGGAGCGCAGGGCTGCCGACCCAACCGGTCACCGCGGCCCAGCCGACCAGTGCCCCCCAATTGAAATTGAGCCCGAGAAAGAATTGCGGCCAGAACGTCACGCGCTTCATCAGCGGATAGGAGCAGACCACCAGCAGGATGGCGAGGCCGAGCAGGATCGCCACCGGTTTCAGACTCATGAGTACGATACCGCCGATTGCGGTTAGGACCAGCATGAACAGAATGGCTTGCGTCAGGCTCACCTGACCGGACGGCAGCGGCCGCCCGCGCGTCCGCTCGACTTGCGCATCGACCTCGCGATCGAGAATATCGTTCAGCGTGCAGCCGGCCCCGCGCATCGCCACTGCGCCGATCCAAAATAGGATGAAGAGACCGACTGGCGGATAATGCGGCGCAGCGAGGGCCGTTCCCCACCAGCACGGAAACAGCAGCAGCCACCAGCCAACCGGCCGATCGAGCCGCGCGAGGCGCGTATAGGGAATCGCAGCGGAAGGTAGAAACCGATCGAGCCAGAAACGCTGTTTGATATCGGTGTAAGGCACGGTCATGGTGGCGCGGATCTCTGGAGCGGTATGATTTGAGTCGCGGCCATTGGTTTAGTCTCCCTCTCTGCCCCTTTGGGGCGGAGAGGGTCGGGGTGAGGGGGGGTGTCGACGCTCAAGGATCGGTGCCGATCTCGCGTCGGCACGGCCCCCCTCTCCCTAACCCTCTCCGCCCTGAAGGGCAGAGAGGGAATATTCCTTGCGATTTGCCGACTCAACCTAAATTCATACTGCTTTAGCAGCTTTCCCGGCCCTCTCGAAGGTGGTTCCGTTGACCGATTCGCCAGACGATGATTTTGCCGCCCGACTCTATGTTACCGAATCGCTCGGCCCAGCAGAGGCGGCCGTGCGGCTCGATGCAGCGCAGGTGCACTATCTGAAGCATGTGCTGCGGCTCAGTGCCGGCGATGCAATCGCGCTGTTCAATGGGCGGGATGGCGAGTGGCGTGGTGTTATCGAACGGCTTGGCAAACAGGACGGCACGATTCGCGCGGAGCGCCAGACGAGGGTACAGCCGAAAGAGCCCGACATCTGGCTCTGTTTTGCCCCGGTGAAGCGGGCGCGTATCGATTATATCGCGGAGAAAGCGACGGAGCTCGGCATTTCGGCGCTGGTTCCCGTGTTCACCCGCCGGACCAATATCACGCGGGTCAATCTCGACCGGCTCGGCGCCAATGCGCGGGAAGCCGCCGAGCAGACCGAGCGGTTAAGCGTGCCGGATGTTCGTGAGCCCGTATCCCTCGACCGTCTGCTGGAGACTTTCCCGAAGGACCGGGTTCTGCTGCTCTGCGATGAGACCGGCACGGCGCCGCCGATAGCGGATCAGTTGAACCGGCTGGCAGATCACGCCGGAGGCTGGGCTGTCATGATCGGGCCGGAGGGCGGGTTCGCGCCGGACGAGCTTGACGGTCTGCGGAAACTCCCCTTTGTTAATGCGGTCAGTCTTGGGCCGCGCGTGCTCCGGGCCGATACGGCTGCGCTGGCGGCCCTTGCCGTGTTCCAGGCACTGCGGGGCGATTGGCGCGACCTGCCGGAGTCTGTCTAACTCTTCGCCGCCCGTCTTCGAGGTACGACCCTATGTCCGCACCCCCGACTTCCCGCGGCGTTCCGATTACGGAAAAGCAGCAGCTCGTCGATTATATTGCCGGCGGCGAGAAGCCGATCGCCGACTGGCGAATCGGTACGGAGCATGAAAAATTCGTGTTTCGGACGGGCGACCATCGCCCGGTCGGGTATGACGGCCCGGACGGAATCCGCGAGATCATGAATCGGATGACCCGGTTCGGCTGGGAAACCGTTTATGAGGGCGATCTGCCGCTGGCGCTCATCAAGGACCAATGCGCGATCACGCTGGAGCCGGCCGGACAGTTCGAACTATCGGGTGCGCCGCTCGAGACGATCCATCAGACCTGCGCCGAGGTCGATACTCATCTGAAGCAGGTCCGCGAAGTCGCGGGCGAGCTCGGTATCGGCATGATCGGGCTTGGGTTCGAACCCAAATGGCGCCTTGAGGATATGCCGCGCATGCCGAAGGGCCGCAGCGCGATCATGCGCCGCTACATGCAAGAGGTCGGCACGCTCGGGCTTGATATGATGCATCGGACCTGTACCGTGCAGGTCAATCTGGATTTCTCCAGCGAAGCCGACATGGTGAAGAAGATGCGGGTCGGCATGGCGCTGCAGCCGATCGCCACTGCGCTCTTCGCCGCATCGCCCTTCACCGAAGGCAAGCCCAACGGGTTCCTAAGCTATCGCAGCCAGATCTGGACCGATACCGACAATAACCGGGCCGGCATCCTGCCCTTCGTGTTCGACGATGATTTCGGCTATGCCCGCTATGTCGACTATATTCTCGATGTACCGATGTATTTCGTCTATCGCGACGGGACTTTCATCGACGCGGCCGGCCAGTCGTTCCGCGATTTCATTGCCGGCAAGCTGCCGGCCCTGCCGGGCGAGATCCCGCATATGGGGGACTGGGCCGATCACCTGACCACGGCATTCCCGGAAGTCAGGCTGAAGCGCTATATCGAGATGCGTGGTGCCGATGGCGGGCCGTGGTGGCGGCTCTGCGCGCTGCCCGCCTTCTGGGTCGGGCTGCTCTATGACCAAACGGCGCTGGATGCCGCCTATGAGTTCACCCGCGACTGGAGCGTCGAGGAGATTATCCGCCTGCGTCTCGATGTACCGAGCCAGGCGCTCCACACCAAGTTCCGCTCGGGCACGCTCCGCGAGATTGCGCTTGAGGTGCTGGCAATTTCCCGTCAGGGGCTCAATCGCCGCGACCGACGCAACCATGTCGGCGATAATGAAGGGTATTTTTTGGACCCGCTCTTCGCGATTGCCGAATCCGGACAATCGCCTGCCGAGACATTGCTGGCCGAATACCGCGATAGCTGGCAGGAGAAAATCGACCCAATTTACCAGCATCACGCCTACTGATAGGCGCAGCGCCCGTTTTCGCGAACGCGAGCTGTCGGGCATAGCGTTTAAGGGTAAGCATTCCTCATCCGACCTCTGAAGAACGCCGCGGAACCCATGATCAGGGGCCGGGGTTCTGTTGGTGTCACTGACGTCGAGTGGCAACACGACAACGGAGGAAAGACATGGCTACCGAACACCGAGGCGGCTCAGGCAACTTCGCCGAAGATCGCCAGAAGGCGTCAGAAGCCGGCCAAAAAGGCGGTCACGCCAGCAGCCCCCAACATAGTGGCACCCATGAAAGGGACAGCCAGAAATCGGGCGGCAATTTTGCGCAAGACCATGAAAAGGCGTCCGAAGCCGGCCGCAAAGGCGGTCACGCCAGCCATGGCGGAAAGAGCTAATCCAACGGTTCTTTCCCAATGACTAGCGGCGGGGAGCGCCGGTCCTGAGAGATCGGCGCTCCCCGTCATCGTTCGGTTTGCCCTATTGGAGGCTATCCCCATGTCAATGGATCATCCCCTGTTCTGGCTCGCGATACTCACATTCCTGTTGGTGGTCGGTGCTGCGGTCTGGTCGCTGGTATCGACGCGCAAGCAGCAGAAATTTGGCAAGAGCACGTCCGGCATCGGCGGACCGAATGATCCGATGCGGTAGCGGCGCGCGATACGCGCTATCGCGTCGCATTAGATCGCAGAGCTGCTAGCAGCGCCGCGACGCGATGACTATCATGGCCGCGTGGGTGTTTGACCCACGCAGGGGCCGTGCTGCGCTATGGTTGACCAGTTCCGCGAAGCCATTCGCTCATTATCGCTGCCGACGCGCAGGTCGGACACTGTCTTTGCCGCCAAAGTCGCGATCCATCGATTGTTTCGGTCAATCCAGGATTTAGTGGCTCTCCCCTCGCGCTTCGCTAAGAGTCTGACTCAGAATCGGTTTGCGGCATCAGGCTCTTGCCAATTGTCGCATGACGAGTTTGAGGCTTGCAACCATAAGCCAAGCTGTCGATGAAG
>Ga0116226_10001127_pt1 | contig 23179 bp, 18 predicted proteins | sample S1TSphfallax_FD_89692 | JGI IMG/M metagenome (GOLD analysis project Ga0116226, IMG submission 89692) | Host-associated microbial communities from peat moss isolated from Minnesota, USA - S1T2_Fa - Sphagnum fallax MG | ecosystem: Host-associated > Plants > Peat moss > Unclassified | place: USA... | reverse complement strand
GGGGTTAGTGCACCGATCGTGCTGATGATGACCAGCCGCCCGCCATTGCCTGATGCAACCATGCGGCCGAGAACTTCACGCACGCAAAGGAATACACAGCGCAGATTGCCGGATTGGGCTTCATCCCAAAGTTCAAGCGTCATCTCGGTAAGCGGCTGGCTCACGACAAGTCCGCAGGCGCTAACAAAGATGTCGATCGGCGCGCCGGATGCGTCAATCCGTTTGAACAGATCTTTGACCTCTGCTTCCTGTTCGACATTGGCGACCATGCCGGTTGCCTGCCCGCCCGCGCCCTGGGCAGCCTCGACCGCAGCCTCTACCAATGCGGTATCGCGATCGACGTAGAGGATTGCCGCTCCCGCACGAGCAAGCGCGATAGCAATGTCCTTTCCGGCATTGCCGCCGTTGTCTACGACAAGCGCGGTCTTGCCTTGCAGGCCGAACAGACCGTCCAATCCTGTTGATTGCTTTCCCATTGCCATCCAATATTTCCCTCGGTTTGCAGTTGACGCGGTCTGGACATAGTTTTGGCCAGTTTGCGATCCCGTTCTTGTCTATCAGAATGCGCCGGGTAACGGGCGGGTACGTCTGCTATGAGTTGCGCATGCATATCCGGCCCCCTCAGATCGACGACTCGGCGCGACGGTCCCACGTTCGACTATTCCGTCAGGATCGAGATCGACTATCGCAAGCTGTGCGACTGCTCTGGCGAACTTGAGCGCGATTGCGCGGTCGATACCTCCTGGTGCACAGGCGACAACCGCAACGCTTGAAACCATCGATCCCGAAACCTTGCGTTCCCAATTTCTGGCCGGTTGGTGCCATTGCGCGCCTGATGGTTCAACCGACTGGACTAAACAGTCGTGGTCAAGGAAAGCTGCAAAGGACAAAATCACACCAGTGTTTTTTGTTCGGGATGAAATTAGCCGTATGCTCGGGCACCATGTGCGTCCCTTGCACTGGTGAGGTTCATTCGGATCAGTATAACGTTATCACGCGCAAGCTTCCCGGATGGTGCCGGGCGAATGCTAGCTCCCGTGATTGCAGGTCGCGCAACCGACGCTATCCCTCCCTTGGGCCTTCCCAATCGCAGGGATTGCCTATAAAGTCCGGACGGACGATCATTAAAAGGATATTCGCTTGGCGTCGACAGCCGAACAAGCCCGCAGAGCCGGACGCCCAAGCGCCGCTGACGCGGCCAGCATCCGCGAAAGGATCCTCGAAGCAGCGTTCGATGCGTTTATCGAATACGGGTATGTTGGCGCAACAATCGACGGCATAGCGCTGCGCGCGCAGACCACGCGACGCAGCATAATTCACCGGTTCCCCTCAAAGGAGGACCTGTTAAGCGCCGTCGTTGATAGCAGGACCGCGATCATGCTTGAGCTAAACGCGTTTCTTGAGGACGAATCCGATGATATACTCGAGGCGATACGGTCCACCTTCCGTTCGCTGCTGGACTATGTTCTCAGTCCCGCGAGCTTGGGATTTGCGCGGCTGATAATGCATGAAGTGCCGCGCGTTGCTGATGTTGGCGTGAAGGCCATCGCCTTCAACGAAGCGCTGGTCATATCGAATGCCCGCCTGATCCTGCGCGCCCAACAGGCCGGATACTTTCGTCGCTACAGCGCCAATACCCTAGCCCATTTGGCGATCGGCGTAATGCTGTCGAATCCGGTCAATCGCGCGATGCTCGGCGACCCGGCCTTTTTCGATCCTCACAAAATCGACATGTATTTCAGTGAGATGTGGGCAGTCTTCCTGACAATGGCATAATTGTTCTCGAGAATGCGATAATGATCGTTGAAGCGATCATTAAATCTGCCATATTTGGCCCTGCAGGGAGCGATTCGGGGCGATTACCCGCAATCGCTTCTGCCCAATCCGGGTATCGCTTCATCGTGCGAGGAGTGCGCAATGGCGGCTTTCGAGACCAATCCCTGTTATCTGAGTGTCGGCACATTGGGTCGACGGTTGCGTGATGGTACGCTCACTTCAAAGTTTATAACCTCATGTTTTTTAGACATGATTGATAAGTTTGACGGGCACTTGCACAGTTATACCCAAGTGATGCGCGAAAGTGCCGAAGACGAAGCAGAACGCGCGGATCGTGAGATCGCAGCGGGCTTCGACAGAGGCCCGCTCCATGGCATTCCGATCGCCATCAAAGATTTGATCGACGCGAAGGGCATTATTACCACAGCAGGCATGACGATCCGTGGCGACCAGGTGGCCGCCGAAGATAGCACCGTGGTTCGCCGCTTGCGCGCGGCGGGCGCGGTAATTCTCGGCAAACTCACGCTTACCGAAGCTGCATCCATTGAGCACCACCCTGCAATTGCGGTGCCGCTCAATCCGTGGAATGCCCGATACAGTTCGGGCATGTCGTCCAGCGGGTCCGGTGTCGCGGTCGCGGCGGGCCTGTGTGCGGCAGCGCTCGGCTCGGATACCGGCGGATCGATCCGTATTCCCTCTTCATTCAACGGCGTCACCGGCGTAAAGCCGACCTGGGGCCGGGTCAGCCGCCATGGGGTCTTTCCCATGGTGGAATATTTCGACACGGTTGGACCGATGGCACGATCAGCCGCCGGCGCTGCGGCGGTTCTGGAGGCGATCGCCGGCGCTGACCCGCGCGATCCGACGGCCGACCACGCGCCGGTGCCCCGCTATCTCGCGGCGATTACGGACGGCATAAGCGGGATTTCGATCGGTGTCGATTTTGCCAGGATCGATAACGATTGCGACTCTGCGGTCAGCGATGCGCTGCGTGCGGTGGCTGCAATTCTTGCGGACTGCGGTGCGCACATTCATCCGATCGCCTTGCCCGCGCCCGATTTCGCGCAATTCGCGGCGCTGTCACTGAGCGCTCTCATGGACGCGCACCGCGCGACTTATCCCGATCGCTCGACCGACTATGGTCCGGGCTTGCGCAATACGCTAGAGGCCGCGCAGCGCTTCGAGGGCAGGGACGTGGCAGCCGCCATCAATTTCGCCAACGCCTGGAAGGCGCAGTTGCGCGCGCTGTTCGACAAGGTCGACCTTATCCTCGCGCCGGCGACGCCGCACATTGCGCCGGTCGTGGGTGTCCTGGAGGCGGCAATGGGCAGTGATCCATCGGCGCTGTCTTCATTCTTGGCCTATACGATGCCATTCAACGTCAGTGGCAGCCCGTCCATCACGTTTCCGGCGGGTTTCTCCAGCGGGCTGCCGATCGGCGCGCAGATCATTGGCCCACATTTCTCCGAGGGCATGCTGCTGCGCGCGGCGCACGCTTTTCAGGGCATGACGGACTGGCATCTCCATCAGCCCGATTTTGCAGTTGCGACAGTATCGGCAGGTTGAGCCAACACAACCACCCGCACGCAGCGGGCCAAACTATCAGCGCAAGAACAAAGTCATAAATACCCTGGGGGAGGATGTTGCCAACGCCGGAGCAGCCGGCTGCATCATTCACAATGGGGGTCGCTATGCACAAGCCTTATACGCATCATTGCCTGCTTGCAGGATGCGCCTTGATGATCACCCTGCCGCGCACGACGTTCGCGCAAGCGTTGCCGACGCCTGCGACCGCTTCGCCGACCGCCGTTCCCACAACCGGCGTAACCGATATTGTGGTCACCGCGCAGCGACGCGAAGAATCTCTGCAAAAAGTGCCGATCTCGGTCACTGCCATTTCCGGCAAGGGCGCCCAGGCGCTCGGCATCACCGACATATCCTCGCTTCAGGCCGTCGTGCCTGGCCTTGAGTTCCCGCGCTTCTTCAACGCATCGACGCCGACCTTGCGCGGGGTCGGTACAAACAGCGCGATCGGTGCGCAAGAATCGGTTGTGGCCCTTTACGTTGACGATGTTTACATCGCCTCGCCGGCCGCGGCGACGTTCTCGTTCAACAACATCAGCCAGGTTGCGGTGCTCAAGGGGCCGCAAGGCACGTTGTTTGGGCGCAACGCGATGGGAGGGGTCGTTCAGATCACCACGCGCACACCTTCGCCAAACTCCAGCATCGACGCGTCAGCCGGTTACGGCAATTTCGATACAGTCTCGGGCTCGCTCTATGCGACCACCGCTGTCGCGCGTAATCTTGCAGCCGACATTTCGCTGATCGGATCGAACCAGGGCAAGGGCTGGGGCAAGAACCTCGACGGCGGCGCGGATGCTTTCAAGGAATGGTATTGGGGGGCAAGATCGAAATGGGTGCTCATTCTCCCTGACACGAAGATCACGCTTGGCGTCGATTATACGCGCGACAAATATAACAGCGGCATCGCCATGGGGCCAGTCCAGGGATCGCTGTTCCCCAATGGGCAGACCTATGAAGGCTATTACAATGTCGATGAAAGCCCAGAAGGTTCGGTCGATACGCAGCAGGGCGGCGTCAGCCTCAAGATCGACCAAGACCTGGGGTGGGCGCAGCTTGTCAACATCGCCGCATGGCGCGACGTGAAGTCGCACAATATCGCTGACGAGGACCAGAGCCGCGCCTTTTCACAGGCCTTCGTCTATGACGACGATCGCACGACCGAATCCGAGGAAATCCACCTGAGTTCAGCCGCTCACGCCCGCCCGTTGACATGGATCGTGGGCGGCTTCGTTCTTCACGACCATCCAACGACTAACTTCGACGTTACCGGCAGCGCAGTCGCGCCCTTGCCAAGCGTGAACGAATACGTGCGCTGGCAAAACAACAGTTATGCCGTGTTCGGGCAGACGACCTACACGTTTGCAGATAGCTGGCATCTTACCGGCGGCGCCCGTTACACCTGGGATAGTAGCCACTTCCTAGGTGATACTACGGCTCCGGCACTCGGCTTGGTGCTCGACACGGGCGACTTGCGCGCACATTTCCAGAAATTCACCTACAAGGCCGCGTTGCAGAAGGACTTCACCAGCGAGGTGATGGGCTATCTGAGTTACAGCACCGGCTACAAGAGCGGCATCTTCAATTTTGCGGACTATCATTCGCCTGCGGTGCGACCCGAAAATCTTGCTTCGCTAGAGGGTGGAGTCAAGACGCAGATGTTCGATCGCCACTTGCGCTTGAATCTCACCGGCTTCCTCTATTGGTACAAGGACCTTCAGGTAGCCACTTTGGTGGAGGTGGACGGGCGAACGCTGTCCACGCTGCAGAATGCGGCGTCGGCGCGCAACAAGGGCGTCGAACTCGAAGCCGATGCCGTGCCGGTGCGCGATCTGACAATTACCGGCGCGCTTACCGCAATGCACAGTCGCTTCGAAAATTTCCCTGACGCAACGCTGTCGCAACCGCTCCCCGGCGGCGGCAACACCACGTATTCCGGCAGCGCCTCGGGGCTGAAAACACCGCACGCACCGGATTTCACCGCCAGCCTCGGCGCACAATATGCGCTTCCTACGCAAGATGGCACTTACAGCGCTGCAGCCAATTACAACTACAACGGCGGATTTGTATGGGATGCCGACAACCGGCTCAAGCAACACCCCTATCACTTAGTGAACGCATCGCTTGCCTGGTCACCGCCGTCGGCACATTACGAAATTCGGCTATGGACCAAGAACATGCTCAACCAGAAGTATTCGGTTTACACGACCGCGAACATCGTCGGTGACGAGGAAAGCCCTGCGCCGCCAAGAACTTTCGGCGCGACGGTCGGCATCCATCTGCGATAAGCGGTCCTAAACTATAGACCCGGCACTGACATGGATATCAAATGTGCATGCACGCCCGGTTGGCTCAGATCAATGACCCAACGTGATGGCGCGTTGTCCGACAGGTCCTTTAGCAGAGACAATGTTTCATCCAGGCCGGCAACATCGACATCGACAATCGCCAGCTGGGCACCCGCTCTGGCGAGTGCAAGCGCGATGGCGGGCCGATACCGGCTGCTGCGCCAGTGACAACGGCAAGGCTTGCAGCCAACGATCCAGGCATCTTGCGCTCTCCCTTGTTTCGAAGCGCTGCCGTCGCGTATACGGAAGTTCAACCAACTGAACCAAACAGTCGTCATCAAGGAAAGCGGCGGACAACAAAATCACACCTGTGTTTCTCGATTAGGCGGTCCGTCGGCTATCTCGTTTCGGCCTTGCGCCTCTGTTAGCTCCTTTGTCTTATCGCCGGAAATTGGTGTGCGGTCGGGCATTCCAGCCGCAGCGAGTCCAAACAAGGGGCATAGTCATGGATGATATCGAACAAATTCGACGTCTGATATTCGAATATTGCTACGCCACCGACAGTGGCGACAAAGAGGCATGGGTCGGCACATTTACCGAAGACGTGATCTGGGATGGGCCCTTTGGCAGCTTTTCCGGTCGCGATGGCGGGCGGGCATTCATTGGCGATAGCGATACAACGGGCATGCGGCACCTGACCACGAATTCGATCATCGACGTCGATGGCGATACCGCGACTGGCCGTAGTTATACCCTTGTCATGATAGCCGGAGAGGCGCCTTCAGTGATGTTCGCCGGTATTTATCAGGACCGGTACGTCAGGCAGAACGGTCGCTGGTTGATCGCGGAGCGCCACCTTTTGCCTGGCCCTGCTGCACTGAAGAGTGTTCAGAACGAAGTCGCGGCAGTCTGATAAATGGCATCTGGTGGCCGCGAGTTTTTTGATTTCATAATCGTTGGCGCCGGTTCGGCAGGCTGTGTGCTTGCGGACCGGATCACTGAAAGCGGAAAGCATACGGTCCTTCTGCTGGAAGCCGGCCCAGACGATTCAAGCCCGTTCGTCCATATTCCGCGGGGACATGGCCGCACTTTGGCTGATCCCCGCCGAACCTGGTACTATCCGACGGAACCGGATATCCATCATCCCGATGCGAAAAGCCATTTGTGGGTGCGTGGGAAGATGCTCGGCGGGTCCAGCTCGCTCAACGGCATGATTTATGTCAGAGGCCAGCCACAAGTGTTCGATGGCTGGGCGGCCAACGGATGCACGGGTTGGGATGCTAATGCCATGGCCGCAGCATTCCGGGAAATGGAACAGGTTTTGCCAACCAGTATCCAGCCGGTGCAAAATCCTGCTATCCGCGCCACTGTCGCAGCCGGTCAGGCCATTGGCTTGCCCGCACGTCATGATCGCTATGGTGTCGATGGCGAAGGTCTGGGCGGCACACCCTGCACGATTTTTCGCGGCCGCAGGATGAGCTCGTCATACGTTTTCCTGAAACGCGCGCGCCGCAGGCCGAACTTGAAAGTGCTGACCGATACGCACGTCAGCCGCATAGTGCTCGATGGGCGCAAGGCCAAAGGCGTGGAAGCGGCAGGGCAGTGCTTTTATGCCAAGCAGGACGTAATTGTCTGTGCCGGAGGCATAGAAAGTCCGGCGCTGCTGCAGCGTTCGGGCATCGGCGCGCCGGAAACGCTGAACGCGGCAGGCGTTGCGGTGGTCCATGCATTGCCCGGCGTCGGCCGCAACTTGCGCGAACACAAGCTGTCGATGCTGCAATTCGAACTGAAGCAACGGCTTGATGAAAACCGGGAGTATTCAGGCTGGCGCCTTTGGCGCAACGCTATGCGTTATGCGCTGCTGCGCGATGGCCCGCTTGCCCGAACCTACGATCTCAACGGATTTGCCCGCACCGATCCTTCACTCGACCAGCCTGATATTCAGCTGACCGTCTCGGCCTTTTCGCTCGATCCGGGCGCAGCATCGCTGCGCTTCGAGCAATGGCCCGGCATGCAGATGTTCGCTTATCCGTTGCTGCCGACAAGTGTGGGGCGGATCGACATTGTTGCACCCGATTACACGACACCGCCGCGCATCCGACCCAATTATCTTTCCACCGAACAAGATCAGCGCACGACCATCGCCATGTTCCGGCTGATGCGCCGTCTGGCCGCCACGCCACCGCTAAGCGATCTTATCGTGCGAGAGACTTTTCCCGGTCCAGGCGTGACCGACGACGACGCATCGATCCTTGCTGCCTCACACCGCGACCATAGTGGTGCCCATGCGGTGGGAACATGCAAGATGGGTGTCGATGACATGGCGGTCGTGGGACCCGATTTGCGTGTGCATGGCATTGATGGTCTGCGCGTGGTCGACTGTTCGGTGCTGCCGACGCAAGTGGCAGGCAACACCAACGCACCTGTCATGGCTGTTGCCTGGCGAGCAGCAGGCCTGATCATTCCGGACGCTGGAACGACCTGACCGGCCCCTCCTTTCCTGTCATGCGGCCTGTGAAGTCTGCGTGGCCAGCGCCAAGTACGCGATTTCTTTTACCAGAGCGCAAAACTGGCTTTGTGGCTCACTGGTGACAAGTGATTTCCAAATTTCGGAAATATCGCTTTCAGGAATTGTCGTACGCAAATGTTGCGCGGCAGCGCGGATCACGCAATGGGGTTCGGGCCGGCCCACGAAGACCCCGCCGTAGCGACCGCGCTGCAACACGACCAGTCCCTGTTGCTGGCCCAGCAACAGGGCCTCGCGCATGACGTCCAAGCCCAGACCAAACTGCCGCGCCAGACTTGTGACGGTGCCGATCCTGTCGCCGGCACTCAAAGCCGAATTGCGAATCACGGCATGAAGCGCGCGCAATGTCTGGTGCGACAACTTGTCGTTCGGGCCGACCGAATGATACAGGGTTTCCGGGCACAAGGTTCGGGTCAGCTTGCCCTCTGCAAGGGAAAGCGCAAGGAAGCGTGCTTCGAGCGCGACACTGTTCCGAGCTTCATGTTCGGCCAGGTCGGGGTCGCGGGCAACCACTGCCTTTGCCACGCGTAGTTCTTGTCGCCACTGCTCGAGCGAGCGTGCGGGATCCAGTTTTTCAAGCTGAAGCTCGGCTGCCAGCACATCTCTGTAGGCGGCCTGGAAGGCACCATTCAGAAAGCTCAACGTCCGGTTTCCAGAAGCTGCCACGACTGTCCTGCGCATGGTGTACCAGACGTCGAGCGAGGCGCCCATTGTCGCTCCGTCCACCGCCAGCGCGCAGGCTCGTTCGATGTGGCTATCCCGTTCCGGTCCAGTACGCGATGCGGCCCAGCGCACCCCCAGAACGTATGTCCACATGGCCATGCTGGCAACTTCGTGCAGCGGTGCATCAACTACAGTCAGATAGTCACTCAACGCCTGGCCGACCCCCGCCGCGGGGACGCCGGTCACACGTGAACCGCCACTTCGACCGCGCGCGATTGTTACGATCCCCTGTCGCTCCAATTCCCGTAAGGCCGTGCGAACCGTGCCCCTGCCAACGCCATGTTCCTGCGCCAGCATGGCTTCGGAACCGAGTATCGGTTCCTGCCCCGAAATACCGCGATCGCGCAGTGTCTGCGCAAGTCGCATTGCCCGTCCGGAAGGCTCGTTTCCAGATGGCCAGCCAGCGTCTCGCGAGGGGGAAGAGATGGCGCGAATAGGCATGGATCAAGAGATACACTCGCGCCACCCACGATCAACTTTTTTAAATATGCGACGAATTAATCTGACGCTTGCTGCATGCCTGAAGCAGTGACATCCACAACCGCACAGGCTGAAAGTCCGAGGGTGTTGCAGTAGCATTTTGCAACATTGTCCGCAGCAACGCTGCCGACCAATTTGACCAGACTTCAAAAATGCTGGGAGAAGAACATGTCAGGTAAAAGTCGGGTTGTGTTCCAGGGTGGATATGTCTGGAACGGCAAGGACAATGGCCGCAAGCTGGCCGATGTGCTGATCGAGGGTGATCGCATTGCCGCTATCGGCGAGCCGGGCTCTCTTGATGCCAGCGATGCACGATCGATCGACGCGACCGGATCCACGCTTATTCCAGGGATGATCGATACGCACGGCCATCTCAGCTTTCCCGAAAGTACCAGTTCCTCCGCCTCTGAGGATTTGCCGCCGGAGGAGACAATCCTTCTGACCATGCACAATGCCAAGCGGATGATCGATGCCGGATTTACGGGTGTCGTCGGAGCAGGTTCGCCCAAGTTGCGATCCGAAGTGGTTATTCGCAACGAAATCAACGCCGGCCGCATTCCCGGTCCGCGCCTGATGGCATCAACCCCGACATTGACGGCGACCGGCGGCCTGAACGATAGCGGCCAGATGCACCAGCCACGCGATGTTGCCGCGCTGGTGGTTGATGGCCCCGAAGAAGTCCGCAAGGCCGTGCGGCTGTGCTATCGCGAAGGCGTAGATGTCGTAAAACTCAATGTATCGGGCGACGACTTCTTCCCGCGCCCTCACGGCAGGTTGACAACCATGGCAGAGGACGAAGTGCGCATGGCCTGCCAGGTCGCGTCCGAACTCGGTCTGTTGGTTGCGGCTCATGCCCGATCGGCGGAATCGGTCAAACGGTGCCTGCGTGCAGGTGTGACGCTGATCCACCACACTGATTTTTGCGACGAGGAAGCGCTCGACATGCTCGAGGCAGCAAAGGACCGCGTGTTTGTCACGCCGACGGTCGGGTTTTATCATGGCCTGCTTAATGCCGGTTTTCCAGAACCAATGATCGAGCGCATGATGGTACGACAATGCTTTGCAGAGAATGTCGCCACGCACAGGGAGCTCAAGAAGCGCGGCCTGCGCCAGTTGATCGGCGGTGACTATGGGGTACCGTTCATGCCTAACGGCACCAATGCCCGCGATGTCGAACACCTGGTGACGTATCTGGACTTTACCCCCGAAGAAGCGTTGCGTGCTGCAACCTACAATGGCGGCCTGGTCATGGGGTTGGGCAGTGGCCATATCACACGCGGTGCCTTGGCCGACCTGGTCCTGGTCGAGGGCGACCCTACCGTGGACGCGACACTCGTCGCCGACACCGCCAAACTGAAGGTCATCATGAAGGGTGGTGTGCTGCACAAGGCGCCAGTTGCATCACAGTCACCAGCCCTGAGCTCCGTGTCTGAAAATACCCTTGTCGGGGCAATGACATGAGGAGAGAGTTCGGGAGGACCAAATGGCTGTTTTGCCGAAACAGCTCAGGCGGTTGAAGGAGTGCCCTTGGCAGCAAGTCTAGTCGGCCGGATCGAAGGACTTGATCTGGCGCGGCGGATAGATGCCGTAACACGGCGTGAACTGTAGCGCCAAATTCAGGAGGCGACCGCCATGGCAAACGGATGCGCGGCTTTTGATGGTCTGAGCCGTGTGAAGGGCACCATTAACTACCTTGGCGCGATGCGTGAAGAGCCGTTCATGTACTATCGTGACCCCCCGGCAGGCAGCCCTTATACCAATGTGATCGACAATCCATGCGAAGTTGAGATCGCTGATGTGCGCGGGTGCACAGACCGGCTTACGCTCGACGAGGACGGAATCGCGTTCACGCATCATGGCCACGGCTTTGACCGGTTCGACGATGATGATCTGATCCGTACGGACTATTATGTCGAGGTCGAGCAGTATTTCCGCGATCTGTTGGGCGTCGACCGCGTGTTCGCCTATGATTTTGCCGTGCGCAAGCCGGACGTCGGCCCAGCCAGGCCAGACGGTATCCCGGTTGGCGGAACCAGACGTCGGCCGATCAAGCGTGCGCATGGCGATTTCATCCAGCCCTCCTTCGTGCAAATGGTTCACGATCTCGGCGAGCGCTGCGGGCCCGATCCGTTGAAGAACAGATACCGGGGTTTCAATTTGTGGCGTCCGATCAAGGGCCCGCTCACCGATGCCCCGCTCGCGCTCTGTCACCCTTCGACCGTTGCGGACGAGGATCATGTGCCCATGCGCCAGTTTACCGAACATCGGGAAAATCACATCGCCGCGATCCGCTACAACCCTGCGCATCGCTGGTGTTATTGCTCCGCGATGCAGGCCGATGAGGCGATTGTTTTCAGCAGCTTTGATTCGACCAGGCCAAGCCGTCGCGGGGTGATTGCGCACTGCGCCTTTGATGATCCCACCAGGCCGCCTGATGGCCTGGCACGCGCGAGCATCGAAGTACGCGTGTTGGTTTTCGGATAAGGTGCCGGTGCCAGATTTCGGTCAGCGTATGGTACGGTGTCGGAGAAAACGTAATGCGTGAAAACGTGACTTCGTGCCGACTTTGCGCTGGCCAATGTGGCATCAGGGTCTTGTGCGATGAAGCTGGCCAAGTGGCATCGATCCGCGGCGATCACGCCAATCCGGCCACGCAAGGCTACGCCTGCATCAAAGGCTTAACCCTGCATGAGGCGCACGCCAGCCCGGACCGGGTGCTGCAACCGCTCAAACGGCAGGGTGATGGGACATTTGCGCCGATCGCGCTTGACCGGGCACTCGATGAAATCGCCACACGGCTGCACGACATTGCGCAACGCCTGTCGCCCCATGCCGTGGCCGGGTTTCGTGGTACAATGAATTACAGCAATATTCTGGCCAATGCCCTGTTGCCTGAATTTGTCCGCGCCATGGGCTCGCGCTCGTTCTTTTCGACGATGACCATCGACCAGTCGGCCAAATGGGTCAACGCAGAGCGCCTCGGCGCCTGGGCGGGTGGGCGTATCCCGTTCGCACAGTCCGATGTGTTAATGATCGTCGGAACCAATCCGGTGGTGTCGCTGTCGACGTTCAACTTCGACCTGCAAAACCCCGTTCTGGCCATCAAGCGTGCGCGTGCGCGCGGCATGAAGCTGATAGTAATCGACCCCAGGGTTTCCGAAACGGCCCGTTTTGCCGATCTGCATCTGCGGCCGCTGCCGGGCGAGGACGCAACGCTCATGGCTGGGCTGCTGCATGTGATCCTGGCCAATGGATGGCATGATCACGCATTTTGCAGTCGCCATGTCGATGGACTTGCCGCGCTGCAATCCGCAGTGATCCCCTTCGCGCCCGATCATGTCGCATCGCGCAGCGGGGTGAGTGCCGATGAAATCAGGGCCGCTGCGGCCCTGTTTGCCGAGCCGCTGCCCGATCGCGTCAAACGCGGTACGGTCGCGTCAGGTACTGGCCCCAACATGGGGCCGCACTCCAACCTGGCCGAGCACCTTCTGGAATGTATCAATGTTGTCTGTGGGCGCTATCCCAGGGCAGGTGACGCGGTGGCCAACCCCGGTGTGGTGGGCCCGCGTGTTCCCCGCCTGGCCCAGGTCGTGCCGCCGCGCCGGAACTGGGAAACCGGATGGCGCGACAGCCATGGTTTCGGGATGATTTTTGGCGAACGCATGTCCGCCACGTTGCCCGACGCGATACGGTCGCGTGGCGATGACCGCGTGGCCGCGCTGATCGTGGATGGCGGCAATCCGGTCAATTCTATCCCCGGCGCCGATGTGGCCGATGCGTTTGCCGAACTGGAACTGCTGGTGACGATTGATCCGTTTGTGACCGAAACCGGGCGGCTGGCGCACTATATCCTGCCACCAAAAATGATGCTCGAACGCGCAGATTGCCTTAACCCGGACTACGAGACTCACATTCTCCAGCAGCCTTATGCCCAATATTGCGAACCGGCTATCGAGGTACCCGCCGGGTCGCACGTGGTCGATGACTGGCTGATCCTGTGGGAGCTTGGCCGGCGATTGGGGCTGGAGCTCAAGCTATCAGGGCAAGTGCTTGACTATAGTGACCGGCCGGACAGCGAAGCTTTGATCGAATTACTGCTGGCGAACAGCGCAGTGCCGTTTGGCGCAATTCGCGAGGCAACTGAGGGCAGATTGTTCGACGTGGACCCGATGTTCGTGGCGACTGGCAACTTGGATGCCCGATTTTCGCTCGCGCCAGCCGACGTGATCGACGAAATCGGCGCGCTCTTTGCAGAGCAAGTCGAAGTTCTCGCACCGGGTTCGTTCCGCTTTGCCGTGCGGCGCATGCGAGACGTGCAAAACACGCAATACCATGGCCTTGCCTCGATCCGGAAAAGGGTGCCGACCAACCCCGCGTGGATGCATCCAGACGATCTGGCGGAGCTTGATATTGCCGATGGCGACCGGGTTGAAATCCGGTCGCGCCACGGCAGCCTCGAAACGCCGGCCGCCGCAGACCGATCAATGCGGCGAGGGGTAGTGGCGATGACCCACGGCTGGGGTCATGGCTCTGGCACGAATGTAAACGCCCTGACAACGCGGTCCGAAGGGCATGACCCGATCAACGCGATGCCGATCATGACGGGTTTTTCTGTAACCGTTCGGCGTGCCGGAAAAAATTTGCCTCGCTGACCTCAGACGCGGTTCGCACCATTACCGGCGGGCGGCCCAGGGTCAGCGCCAGAAAAGCGGCGATCGTGGATGCGATTGCCAAAATGGCAAACATCGGGCCATAGCTTGGCATTGTTTCTCGCATCATGCCGGCCAGCACGGGAGCAATTCCGAAGGCTACACCGAACGTACCCATCAACAATCCGAAAATAGACGAATACGATGCGAGGCCGAAATAGCGGCTGGTCAAATAGGCCAGGGCATTGCTTGTGCCGCCAGCGCCCAAGCCAAGCAGCAAAGCAATACCCACTGCCTGGGCAATCTGGCCGGAAAAGCTATGGGCAAGCAGGCATGAGATGAGGACCAAGCCGATCGAGGCGGCAAACACATGGTGCGGAGGCCAGCGATCGAGCATTGCCCCAGTCGTCAACCGTCCCACAATCAGCGCCACTCCCATCGACGAAGCCACTGCAGCGGCGGTTGCGGCCTGCAATCCGCCTTCGCTGAGGATAGGATAGAGGTGGATCATCATGGCCCCCTCGACCAGCGCGCTGAGGAACGCCAGAATTGCGAGCTGCCAGAATTGGCGTTTTCTCAACGCCTCGCCAAGTGAAAATCCGCTAAGCGCGGCAATCCTTTCGCTTCGACCAGCCTGGCTTTTGCGTCCATATTCCGAGCCATGAAACCAAAGCAACGTCGACGGGAGCAGCACCAGCAGAAACATCGCCGAAAGCATCCAGAAGACACCGCGCCAACCAAAATGGCTTTGTGTCCAAACCGCCAATGGCGGGAAGATGAAGTAGCCCAGTCCGCCACCACTCAAGCCAATCGCCAGCGCCACGCCACGCACCCGGTCAAACAGGCCGGCCAGTGCGGTCGACCAGACCATTGGGCCGATCCCCACGCTGATGACACCGTAAACCAGCCAGGCTCCATACCAGACAAACAGACTCTTGGGCGAAAAGGAGATCAGAATCAGGGCAGGTATTGCCGCCAATATGCTTGCAATCGCATAGCGCCTCACGCCGATTTTTCGAATAATCCAGCCGGCAAAGGGCGCAAGCAAAAGACCAAGAAGGGCGCAGATGAACACGCTGGCAGCGACTGTAGCGCGTGGCCAGCCGTATTCGTGTGTAATCGGGGCCATCACCACACCGGTGATGCTCGAAACGCCGGACATGACCGCCATTCCGATCGTGGCGCCGATCACGGTCTTCCAGCCGCGTTTCCATTCCACCAAGCTTTCAGCGTGCACTGTGTCCACTCCCGGTTTGCTTTTCGTTTGATCTGCCGTGGTGTTTGCTGTGAACTCGCGGCTCGGCAGATTTGAGCTACAGCGACACTATCATCTGCGGAGCAAGATATTGTGCGCGGGGTTTTATTGCTGCACGGAAATCACAGGTGAGATGATCGAGATAGTCGGTCCATGCGTCTGGCAGACATGGCCTGTGCCAATTAGTCTGAGCCGATAGTCAGTTTGGCGGAGTGCGTTCAGACCTCAGGTCGCATGGCAGCCAACGGGCTGACCGGGGATAGGAAACGCCCGTAGATGATCTGTCCATCGGGCGACAAGAAATGGATGAAAGGTGTTTCACATGATCAGCCAAATGACGCAACGCGGTCTCGACTTTTTCAAGGAAACAAATGGCGAAGCGGCCGCAAAGCAGATGGAGTTGGGCCTGTCGAGCACCGCATTTGGCAGCCCGATGGCGCAACTTGCCTGTGATTTCGCTTTCGGCAGCGTCTGGACGCGCGAAGGACTTGAACGCAAACAACGCAGCCTGGTCATTCTCGGTGTCTTGATTGCTCAGCGGCAGACTGGGGAACTGAAGAACCACGTCCGCATGGGCATCGCAAACGGGCTCACGGTCCGTGAAATCGAAGAGGCGCTGATTCAGGCTTTGCCCTACGTCGGATTTCCAGCCGCGGCGTCTGCCCAATCTGCAATGATAGAGGTTCTGCGCGAACTTGGCCTCGATAATGGCAGCAAGACGGCCGAAGAACGCGGGATGCTGTGAGCGCCTTCCGGTCCTGGAACGGGTTCGTGCGATTTCTGGTGCGCTGATGCCATTGGCGCACAGAGTCGTGGCCTGAGCGATGGGGCAAGCCGGGCCAACTGGCGCCGTGGCGGCGGCCTCCGCTGATTGGCCCGGTCCGGGCGAGATTCGTATGGCAGCTGTTGTCCTGCCGGGTGCCCCCATGTCGGGGGTTGCCGCCCTGGCGGACTGTTTCTCGCTTGCCCGTGCACGGCGCGACCGGTTGTTTGGACCGCAGCGCGAACGTGATATGCACCTTGCCATGCTGTCCTTGGATGGTCGCGATGTCGATCTTAATGATGTGGCTCGCTTGCGCGTCGATGGGCCGTTCACAACGGCAGGCGAATTTGATTTCGTGTGGATACCGTCTTTCAAGGTAGGCAGCGAGGACATGCTGCGCGAACTGATTGCAGCAAACCCTGCGCTGATCACATGGCTGGTTGACCTTGCGTCGCATGGCACGACGATCGGTGCCAGCGGCGCCGCAGCGGCGCTGCTGCTTGCCGCTAAACTGACGCCGCGAATGGCAATCCCGGTCTCGCCTGCGCTCGAACCGGTATTTCGGGCGCTGTTTCCCCGTTATCGCCAAAGCGCTGAAAATGTCATGGTGGATCACGGGAATTTTCTGTTCTCACCAGGGATTGGCCAGGATCTGGCCACCATCAATGCGGTGTTTTCACGATTGCTCTCTGCGGAAACAAGCAACTGGTTGCGGTCGGTTGCCGGTTTGACGGACGAAGGCGCTGATCAGGTCACGACGATCGACCCCCTGGTTGCCACAGCGCGTCTGCGGCTGGAACAACGCTTTACAACGGCGGTGTCGTTGGCGGACCTGGCTGCGGAACTGGCGGTCAGTCACGCCGTGCTGATCCGGCGTTTTCGGAGTGTGATGGGCGAGACACCATCAGGCTATGTCCGGCTATTGCGCCTTGCCGCCGCGCAGCGGATGCTGTCGCGATCAAAGCGGTCGATCGAAAGCATTGCGATTGCCGTCGGCTACAGCGATGCGCGGATGTTTCGGCAGATGTTTTGGCGCGCGACCGGATCGACCCCGTCAGCGTGGCGTGCTGCAAATCGGTCGCCGCCGTGGCAAGAATCATCCGCTAAGCGTTAAATGCCATCCCTCATGCTCCCACTCGATTTGTGCCATAAACACGGTCCACGGCAATAGCTGATCTCAATGGAGGATCCTGACCATGAACACTCTTGCACTCAACCGGCCGGAAGCCGAAGATATCGATGCCTTGAGTATCACGCCCACGCGCACCTTCGAGATTTGCAACGCGCTGCTGAATGATAGCGCGGCAATGGAGAAGTTCTACGAGGACAACGGCTATCTGTTTTTCCGCGATGTGCTCGATCCGCAGTCGGTGGTTGAGGCCCGCGAGGCGATGCTGGCGATTGCGTCGGATCATTTCGGCCTGATCGCCAAGGGCGATCCAGAGGCGCACTGGACCGGCAAAGGGCATGTCGAGTGGAATGAGGAAGACCCGGTTTTTTCGGGGATTTCGATGCGTCTGGTCGGGCATCCTGCCAACCAAGCACTCTTGGCCAAGATTTTGGGACAGCCTGCGTGCATGGTACCGATGGTATCCTATCGGCTCTATCCGCCCAATGGCCCCGTCACGATGATTCACCAGGACGGTTTCTACAGCCCCGGTATTGTTGACTACAAGCCGCTGTGGATTCCGCTGGCCCCTTGCCCGCGCGAGGTTGGTGGCCTTATGATTGCCGTCGGGCAGCACAAGAAGGGGTTTTTGCACAATATCGGCAAGGGTCAGCCTTTCCCGATTGCGGCGGATGCCGTCGATCGGGATAGCTGGACAACGATGGATTACCTGCCCGGCGATCTGCTGGTCGTGCACCCCAGAACGCCCCATGGCGGTACGCCCAACCGGTCTGACCGGTTGCGCATCACGCTTGATACGCGCGTGCAGTCGGCCGCCAACCCCAGCGCCTTTGCGGCAACCGTGACGTCAGTGACGCCGACGTCGATTACGGTGAAAGCACAAGACGACGGCATCGGCACCGTTACCCTGTCGGTCGATGAAGAAACCTATATTCGCGTACGTAATCGGGGAAAGCGCGAAGATTTTGCGCATTTTGTCGAATACACTGTGCCGGGGATGCATCTAGTGGTGGTTCGCGATGGTGGGCGTGCGACGATGCTACGACAGGGCGCGCACCCCTGATTACCGGTAACGGCCTGTTGCAGTGTGTTGCAGCAGGCCAGCGGCCCGGTTTCGAGTCGCGCGCTCAGGCGATAGTGCGCGAGGCATTGAGCACCGATGCCGCCGGCTGCAAGATGTTGCGAATGCGCTTCAACGTATTGGCGCCATTGGCCAGCACTTCGTCGGGCCAGTGCGATCTGACACCACCACAACTGAGTGCCCAGTACCGGCGTTGTGTGCCCGTTCCCTCGATCAGGGGAACCGCGGCAACGCTATACTGGCCGTCGAACATGTCCGACGATGCGACATAGCCGAAATCGTGAAACTGACGCTGGGCCGCTTCAAGGCGTGCCAGCCGGCGTGGCCATGCAGCCGGATCACGCGCGGCAAGGGCCGCCGCTTTCTGTGCGCGTTCCTCTTCCGGCAGAATCGCCAGGACGCAAAGGCCCGATGCGACCGATGTCAATGCAGCACGCCACCCCACAGGTTGATTTGGAAGAATGAATGTACCGTTGGTCTGTTCGACCGAGACTATTTCCAGACCTGTGCAGAGACCCAATGTGATTGTTCCACCCAATTCGCCGCTGGCCTGAGCCATATAGGGGCGGGCAATGCCCGGCAGATCCTGCCCATGGATCGCCGCATAGCCGAGGGTCAGCGCCGGAGCGCCAATCCGCAAGGCTGAACTTGCCGGTGCTTTGACCAGAAAGCCGCATTCAATCAGCGTTGTGCACAGCCGCCAGCAGGTCGGTTGGCTCAATCCAACGCGGCGGGCGATTGTGGATACCGTGAGCTCGAGGCCGGGACGATCAAAACATTGCAGGATATGCAGCCCGCGCACCAATGCGGTGACCGACGGCTTGCGGTCGCCTGAAGAGGCATTTGACTCCATGGGCCGATTCCTGTATTACTCACTATATGAGTTATATATTCGCATAATGAATAAAACAAGCGAAATTTCTGGCGGTATTTGGAGTCGGTCATGGAAAATTACCAAGACACTTTTTCGCAGGACACGCCCATCGAAGCGGTCGAATGGCCGATGAATCGCGAGAGCCGCGATGCGGGCTGGCGCCCGCCGGTGGGCACCCGCATCATTTCCATCGACGATCACATGATGGAAGAGGAAGGGCTCTGGGAAAAACGCCTTGCGGATGCCGACAAGGCGCGCGCGCCCAAGCTGTGGCAGGACAAAGACACTAGCCATTGGCACATGACAGTCGATGGACAGAGCTATGACGTTCCCGGAATCGATGCCGACGCTGGCGAGGGCCATCCTGGTTTCTGGGACGTCAAACGGCGCCTGAGTGACATGGACGCCGAGGGCATCGACGTGTCATTTTTGTTCCATTCACGCGCGATGTCACTGGTCCGGATGGAGGACAAGGCGTTCTTCAGCCGTTGTATGGACGTTTACAATGAATGGCTGGGTGAAACTTGCGCGGCCAATCCGGACCGGTTCGTGGGAGTGGGCATCCTGCCGACGATCTTCAATCCGCAAGAGACTGGCGCCTATATTCAGAAGCTGAAGTCCTGGGGCATAAAGGCCTTCCACATTCCTTCAGCGCCCAAGAATGTTCCTTATAACGCGTCTGCGATGGAGCCGCTGTGGGAAGCTATTGCCGATAGCGGCATCCCTGTCATGTTCCACGTCGGCGCGTATCTGGAGTTTCGTGGCAAAGGTGCGACGGGCGCCAACCTGACAAAGAATCTTGGGCCCTATCGCCCGCTCTGGTCGCTACTGGCTTTCTCCGGCATTCTTGAACGGCACCCCAACCTCAAGATTGTGTTTTGCGAAGGTGGTTTTGGCTGGGTACCCTGGACTCTTCAGGACGCCGACCGGGTCTATCGGGTCTATGAGACGGAAATGAAGCCCAAGCTGCAGGAATTGCCGAGCTATTATTTCCGTCGCCAATGCTACACTGCCTTCATGAGTGATGACGTGGGGCTCAAGCTGGCTGGCGATTACGGCATGACCGACAATCTGCTGTGGTCGTGTGACTATCCGCATGGTGAAAGCGTGTTTGGCCAATCGCGCAACGAGGTGAAAAAGATTTTCGACGTGTTGGGCGTCGAAAAGGCCAAAGATGTGGTCGGCCGTAACGCAGCCAAACTTTGGAATCTTTAGAACGCGAACGAATCTCGTCACTTCGCGCGGTCGGCCTCATGTCCCGTCGCGCGAAGTAAGCGATAGCGATTGGTAAGAAAAAAATGGCGGGATTGGATCGCCTTTGGCGGCGTGATGGGCGCGTGGTTGCGGTTACTCGTGCTGCCCAGGGCATCGGCCGCGCCGTGGCAGAGCTGTTTGCCGAAGCCGGAGCGCGCGTTGCGGCGATTGACATTGCCGAAGCCAAGGCCCTGCAGGTTGCTGATCGCTTGGCCCATGCGCGGTCCTATGGTTGCGATATCTCCGATGAAGGCGCTGTCGAGCGCACCTTTGCGTTGATTGGCGCGGAAATGGGCGGGCCCCACATTGTTATTCATGCTGCCGCAATCTTCCCCAAGCGCGCTTTCACCAGCATGACAGCGGCGCAATGGGACGGTTTGCATGCTGTCAACACACGCGGCAGTTTCCTGGTCCTTCGCGAGGCAATCAAGGCGATGCGCCTGCATGGCGAAGGCGGTGCCATCGTTAACGTGTCGTCGGCCAGCGGCGAACGCGCGCTGATGTACCACAATTCGGCCTATGGCGCCTCCAAAGCTGCGCTCACCAACCTCACGCGTTCTTTGGCAAGCGAGGTCGCAGGTGAAGGCATTCGCATCAATGCCGTGCTGCCGGGCGGTGTCGTGACCGAAGGCGCTGCTGCTGCAACGGCTGGTATGAATGAGCAGGGGCTGGCGCAGGTTGGTCCCATACTGCTGCCTGGTCGTATCCCGCTCGGTCGAGTGGCGCAGCCCGAAGAAATCGCAGCGGTTTGCCTGTTCCTTGCTGCGCCCGCCGCGTCATACATCACCGGCCAGGCGCTTGCGGCCGATGGCGGGTTTCTGATCAGCTGAAATGCGTCAGAACTGTGGGTCGGGTCTCTTACTGGAGTTCACCGCGCCTTGAATACCGCTGCACGCTTTTCGCGGAACGCAGCGATACCTTCGGCATGATCCATGGTCATGCTGAGCATCGGCTGTTGCTGGGTCTCGAGCGCCAGCGCGGCTGACAGCGGACCTGGCCCTTGGGCAAAGGCTGCCTTCATTGCTGCGATCGACAGGGGCGCCACCGCGCGATAATCCGCCGCCTTGGCAAGGGCCGCCTTGATCGCTGTGCCCGCTGGTACAACACGATCAACAAGACCGATGGCAAGCGCTTCGTCCGCCTTGACCGGTCGGCCGGTGAACATGAGATCGCGCGCGATGCTTCGTCCGACCCGCTGCGGCAGCGACCAGATCAGACCGCAATCAGCCGTAAGGCCGATCTTGCCAAAGGCTGCTCCAAAGCGCGCGCCATCGCCCGCGATCAGGAAATCGCTTGCCACTGCAATTGACACACCCGCGCCAAAGGCAGCACCCTCGACGGCAGCAATCACCGGCTTGGGGCCACCGGCAATCAGTTCGATCAGCCGGTGCAACGGGGCCAGCCGTCGGCGAGAGCGCGCCGGGTCGGGCCCGCCGGGAAGCGCAAGCTGGCGAATATCGGCGCCGGCGGTAAAGTTGCCACCGGCACCGGTCAGCACGATCGTGCGTATCGCATCGTCGGCCAGCGCAGCCTCGAATTCTCTGAGCAGTCCGGCGCGCATGGCGTCGGACAAGGGGTTCATGCGCTCCGGATCGTTGAGCGTGATGACCGCGATGTCGTCTCGCCGTTCACGGATGACACTTTCAGTCTCCACAGGATCGGTCATGACTGGCCGTAAATCCGGCGCAGTGCCAGCTTATCAGTCTTGCCGGTGCCCTGTCGCGGCATGTCGTCAACCAGATGCACGGTCTTGGGGCATTTAAAGCTGGCAATCTGGGTCCGGGCAAAGGCGATCAGATCTTCGGGGGTCAGCACTTCACCGGGATGCAACATGATGATCGCACAGACCGTTTCGCCCCACTTGGGATCGGGCTTGCCGATGACTGCGGACTCGCGGACTGCCGGATGGCGGTCCAGGGCCTCTTCGACTTCGCGTGAATAGACGTTCTCGCCGCCGGTAATCAGCATGTCCTTCTTGCGGTCGACCAGATAGACATAGCCTTGCTCGTCCATATAGCCCATGTCGCCCGTGCGGAAGGTATTGCCGCGCATTGCTGCGATTGTGGCATTGTGGTTGTTCCAGTAAGCACTGAAGTGGTAGGGTCGATGGATACATACCTCGCCAACCACGCCCACACCGCACGGCCTGCCATCATCGTCGAGAATGGCACCATCGATTTCCGGTTCGAAATGGCCGACCGAGGCCAGGCGCCGCGTCATGGCCTCTGGCCCGTCGAGCCGGACTTCGTGTCGGGGCAGGCGACAGACGCCGGCTGCCTCGGTCGAGCCATAGGCGATATAGAACACCTGTCCGAACCGTTCCAGCCCGCGGCGTAGCAGGTCGGTCGGGATTGCCGTTGATGCCAGCATCACCAATTCGAGCGACGACAGATCGTATGCGTCTATCTTTGGATGATCCAGCAGTGCGATCAACATCGCCGGCACCATGAATGAGGCGTTGATCCGCTCTGTTTCAACCGAGGCAAGAAAAGCTGTTGGATCAAACGATTTGTGCAGCACGGTCTTGCCGCCGACCCAATAGCATCCCAGCGACGGGCCACGTCCGCCGACATGAAAAGCGGGGGAAATCTGCAGCACAGCCAGGGCGGGGTGGTTCGCTGTCGATCTGGCGCTTGTCACTTGCGCACGCTGGGTCATCGGCACGCCCTTGGGTTTGCCGGTGGTACCGCTGGTGTAGAACAAATAGACGAAATCGTCTGGTTCCGAGCGGCTCACGGGTCCTTCGGCATCACCGCCTGCCAGAAAGGATTCGTAATTCTGCGCCCAGTCCGGGCAATC
>Ga0116226_10001126_pt1 | contig 23195 bp, 19 predicted proteins | sample S1TSphfallax_FD_89692 | JGI IMG/M metagenome (GOLD analysis project Ga0116226, IMG submission 89692) | Host-associated microbial communities from peat moss isolated from Minnesota, USA - S1T2_Fa - Sphagnum fallax MG | ecosystem: Host-associated > Plants > Peat moss > Unclassified | place: USA... | reverse complement strand
TCGCGTCGCGTTTTTTGACGCCCTGCGCGGACGCGGTGACGACGATTTCGTTGAGATTTTCGCTGCTTGCTGACGCTGCGTCGGGGGCGTCGGCATTAGCCGCAAAAGCGCCACCGCTCACGCCGTAGAGAATCGCGCTGACCGCCGCGGCAACACTCGTGACCGCCGCGCGTTTTTGTAAATACTTCAAACGGGAGCCTTCGACGCCCAGACCGTTGTTTTTCGTCTTCATGAATCATCCCCTTGATTGATCATCGTTCACGAATCCTCAATACCGTCTTGAGATTCGAAAAATCGTCCGCCGCCCCTAACCAACAAGCCAGCAACAACGGGGCGACACCCGTGAGGGAACTAAGGGAATATCGAGAAACAAGCGTTTCTTCGCTCGCAGACTACCGTGGCATCACGCTCCAGCGTCTTTTTTTGTCGTCTCGAATGGCTCCCCGTCCATTCATGGGTGCGAAAGCTACACAAAAATGTTATCGATATCAAGATCCGTTCGTTATTAAGCAAGACCTGTTGCTTATTAGCCATAACCGCGTTTCACGCGGACACTACCTAGACGGCGCCGACGAGGGGCCGCAAACTGCCACAGGGATGTCCAACTCATCACAGAAGAAACCGCGACTGCGGCCCGCCAAGAAACCTGCGATCACGATGGCCGACGTTGCGCGCCTGGCGGGCGTTTCGAAAATCACGGTCTCCCGGGCCCTGAGCGACAATGCTCTCGTCAACCCGGAGACACGCCGGAGGGTGCGCAACCTTGCGGCGAAACACGGCTACAAGCTCAATGTCTCGGCGCGCAATCTGCGGCTGCGCCGCAGCCACACGGTTGCGGTCGTGATCGAGATGAAACCGTCGGTGGATCGACCGATGTCGCATCCCTATCCGCTGGATTTGCTGGGCGGCATTCTCCAGGAGCTGGCCAGGCACAATTTCAGCGCACTGTTGACGACGCGGCAGGGCGCCTCCCTGCCGGCGATCCAGTCCGCTGACGCCGTGATCCTGCTCGGGCAGGGTGCCCACCTGGAAGCCGTACATCTGTTCGACGCACTGCAGCTGCCGTTGGTCATCTGGGGTGCGCAAAAAACGAGTGACGATCATGTCGTCGTCGGCAGCGATAATCGGCAGGGAGGCGCCGCGGCGGCGGAGCGCTTCATTTCGATCGGCCGGCACCATCCCGTATTCCTCGGCGACACGAGCCATGCGGAAATCGCGGCGCGCCAGGCGGGATTCGAAGCCGCGCTCGCCGTCCACGGCATCAAATCAGCAGAGCTGCACTGCAAGGATTTCACGATCGAGAGCGGCTATCGGGCGATTCGGTCCCTGCACAAGAAAGCAGCGCGGGTGGACGCGATCTTGGCCGGCAGCGATTTGTTGGCCATGGGCGCGGTCCGCGCACTCACCGAGATGGGTCAACGCGTCCCCGAAGACGTGTCCGTGATCGGCTACGACGACATGCTATTGTCCGCGGCGTTCGTGCCCCCATTGACCACGGTGCACCAGAACTGGGACGAAGGCGGACGCCTCCTGGCGCGCAAGGCCATGGCCTTGATTCGCGGCGAAACGGCGGAATCCGAGGTTCTCCCGACTCATCTAGTGACCCGAGCAACTTGAGATTTGACGTTGCGCCGCTGCGTAGTGGTGCCGCAGGAGGTCGACGATGGCCAAGTTCATTACCCGGAGAGAATTCGTCCGCTGGACGGGCGCCGCCGGCGCGTTCGGCATGAGCGCGCCTCGTGCGCTTGCGGCCGCCGCGACGGACCCGCGCTTACCCGCCTTGCGTGAGTTCGGCTACGGGCAGGTTGCGATGAGCAGCGCCCTGCACGAGGCGCAGCGTTCGGAAACGCTCGAGGTTCTGATGAATCTCAGCGAAGACTCTCTGCTGAAGCCGTTTCGCGAGATGGCCGGACTTGCTGCTCCGGGCGACGATCTCGGCGGCTGGTACACCTATGTTTCTGACTATGACTTGAGCCACGATACCGGGCTTGCGCCCGGGTCCACCTTCGGTCAATGGATCTCGGCGCTCGCGCGAAATTACGCGATCACCGGCTCGAGCGAAATCCGCGAAAAGGTGTTGCGTCTGAATCACCTCTTTGGGGCGAGCATCACTGAGGCGTATTTCGAAAAGAATCGGTTTCCGGCGTATTGCTACGACAAGCTGCTCCTCGGCTTGAGCGATTCGCATCAGTACGCGGCTGACCCCGACGCGTTTGCTATTCTCGCCAAAACCACCACCGCGGCGCTGCCCCAATTGCCGGGCCGGGCGATCGATCGGGAAGTGCCCTGGCGCCACACGATGAACCCATCGTTTCGCTGGGACGAGTCCTACACGATGCCCGAAAATTTGCTTCTCGCTGCCCAGCGCGGGGCCGGTCGCAGGTATGCCAGGCTCGCGATCGACTATCTCGACGAGGCAAGCTGGTTCGATGCGCTCGCCGATGGCGAAAACGTTCTGCATCACAAGCATGCCTACAGCTACGTCAATTCCCTGAGTTCGGCCATGCAGGCTTACCTGACACTCGGAAGCACGAAACACCTGCGGGCCGCGACCAACGCGTTTGCGATGCTGCAGGCGCAAAGCTTCGCGACCGGCGGCTGGGGTCCGGATGAAATGCTCGAGGGACCCGACGACGATGCGCTCTATGCCAGCCTGACGAAAAACGGCAATAGTTTCGAGACTCCCTGCGGCGCGTATGCGCACTTCAAGTTGACGCGTTATCTGCTGCGCGCCACGCACGACTCGCGGTATGGCGACAGCATGGAGCGGGTCATGTACAACACCGTGCTCGGCGCCCTGCCGCTGCGCGCGGATGGCAGGTCGTTCTATTACTCGGATTATCACGACGACGGCTGCAAAGGGTATTCGGATCATCGCTTCCCCTGCTGCTCCGGCACCCTGCCGCAAGTCGCCGCCGACTACCGAATCAATACCTATTTCCGCGGTTCCCGCGCGGTCTACGTGAATCTGTATCTGCCATCGACGCTGTCTTGGCGGGATCGCGGGGCGCAGCTATCGCTGTCCCAGGCGGGCGACTACCCCTTCGGCGATTCCGTCGCGATGCTGCTCACCGCGACCATGCCCGCCCGATTCGCGCTAAGGCTGCGAATTCCCGCCTGGGCAACAGAAGCGCGAATCGCCGTCAATGGCCGGGCCATTGCGACAGCACCGGTCCCGGGAACGTTCGCGAGCATCGAGCGAGAGTGGCGCAACGGCGATCGTATCGACCTGGAACTGCCGCGACCGCTGCGCTTGGAGGCGATCGCGCCGCGCCATCCCGACATTGTCGCCCTGCTCAGCGGGCCGCTCGTGCTGTTTCCGCTGGAGCCCATGAACCCGCCACGCCCGAAGCTCACGCCTCGTTTCTTGTTGTCGGCGAGGCAGCGCAGCGCGATCCGCTGGACCGCCGAGGACGGGGATCAGACCCTTTCTTTCGCTCCCTTCGTGGGCATCACCGATGAAACATACTCCACGTATCTGCGCCTCGGCTGAGCACCGCACCGAGGCGTGGCGCAGCATCGGGAGAGCGACCCTGGGCGGGATCGCCGCCTGCGGTCTCGCCGGCCTCGCCGCGCTCGCGCAGGCGGCCACGCCGCTCCCTGACTCACCGGCGATCGAGAGCGAAGCAGCCGCCTTACTTGGCCGACTCACACTGAACGAGGAGCTCGAGCTGCTCGGTGGCGTCGATGGGATGTACACGCGTGCGGCCCCGTCGATCGGATTGCTTCGGCTCAAGATGTCGGACGCTTCGGCGGGGGTCCGCAACTGGGGACCGTCGACTTCGTATGCCGGTGGCGTCGCCCTGGCGGCCACCTGGGATCGCGACTATGCGCGGCAACTCGGCGAGAGTCTGGGCGGCGATGCGCGGGCGCGCGGCGTGCAGTTCCTGCTGGGCCCCGGGGTCAACATCGCCCGGTCGCCGGTGGCAGGGCGTAATTTCGAATACCTTTCGGAGGATCCGTTCCTCAACGCCACACTCGTCGTTCCTTACATCGAGGGCGTTCAATCGCGCGGCGTGGTCGCCACCGTCAAGCACTTCGCGTTGAACAATCAGGAGTTCGATCGCCACAATGTCAGCGCCGATGTGGACGAGCGGACGCTGCGCGAGATCTATCTGCCGGCATTCGAAGCCGCGGTCCGCGAGGCGCACGTCGATGCAGTCATGAATGCGTACAACCTCGTCAACGGCGAGCATGCGACGGAAAACGCCTCTCTGAACTTGGCGATACTGAAAGGAGAATGGGGCTTCACCGGGCTGTTGATGTCGGATTGGGATGCGACCTATGACACGGTTGCCGCCGCCAATCACGGGCTGGATCTCGAAATGCCCAGTCCACGCTTTCTAAACGCAGCGGCGTTGCTGCCCGCGATCGACAAAGGGCTCGTGCAGCGAGCGACGATCGACGACAAGGTCCTGCGTTTGCTGCGCGTCGCCTTGCGCTATGGCTTCCTGCCCTCGCCCCTGAAGCCCGCGGCCCCGGCGCGGATCGAAACCGCGGACTCGGCCTATTCGATCGCGGATCGCGCGGTGGCGCTGCGCGGCGCTCTGGAAAGCCTCACCTTGCTGAAGAACGACGGGCCGCTGTTGCCCCTGGATCGCAACCAGATCAAGACCATCGCCGTGATCGGACCGAATGCCTATCCTGCCGTGACCGGCGGCGGCGGTTCTTCATTTACGCAGGCCTTTGACCCGGTCAGTAGCTTGAGCGGCATCGCGGAATTCCTCGGGCCTTCTGTCCGAGTGCTCTATGATCCGGGCCTGCCGGGCCTTTACGACGTGTTTCGCGATACACACTGGCTGGGCCCGGTGACAATGGCGACTTATCGGGGCGACCATTTTGGGGGAACCCCGCGACTCGCGACGGTAAACACCATCGACAATGCGCCCCAAGAAGGTCTCTCCGAGCCTGACCCGAATCCGCGCAGCATCCGGTATCACGGCCGTTATCGGGCGGGACTTGCGGGCCGCTACTGGGTGCTCGCCACCGCGTCGGCCTGGGACGGTGATCACCTCGACGTCTTCGTGGATGGTCGCCGACTCGCGGTTCCGATACACGTCGAGGCCCAGATCCCGCCGGCGTGGCCGATCACGCTGGCCGCCGGCCAGGAGATCGATGTCGTCGCGGACTACCTGCCGCGGTTTGCCGGCGTGCGCTCGGGACTCGGCATCGCCTACGAGCCCAATCTCGTTACCGCCCGTGCGAAGCAAATCGCCGCGCTCGCGGACGCCACGGTCGTCGCGGCAGGATTCACGAAGGACACAGAAGGCGAAGGCGCGGACCGCAGCTTCGCACTCCCCTGGGGCCAGGACGCGTTGATCGAAGCGATTGCGGCGGCCAATCCGCGGACCATCGTCACGCTGACCGGTGGTGTCGGCGCCGATACGCGGGCATGGCTCGATCGCGTCCCCGCCCTGATCGATCTTTATTACCCTGGCCAGGAGGGCGGAACGGCCCTGGCGGAAATTCTGTTCGGGCAACACGCTCCGGAAGGCAAACTCCCGGTCACGTTCGATCGAAGCTGGGAAGACAGCGCTTCCTACCGCTATTACTATCCCGCCGGGGACGCCCCGCGGCCCGGTGCGATCACCCATGTGCGCTATGACGACGGTCTGCTGGTTGGCTATCGGTACTGGACGAGCAAGGGTCGGCACCCGCTGTTTCCGTTCGGCTTTGGCTTGAGTTACACGCGATTCAAGTTCTCGAACCTCAAAGTCCCCACCTACGCCTCGTCACGCGGTCCGATCGAGGTTACGGTCGACGTCGAAAACACCGGCACGGTCGCGGGCGCCGAGGTAGCCCAGTTGTATGTGTCCGATCCCTCCGCCCCGGTCGAGCGCCCGGAGCGCGAACTCAAGGGCTTCGTCAAGCTTCGTCTCGAACCGGGCGAGACGAAGCCGGTGGTATTCTCGCTCGATCGTCGCTCCTTCAGTTACTGGGACATGAACAGTCACGCTTGGACGGTCGCTCCCGGGAAATTCGTGATCCGGGTGGGGGATTCGAGCGAAGACACACCGCTCAGCGCAGAGCTGCGCGTAACGGACTGAAGAGAGAGATTCGGGGGTAAAAGCCGTGCGTGCAAAGACATTGATGGCGGTCGCGTTCACCTGGATGCTTGGACTGAGCCTGGGCCAGGCTGCATCCGAACAGATCTTCACCGCGCGGCCCGCCAATGGACTCGCGCTGACGCCGCCCATGGGCTGGAACAGCTGGAACAAGTACGGCTGCAACGTCAGCGAGCAACTGATTCGTAGCCAAGCCGATGCGATGGTCGCCTCGGGGATGAAGGACGCCGGATATCGCTACGTCGTCCTCGACGATTGTTGGCAGGTGGCGCGCGACTCGCAGGGCAATATCCTCGCGGATCCCGAACGCTTTCCGTCCGGGATCAAGGCGCTCGCCGATTACATCCACGCGCTCGGCCTGCTGTTCGGGATCTATTCGGATGCGGGAGACCTGACCTGCCAGAAGCGCCCCGGGAGTCGCGGTCACGAATATCAAGATGCCGCGCAATATGCATCCTGGGGCGTCGATTATCTGAAATACGACTGGTGTCATGCCGAATCACTCGAGGCGCGCGCGGCTTACGAGACCATGAGCGATGCGCTGCGCGCCACCCGTCGCCCCATCGTCTTAAGTATTTGTGAATGGGGAACGCACCAACCTTGGGTTTGGGGCGCCTCGGTGGGCGGCAATTTGTGGCGCACGACGCCGGACATCTCCGACGGCTGGGTGGGTAAGGCAAGAAACGTAGACTGGTTCGGCGTGCTGGATATTCTGGACCTGCAAGTCGGTCTCGCGACCTATGCAGGGCCGGGCCGTTGGAACGATCCCGACATGCTGGAGATCGGCAACGGCGGCATGACCCTCGACCAGTACCGGGCGCATTTCAGTTTGTGGGCGGTGCTTGCCGCACCCTTGCTCGCGGGCAACGATCTGTCGACGATGAACGCCTCGACACGCGACATTCTGACGAACCATGCGGTGATCGCGGTGGACCAAGACCCACTCGGCGCGGAGGGGCGCCGCGCATTCAAGGACGGCGATGCGGAAATCTGGGTGCGGCCGCTCGCCGGCGGCAGCCAGGCGGTCGTGTTGCTGAATCGCGGCGACTCCCCGCGCTCGATCAACCTGACATGGGAAACGCTGCGATTACCGACTTACCTGCGGCTCGACTCGCGGGATCTCTGGACGGGCAAGCGGATCCACGGCGCCGCGGGCCATCTCGGCTTCTCGCTTGCGCCGACCTCGGCGACCATGCTGCTCGTGACGCCATCCAAACCGAATGTGCGCTGAATCACGGTCCTCGAGGCACTGGGGGTAAGAACTCAACTTGCGTCGCGACACGCCGATAACTCCGGCTTAGGGCAGCACCCACGTCGGCGCTAGAGGTCTCGAGGCGAACCCTAAGGCGACACTTTTCGGGAGCCCTTGAGTGAACGATGGCACAGGATTGAGGGGAATGGTCGAAGACTGGTCTCGGCGGACGGATCTGCGCGGGCAAGTCAATGCCATCAACAAGGTTCTGGCAGTCGTCGAGTTTGCACTCGACGGGACGGTCTTGGGAGCCAACGACAATTTCCTGGCGACGGTCGGTTACTCCCTGTCCGAAGTTCTGGGTAAGCATCATCGAATCTTCGTGACCCCGGTCGATCAGCAGAATCCCGCTTATCGCGCCCTGTGGGAAAAACTCGGGCGTGGCGAGTTCGAGCAGGGCCAATACCGCAGGCAGCGCAAGGACGGCCGCCTGATATGGCTCGAGGCGAGTTACAACCCGATCTTCGACGGCAAGGGAAAGCCCTTCAAGGTCGTCAAATACGCCACCGACATTACCGCGCAAAAGGCTCTGGCCGCCGCGAACGACGGTCTCCTGGCCGCAATCAACAGGGCTCAGGCGGTCATCGAATTCACGCTCGACGGATCGATCATCACCGCCAACGAGAATTTTCTCAAAGTCGTCGGATATAGCCTGCCCGAGATCCAGGGCAAACATCACCGCCTGTTCGTCAGTCCGGACTACGCGCAGAGCGCAGAGTATCGCGCTTTTTGGGAGAAGCTCAGGTCAGGAACGTATCACAGCGGTCAATACGAGCGCGTCGGCAAAGCGGGGCGGCAAATCTGGCTCCAAGCGAGTTACAACCCGCTATTCGACAGCAACGGCAAGCCTTTCAAAGTCGTCAAATTCGCCACCGACGTCACGGACCAGGTGCGCACGGTCGACGAGGTGCGCAGCTTGGTGCAGGCGGCGATTAGCGGCGACCTCACTCGCAGAATCGACGCCGACGGGCGCAGCGGTAACTATCTGGCGTTGACGGAAGCAGTAAATTCCCTGGTCGACGCGATGAAGCAGATTCTCACGCAAATGTACCAAACCGTCTCCGCGGTAAGGGCGGGAGCGGACGACATTGCCAGGGGCAATGCGAGTCTCAGCCAACGCACCGAGCAACAAGCCTCGAGCCTCGAACAGACCGCCTCTTCGATGGAGCAGATGACTTCCTCCGTGAAGCAGAGCGCCGAAAACGCCGCCCAGGCGAACCAACTCGCGTCCGTGGCGCGAGCCCAGGCCGAGAATGGCGCAAGCGTCGTGACAGAGGCGGTGAGCGCGATGCAAAGCATCAATTCGGCGAGCGGCAAGATCGCGGACATCATCGGCGTCATCGACGGAATCGCGTTCCAGACCAATCTATTGGCGCTGAACGCCGCGGTCGAGGCGGCTCGCGCCGGGGATCAAGGGCGTGGCTTTGCCGTGGTGGCGTCCGAGGTCCGCAATCTGGCATCGCGCAGCGCGGCCGCGGCCAAGGAGATCAAGTCGCTCATCGAGGACAGCGTCGAGAAGGTTGCGCTGGGCTGGAAACTCGTCGACCAATCCGGGCGGACGCTCAACGACATCGTCGTCGCCGTCAAGAAATCCACGGATATCGTCGCCGAGATCGCGTCAGCCAGTGGTGAGCAAGCCGCCGGCATCGAGCAGGTCAACAAGGCGGTGACGTCCATGGATGGAGCAACCCAGCAGAATGCGGCCTTGGTCGAGCAGTCCGCTGCGGCAGCCGAGTCCCTGCTCCAGGAGGCGCGACGTCTCGAGGAAATGATCTCCAAGTACAAGGTCGGCGCAACAGCTGACGAGAGACGCCCGATCGCGAAGCGCGCCTAAACCGCCGCTTCCGCTCGCAGGTAAACCGAATACCGTTCGTCGACGATTTCGCTGAGCGGCACCAACTGATGGTTCAATCCTCGCCCCTTGCTGCGGAACTGCAGCGTGTAGGGCGGTGAGGCTTCGACGCGCTCCAGCCAGTCGGTCGACGCGGCAGACGCGGCGGTCGGCAAGGGAAAGCTGTCCGCGTTGCCTTGCGGCGCATAACCCCCATAGATCATCGAGGTCGTGAGTTCTTCGGTTCCGAGTCGAACGGCCAGCACCAGCGGGCCATACAAGGCGGCGAAGACCCGTGGGTCGTCGGCTGCGACGGAGTGATGCACGCTCATCGGTAATTCGACGGTGACGACATCTCCGGCGCGCCATGCGGCAACCAGCGTCACATAACTCGACGGCCTCAGCTCCACCGCTTGCGCCACCCCATTGATTTGCACTGTGCCCCCGCTCGTCGCCCAGTACGGCACGCGGACTTTGAGGGCTGTCGCGCGCGTGGGGGCACTGTCGAACGTCAAGGTGATGCGCTCCTCGGCGGGGAAGGTCGTGGTCTGACGCAGCAATAGTCCGCGCTCGCGCCACGCCAGGGTCGACGGCACGAACAGGTTCACGTAAACCGCGTCGTCGTTGCGATAGTAGATCGAGTCATTGAGCTTGGCGTATTCCTCGCTGCCCGTGCCGGTGCAGCACCAGAACGCCTTGAACGGAGTGCCGAAGGTCTTGTACATCCCGGGCTGCAAGGGAACGTAATACATCAACATGCCATTGCGGTCCTGCGTGCCGCGGCGCACGTTGAACAGGACCCGCTCGTAATAGTCGAAAAACCGCGGATCGGGGCGCTGCCGGTAGAGCTGTCGCGTCAGCTTCATCATGTTGTACGAGCAGCAGCATTCTTCGGCCTCGCGGCCCAGCTGGCTTGCGATCGCGTCGGCGGCCTGCCAGTCCTCGCCATTGCTCGTGCCGCCGGTGCAAAAGGCGTGGTGTTCGGTGACGATCCGATGAAAATTCTCTGCGACTCGTCCATAGCGCTCGTCGCCCAGCAGCTCGTGACCGCGGGCGGCGCCGATGATCTTCGGGATGTTGGTGTTGGCGTGATTCCCGGCCAGCCGGTCGATGTTGGCCGCGAGCGGTTCGAAGATGATCTTGTGTTCGAATCGATAAGCGAGTTCACGGTACTTCTCTTCACCCGTGATGGCGTAGAGATTGAAGGCGGCGTCCATCATGCCGCCGTGCTCGACGAGCAGCACACGCTGCCAATCCTCCGGGCTGAACGAGCGCGAATAGCTGTCGGCCCAATCGGCCATGCGCACGGCCACGCTCAAGGCAGGTTTGCTGCCCGTGTGCTCGTACATGTCGAGCAAGCCGGCGACGATCTTGTGATAGGTATAAAAAGGCGCCCAGACTTTCGTATGTTGCCGCAGGCGCTCGTACCAGGATCGGGGATAGGCGCCGAGGTAACCGTCCGGCGACTGGCATTCGGCCAGGATTGCCACGAGCGCGCCGGCCTTGTCCACGATGAAGGCATCGCCGGTGCCTGCGTGTAGCAAGGCACAGGCCGAGAGATAGTGCCCGACGTAATGACCGCGCAATTCGCAATCGGGCGCTTCCCAGCCGCCCAGCGGCTCGGCCGCCGAAGGCAGACCCGCAGTGAGGCGAAAATTGTGGGCCAACCGGTCATTGGGCAGCGAATACAGATAGCTGCGATTCAGTTCCGCCATGTCTTTCCAAGGGCCGGGCAGCAGGCGAACGGCGGTGAGCGGAAAGGCTTGGACTTGACCCGGCCGCACAGGCGAGCGGGAAAACGGTTCGCTCGCGGCGTCGGTCGGCGCCCCGCTGTGACCCATCGTCGGCGCGATGGCTGGGCCGGTAATGGCTTGCGCGGGGTCCGATCGGGCCAGGAGACCCAATGTTCCGGCTGCCGCGGTCCCGCCGAGGAGGGTCCTACGCGTGACGTTCAAGTGGTCTTAGTAATCCCGGGAATCTGGTTAGATGAAAAAAGTTGCATCGACCATGAGAAAGAGTAAGCACTCTGCACAAATCTCTATGGCAATATCTTCTTCGAGTTCGGCGCTGCCCATGCAGCGCGAACACGAAGGTTTAGGAGCAAATCGCGTCGGCAACCAGCCAACTCCCCCGTCGGCGCGATCTTCCAGCGGCGTGGGTCTTTCGAGACCCACGCCGTATTTTAATCCCTTCCCGTATAGCGATTCAATGCATTACGGGGTTTTTCCTCAAGCTTATGTCAATTTGTGACGTCGGATAGGCAGAATCATCGTTCGAACTTCGTCGACAGAATGATCGACGAGGTCGTGCGTTCGACGCCGGGAAGCGCGCCTATTCGATCGATGACTTGATCCATCTCGGCCACTGTCGCGGTCGCCGCGACAGCAATGAGATCCACCTCGCCGCTGACCGAATGCAACAGGCGAACCTGGCTGATGGCGGCCAGTGCCGCGGTTACTGCTCTCGCCTCTTTCGGGCCCACTTTGATCATCACGTGGGCGCGTACGGCACCGAACTCGTGCTGGGGACCGAGACGCACGGTGTACCCGGCGATCACCCCGTCGCGTTCCAGCCGGTCCAGGCGGCTCTGCACACTGCTGCGGGATCTGCCCACGTGGCGCGCCAACTGCGCGGTTGAGGCGCGCCCATCCTCACGCAACTTGACCAGGAGAGCCGTATCGATCGCGTCCGTCATTTCGCCTACCCGTTACGTCGATTCGACAGTGATTTTCCGTTAATACGCACGGTTCGTCCATACCATCTGCCGGTCATATCACCAAGAATGCAGCAGGTTCCGCCGTTGGGCCAGCTGTGGCTGTGGAGAAAGTCTTATGAAGAAGATTCTGGTTGTGGGCGCCGGCAAGATCGGCTCGATGATCGCCGAGCTATTAGGGAGGTCCGGCGACTACGCCGTGACCGTGATGGACCGCTCGCCGCAGCAATTGGACCGGCTCGAGACGTCGCTGCCGATCACGAAGATCGCCACAGACATCGCCGACGGCGAAAAATTGCGCCGCTTACTGGAGGGCCAGTTTGCTGTTCTCAGCGCCGCCCCCTATCACGCGACGCGCCTCATCGCGGAGGCCGCCAAAGCCGTGGGCGCGCATTACCTGGATCTCACCGAGGATGTCGCCAGCACCCGCCTCGTCAAGCAACTCGCGGCCGGTGCAGAAACGGCGTTCATTCCCCAATGCGGCCTGGCGCCCGGTTTCATCACGATCGTCGCGAGCGACCTCGCCTCGCGTTTCGACCAGTTGCAGGACGTTCGCATGCGGGTCGGCGCTCTGCCAAAATTTCCGTCGAACTCCCTGAATTATAATCTGACCTGGAGCACCGACGGCGTCATCAACGAGTACTGCGAGCCCTGTGAGGCGATCGTCAACGGCCAGTTGCGCGAAACGCAGCCGCTGGAGGAGCGCGAGGAATTCTCGCTCGACGGCATCCTATACGAAGCATTCAACACCTCGGGCGGCCTGGGTAGCTTGTGCGAAACCCTGGCAGGCAAGGTACAGAACCTCAACTACCGTACGATCCGCTATCCGGGCCATGCGGCGATCATGAAGACCTTGCTCCATGATCTGCGGCTGCGGGATCGGCGTGACCTGCTCAAAGACATCCTCGAGAATGCCGTGCCGATCACGCTGCAGGATGTCGTGATCGTGTTCGTGACGGTCAGCGGGATGCAAGGCGGCCAGTTGGTTCAAGAAACCTATGCCAACAAGATTTATGCAGCGCCCGTGGGGGGTCGCATGCGCAGCGCGATCCAGATCACCACGGCCGGCGGCATCTGCGCCGTCCTCGACCTCCTCGCCGCCGGCCGCCTGCCCCAATCCGGCCTGATCCGCCAAGAGGACATCCGCCTCGCCGACTTCCTCGACAATCGCTTCGGCCGTTGCTATGCCGGGCCCGAGACGCCGACAACCGCACCGGCAACGGGACCTACTGCTGCACACCTAGCGCAGGTAGCACCCGGCGGGCACGCCGCGAACGCGGCGTAACCGCCTTGTCGCGGAGCGCGCGCCCTGCGGCGGGCGGCGTTCAGCGCATGCCGCCCAAGAGCCGAGCCGGCAGCGTCAGGATTGCGAACACGAGGGCCAGCATGCTCTCGATCGCTATGCCGAGGATTCGAAAGGGAATAGAGAGCAGCCACAGGAACGGCCAGAGGACCATCACGGCCAGGGCGAGCGGCCAACAGAACACCAGGAGCACGAGCCAGAGCAGCAACTTGAGCATCGAATTCTCCTCGCGGGGATAGGAACAAACGCCGCTGTCGTCCTGCAGTCTATCGCGAACCGAGCCAGCGCGCCTGGCGTACCACTGCCCGCTCCCTGAGTGGAACTCCTGGGTCTGCCCCGGGGAGCCTCCGGTTCTCGCTGATGAATACTGGTCTCGAATCACGCAGGATTCGAGCATCAGCTGGGATTTCCGGCGACTCGCCGCACAGGCGCGCGCGCGACTTCAGGCCAATCCGAGCCGCGTGCGACCGGGTGACATTCGTCAGGTGCCCTGAGTGACACCCGACACTGATGACGACCCCGATCGCGCGCCTAGACTGCCTCCACGGTCAACACCCACCGGAGGCAAGGATGAAACCAATAAATGTTCCCGCTGCGATCGAAGCGCGCGGCCTTTCCCATCGCTACGGCAAGGTCGCGTCGCTAAGCGACGTCGACCTGAATATCGAGCGAGGCGAAATCACCGCCCTGCTCGGACCAAACGGCGCCGGCAAGACGACTTTCGTGAACCTGGTCCTGGGGCGGGACCGTCCAGCTTCCGGATCGATCACGACCTTGGGAGCCGTCCCCGGGAGTGCCGCAGCACGCGCAGGCAGCGGCGTGATGCTGCAGTCCGCGGCGCTTGCCGGGCAATTGACCGTGCGCGAACACGTCCGTCTGTTCGCCGGCTACTACCCCGCCGCTCTGCCGGTCGACGAGGCCATCGAACTGGTCGGCTTGGAACATCAGGCCGACAGGCGTTATGGATCGCTCTCCGGCGGCCAGCAGCGACGTGTGCAGTTCGCGCTGGCCCTGTGCGGACAACCGGCGTTGCTCGTACTCGACGAACCCACCGTCGCCCTGGATGCAGAGTCCCGCCGCCTGACCTGGGCGGGGATTCGCGCGCGCGCCGACGCGGGTGCCGCCGTGCTCCTGACGACGCACCTGCTTGAGGAGGCCGAAGCGCTGGCCGATCGCGTCGTGCTGCTCGCGGGCGGACGGATCGTCGCCGACGCGCCGCCCAAGGCGATCAAGGCGCGCATCGCCGAACAGCGCATCACCTGCCACAGCGATTTGAACTGGGAGCAGATCACGCAGTTGCCCGCCGTCATCGCCGTGACCTCGAGCGGGGATCGATGGACGGTGCGCACTGCGCAGGCCGAAAAGACCTTGGCGTCGTGGCTGGTCCGCGACCCGAATCTCACGGACCTCGAGATCGCGCGCGCGAGTCTCGAGGAAGCGCTAGACCAACTGCTCCAACGGGAGGCTGCATGAACAGCATCGACACTTTGACGAGCCTGGTTCAGCGAAGACCCGCCACGTCGCCCCGCCTCGGGGTCTACCTTCGCGAGATTCGCGCCGAGATTCTGCGCAGCCTGCGCACGCCGGCCTTCCTCGTGCCGACACTCGCGATGCCGCTCGCGTTCTACACCTTGTTCGCGCTGGTTCTCGCGCCGCGGGGCTCGGACACGGGCGTCTATATTCTGGCGACCTATGGCGTGCTTGCGGCCTTGGGGCCCTGCTTGTTCGGCTTCGGAGCGGGCATCGCCTCGGACCGCGATGCAGGCATACTCGGGCTCAAACGGATCTCGCCGCTGCCGCCGGCCGCGTTTCTGATCGCTCGCCTCGCGAGCGCGGCCTTGTTCACGCTCGTCGTGGTGCTCGCACTCGACGCCCTGGCAGCCGGCGGCGCGGGCGTTCGCCTTACCGCTCTGTCGTGGCTCGCGCTGTTGGGGGTGCACCTGCTGAGTGTGTTGCCCTTCTGTCTGCTGGGGCTGTGCATCGGCCTGCGGACGGGCGCCTCGGCGGCCATGGCCTTGAGCAATCTGCTGTTCATCGGTCTTGCGGTGCTCGGGGGCTTGTGGATACCGCTATCGATGTTTCCGCAAGCCCTACAGCAGGCCGCGCTCGTCCTGCCGACTTATCACATGAGCGCGCTCGCCCTACAGGCCGTAGGTCACGGCAGCGGCGGGAGCGCTTGGGTGCATGGACTCTGCGCGGCGGGCTATGTCGTGCTGTTCGGCGGACTTGCCTGGCGCGCCTGGACGGCGCATACGCACTGAGGGCCGGCCACGTTATGCTGAGCGGGGATCTTTCGGAGAACAGAGGCGTTGCGCACATGAGCACCTGGAATGCCGGCGATCCGGCCGCACGCCGGCTGCAGTTGCTGACCCTGGCTTATCTCTTGATGTATCCGGTGCCGTGGCTGCAGCGGCGTCCGGAGCTGGCTACGGTCGCGGCCTCGGCGGCCGGCATCGCGGTCTTCCTGCCGCTTTATTTTCGCTCCTACGGGGCCGCTCTGCGGACGCGTTTCGCCCATGCCCTCGGCATGATCTGCATCGGATTCGCCTTGTACCGCTGCGGCGGCATCTGGACGGTATTCGCAGTCTATGCGGCGGCCACGCTGGGATTCGCCCGTCCGGGCCGTTACGCCGCAATCGGCGTGGCCGGAGTCATCATTCTGCTGACGTGCTTCGGCTTAGGTGTGGGAATCTCTCCCTGGGAGTGGGGCTCGGGCGTGTTCTTCAGCACCGTCATCGGGGTCGGCGCGACCTTTGCGGGCGCGATCAATGCGCGCAACGCGGCGCTGGCCGCGGCGCGCGAAGAATCCCGTCATCTCGCCGTGATCGCGGAGCGCGAGCGCATCGCCCGCGATCTGCACGACGTGCTGGGCCATACGCTGACCGTCGTCGCGGTCAAAGCCGATCTCGCACGAAAACTCATCGAGCGCGACCCGGCTGCAGCGGGCCGCGAGATCGAGGAAATTCATGCGACCGCGCGCGCGGCGCTCGCTGAAGTGCGCATTGCCGTCAACGGCATGCGCTCTACGACGCTCGCCCAGGAGCTTGCGGCGGCGCGCAGCGCCCTCGAAAGTGCCGGGATCGTGGTGACCAGCGAGATGACCACGGAGCCCCTGCCTCCGCTCGTCGAGACCGCGCTTGCCTACGTGATACGCGAGGCGGCGACCAACGTGCTGCGCCATTCCGGCGCGCGCCGCTGCCGGATCACGCTCGCGCGCGAGGGTGCCGAGGCGGCGCTCGAGGTGCATGACGATGGTCAGGGCGGCAGCATCGTCGAGGGACATGGGGTGACGGGCATGCGCCAGCGGCTGATGGCGGTACGCGGGGACCTGGAATTGCGCGAGGGATCGGGGCTGCATCTATTCGCGCGGGCTCCGATCGGCGAGCTCGTCACGTGATCCGGGTGCTCGTGGCGGAGGATCAGGGCATGGTCCTGGGAGCGCTGGCTGCGCTGCTCGCTTTGGAGAGCGGCATCAGCGTCATCGGCAAGGCGTCCGACGGCCGGGAGGCCTGGACTCTGGTCCAGCAACTGAAGCCGGACGTGCTGATTTCGGACATCGAAATGCCGGGTTTGACGGGTCTCGATCTGGCCGAGCGCATCCTCGGCGCGCGCCTCCCCTGTCGCGTGCTGATCGTCACAACCTTCGGGCGTCCCGGCTATCTGCGTCGTGCGCTCGATGCCGGCGTCACCGGCTATCTGCTGAAGGACCAGCCGAGCGAGCAGCTGGCGGCGGCGGTCCACAAGGTTTCCCTCGGGCAGCGCGTCATCGCGCCGGAATTGGCAGAGATCGCCTGGGTGCCCGCGAGCCCCTTGAGCGAGCGGGAGCGGGCCGTTCTACGCCTCGCGGAGGAGGGGCGCAGCAACAAGGAAATAGCGGATTCGCTCGGTCTCTCGCCGGGAACTGTGCGCAATTACCTGCACGAGGCCGCACAAAAACTCGATGCCGTGAATCGCGTCGAAGCGACGCGGATCGCCCGCGCGAACGGCTGGCTGTAGGAGCCTGCCTGAGGCTCCGGAGGTCCAGCCTTAAATCAGAGTCCGCGAGCGCAGTATGTCAGCGAGGTTGTTGACGGGTGCTTGTATCTGCCGGATCGCCGCCTGCCAGCGCTCGGCGCCCGTACCCAGTTTGCCGATGACGTTCGCGGCGGGCGCCTGCCAGCCCGTGAACAGACTTTCGACGCTGCCAACCAAGAAGGCTTCGCCCAGCCGGGCCTGTTGCCAAGAACTATCGAACCAGTGACCCATGGCTTGCTCCTCTCGTCCCGATTGCCCGCATACAACGCAATAACACTCTAATGCGACTTAACAAAATACGGCAACTGTCTGGGAAAAAAGACAGGCACTTTTTTATGATGACTGCGACGTACGTCACAATGATTCAGAACACCATGGCAATTTACTTACGCAAAGCAACAACGAACGACATTCCCGCGATCGAAGCATTGATCGCCCGCTCGGCGCGCGGCCTGTCGACCGACGATTACCGTCCCGAGCAGGTGGAGGGAGCGCTGCGCGGCGCCTTCGGCGTGGACACGCAATTATTGGTAGATCAGACGTATTGGCTTGCTGAAGAGCGCGAGCTCGTCGGCTGCGGCGGCTGGAGTTTTCGCGCGACCTTGTTCGGCGGCGACGCGCGCTCGGGCAGGGATGCCACGCCGCTGGACCCGCAGACGCAAGCGGCGAAAATCCGCGCCTTCTTCGTCGACCCCGGATATGCGCGGCGCGGCATCGCAAGCCTGCTGCTGGAGCGTTGCGAGCAGGAAGCGCGCGCCTCCGGCTTTGCCCGGACCGAACTCATGGCGACCTTGCCGGGTGTGAAGTTCTATTCGCGACGCGGTTATCGCGGCGCCGAGCTCGTTCGCTACGATGTCGGCGCGGGCGAGCACATCGAATTCATTCCCATGCGCAAGGATCTTTGACCCCTGCGCAGGGATCTTCGAGGCTTCATTTCGGCGCGTCGGCGTAGATCTTCACGAGGCGATAGAGGAAGCGGCGGCCCTCGAACAGGGAGTCGACCCCGACATACTCGTTGAGCCCATGGATGTGACCGAGGTCCGGGCCGATGAAAATCGGTTCGAAGCCATAGGTCGGTATGCCCGCGGCATTCAGGAACGCACCGTCCGTGGCCCCGGCCTGCAGTATCGGGAGCACGGGCACGCCGGGAAAGAATTCGGCGGCCAGCTTCTCGACCGGCGCCAGGATCGCGGGGGTCAGTGGCGGTGGGGGCGGCGTCGAACTGCGCGTCTCCAAGGTAATGACCTTGACCTCGGGGTCCGCGACCAACTCCTGTAATTTTGCGGCCACGGTCTCGACGCTCACGCCCGGAAAGATCCGGCAATTGATGTTGGCGCGCGCCCGCTGCGGCAGCGCATTGGTGGCATGACCGGCATCGAGCAGCGTGGCGACGCAGGTCGTGCGCAAGGTGGCGTTCCAGCTCGGGTCCTTGGCCGACACCAACGCGATTGCAGCCGCATCGCCGGGATCATGCAGAAACGCATTCATCGCATCGGCGATCGCGGTCTCGCCCTTGGCCGCCTCCACCTTGGCCATGCCGGCGAAGTAACCGCGATTGCCGTCCGTGAATTGCGGCGGGAAATCGTAGGCAGCGATCCGGCCGAGCGCCGCGGCCAACCGATAGATGGCATTGTCTTTGACCGGGCGCGAACTGTGGCCGCCCGGATTGGTGACCTCGAGACGAAAATTCTGGGGCAATTTCTCGCCGGCCTGAATCTCGAGGGCAACGCGCTTGCCGGAGGCGTCGAGTTCGCCGCCCGCGCCTTCGTTGAGGGCAAAGCCTGCATCGATCAAGTCGTGCTCGTGGGTCGCGAGCCACTCGGCGCCGTTGAAGGCGCCCGAGGTTTCCTCGCCGCAGGTCAGGGCGAGCTTGAGCGTGCGCCGGGGCTTGAACTTTTCCTGCTTCAACCGGATGAACGTGTCGATCCAGATCGATGCCTCGGCCTTGTCGTCGAGGGCGCCGCGCGCATAGAAATTGCCGTTTTCCTCGATCAGTTTGAACGGATCCCGGACCCAGTCTTCGCGCTTGGCCTCGACGACGTCGATATGCGCCAACAACAACAGAGCCTTTTCCTTCGGATCCCGCCCCGGATAAATGGCGACGAGACCACCCTCCTTGGGATGATCGGGCGCGGCAAACGGATGCAGGTCGGCATCGGCGAAGCCGGCGGCCTTGAGCCGCGCTGCCATGCGCTCCGCCGCCAGCGTGCAGCTGCCTGCGGAGAGTGTCGTATTCGTCTCGACGAGTTCCTGATAAAGCGATCGGAACTGCCGTTCGTCGGGTGTGGGATCGGCGGCGCAAGCGGCAAAGCCCGCAAACAAGCTCGTTGCCGCCAGGCTCACGCGGAGCCATGTGGATCTGTTCATCGAACCGTCTCCCTGAATTTCAAATGAGAATCGTCGCTGCCGATTATCACCCAAGTGCGCTTCGATTGCCGACGAAGGTCTCGATGTCGGCGAGCACCGGCGCGATGCCGCGGCCGAGCTCGCTCAGCGCTGCCACGGTGCCGGCATGCTCGAGTTTCGGGTACATACGCAGAGTCACCGGCACATCGTGGGCGCGCAAAGCCGCGGCGAGGTGGGTGGCGTTGAACGGCGCCACGGTCGTATCCCGCCCACCTTGCGCCAGCAGCATCGGTGGTGCGCCGACATGCACGAAATTGATGGGCTGGGAGAGCGGATAGCGATCGGGCGGCCCGAACATGTCCTGCAGGTCCGCCTCTCGCAGCGGCAGGAAGTCGTAAGGTCCCGACAAGCCGATGAAGCCGGCAACGGGCGGGATCGGCAGATCGCGCTCACGGAAATAGCGGGGATCGAGCGCGAGCAATGCGCCCATGTGCGCACCGGAAGAATGACCCATGAAATAGAGCCGCGCCGGATCGGCGCCGTACTCGCGGGCATGCGCGGCCGCCCAAGCGGCGGCGCGCGCCGCATCCTCCATGAAGCCCGCGAGCTTGACCTGCGGGTACATCCGGTAGTTGGCGACGACGGTGACGTAGCCGAGCTCGGCGAGCGCCGCGCCGACGAAACGATATTCGCTCTTGTCGCCGAATTCCCAGCGACCGCCGTGCCAGAAAACGACCAGGGGGCTCGGTTCCATCGCACGCTTGTCAGGGAAGTAGACGTCCAGGCGCTGCAGAGGATCGTCGCCGTAGGCGAAATCGGTCCGGCGCGTGTAGGCGCCGAATACCGCCGGCGCATTGGCGGCAAAAAAAGTCAGTCGCGAACACGCCGCGGACGCCAGTGAGCCGAGTCCGACGAGAAGACCGCGCCGCGCCATCGATGGCGTCTCAGCGGCAGGCATAGGTCGGCATGCCCTCGGCGTCGATGAGTCCGTGCGCGAGGAGCCAGCCGCGCGCGTCCGCCGCATCATCGTGAAACCAGGCACCGGCGCTGCCCAGGCGAAACGTATAACCCCATGTGTCCATGTCCTGAACCATACGCAACTGACCGACGTTCGGAAGCAGTCCGGCGAGCAGAATCTGCAGATAACAAACCGCGTTTTCCTCCTGATGGTCGCCGCCGGCGTCCGTGTCGAGTCCCGCACGCCGCTCTGGCGTCATGCAGACGAAATGCGCCGCCTCGTGCAGGACCGAATGGATCGGCGTATCGAGCCGCGCATGCAGGCGCGCGTCGATGAGGCCGGCCTCGCGTTCGCCCCAGTAGGATCCGGGAATGATCTCCTGGGGCGCGACGAGCCGCAGCTCGATGCCGTAGCGATCGAGCAGCACACACAGGGGCACGCGATCGATCGCACTGAGCGGCAGCACGTTCACGCGGGTTAGCGGGCTATTTGACGCGGTCCAGGCGTCGGATGGCGATCGCGACCAGATTGCGCGCCATTTGCTGGCGCAGGATGTCGGCTTCGTGTTCCTTGGCGAGCACGGCATTCTCGGCAAAACTATAGTCCTGTTGCTGCGTCAGGGTTTGCGGCGGCAGCAGCACTTTGTCCGAACCACGGACCTCGAACGTCACGGTATAAATCAACAAGTATTCGGTCGGGATGTTGCTCGCCGAAACCGACAGCGTTCGCTGTTCGACCGTGTCCCGGGTCACCTCGATCGTGGCCGTGGCCCCGGCCGCCACCGGTTGGAGTTGCGCGCCGCTCGCCTTCAATTGCTGCTCGAAATCGCGGGAAAAATCCGTGTACGGATCTTTGAGCTGCAGATAAGGCCGCGACAGGACCGTGGGCAGCGGACCGTTGCTGCCGGCCAGCCGGAAGCCGCAAGCCGAAAGGCCGCCGAGGGCTGCCACAGCGGTGCAAACCAGCGCCATCCGTACATCCGCCCGAGTCACGTCAGATCACGACGTTGACGAGTTTGCCGGGCACGACGATCACCTTCTTGAGCGCCGCCCCGCCGATGAATTTCTGTACGGCGGGATCGGCGAGCGCCGCGGTGCGCACGACCGCCTCGTCGGCATCGACCGGGACGGCGACGCGGCCCCGCAGCTTGCCATTCACCTGCACGACGATCTCACGTGTCGCCTGCTCGAGCGCCTGCGGATCGACGCTGGGCCAGGCCTCGTCGATGAGCGCCGACTCGGCGCCCAACGCGTGCCAGAGCGCGTGTGTGACGTGCGGAATGATCGGCGACAGACAGGTGACCGCGAGCTTGAGGGCTTCGCGTTGCACGGCCCAGTCGGCAGGCAGCGACGGCGTGAACTTCGCGATCGCGTTGAGCAATTCCATGACGGCCGCGATCGCGGTATTGAAGGTGCGACGTCTGCCGATGTCGTCCGTCACCTTTGCCAAGGCCTGGTGGGCGTGACGGCGCAGGTTCCGCTGTGCTTCGCTCAAATCAGCCCCATCGGGCAGCGTCTCGCTGCCGGTGGGCGCCGCGGCGATGTGATCGTAGACCGCCTTCCAGAGGCGCTTGATGAATCGGTAGGCGCCCTGCACGCCTTCGTCCGACCATTCCAGCGTCTGTTCGGGGGGCGCCGCGAACATGGTGAACAAACGCGCGGTATCGGCCCCGAATTCGTTGACGAGGGCCTGCGGATCGACCCCGTTGTTCTTCGACTTCGACATCGTGACCACGCCGCCGGACTCGACCTCGCCGCCATCGGCGCGCGCGATCGCCAGGCGCCGGCCGGTGGCCTCGTCCACGGTGACGTCGACGTCGGCGGGATTGAAATATTGGATGCGCCCCGACGCCGGCTTACGGAAAAACACCTCGTTGAGCACCATGCCCTGCGTGAACAGGTTGGCGAACGGCTCGTCGCAAGGCACGCTGCACAAGTCGTGCATCACCCGCGTCCAGAAGCGCGAGTACAGCAAATGCAGGATCGCATGCTCGATGCCGCCGATGTATTGATCGACGGGCAGCCAATAATCGACCCGGGCATCGACCATTGCCGCTCGCGCGTCGCTGCTCGCGAAGCGCAGGAAGTACCATGAAGAGTCGACGAACGTGTCCATCGTGTCGGTTTCACGCCGGGCGGCAGCGCCGCATCGGGGACAACTGCATTCCAGGAACGCCGCGTTCCGTGCCAGGGGATTGCCTGCCCCGTCGGGAACGAGGGCTTCGGGCAGCACCACCGGCAGGTCCTTGTCCGGCACCGGCACGGCACCGCAGCTCGGGCATTGAATGATGGGGATCGGGCAACCCCAGTAGCGTTGTCGCGAGATCCCCCAATCGCGCAGGCGCCAGGTCGTCTGTTTGGCGCCGAGGCCGAGGTTCTCGAGATCGGCGGCGATCGCGTCGATCGCCGCCTGGAACTCCAGGCCGTCGTAGCGCCCCGAATGGACGCAGCGGCCGTGTTCGCCGTACCAAGGCTCCCAGGCTGCGACCGAAAAGGGCCGCCCCTCGACGTCGATGACCTGTTTGATCGGCAATCCATACTTCAGTGCGAAGGCGAAATCGCGCTCGTCATGCGCCGGGACGCCCATGACGGCGCCTTCTCCGTAGCTCATCAGCACGTAGTTCCCGACCCACACCGGAATGTTCTCGCCGCTGAGCGGATGGCGCACGAACAAACCCGTCGCGACGCCCTTCTTTTCCTGGGTGGCGAAGGCG
>Ga0116226_10001125_pt1 | contig 23205 bp, 18 predicted proteins | sample S1TSphfallax_FD_89692 | JGI IMG/M metagenome (GOLD analysis project Ga0116226, IMG submission 89692) | Host-associated microbial communities from peat moss isolated from Minnesota, USA - S1T2_Fa - Sphagnum fallax MG | ecosystem: Host-associated > Plants > Peat moss > Unclassified | place: USA... | reverse complement strand
CCTCCAATAGCCGCGCCCCACACCCGCCCCCCCGAGAAACAACTCGCCGCTTACCCCGATCGGTACCGGCTCCCCCAAAGCGTCCAGAATATACACCCGCGTATTCGAAATCGGACGGCCGATATGAGCGACCTCATCCCAGCGTCCGATCACGCACATCGTAGCGTCCACGGTGCATTCGGTGGGGCCGTACATGTTGTGGAACTCGACAGTCTCGCAGGTCTTGAGTTGCTGCCACATCGCCGGGTCGATGGGTTCACCGCCGATCAAGACGGTTAGCGCACGATCCCGATTCTGAAATTGAAGGTTCTGAGATTCCGAGCTCAGAAATCCTTCGCCAATCAGAGCCCTCAGCAGCGACGGAGTAATATCCAGTCCGTCGATCTTTCGGTCGCGCAGAAATCGCAGGAGATCCCCGGCCGAGGTACGCACCTCCTGCGGGATGATCACGAGCGTATGACCCGCCAATAGTTGCAGAAAGCCCTTCATCGACATATCGAAGGCGAACGATGCATTCCAACCGATTCGAAGCTGCCGGCCGCTCCTGTATATGGACCGCTTCACCGCCTGGTGAAAGTTCACCAGGGAACGGTGCTCAATCATCACGCCCTTGGGCGCGCCGGAGGAACCGGACGTGTAAATGATGTAGGCCAGGTGCTGCCAGTCCATTCCCCGCACCTCGGGATTCCCGGCCGGCTGCGATCTCCAGCAAACGGAGAGCTGACGTTGCAGCGGCTCTAAGTCGACCAGATGCAGATCTTCCCACACCGCATCTCCAAGTGCGATTCGGCCTGCTGTATCCAGGAGCAATAGCAAGGGAGAGCAATCGGCGATGGTGTGCCGAAGCCGCTGGGACGGATACGCCGGATCTAGCGGTACATAGGCAGCGCCGCTCTTCAGCGTTGCAAGCATCGCGACGACTAAGGCAGCGCTCCGGTCGAGACAGATTGCCACTCGATGCCCAGGACCGGCCCCCCGCCCAATCAGGTAGTGCGCCAGCCGGTTGGCTTCGGCATTCAGCTCGTCGTAGCTCATAATGAAATCGTCATGCACGACCGCCGCCGCCTCTGGCCTCCGGCGCACCTGCTGCTCGAAGAGTTGGTGGACGCACGCCTGTGGCGGATATGGTTCCTCCGTTGAAACTGTCGCCACGCTTCGATAAATTGACGTCTGCTTCAATTCGCCAAACCTCGTCCCAATCCCCTTCGCCGTGGCCGTCAAAGTTAGCTGACGATCCGCTCAGAACCTGTCGACGTCAACCGTCGGAGCCGGTTGACGCGAGGCCGTCGATTCAAACGGAGAAGCGGCTGACGACCGACGGACCAACTTTGACAAGTTCTTCCGGGCCTCACAACCTTCTCTGGGGCGGGTATTGCCTCTTCTGGATTGGGGGAACCCTGTAACCCACATCGAGGGAGGCAGTAACTATCCCTTTCGAAGGGTGAAGTGGACCGGCCCGTATGCCACACTCATCTCCGGCGTATAGGCATCTAGGGTGTTGCATGCATTGGGAGCGAGGTCCCACCCCGCCAGCACGTGGAGCCGGTTGTTCGCTGTGGGCCGTCTCGCCTTGCCGCCACAAAAAAGAGGGGTCCATCAAGCGTCGCCAATCCACGGCTTGTCAAAACAGAACCGCACACAAAGGGCAGACAAATGGGCAGTGTCACAGAACGGGTCGCTAATTCGTCGATCGAAAGCCTGCGTCAGTTAGCCAGAAAAGTGAACAAGAAAGAGGCAGCTGGCGGGCGTATAGAACGTCAAAGCCGCGTCGGCAATCGATTTCCGCTCTCGTTCGGACAGGAGCGATTCTGGTTCCTCGACCGCCTTTTTCCCGGTAGCAGCGCGTACAACATCCCCTTCGCCCTCCAGTTCAGCGTCCCCTTGATTGGGGGATATCCTCCCAGTCTCGAATCCGTCATCCGCCTGCAGCGGGGCATTCTGGACGGCCTGGTTAGACGCCACGAGATTTGGCGCACCAGCTTCATGCTGCACAATGACGCTCCTGTTCAGGTGATCCATCCCGCCGGGCCGGTGCCCCTGGAGGTGGTCCTGCTGGCCGATCTTCCCGAGGAAGACAAGATGAGCGCGGCGACGCGCATTATCCTGGACCGAACCCATACCCCATTCGATCTGAGTGGTCCGAGCCAATGCCGCTTTGGGATGATTCAGCTTTCGCCGACGGATTACGTCGCCTTTACCATCTGTCACCATATCGTCTTCGATGCTTCGTCTTCCCGTGTGGCGGTTGAGGAATTCCGCTCAGGATTGCTCTCAGCGCTGGGCGGATTCGAGCCCCGAGGCACGGAACTCCCGATCCAGTACGCCGATTACGCGGCGTGGCAGCGCCAATGGTGGAAAAACGATGAGGTGAGAGAACGTCTATGCCGTTTCTGGTCGGCCCGGCTGAAAGACCTCCCCGTCCTGAACCTTCCCACCGATCATCCTCGGCCTGCGGCGCAGAGCTTCCGCGGGCAGACTGAATTCTTTGTCCTGGACAAGGAGCACACCGATGCCCTGCGCCTGCTGAGTAAAGATCAGGGGGTCACTCTGTTCGCGACACTGCTGGCTGTCTGGGCGATCCTGCTCCAGCGTTATACGGGAGCGACGGACATTCCGGTCTGCATACCCGTTTCGAGCCGCACACGGGCCGAGACGGAGGAGTTGATTGGCTTCTTCGTCAATACTCTGGTCATTCGTCTCGATCTGTCGGACGATCCCAGTTTCAGCGACTTGCAGAAGCGTATCTGGAAGACGTGCTCGGAGGCCTATGCTCATCAGGACATGCCCTTTGAGCAACTGGTCCAAATCCTGCAGCCTACTCGAGACCTTAGTCGCAATCCGCTGTCCAGCATCAGCTTCCAACTGCAGGACGTACCGAGGGCAGGCGCTGGAGCCGGCAGTTCGGATTTCGGTGTCGGCATGCGACTTCAGCCCTTTGCGGTCGGTGCCGAGACCTCCACCTTCGACCTGGACTTCAGTCTTGCCGGGCAATGGGGCAGTCAGTGGCTCGAAGGAGCAAGGGAGGAAATTCACGGCAAGTTGACCTACAGCCTGGATCTCTTTGAGGCAGCGACGGTTCGTCGCATCTGTGAACACTACCAGAATCTGCTGCGGTTGGTCATCGCTTCTCCCGAACTGCACATCTCCGAACTCCACATGATGAGTCGAAGCGAACGGCAACAACTGCTCGTGGGCTGGAACCCAGTTCCATTGCGCGCCGATTTGCCTTTCGTGCAGGAGCTATTTGAGGGACAGGCGAGGCAAACGCCGGCCGCAATCGCCCTTGAGTATAGGGGCCAGCAACTTACGTACAGTGAACTGAATCGCCGGGCAAACCAACTGGCCCGGTTCCTTCGGCATACCGGGGCGGGTCCGGAGAGTCGCGTGGCGCTGTGTTTGGAGCGCAGCTGCGAGATGGTCATCGCGATGATGGCGGTTCTCAAGACAGGAGGAGCGTATGTCCCGCTCGATCCGGCCTTTCCAGCCGAGCGTTTGCGCTTCATGGTGGAAGACAGTGATCCTCTCGTCCTGCTCACGCAATCGCACCTCAAAGACCAGTTTGAAGGGGTCAGGGGCCTCCCGATCCTCGAGCTGGAGAAGCTGACCTGGGCTGGCGAGCAGGAGAACGATTTGGACCGCGAACTGGTGGCGCTGCGGCCCGACAATCTGGCCTATCTGATCTACACGTCCGGCTCTACCGGCGTTCCCAAGGGAGTGGAAATCACGCACCGGTCCCTCTCCAACTTCCTCAACTCGATGCGTCGGGAACCGGGCGTGTCGCGCGAAGACGCGCTCCTGGCAGTGACGACCGTCTCGTTCGACATTGCGGGGCTGGAGCTCTTTCTTCCGCTCAGTGTCGGTGCCCGCGTGGTGTTGGCGAGCCGGGACGATGCGTCGGACCCGGCGGCGCTTGCGGACAGCGTCGTCCATCATCGGATTACGGTGATGCAAGCCACCCCCGCGACGTGGCAACTCCTTATCGCCGCTGGATGGAAGGGGCAGGCGGACTTACGGATTCTCTGCGGCGGGGAACAGCTTCGGAGAGGCCTTGCCGACGAGTTGCTTCAGCGCTCGGCATCTTTATGGAATCTGTTTGGCCCCACGGAGACCACGATCTGGTCGACGGCCCATCAAGTAGATGCTGGCCAGGGCGCAATCGTCATCGGTCGGCCGATCGCGAATACTACACTGTACGTCCTCGATGCGGATCTAGAGCCCGTGCCCATCGGAGTCCCCGGTGAGCTGTACATCGGCGGCGCGGGACTCGCACGCGGCTATCATGGCAGAGCTGATCTGACTGCGGAACGGTTCGTCCCCGATCCCTTCTCAATACAGCCAGGGGCGCGGTTCTACAAAACCGGTGACCGCGTGCGCTATCTGGCCGACGGCACGATCGAGTTTCTCGGACGGAATGACCTCCAGGTAAAGATTCGAGGTTTCCGCATCGAATTGGCCGAAATTGAAAGCGTCCTGTCGCTGTACCCGGGGACAGAGTCGGCCGCCGTGGCGGCCTGGAACCGAGGGGAAGACGATTCGCGTCTCGTCGCCTATGTTCAAACGAACGCCCCCTTGGACCATGGCAGGCTGCGGGAATTTCTGCGAAAAAAGCTGCCCGAATATATGATCCCCGGCAAATTCATCGATATGCAGCAGATGCCGCTGAACTCGAACGGTAAGCTGGACCGGAAGAAGTTGCCGCCGCCCGGTGAACTCCCCCGGTCCGATGGTGAGCGAGTCACCGAAGGCCGGACCTCGACACAGCTGAAACTGATCGAGCTTTGGTCCCTGATGCTGAATCTCAGCGATCCAGGGATCGAGGACAGCTTCTTCGACCTCGGTGGACACTCTCTTCTGGCGTTGCGCTTGTTGGAGGAGATGCAGCGTGCCTTCCAGATCCAACTGCCTCTCCGCACCCTCTTTTCCAGCCCAACCATTGCAGGGCTGGCCGATAAGATTGATCTGCTCCTGGCTGGCAACGCGGAAGAGGCGACGAATACCGCACCAGACTTCGATCTTGACGCGAGACTCAATGCCTCGATCGTTCCCGATCTGTCAACGCCACCCGCAGGCACATTGTCGAACGTCTTCCTGACCGGGGCTACAGGCTTCGTCGGAGCACACCTGCTCTTCGAGCTGCTGCAGCGAACGAAGGCCCATGTGCACTGCCTGGTTCGCGCGTCCAGCGTGTCCGATGGGCGTGCGCGTCTTCAGCAGCATATGACGGATCTGAATCTCTGGCAGCCTCATCTGGAAAGCAGGATCACGGTTGTCTGCGGCGACCTCTCCTTGCGCCGTCTCGGCATCTCCACGGCACAGTATGAAGAGATCGCGCGGACCAGTGACGCCATCTTTCACTCAGGAGCGTCCGTCAGCTTCTTCTATCCCTACAGTATGCTCAAGCCGGCCAATGTCCTTGGCACCGAGGAGATTCTGCGTCTGGCCTGCTATCGAAGACAGAAGCAGGTACACTATGTCTCCACGATGGGCGTGTTCTCTCAGGCTTCGATCTTCACACCTGATGGCGACTTCGAATGGGTGATGAAGGAAGACGACCAGCCCGGCTGGCAAGGGCTCAATTTGGGCTACACGCAAACGAAGTGGGTCGCGGAGCGGCTGGTGGCGGAGGCTGTCGCGCGCGGCCTGCCGGCTGCGACCTATCGGCCCACGATCGTATACGGCCATACCGGCTCCGGTGAAGGGAACAGTCAGGACTTCCTCTACCGATTTATTCAAAGCTGCGGACAAACAGGGTATGCGCCCGATATCGACTGGGACCTCAATCTGGTGCCAGTGGACTTCGTCGCACGCGCCATTGTTCAGATCGCAATCGCTCCAGGATCAGCTGGCCGGGTCTTCCACCTGGTCAACGAACATCCCTCCACCATGAAAGACGTGGTCGAGTGCATTCTTGCGTCGGGTCTGTTCATTGAGAAAATCTCCTACAAGTCATGGCTCAAGATCCTGCTGGAGACGCCAGACAACGCGTTGGCTGCCCTGGCATTGGGCTTCCCGGAAGAAGATCCGCATGTTCTGGGCAACGGGAAGGTCTACGCCGACAGGCAGTTTCGTTGCGACAACACTCTTCGTTTCCTTCAAACAGCTTCAGATCGTTGCCCGGACGTCCGAGGCGAGAGGCTTCAGAGATACGTTCGCAAGGTTCTCTCTGTGGCGGAGCAGCCGAGCACAGTCATGGTCGAGGTCTAGTTCCGCATCACTTCGAAACACTGCCTCTTTTCCTTTCAGAGTTACTTCCATTACCTTCAACTCGGGTGCGTATGGATTCAACCCTGGTGGAGTCCAACTGCACGGAAGATCGGCTAGCTCGCAAGAGAAGATCCGAGAGGAGGCACTGGCCTCCTTTCGTGGGATTCCCAGCATCACCGATAGCGATGTAAGTCATCCTATCCGCTGACACAGGTCCGATGCGCGCTCATGACTCGGGAGGTTGTTCGGCAAGTTAGCACTAGGGCGTGTTCACCTACTGCCATGATCTTCTGTTAATCTATCTTCACTATGGATCTGACAGAAGCGCAGTATGAACGGATCAAGGATGCGTTGCCGGTACACGCGCGGAAACGTACGTCTTAGCAACCTGTAGGTGCTCATAGGGTTGCCGCAGATGCTCGAACGGTCATAGCGTTCTCTCTCTCTGGGTAACGCTCACGCACTTCGCACTCATCGTCGAAGCCCTCAGGTAGTGTGAACATGACCTAGTCGAAACTTCAAGTAAGATTGCTTCATCATTTGGAGAGATGCACTCGATGAAATTGATGTCCGTCCCAGCCGTTAGCCCGGTTTCTGTATTTCGCATTCGCCTGATCGCCGCCGCCCTGATCGTGGCCGCCACGGTTCTCTCCGGCTCAGCCCAGGACAAGAAGCCCGCGAAGGACGAGAAGGTCGTCGTCTCCGGAACGCCCGCGGCACCGGACGTCTCCGCCGTGCCCGACTCCGTCACCGAAGGCTCCGTGAAGCTGGCAAACGGCGAGACGGTGAACTACCGCGCGGTCGCCGGGACGCTGACGGTCGGCGCAACCGACCAGCAGGACGCCACGATCGGCTTCGACGGCAAGCTGCTGCCCGAATCCGGCGAGAAGCCACTCGACAAAGACAAGCCCGAGGACGCACCGGCCACGGCGCGAATCTTCTACGCCGCCTACTTCAAGAAGGACGCAGCACCCGAGTCCCGCCCCCTGACCTTCATGTACAACGGAGGCCCCGGCTCCGCGACCATGTGGCTGCACATGGGCTCCTTCGGCCCCCGCCGCGTCGTCACCACCGACACCGAGCACGACGCCGCCGCGCCCTACAAGATCGTCAACAACGCCTACAGCCTGCTCGATGTTTCGGACGTGGTCTTCATCGACGCGCCCGGCACCGGCTTCAGCCGCATCTTCGGCAAGGACAAGGAGAAGGCCTTCTGGGGCACCGACCAGGACGCCCACGCCTTCGAGCGCTTCATCCGCCGCTTCCTCACCAAGTACGACCGCTGGAACTCCCCCAAGTACCTCTTCGGCGAGAGCTACGGGACGCCGCGCTCAGCGGTGCTGAGCGCCGACCTGCACAACGTGGACCTGAACGGCATCATCCTGCTATCGGCCATCCTCAGCTTCGACAACTCCATCGACGGGCCAATGTTCAATCCGGGCGTCGACCAGCCCTACGCGCTCGGCCTGCCGACCTACGCCGCGACCGCGTACTTCCACCACAAGCTGCCCACGCAGCCTCCGGCACTTGAGCCCTTCCTCGCCGAAGTGGAGAAATTCGCCCTTGGCGACTACATGGCCGCGCTGCTGCAAGGCTCCGAACTGCCCGAGCCAAAGAAGCAGGCCATCGCCGAAAAGCTGCACACCTACACCGGCCTTCCCGTCGCTTACATCCTGAAGGCGAACCTCCGCGTCGCCGGCGGCATGTTCTCGAAGGAACTGCTCGACGACACCGATACCACCACTGGCCGGCTCGACACCCGCTACCAGGGACCCAGCATCGATCCCTTGAGCGAAGGCGCGGACTACGACCCGCAGAGCAGCGCCATCAGCTCCGCCTACACCACGGCGATCAACAGCTATATGCGGAACGATCTGAAGTTCGGCGCGCAGTGGACCTACAAGCCGGGTGCCTATGACGATCCGGACTTCACCTGGGACCTGCGCCACCAATCCCCCGGCGGCCCGCCCGCCAACCAGAGCGAGGGCGGCGTGAACGTGATGCCCGACCTCGCCGTCACCATGAAGTCCAACCCGAAGATGAAGGTCTTCCTCGCCGGCGGATACTACGATCTCGCGACACCCTACATGGAAGGCAAGTTCGAGATGCACCACCTGCCCATCCCGCAGAAGCTGCAATCGAACATCAGCTACCACTACTACCAAGCGGGGCACATGATCTACGTGAACGAGAACGTCCTGCACCAGTTCCACGACGATGTTGCGGGCTTTATCAAGGGTACCGAGGGGGCGAAGTAGATTAAGCGAGTTAGCGGGTCGGCAAGTTAGCGGGTTAGCAAGCAGTGTTGGGCCTGGATGCCTCAGCCATGCTTCTCTTGGTGTTGCTGGGAGACAGTCGACGTCTGCCTGCGGGAAAAGAGCTCGATGACACCGAAGAAGCGTCCTTGTTTGCGGAGCCGGACGACGTAGATGGCCAGGAGCAGGGCAACTGCCGATAGGCTCCCATCCGCCCAGGCTCGTCCCGCATCATGCAGGAGTATTTCGGCCGCACAGAAGCAGGCAGCGGCAAGCGCAGGCGTGAGTTTGCCAGTCCAATAAATCGCGCGAAAGAGAGGTGTCTTCGGCGGCTCGCGGTGCTCTCCACGGGCCATCGCCAATTGGACAAGAGTGGCAATGATCTTGACGGCAACGAAGAGGAGGGCAGCGAGCCAGAAATGCCCCGCCGGGGAGTTGGTCAGTGCAAGCTTGAGATCCATAGCCGCAGTGTACAGCGAGCCTTGCAATCAAGCCGCCTTGTACGGCTTGATCTTGGCATGATCGTCATTCACCGCCAGTCGAAGATCATACTCATTCTGAAGATTCAGCCAGAACTGCGCCGGCAGCCCGAAGAACCTGCCGAAACGCAGAGCGGTATCGGCCGAGATCGACCGCTTGCCGAGCACAAAGTCGTTCACACGGGGCAGCGGTACTCCAATCTCCTTCGCCAGACGATAGGACGTGAGACCCATCGGCTCCATGAACTCGGTGAGAAGTATCTCGCCCGGGTGAATCGCGAACGGCTTGGGCATCATGGCTCTCCTCAGTGATAGTCAACAATCGCCACGTCGTGCGCGTTTAGTAACGTCAAGAGATGCGGCAACTGGCAGCACGGGCGGCGACTGGACGAATCAATGGTGCGCGGCCCCGGCGGAACTAGCCGCTGACGAAGCGGACGGCATCGAGAAGCTCGATCCGCTCGATACAAAGCTGCTCGACGCGGAAGAGGTTGTCGACGTTGACGAAGATACCGCCGAACTGGAGCGGCTGACGGTCGCTGACTGCGTTCCCGAGTTCCGGACGAACGATGGCCCGGACGGCCCCGAGCCTCCCGCGCTCGACGGGCGCGCCGGAGCGATCAGCGCCGTCTGCATCTGCCGTTCGGAGAGCCAGGCCACAGTCGAGCCGCGCACCTCCGCGCGCTGGGAGACCGTGCCGAGGTTGCTGAAGACGCCGCGCGGAACTCCCAGGCCAGCCGAATCGGCGCGCAGGACGAACCTTCCATCCTCACCGAACTCCGAGTGCCCCATCGACTTCACGCTCACCGCAACGATCGTCGGCTGGCCGGAGCGCGGAGGCGGCGGCGCGACCGGCCACTTGTGTATCGGGGACTTCACCGGCAGATGCGGATGGTTGCTCAGGCCGTTCCAGTTGCCGTTCGGACGCCAGCCCCAGCCGCCGGCGGGACAGTAGTCCCACTCGCCGGAGTGAAACGGCATCCATCCCCAGGGGTAGAGCGAGACCCAGCTGTATCCCTGCCCGGGATACCAAGTCCAGACGCCGCTGCCGTACGGGTCCCAGCCGACATTGGCGAGGTAAGGCCGCCACATCATGCCGCACCCTCCAATGTTGGTGAAGCTGCCGTAGTAGTTGAGGTCGCTGGCTCCGTAGGCATACGGAGATCCAGCGAAGGAGGCCGCACTGGCGGCGCGGACCTTATGGTAGTCCACCGCCGTCCGGTCCCAGGCGTCGAATGCGCCCTCTCCGCCGCTGTGAACGACAGCCGGGGGAGCCGACGCGGCAATATCGAAGTTGACCGCCCGGTGCTTTCCGACCGCCATGGAACCCCACGCTCCCGAGACCGTCGCGGTGCCCTGGTAGACGATCAAACTGGCGGTGGGCTGGTTCAGGTCCATACGGATATGCGTTCCGGGAGCGAGTTCGATCGTCTCCCCGCCAGCGGAGAGCCTGAAGGCCCCCGCGGTCTGACTGCTGCTGTGGCCGCCGGCGAGGCTGACGTAGACCGTGCCGCGGCTTACATGGACGGCGGTAGCGGTGGCGCCCGCGGCGTCACGCCCCAGCGTGGGGAACTCCACCAGCGAGTGCGGGGTCAGACGCAGCGAGCTGTTGTCCTCAAACTCCACCTCGGCCAGCCCGTCCCGCGTAAGCAGGGACGAGCGGGCGACGATGGGCAGATTGGCGAATGCCTGCTCGAAGTGCTGCTCCGTCCCTCGGTCCAGATAGACCTTTCCGGCAACCTGGCTAAGGCGCACGATCCGGACCTGGGAGAGGCTCGCCGCCGGGGTCGCCTGTTCCGTCGCAACTGCCTGGTTTACAGAAAGTTGCGACACACTATCGGCGTCGGCACCGGCGGGAGGAGCGGTCTGCGCCGCCGCGGTAACACATAGCAGCGCGATGCCGCTGGTCACGAGCTTGCGGATCGTATTCATTCTGGTGTCCCCCTGCTTCTAAGGCCGCTGAATCCGCTGGAATCTGGCGTCCCGCACCAGCGTGTAAAGCGAGCGGTCCTGGAACGTGGCGCAAGTATACTCCGTTCGGGCGTAAGGTGCGGATTGAGGAGGGAGACAGGCGAATGTAAAATTTTCTAGAATCTGAGTGTAAATCCATCACATTTTATGAATCTCTTGTGGTATATTTCCATCTAGAGAGTTGCGGGCGAGAGATCAGGACTCCAGCCCCACTCAAAACCCTTCTTAGGAGACTTGTTATGACCACCATGACTCGCTTCGTCCCCCTTCGCAGCACCTTCAACGAGATGGCCGCTCTTCAGGATCGCTTCAACTCAATCTTCAGCGAATTCGCCCGCCCGCTCACAACGGACGCACCCACCGAGACCGCTGCCACGATGGGCAGCTTCGTGCCCGCAGTTGATGTCTACGAAGACCAGCAGAGCCTGAAACTACAGCTCGAAGTGCCCGGCGTGAAGCAGGAGGACCTCGACATCCGCATCGAGAATCAGACCCTTACCATCAAAGGCGAGCGCAAGCTGGAATCGAACGCCAAGCAGGAGAACTTCCACCGCATCGAGCGCCGCTTCGGCACCTTCGTGCGCACCTTCACCCTGCCGCAGACCATCGACACGGAGGCGGTCTCTGCCAGCTACGATGCCGGAGTGCTGACGGTTGCCCTCGGCAAGAAGCCGGAGGCGCAGCCCAAGCAGGTGAAGATCGAGGTGCTTGCGCCCGGCCGCGAGCCGGCAAACGGCACCGTTCAGGGCGCGTAAGGGTTCGGCCTTGAAGGATAGCGGCGGTAAAGGCGGTAAAGCAGATTCCCTTCGGGAATGACAAGCCGAGGGAACGGTTGACCGCACTGGGGCGGGGAGGTTCGCTTCCCCGCCCTCTTGCTTATGCTGAGGCTGGGATCGCCGGGTCGGCGTGCAGGTACAGCGTCCGGGCAAACGTCCCCAGCAGCAGCGGCTCGGCAAGCCACAGGGTCCGGTTGCCGAAGTGCGGGCCGCCCCACGCTCCGGCCAAGGCTCCCGCGAGGAAGAAGCCGCAGATAAGGAACAGCTTGCGCGATTGGGCGCGCTCCCGGCGGCGCTCCTCCCGATCGGTGTCGAGGAACTGGCTCACGAAGCCTTCGGCCGCCGTGCGGAGGTTGCCGGTGATGAAGGTGGAACTGTAGGGGAGCCGTCCCACCAGCCGGAAGGTCGAGATCTGAAAGGCGGAGGTGAAGGCGATGATCGCCGTGAACGCCATCTCCGGAAACGAGGGTTTCAGCATACCGGCCCCGCCCAGCACCAGCATCTCCAGCACAAGCACCGACAGAGAGGCGTAGAACTGAGGCAGCAGCCGCAGGTATCGCGAGGCCGCAACCCCCGCGATAAAGGCCGCGATGGGAGTGAGGTGCCGCGCGGCCTGTATCCAGTCCCGGCTGAAGACGGTGATGCCGAGCAGGATGACGTTGCCCGTCATGGCGTTCGCGAAGACGTGACCGTGAAGCGTGTAGACGACGGCGTCCAGCAGGCCGCCGGTGGTCGCCAGCAGCACGGCGCTAAGCAGGGTGTCGGGTTGGGAGGCGGGAGCAGGCTCTGCCATGGTTTGTGCAGCGGTCGATTGGGTACTTCGATGCGGCTGGTTTGAGTAGAGCATGGATGTTGCAGGTGATTGAGAGGAAACACGATGGCGATTCGTTGGGAGAAGATGACGGTCAAGGCGCAGGAGGCAATCCAGGGCGCCAGCACCATGGCGGGCGAGCACGGCAACCCGGAGATTCTGCCGCTGCATCTGCTCGCCGCGCTGCTTGAGGATAAGGAAGGCATCTGCATCCCGGTGCTGGAAAAGGTCGGTGTGCCGGTGGAGCAGCTTCTCGCAGGGGTGAACGCGGCCATCGAAAAGCTGCCAAAGGTGCAGGGCGGATCGCAGCCGGGGATGTCGTCTAGGCTACAGAAGGTGCTGGAGCAGGCCTTCAAGGAGGCCGAAACCTTCAAGGACGAGTACGTCTCGACCGAGCACCTGCTGCTGGCGCTGACGGGTGCCAAAGGCGACCCGGTCGAATCCGCGATGGCTGCGCTCGGCGCGACGCATGAGGCCGTGCTGAAGGCGCTCAGCACTGTACGCGGCTCGCAGCGCGTGACCGACCAGAACCCCGAGGGCAAGTTCCAGGCGCTCGAAAAGTACGCCAAGGACCTTACCGAGCTGGCGCGGCGCGGCAAGCTCGACCCCGTCATCGGCCGCGACGAGGAGATCCGCCGCGTGGTGCAGGTGCTGTCGCGCCGGACAAAGAACAATCCGGTGCTGATCGGCGAGCCGGGGGTCGGCAAGACCGCCATCGTCGAGGGCTTGGCACGGCGGATCATCCAGGGCGATGTCCCCGAAGTCCTGAAAGACAAGCGCGTCGTCTCGCTCGACCTCGGAAGCATGATCGCCGGCGCGAAGTTCCGCGGCGAGTTCGAGGACCGGCTGAAGGCCGTGTTGAAAGAGATTGAGGAGTCGAACGGCGAGATCATCCTCTTCATCGACGAGCTGCATACGCTGGTCGGCGCGGGAGCCAGCGAGGGATCGCTTGACGCGAGCAACATGCTGAAGCCGGCGCTCGCCCGCGGCGGCCTGCGGGCCATCGGCGCGACCACGCTGAACGAGTATCGCAAGTACATCGAGAAGGACGCCGCGCTCGAACGCCGCTTCCAGATCGTCTACGTCGGCGAGCCGAACGTGGAAGACACCATCGCCATCCTGCGCGGGCTGAAGGAGCGCTACGAGTCGCACCACAAGATTCGCATCAAGGACTCGGCCATCGTTGCGGCAGCGACTTTGTCGCATAGATATATCTCAGACAGATTCCTGCCGGACAAGGCCATCGACCTGGTCGATGAAGCCGCCGCAGCGCTCGCGATCCAGATCGGATCGGTCCCGGTCGAGATCGACGACCTCGAGCGCCGCGCCACATCGCTTGAGATCGAGCGCCAGGCCCTGAAGCGCGAGACGGACGCCGGGTCCCGCGAGCGGCTCGAGATCGTCGAGCGTGAGCTGGCCGAGGTGCAGGAGACCGCCAGCGGACTGCGTGCTCGCTGGCAGACCGAGCGCGGCGCCATCGGCAGGATTGCGGCTCTCAAAGAGAACCTCGAATCCCTCCGCTTCCAGGCCGGCGAGGAGACCCGCAAGGGCAACCTCCAGCGCGCGGCGGAGCTGCAGTACGGCGAGATCCCCAAGCTCGAAGCCGAGTTGAAGAGCCTGACTCAGACCCACGACTCCGCCTCCGGCACCAGCTCGCGCATGTTGAAGGAAGAGGTGGATGAGGAGGACATCGCCCGCGTGGTCTCGAAGTGGACCGGGATTCCGGTCTCGAAGATGCTCGAAGGCGAGATGCAGAAGCTGGTCCAGATGGAGACGCGGCTGCGCGAGCGCGTTGTCGGCCAGGATGACGCGCTCGCCGCCGTCGCCAACGCCATCCGCCGGTCGCGCGCGGGCCTGTCCGATCCCAAACGCCCCATTGGCAGCTTCATCTTCCTCGGGCCGACAGGCGTCGGCAAGACGGAGACCGCCCGCGCTCTCGCCGAGTTCCTCTTCGACGACGAGGCCGCGATGGTCCGCATCGACATGAGCGAGTACATGGAGAAACACGCCGTCGCGCGGCTGATCGGCGCGCCTCCGGGATACGTCGGCTACGACGAAGGCGGCCAGCTCACCGAGGCCGTCCGCCGCCGCCCCTACGCCGTCATCCTCTTCGACGAGATCGAAAAGGCGCACCCGGATGTCTTCAACGTGCTGCTGCAGGTGCTCGATGACGGCCGCCTGACCGACTCAAAGGGCCGGACCGTGGACTTCAAGAACACGGTCCTCATCATGACCTCGAACATCGGCGCGGCGCAGCTTTCAACCGCCTGGGCCGATGGCGAAGAGGGCTTCGAGGACGCCAAGGCGCGCGTGATGGACTCGTTGAAGCAGCACTTCCGGCCGGAGTTCCTGAACCGCGTCGACGACATCGTCGTCTTCCACGCGCTTGGGCAGGAGCAGTTGACGCACATCATCGACCTCCGGCTTCTCGATCTTGAGAAGCTGTTATCAGACCGCAAGATCACTCTCGAACTCACACCTGAGGCGCGGGCGGCGATCTTCAAGGCAGGCTACGACCGAGCTTATGGGGCGAGGCCGCTCAAGCGGGCGATCCAGCGCCTGGTGCAGGACCCGCTCGCGGTGAAGATCCTCGACGGAACGGTGCTGCATGGGGACCATGTGGTCGTCACCGCTGGAGGGAAGGGGCTAGAGTTTTCTGTGGCGGATCGGGCCGCTGCTTGAGAATCGTTCATCCCACCCATCGCGAGAGGCAAGAACGCGATGGATGGGGCACCCGCCAACCCGGCGATTGGAGTTTGTGCGATCATGGTCCCACAGATGGAGGCGGAGATGGCGGGGATTGGAGTTCATCTTGAGGGGATTTCCCAGATTGCGTTGACGGTGAGCGACCTCGCCCGTGCGAAGGCGTTTTATGGGGAGACGCTGGGGATGCCCTTCCTCTTCGACGCCGGAACCATGGCCTTCTTCCAGTGCGGGGGCGTCCGCCTGATGCTGGGCCTGGCAGAGCAGCCAGTCACCCCGGCCGGGACCATTCTTTATTACAAGGTCGCCGATCTCGAAGGCACACACGCCGCGCTTGTCGCGCAGGGTGTCGAATTCATGCAACCGCCGCACCTGGTCGCGAAGATGCCGGATCACGACCTCTGGATGGCGTTTCTGAAGGACCCCGACGGCAACGTGCTCGGACTGATGAGCGAGGTCGTGCGTTCGAGCTAGCGCCGCCATGCTGCGATACTGGCAATCGCATGACTCTTCGCGAAGCCATCGCCGCCGCTGCCTTGCGCCTCAAAGGCGAGGACGCGCATCGCGACGCGCAGTTGCTGCTGCTGCACACCCTCGCGCTTCCGCAGACCGCCCTGTTCACCGATCCTACCCGCTCACTCAACGCCTCCGAGCAGACGGCCTTCGATGCCGCCATCGCCCGCCGCGCGGCCGGCGAGCCAGTCCAATACATCACCGGCCAGCAGGAGTTCTACGGCCTGATGCTGAAGGTATCGCGCGCCGTACTGATTCCCCGCCCCGAGACGGAAATCCTCGTCGAGGCCGTCCTCAATCGCCTTCCGCACGATCGCGCCGTTCAGATCATCGACGTCGGAATCGGCTCCGGGGCGATCGGGGTCGCCCTCGCGCATCATCTGCCGCTGGCGCATGTCACAGCCGTCGATCTCTCTCCCGCCGCGCTCGCCGTGGCGCGGGAGAACGCCGTCGCGCACGGCCTCGCGGAACGAATCCGCTTCGTCCAGTCCGACCTGCTCGACGCGGTCGCCCGCGAAGAACCCTTCGACGCGATCGTCTCGAACCCGCCGTACATTCCGGAGACCGACCGCGAATCGCTCCACCCCCAGGTGCGCGACTACGAACCCGCCATGGCCTTGTTCGCGGGTGTTGATGGGTTGAAAGTCTATCGCCGACTGGTCCCAAAGGCCTTCGCCGCGCTCAAACTCGGCGGCCTGCTGGCGATGGAGATCGGCTACGGACAGCGCGAGGCGCTTGCCTCGCTTCTCGCCGACTGGACCCGCGTCGAATTCCTGAATGACCTCCAGGGAATTCCCCGTGTCGTCCTTGCGGCCAAAGATGAGGTAGAGTAGTCCCATGTACGAAGACTTCACCGTCACCGACCGCTGGACCGCTGAGTCACTCCACTGCACCTGGCAGGGAACGGTGGTCGCCATCGCCACCCGCCACGCCGACGCAACGGACGTGCGCTTTGCGGTGCAGAGCGCTTCTTCGCCGTCCCGTGCAGTCTGGATCGCATTGCCGAACGTCGCCTGGGTGGAGCAGAAACGCCGCACGGGCAAGGTCATCACGGATTATCTCGCCGCACAGATCGCCGGGCGGTATTTCAAGAGCCTCATCGAGACCGGCTACGACAACGGTCGTGAGATGTACACCATGACGGTCGACGAGGTATTGGAGCACGCGAACGCGGTTGTCAAGGAAGCCGGCAGTACCGAAAGCCTGCCGTCGCTGCCCGTAATCAATGAGAACATCTCGCCCGAGCGGGTCTTTGGCCGCGTGCCCGCGGACAACGCCGGCCCCGTGGTCATCCCGCCAGAACACACTGTCCTGTAGACGGCAATACCGCGGCTACTGGGCATGCCTACCCGATCCGGCCCGCAGATCAAGCTCTGGTAAGAGGCACTGGCACCAATTACCGCGAGTCCACAAGCCAGGCCCGGCGGCTCATCCCTCAGTTGCTTCAAGACTTACGGATTAGAGATCCAAGGCGATCCATCCGAGTCCGATTCCCTGCATTCCCTGGATTTTTCGGCGGCTCCTGCATCATCACCGCTATATACTTCTCCACCTATGGACATCCAAGCTCTCAACGACACCTTCTCGATTCCCGGCGTCCTCGCATTCGAGCAGCACGGCGAACTCACCCGCGCCGTCATCACGACGCCCGCCGCCACCGCCACGGTCTACCTTCAAGGCGCACATCTCGCTGAGTGGCAGCCCGCGGGCCAAGAGCCTGTCCTCTTCATGAGCGCGGCTTCCGCGTTCAAGACAGGCAAGGCGATCCGCGGGGGCGTGCCTATAATTTTTCCATGGTTCGGGGACAGACACGACGGCCAGCCCGGCCCCGCCCACGGCTTTGCACGCACCGCCGAGTGGTCTTTCGCCTTCGCCGCTCTCGCCGGCGACGACCTCCGGCTCACCCTGACGCTTGCTCCCAGCGAAACCTCCCGCGACCTTGGATTCGACCACTTCCACGCCGCCTACGAGCTGACCATCGGCCGCGAACTCAGCATGTCGCTCACCATTGCCAACGCCGCCACCACGCAGCTCACCTACGAGGAGGCCCTGCACACCTACTTCGCGGTCGGCGACATCCGCAAGACCTCCGTGACCGGGCTCGACGCCGGCGCGTATATGGACAAGCGCGACAGCGCGAAGGTCAAGTTCCAGTCCGAGAGCCCGCTCGTGCTCACCCGCGACACCGACCGGGTCTACTTCTTGACTACCGCGACCTGTGTCATCGACGATGCGGCGAACGCGCGCGAGATTACCGTCGCCAAGCTGAACTCCGCCACCACCATCGTCTGGAATCCATGGGCGGAGCTCGCAGCGAAGATGGCCGACATGACGCCCGACGGCTGGCAGACGATGATCTGCATCGAAACCGCCAACGCCGACCCATCCGCCATCACCCTCGCGCCGGGTGCCACCCACACGCTGCGCTGCATCGTCTCCGTTCAGAAGACTTCCGCCTGATGCTGATCCTAGCCTCCGCATCCCCCCGCCGGCGCGAGCTTCTCGATCAGATCGGCCTTACGTTTACGGTCGACTCCGCCGACATCGACGAAACACCCCGCCTCGCCGAAGAGCCGGTCGCGTATGTCAAGCGTCTGGCCGAACACAAGGCTGCCAGCGTCTTCGCCCGGTATTCCGACAAATCCCGCCTCATCGTCCTTGGTGCTGACACAACCGTGGTCGTCGACAATCAGATCCTCGGCAAACCTGAGGACGAAGCCGATGCAGCCCGCATGCTTCGTCTGCTCTCCGGCAGCACCCACCGGGTCATTACCGGATTGGCCCTGGTCACCGCGTTTGCTGCGCCGCTGGTTTCCGCAGAGACGACCGAGGTAGAGTTCTCCCCGCTCACCGACCATGAGATAGCCGCGTACATCGCCACCGGCGAACCGATGGGCAAGGCTGGTGCGTATGGGATCCAGGGACGCGCCGCCCGTTTCATCCCCCGCATCCACGGCGACTACTCGAACGTCGTCGGCCTGCCGCTCGCCCGCCTCAGCGACATGCTCGCCGAACTCCGCCGATAGTTGAGAGCGATGCGGACTTCGTCGCGTGTCTCGTGGGTTCCTCGCAAAATGCATCGGGAGCGAGGTTCGAAGAGCGGTGTCTCCGCGGGCTGCTTCGGGATTCCTTCGGCAAGCTCAGGGCAGGCTCTTCGACTCCTTCTGGCGCAAAGGCGCGCCAAACTCCGCTTTGGATAACGGATTCCATTTTGCAAGGAATCTTGCAGACAGGACAGTTGCGGACCCGCATGGCTGCGGGCATACTTGGCTCGCCGTGTGAAGCCCCCGCGCGGCCACCTCAAAAGGAGCCACATATGCCAGCCATCGACTGGAAGGTCGCCGTCCATTACGCCCAGCTTGTCAACATCGCCTACTCCGTAGCACCCAACGCCGATTACACCGATAGCAGCAAGGCCGCCATCCAGGCCGCCGGATACCAGTTCATCGAGGCACTCTACGGCAACGAGCTCGCCACCGACGTGGACCCGCACCTCGGCCAGACCGTCACCTACGGCTTCCTCGCCCTCTCTCCGGCGGGAGAGCTCGTCGCTGCAATCCGCGGCACGGCCACCATTCTCGAATGGCTGCACGATGCCGCCTTCCTCTTCGTTCCCAACCCCATCCACGCTGGCGGCGGCTTTACCGAGGACGGCTTCACGGCCATCTACCGCTCGTTACGCGCTGGGGCCGACCCCAACTCCGCCTCGGCCATCGCGGCCATTACGGCGTTGGTGGGCGGCGGCAATGTAAAGACGCTGACCGTGACCGGCCACAGCCTGGGCGGCGCTCTGGCCTCGCTGCTCGCGCTTGATGTCGCGCTGAATTCGGGCACGAAACAGCTCTCGGTCTACACCTACGCCAGCCCGAAGGTCGGCGAACTGCTCTTCCAGCACACCTATAACTCCGTCGCGCCCGATACCTACCGCGTCTACAACCGGCCGGACCTCGTGCCCACGGTGCCATTCTTCCCTTACGTCCACGTCGGCAACGACATCGAACTGGTGCCGCCGTTCGACTCCATCAGCCGGACCCTTCTCTGCTGGCATACCCTCGACACCTACCTTTGGCTACTCGACCGGCAGGCCGGCGGCAACACGCTGAAGATCGATCCCGGCTGCCAGGGTCCGGCTTATCCCGGGCCGAAGTAGGGGGCCGAAGTAGCAGCGCGTGTTGATGGCTTCGACACACGCCAACGCCCACCCTTCGCACCCCAGCGGAGGGTGGGCTAACATAGTCCCAGGCAATGCCCAACGAAGAGACAATCAACCTTTACCGCCCGGTTGGCCAAAAGGAGCTTGATCTGATCGAGCGGAGCGGTTTCACCGTGTTTCCTCCACGGCTGGAAGGGCAGCCGATCTTCTATCCGGTTCTCAATGAAGAATATGCGACCTTCATTGCGCGCGAATGGAACACAAGCGATGCGGCGTCCGGCTACGTGGGATATGTCTTGAGATTTTCGGTTCGAAGCCGTTACATCAGCCAGTTCGATGTGAAAAAAGTTGGCTCCGCGACTGCCCTGGAATACTGGATTCCCGCAGAACAGCTTCACGAGTTCAACGAAAACATCGTGGGCAAGATTGAGATAATCAGCAGATTCACCCACCCAACTGAATTGACCAACCCGTAAAGGAATATATGCAACCGAACGACCTCGTCGAAGACTTCACCCTCCAAAATCAAGACGGCGAGAGCGTCTCGCTCAGCCAGTTCAAGGACAAGCCCGTCGTCCTCTTCTTCTACCCGCGCGCCGACACTCCCGGATGCACCATTGAGGCCTGCGGCTTCCGCGACACCTTCGCCAAGCTCCAGAAGGCCGGTGCCGTCGTCCTTGGTATCTCGCGCGACACCGTGAAGGCGCAGAAGAAGTTCCAGCAGAAGTACGACCTGCCCTACCCGCTGCTCGCCGACCCCGAGATGGTCCTCATCAAGCGCTACGACCTGCTGAAGGAGAAGACAATGTACGGCAAGCCCGTTACCGGCGTCGAGCGCACGACCCTCATCATCGGGCCAGATAAGGGCGACGGCCAGCGCCTGCTCCATGTCTTCCCCAAGGTCAAGCCCGATGGCCACGCCGAAGCGGTCTTGGCGCTGCTGAAGGAGTAGCCGGGCGTTATCCTGAAAGCATGATGACCCGACCGGAGGCCGTTGCGGCCGCAGCCGCGGTTGCAGGACTTGCCGTCGGCGGATGGTTCTACGCGGCACTCTACCCTACCTCGCAGCTCTTCGGCCGCGTCGTGCTCGCGGGCGACGACCCCGCAGAGCTTGCTCTCACCTACGACGATGGCCCGAACCCCTTGGCGACTCCGAGACTGCTGGAACTGCTGGCGAAGCAGGAGGTCCGCGCGACGTTCTTCCTCATCGGCGACTCCGTCCGCAGAGAGCCCGCGCTCGCCCGCCAGATCGCCGCAGCGGGTCATGTTGTTGGCAACCACACCATGACACATCCGTGGCTCTCATACCGGAGCGCCGGGCGGATTCGCACCGAGATCGGCGACGCGAACGCGCTCATCGAAGACACCATCGGCGCGAAGATCGACCTCTTCCGCCCGCCCCACGGCGCTCGCCGACCTATCGTGCTCCGCACCGCTCGCGACCTCGGCCTCGCCACCGTCAACTGGAACATCATCACCCACGACTGGCGAGTCCAGCCGCCCGCGTCCATCGTCGAGAAGGTGCGCAACGGCATCCGCCGCAACCGGGCATACCGCCGTGGGTCGAACATCCTGCTTCACGACGGAGCCCTGAATCAGCCAAGGATTCCCACCATCCACGCGACCGAGACCATCATCGCCGATGCCAGGGCCGCGGGAATGCGTTTTGTAACTCCGGAAGCATGGGTCTGAACAGCCCCGTTACCGCCCCAACGACCAGGCCCGAGACCAGAGCTTGCGGGGCCACGCGCTGTCCATACACGGCCGTTCGATCAGAACGAAGTACAGCGTGCAGACGGGATAGATACACACTCCCAGCGCCGCAAACTGGATCACAAAGTCCAGCATCACGTCCTCGAAGCGGACCAGATGGCGCGTCGCCTTGAATGCGACTGAGATGATGAGCATGTGGATCAGATAGAAGGAGTAGCACATCCCCCCGGTCAGAGCGACCCACTTGCGGCGAAAGAACCAGTTTCCAACCCGTCCATAAAACGCGGAAAGATACACCGGGAGGATCAGAAACGGCAGCCACTGCATCGTCGCATCGACGCGGGGGAGAAGAAAGATGGTCGGCCAGCCTATGAGGCCCACTACATCCCATCCCGGGCTGGGGCGAAGCAGAGGCCCGGTGCCTGCCGGGCGGGATGCCATCAGATCGGCCATCAGGAATCCCATGAGGAAGAAGTGGCCGAAGTTGAAGATCGTCATCCGCCACAGCCCGTGCGCGACGAGGTGAAATGCGCCGCAGAGAAGCACGAGCGCGACCAGCACCGAGCGGCGGAGCAGGCTGTTCCGAATGGCGAAGAGCGTGCCCAGCAGTGGTGCGAGGATGTAGAACTGGACCTCGACCTCGAGGCTCCAGGCGACAAAGTTGATGGTGCTGATGGTGCCGAACGCGAAGTTGTGAAAATAGAAGACGCTGGCGACCAGATGTGGCAGCTGCAGCCGGAACGGGACCCCGGGGTAAACCATGAACGCGGCCGTGAAGAGAAGCAGCGAGAGAATGTACGGGGGTTCGAGACGGGTCAGTCGGCGAATGAAATAAGAGCCGAGCCTGACCGGGCGTCCGCCCCGCAGGTACTGCTCCAGGAAGGGCTTGCCCAGGATGTATCCGCTGATGACGAAGAAGAGCGGGACGCCGCGGTCGCCATTCTGGAGCATCCGCGCTACCCCCATCTCACCCGGCCGCAGCGTCAGAGATCCGGTCACATGCGAGAGCTGTCCCCAGATGTGGAAACAGATGACCGCAACAATCGCGATGAACCGCAGGCCGTCGATCTCCGGTATCCAGCGGCCGCCAGCCGTGATGCGTTGAAGCTGCACGTGGTCGATTCCTCTCCGGCCAGCTTACCTGATTGAAGTTCGCCCTCATCATGCCGCCGGGGTCTGGATCTTCCCTGCCGCGTAACCGGCTGCCACCCTTCGACATCTGAAGTCACAGCCTCGTTGCGATACCAGATGCCGAATTATCCGCCTCTCGCTCTAAACTATTGATGAGCCATGGCAACCACCCCCACGCCCGGCGTCGCCCTGCCTGAGCCTCTCTCGATGGGCGCGGTGCTGCGCATCCCGGTCATGCGGCGGCTGTGGTACGCGCAGATCGTCTCGAACTTCGGCGACTTCCTGGCGCTCTTCGCGGTGATCGGATACCTCACCTTCACGGCGCGGGCAACGCCGCAGCAGATCACCGGCGTGCAGATCGCCTATCAGCTTCCCATCGCCGTCCTCGGGATTCTCGCCGGCGTCTTCGTCGACCGCTGGCCGCTCAAGCCGACGATGGTGGCGAGCGATCTCTCCCGTGCCCTACTGTGTCTGCTGCTGCTGATCTCGCATAATT